>Ga0210059_1000072_pt1 | contig 79709 bp, 66 predicted proteins | sample Ectturendosymbi2_FD_188042 | JGI IMG/M metagenome (GOLD analysis project Ga0210059, IMG submission 188042) | Ecteinascidia turbinata endosymbiont from Florida, USA - Sample 2 (SPAdes) (version 2) | ecosystem: Host-associated > Tunicates > Ascidians > Unclassified | place: Key West, Florida...
CTCTGACCAGGGGCCCAAGGTCAGGCCATCCGGCCTCCTTCCATCATTAGTCAGGACCACAGGCTCCAAGGTAGAGGGGAGACCAATGCGGGTCAATGAGCTCTTGAGGATGGAGTTGATGGCTGAGTGCCTTGGGAAGCGGCCTGCATTTTTAGTACAGGAGAGGCCATGGAGCCCCAGCTCATCAACAACTTTGCCACAGCGGCATCTTGAGCTTTCCAAGATTTTGGCACCAGTTCAGAGGGCGTTAAGTCTACCTCACATGCAGTTAAGTCAATAAGCTTGCAAAAAAAGCTTACTTTGATTGCATAATAAAGGTTATGATATATGATAACCTAGATAAATGGAACTTCAACATTTATCTATGTCTTTGTTACAACATTTTCTTTTGACACCATTCCTATCTAAGCAAAAAGTTTTTTGGGCTTGTGGTTTAAAATTTATCTAAAGTTGGATTAATTATGCCATATGTAAAAACAAATGAGAAATGTTTTTTTGTGAGATTTTTATCTCTAAGTACTACTGCAATAAGATTTTTCTGCTTGTACTAACAAGCCAAATTTGTGAAAGTTGAAAAGCGATTTTTCTGCTCAGTTTAATGATGAGGTATAGTTGGTATAAGCAATGTTATTTGTCAGTTATTCTTGTTTTTAGTGTTGTTTATTTCTTTTGAGTTTTACATTTGCACATTATTTTATGATTGATTTTAATTTAGGAAGTAGAGTCTAAATTGTGACCTGTAAATGGTCTCCAGATTGAATTACCAACAAATGCTGTAAAAATTTGGCTGCACCTATTTCTTTTTAATTGAAAGTATGTAGTTGTTTGTACTGCTTTGAAGTTTCAGCAACAATCAGGTGCAAATGCACCCAGCTGTATATGATCATGACAAACTCTTTTTTTCTGAACACAGTTATGATATCTATTTGATTTCCAAAGAAAAAATCATGATTAAGATAAGACTATGGCTTTGATTAAAACTGTAGCTTACATCTAAAACATTTGGTCTGTGTACCAGAGGTTTGGAGATGATGTACTGTCTTTGGCCTGGCTGCTTTATCTTAATTAAGCAGTCAATTTCCCTACTTTTTCCAAATTGTGTATAATGTATTGGTACCTGTTTTATCCATAATGGTCTCATGTTAAGTTTGGTATTGTCTTTGAACAAAATATTCAGTATGCAAAGGTGTAACTAGAAGCTGACTGAGTGGCTATTTCAACTTGTTCTAAGAGTTATGATTGTCTCTCTGAGCTCAATTTCTATTTGTGTTTCTATTTGCAACAAGGGCTGGATGGTCAGTTCGAAGCAGTCACTCATCGAAATCATTTAATGATTCCAAACTTACTGAAGAAGAACTAAAGCACATACGTGATGTTATTTCCAAAGCAGAAAGCCTTGAAGTTTCTGAGCAGAAAAGAGTTGGGTGAGTGAAAGATACTTGAGTTTACTATGGACTATGCCAGCAGTTTTCAACCTTTTTGCTGTAGCAGAACCTTCTGCAAATGTTTGCGTTGCTCATGGCACCCTATGCAATGATCTAAATTGCTACAACCGTATAGAACTGTGGTTGCGAATTTCGTCCCAGGCAAATTCGATCTGTTTTGGTGGAACCCCTGGCAGCCACATGCGGAACCCTTAGGTTCTGTGGAACCCTGGTTGAAAAACACTGGACTATGCAGTAATTGTGTTTGGTGAATTGCTACCAACACTTTTTCAAAACAAAAGTTCTTGCATTTAAGTATTAGTGGAACATCATCGCTTTTTCTGCCAAACAACCAGTTTCTTCTCAATGTGTTCATAACAGGGGTAGGTCCAGGGGGGCGATAGGGGTAATCGCTCCCCCCTAAAACCTACGAAAGTATCTTTATTCACCATAATTTTGTACAATTCGGAAAACAACATTTGCGATATAAGCAGGTTTCTTTTAAGGAGAATATTAGGTGCCGAGTATGGACGTGCAGGGACCAAATTTCGATGATTCTAGGGACCCAATGATATTTGCTCTAATTCTAGAGAACTGAATTGGGTCCCTAAAACACCTTAAAAAAACCCTGGATATAAGGACAATTTGTTGTCCGTTGTTTTATCACAGCAGTGTTTTGAAGTATACTTCATCTCACAGTAGTGGACCTGTAATGAGACTTGACTGCCAAATATTACTGAAACAGCCCCCCCCCTAAACTTACTGGCTGGATCTGCCCCTGGTTCATAATGTGATAAGTGTTTACCTGCATGAAATTACAACTTTTGGAACATCAATGCAAAGACTGCATTGGCTTGGCATCATTAAATTTATTTCCCTGATTTTAGTTTAGTGAACTCACTGTTCTTTCCTGCTGTATTTGCTGTTCTGATGTTGTTTTCTCTGAAAAAACACTGATTGTAATTTGCTTCACAGATGTAGAATTGTGTTTGTTACACTGAATTTTAACCATTCACCTTGGTAAAATGTGCACCATATTTTTCAAATAAGATACGTTTGCCTTTTGTTCCAGTGTTTGGAAAAAAATTACAATTTAGGCAAGGGCATTACATTTCTTGCCATACACTATTTATTATTGTGATGACAATGATGTTTGTTTCAGAACTTTGGTGTATAGATTGGATAGCATTAAATCAAAAGCTGTTGGTGATGGAAAATACCAATGCATCCTGTGTGGCGTTGAATTCGGAAAGTTCATAGGCAACACATATGTCATTTGCGTGGATTGCCAGAAAGTAAGCACGGGACACGGCAGTGATTTGTTAAACTATGAACTGAGTAACTGTTTTTCTGCTGTTTAATGAGGAAATACTGCATGTTAGTCATCTGTACAATTAGCTGTGCACACCAGGTAGTTTCTTGTGTCAAGTTTTGTTTTTTACGCCAAAGTTGTTTTTACGCCACTTACGCCAAACTTCCAAGCGCGGCTTGATTTTGTTCGAAGAAAACCAGTGCAGTGAATTCGCAAAATAAATTAGTTTGTGCCGTAAGTACACGACGTGTGGTCTGCTTGTTAGAACTTTATCAGAGAAAGGTTGGCTAAGAAGCTTGTTTCTCAACGCAGTGAAAAAGTAAGTGAATATGTTCGGTCGTTATGTAATTTTTTCGTAATAACCTACTGTTGATAACACTATGTCGTGACGCAAAGAAATATCAAGAGTCAAGGTGCCTTGAAAATATCTTTATTATGACATAGACACAGAGTTCGATTTAATTTCTGTCAACCACTCCAGCAACAACGTGCGTCGCATAGGAACGGGAAGCCCATTAGAAAACCTCTGTGCAAAGCGGTAAAGCAAAGTGCTATGTGTATACGCCGTAGACTAGACTAGGCTTGCGCGGCATAGACAAGAACTTAAATTGTCAATTTTAGTTGTAGACTGGAAAGAGTTCGGTATAGAATAGTCACCTCCGCAATCTCGGAGTTACGAACGATTTTCCATAAGACAACGGGCAGCGGACCTGTATTGTGTGCTCATGCTTTCATAAATCAGGCGTTTAAACTTTGCGTCTGTTTCATTTGTGTCGCTGTCCACTTTTTACCCATCGCATGGTTGGCTGCCGCACCATTACAACTGATAATAGTGTCCGTTTTACAACTGATAATAGTGTCCACCATTACAACTGATAATAGTGTCCGTTTTACAACTGATAATAGTGTCCGTTTTACAACTGATAATAGTGTCCGTTTTACAACTGATAATAGTGTCCACCATTACAACTGATAATAGTGTCCACCATTACAACTGATAACGGTGTCCACCATTACAACTGATAATAGTGTCCACCATTACAACTGATAACGGTGTCCACCATTACAACTGATAATAGTGTCCACCATTATAATAGTGTCCACCATTACAACTGATAGTGTCCACCATTACAACTGATAGTGTCCACCATTACAACTGATAATAGTGTCCACCATTACAACTGATAATAGTGTCCACCATTACAACTGATAATAGTGTCCACCATTACAACTGATAATAGTGTCCTTTCAGTCGTTCTGCGTAGGAACTATTCACTCTCTACCAGCGTAAAATGTTAAACTCCAAGCAGACAGCCGGCGATGAGCCTCGCCTACAGATATGCTAAATTGGCTATCTTCGTCAGCCGCGACACTGTGAAACATTAAAACTTGCGTCTCAGGCAAGACGTGGGCTTGGCTTAAGTGGCTCACATGAAGATGTGGGCAGCACGCGCTGACTCTCCATGCAAGGGCTGATGCCGCAACGCGTATCAGCCGAATTCTCACCAGCAGCTTTTCGCTGGAAATTGCTTCCATCATCGACTCAGAATCTCTGTGACAACGTGGCGCGCGTTCTTCGCTCAATATACAACGTCGTTGCCTAAAGCGGAGACGCCCAACCTGTTTTTTTCGGTCACAGACCGAAATCTTTCTGAAATGACCGAAAAAATTAAATCATTTCGGTCAGAATGTTTGAAAATATAGGCTAAAAATCACTGTTATGGTGAGTTTTAATGCAACTGTGAGACAAATGACCGAAATGTTTCAGTGTCGAAAACATCTCGGCAAAAAATGACCGAAATGTTTCAGCGAAAAGAAAACAGCGCCCAACTATACATTAAAACAACCTGAAAATTTTAGTGGCTTTAAGAAAAAACAAAATTCGTGTTTCTTTTGCTGTGTCCTTAGTTTCAATTCAGAAAACTGTAAACATTTTTGGGAAAACCTCGGCAGTACAATATATAAACCTTTAGAATTCATTACTATCCTACACTCGCAACTATGGTCCTCTCTGGAACTATACCTAGAAGCTCTAAACATGGTAATCCTGACTTCCATTTTAACCTTTGTTATTCGCGTGACGTGCAGGAGCATAGCCACAGTGGAGCATTCGGGGGCAGTGCCCCCCAAATATTTTGTCGCCCAAATTGTGTTGTGCCCAGAAAAATATGTTTTAAACATATAATAAAAACAAAGTTTTGCCCCCTAAAATGTTTTAAACCTTAAACCTGGTTACGTTCCCCCTAAACCTTAAACCTGGTGAAGTGAACGCTGAAGGACTAGCTTAAAAGATCACTTTATTTGCAACTTGTCGATGGTTGCACTTTTTCACTGCTCGTGGTTCGCCTTTTCGATACGGCAGGAGCAAGGAAGGGCTGACATCACGTGTCGCTCCACTGCAAGACACGACTCCCTGTTATCTCTTAAGGCGCCGGTTGAGTTTCGGTTGACCCGTTCACGCGACAGACAAAACACTGAAATATAAAAAAATATCGGTGGGTTGTCAATGCAGATCGCTCGAGGCTTCAATTAAAAACAATAACGAAGAACAAAATCTTTTCCGTTTACTTCGATTGCAAAACAATCGATAACTGCGATAATTATAATTTCGTGCTTTCACATGGTTTACCAAAGATTTGAACTTCAACATCGAGCGTTTCTCATGATCGTGCGAAGAAGGTATTTTCCTCCGCCAAGCAGTTTCCTTCCTGATGTTTTATCTTAGCTTTAACGAAACACTGTAATTAGCGTGATGCGAAACTTCTCGACTAACTGCGCGCATCGCTGCCACCACACGGCGTATCAACCTTGCGCACATACTAACTTTCTCATTTGCTCACGTAGTTATTAAACCTTTTCATTTCGCGTCGTTCAAATGTCGACCATTGGGCTCCAGCTGAACATGAAGCTTACGCAATGTATCTGTTTGTGCAGGTTGAACCAAGTTTTGTACGATTGTTAGTATTATTATCGTCACATGCTGACAACAAATCGCGCGTGAAACCGATTCCCGGCTTAATCGCTTATCCGCGTTCTGCAAGCTGCCATGAGTTTCTTATACCGCGACGATTACACAAAGGGAAAGAAATCCATCGCGCCGTGCACTTTCATCCAGGCTGCATTCTGTAGTTGTGCGTTCACCGTGTGTTTTTTCAAATGTCGCAGAACGTTTGCAACAAGTGCCGCGTCGAGCATCGACCGAATTCTTCGCGCCGACCGTTGACTCAACAGTCGCCAGGCAGGAGGGCGGCGACGCAGCAGCAGTGGCTGTGCAAGATCTGCAGCGAGAGACGGGAACTGTGGAAGCGTTCCGGGGCCTGGTTTTTCCGGAGCCTGCCAAGGTCTGTCGCTCACATGTTCGTGTCTCTGCTGATGTTTCGTTAGTCACGGCCGCGCTGGAGCGAAACCTCTCGCGGCACAGCGCCAAATTAGTAAAATTGGCAGTTTTTGGGAAAGCCGATCCAGGGGCGTAGCGAGGTTAGATGGCGTCCGGTGCAAGAAACAAGTTTGGCGCCTCCATGTTCAAAACAGGTCTTTCGGAAGCAAATGTACTCTGTTGAAAACAGCACTTGCGACACTGTTGAGACTTCGGCGCCCGGGGCATTGTTGAGACTTTTCGGCGACCGGGCCCCTTGCCCCACTCAGCACGCCCTGGCTTGAGCGCAGTCTTCGCACGCAGGGGGTAAACAAACGTCGTACAGGGCATTTTTTTCGGCGTTATTTCCAACGGCAGGAACGCTCCTTCGGCAGATGTGATTGTTTTATATTTGGAACGGCTCTGCACGCACTGTTTTAAGCAGAACAGGAAGCGAACACGATCTTTTTTGCCGCCGTCACATGCGGGCGGCATTCACTTTCGGACGGCGTTGCTTCGTGAATGGCGAACGGCATTTTATCAAGATGTAGCGGCTTATTGTGCGCGAGCGCACGTCCGTTGAACGAAAAAACCCGCTGTCCGCTGTAAAGGTCTTCCCACCACCTGCTGCAGCGCATTGCATGCTTTAAATGTGAACCTGTTTTCAAACGTCCACCTGTTTCACCCATATGCTGAATATTGTAGGTTGTTGCGGATCCCTAGACGGGTCCTGTCGCGCTAGGAATGATAGGATTTTGCAATGTTTTCTATTTCCTTTTTTTACGGGAAAGTAGCCAAGTTCATGACCAGTTAAGGGCTTTTTTGTGTCGTGCGCATTAGTTCAATCAGCCATCATGTGATAAACACCATCAGCCGGTAAGGAGCACAACCAGCAAAACAAAAGAAAATGCTGTATTTTTGTGCAAATCGCTCGCGGACCCCGCTACTTGTAAAGAAAGTGTCATTTATAATGCAACACGCAAGAGGGTGTTTGCGGTATTTTTGCAAAGCGCGCCGCAGAAGTCTCCGCTTGTATGTTGTGCTGGGCTGCAGTTCAGGATTCGCGGAAGTTACATTTTGGTGTTTTGGTCATTAACTGAGTTAAAAATTTGGTGTTTTGGTGATTCTCTGAGATAAAAATTTGGGGATTTTATTGAGTCAACACGAACGTGATGTCGATTTGATTGTTTACTTGTGTGAGGCACCATTGACGAAAACAGCAAACTTGTTTGAATGTATGAATTAAGCACCAGCAGATGTTTACTACAGATATAGACAGGTCTTTAACCGCAGAAGAATCAAGAAAGAAGCGTTTTTGGCACATTTTTGGAAATTTTTTCACAATGGAACAAATTTTAAATAGAAAATGTTGGCGTACATGTCGCGGGACGTAGCATTGTAAAATTATAATATGGATGGTCTGTTGTTATCAAGTTTCTCTTACTCCCATACTGTGCGTGACGGATGCAAACGATTAACAGCTAGCTGGTGTTAAAATCAGATTAAAGGTTTCATTTAGAGTTGTAGGCCACAAAAATCATTGAGCCTAAGTCAACTGTTCCATGAAAAAGTATACACTGCAGAGGGTTAGGTTTTCTAAATATGCTTCAGAGTTCAGGTGGGATTGGAATTGAATTTACGCTGTTGGGTTTCGCAGGAAACGACTTCCTAATTCTTGATTTTGTTATCAGGCCCGTAGCCACTGACGGGGGCATTGAGGGCAGTGCCTGCCCAATTTTTTTTGCCCCCCAAATTTTGTTGTGCTCGGAATAAGTTTTATGCAGTTTGTTTTAAACATATGATAAAAACAAAAAGCTTGCACCCTTAAAAATGTTTTTCCCTCTCAAGCCTTAAAACTTTGCTGCGGGCTTGGTTATAACACGTGAAAGAACGGAATTATTCTTAGTTGTCACTTATGTACATTCGGCAGTCGTTTCAATAAGGATCCTGCGGCGCAGCTCGAAGAAATGTGAGAAGCGCCCATCCATCAAGCACGTACACAGTTTCATGAAACGAATGCATGATTCACGGCGCAATAAAACTTAGCAGTAGTGCATTGAACTGTACCAAACAAACTCAACTCTGCAGCATCCGGTCGTCAGCGAATTTTTAATTTTAAGTAGAAGCAAAAATATCCAGGTCAACTTCTCTAAAAACACGAGGTGTTTGTGAGAGGCTGTAGCCTTACCCGAATATGCCTCGCAAACGTTGGTGGTTGATAAAGCCTTTGAGCAAGCGCTTAAACGCAAACAATGTGGTTTGAAGCCCTTTCTTGTCGCTTGCGCTAGGTCAACATATTAAAGCGTTTTGAAATGCGGACGTCGAAGCTGCAATCATAAGTTTGCTCTGTTTGGTTGTTTCGTTCTTAATGCAAAGAACGTACCAAAGAGTTATTTTGCAAAATACAACCTCCTGAACATGAACTGCCCGTGGTTTCATACTCAATTCTGATTTTTTTTTTTTTTTTGGAAAGGGCATGAACAACATGCTGCACATCATCCGAATGACTTTCTGATAGTAGCTTGTCTGCGGTGCTGTCCAAAAACATAGTTGTCGAGTGCAACAAAACTGCCTCAAACCTAGTGTTGAAGTAAAGTATAATCAAAGAAATTGAACTGCGAACTCAGCACATCCTTGACGCTAACGTATTCTTCCATTTATCATATTATGCCTATTGACAATACGCGTCACAGCGCTCTGCGAGTTCCGGTTGCAATTTTTACTCTTATGAATAATTGACATCTGTCGCGTGTTCTGCGCGCAAGAAAAAAACGCAAAAATGTAACAAGCGCGAAGTTTGACAATTTCATCGTATTTCCCGTTTTCTTACTTCGGTGCAGGGCCTTATGAAAATTTAAAACACGCCGTTCTCTTTCTGTGCTCCTTGTTACGTACGAGCTATCTTCAGTCGTGACAACTCGCAAAACCTATCTCGCCGCATGCCCAGCGCTTCCCATCAGCGAGACAGTTTCTGGACAGGACCGTGGCCGAAATGGCAGCGCGGCTCCGTTTGTTTGAAAATCTGTCAGATGTTTCTGCTGACAATTGTCACGTCCGTTTAGTGCAGTGACAATTGTCACGTCCGTCTGCTATAGTGACAGTTGTCACTTCCGTCTAGTACAGTGGTTGCCAAAGGGAATGCCAAAGAGTTTTCTTTTAACCGCCAGATGAACAGACAACGATCCAGGCCCGTCGCCAGGATTTAGCAGCAGGGGGGGACGAGGGGCCAAAATCCAGAAGAGGGGCCACATTTTTAAAATACAGTATTGGATGTATGTAGCAACCGGGGGGCCAAACGTGATATGGGGGGCACCGATTTCAAATAGAGGGCCGGGCACCACTGGCCCCCCCGCTGGCGACGGCCCTGCCACGATCACCTCTGACTAATGAAATAACCGCGGACGAGGGTCCCCAAGCCAATATCATTACGAATAGGGGTCCCTGGGGCTGGAAAGGTTAAGAACCACTGGGTAACTTTTCATGAAAGCAAAGCTACGAGTCGTGGTACTTGCTCAGCGATCGCTGCATTGCTTTGCGGTGCTGTTCTACGCGACGCCACTGAAGCAATTATGGTTTTCACTAACAGACACGTGTATGTTATTTTGCTGATCGATTAGAATATTTGCTGGTCGATTAGACTTCGTCGTCTTTTTGGAGACTCTAGTTACTTGTTAGAACCAGTATTTGAAGGTGGGTTGCAATCGGGTTTTACGCGTAGCGCTTATGACGCAACAACGACTGCCAATCGTGAAGTTCGGCTTGAACGCGGCTCTTCAGAGTGCTAGATGTTGGTTGACTCAATTTTAACCCTGTGTCTACATTTTAACACGATTTCGCTTCTGTTGCTAATACTTTTGAATCGGTCGGTATGTAGCGCAGTCTTCCGCAAGGCTCTTTTAAATGTTCCACTTCTTCACCACCGCTGCTTCTATTTGGTAAGTTTGTTCGATGTGAAGCGAACGATTTCAGAAGATTGCGAGTTTGCTCTCGTTTACCTCCGTTCGCTTTGTTTGGATAAATGCTTCTGAACGTTCGTCCAAATCAAGGCAAGTCACAAAATCGAATCTAGATGCAAATGGGAATCGTAATAAAACGTGGAAATACCCTGACCAGTGTGGATGTAAGCCAGTGCCGTTCACGCGCAAACTATAGAGTTTAGTCACGGCTGCGTTTTCTGTTGACCGAAAATTGAAGCATTATATAAACCGTGTCAGCTGTGTTTTTCACCAACAGCTTTCATTAAAAATTTCTCGCGCGTGATGTGTTTAAAATCAGCCCAATATTCATGCCACATATTGCTTGTGGGAGGTTGGGAATGCTTAACTGTCTCTGTATTCAAAAAAAATAAACAGAGCCGCTCAAGATACAGAGAGAAAAACGTGTGATAAAACCAGGTAAAAGTGGGGCGAAATTCTAAACTTGTAAAGTGCTTGTGTTCAATTGTTTTCAAGTGGTCATAGACATCTGAGTTGCTAGACCATCGTGTTTCCTATGTTGCTTGTCAACTGAGCTTCTTTAGCGTGTTGCGTGGCACACCAGTTGCCTCTCACCGGCATCGTCCTGTGGCGCCATAACTGTCAACAATTTTCAATAAAAAATAGCAAATGCTCGTTTTTAGTGAAACAAAAAGTTAGATTTGTTCTGTTAACAAAAGTAACGCTTTCACTGACTTATCGCTTTTTTGCTGAAATAGCTCGGACAACATCTGCGTGTGTCTTTGTAAGTCATCTGCTCATGGGCCATATCAAATACGTCTCATTGATCAGTCCTGCGATTATGTCACGGCTCTCCGTCCGGTAAGGTAATATACACTAGCAACATGCTGCTAGTGTTACATTATAAGAGCTGGCACTGCCAGGGCAATCTTGCCTAACAGGCATCGGCTGCTTTCAAACTAAATTAAAGTTGACTCGGAAACGAAGTAATGGCGCGTCGCGTCTTGTCGCAATGTAGGAACTGACCCCTCAGTAACTGACTGGATTAAACCGGATTAAACTGACCCCTCAGTTGGATTAAACCAAGCACGAGTTGCGCTGCTGTTGGCTTCCTATGGCCTTTCAGCAATCCTATACGGCGCAGTGACATTCCTTGTTTGTACTGGTCAGTTCTTGTGCCAGTGTGTTTTCATTTTTTCAATTTAGACTGACAGTTGGTTACTTCTTTGCATGATGGCTTTTTGCATTGTTTCTGCTTGTTAACTGCATCGCATGAAACAAACAAACAAACAATCAGTCAAACAATCCGACACCGATACACGACGCGTTCGCAACGTTCAGCAATGCGTGCTTTACAGATCGCTGGCGATCATTCCTGCGTCGCCGAAAGATACCCCCGTCGGAACTTTGTGAAGACCCAAAACAGGCTTCTTCGTACAAGTCGATGCGCACATTCACCGCAACACGTGAATGGAGATCTCCTGTTGTAGAAACGTTGTTTCTAGCAACCTGTCTCAACTTTGGCTACTTTTATGGTTTCTTCTGTTTATTTTTCCCACTTCGGCAGCTGTATCGCAAATCGGAAATTTTTACAATAAATTGTATGCCAAGTAGGAAGAAATTAAAATCAAACATGAATGAGAATAATTTCACGCGAAAGTTCGCAATTATTTAAATCTGTTTTTCTGACAATATTTTTTTCAGATCGTGCAGGCATTAAACGATTTTGCCAGCTTACTTGTTTTTGGCCTGCATTTTGTGCGACCAGCCAGCTCTTTCTATATTTTTTCTTTCGGCTTCTCCCTTGGAACTGTCGCAGGATTCAACGTGTTCGGCGACCGCGAAAGCTTAAGCTTGTTCTAGTTGGCGTGTGTGTTGTCCAAGGTTAAAGGTCGGAATTGCGACGATAAGCTTGCTTGTCAGCGCGAAAGAAAAGCTCGCGAAACATGCTTAACCCCTAGGTTTTGCTGGCGCCGCTTGACCTACCGGGGGCAGGTGCTGCTTAGCTGTGCTTAAGTTGGGTTCATTTGTAGTTTGTTACGTCACGGTCGGCGGAGATGCGGAACCGAGACATCCGACCGCGACGTGCGGTGCCTCAGTTCCAAACCGCAAAAAAGGGTTTCCAACCCTTTGTCAATGTTAACGAACAAAGCTTTTGACAGGCGGTCTGTCGTCGTTCCAGGTACACACTGCCAGAAACCCCTCCTGCGCTGAAGACCAACCGTTGCCAGCACATGCAGTCGACGAACAAACACCTATCGTTTCGTCACAAACGTGATTCGAAGACGTCTTTGCTTAATTCACCTACACACACCTACGAACACAGAGTGATCGGTGAGTATATTCGCTGTCGGGTAGATTTCTAGTGATCACTGATCAGTGAGTGAGTAGGTTCGATGCTGAGTCGGTTTTGAGTGATCGGAGAGCATATTCGCTGTCGAATACGTATCGAGAGACCGGTGAGCTGAGCGTGCTCAATACCCATCGGACTCGGGTAGGATTTATTCGCTGTTGGGTGGGTTTCGAGTGATCGACGAGTATTACATATGCTGTCAAGCATATTCCGACCAACCGTGGGTATCCTTGCTGTCCCATAGATTTCGAAGACCGAGTATATTCACTAGCGTTAGATTTTGACAAAGCAGCGCTTTGATTTCCCGGTGCGGTTCACGTAATTGCAACATGCTGTCATACACTACACAGTCACTGACATGGTTGCTGTGATTGAAGTGCTTCATCAGCGAATATTTCATTTCATTTCATTTGATTTTGCAATCAGACACGAAGTCCACAGCAGAAGCACACACTGTCTGCGCAACGCGGATTGAATAAGAACAGACACAACAGAACGTTTTATAATGGCGTTGAAGGCAGAACCACAGGGTTACAGAAACTTTCTTAAAAACTATTGTTCGCTAACCCGTAACGCTTGGTACAACACTACATCCAGAGTAGGACACTGAGTCCAACAGTGGTCAAGGCCAGGTAAAGTACGAATGCATTGTAGCATGACACGCCCTCGAACGAACAAACACTGCAATGTCCGAGCACTCAGTCACAAAGTAAAATGCGATTGAGGTGTTCAAAGAATAAAGACGAATACAAACAGTGTGACTGCATCAAAGCGTGCAACCATGCATTGTTAGACTTTCTGCATTTTTCAAGAAACAGGTACACAATTTTTCTCAATAAGGCCTAAGCTTGCTGCAACGCTGTAAATGAGTGTTAGTGATTATTATCGGTATCGGACAAATAACTGCGTGGCAAACCGGTACTTTCGAAAGCGAGGCAAGTGAGAAAGAAAAAGATGAGAGATTGAATGGATAAGATAGAGGGGAATTTTTTATGTGCCTGACTTGCAAATTTATGCGTTGCGGAACAGATGGCTCCAACAGGGTAACGGGACGCTGGCTTGTCGTTGCAAAACTTCGCCACTTTCGATCAAAACTTAATCCTGCGACTGTTTTGACGACGGTGTATCGAAAAATTGGTTGTGTTATATCGGGGTGTATGAACTAGTTGAACTACGTGTGATTTGTTTGACAGACAGTCTGGTATTTGCAGGTTTTAAAATATGGCAGCGTTTGAGGAATAAAACAATCGCAAGCAGTGTTCCCCTCTAAGATAATTTTGCTCTGAGCAAATGTTTGTTTTAGTGAGCATGCAAATGCGCAACATGTAGACACACAACCAGCTAAGCGTTTCAAGCGCAAAAAGGGCTATGCGATATACTGTATGTACGGTATTAAATCTGGAATGTTGCAAGTGCACGAGAATGAGATTTCACTGCGCAGATGGTCTGACGGTGCTGCGCATTTGCGCACTTTAGAGGAAACACTGGTCACAAGTAAAGTCTCGAGAGGACAAGGAATAAAATCAGAAGCGCCCATCTCGAAAAGCTGCCACTCAAGCCGGAACATGCGGCCAGGACATTGTAGCGAGAACGAACAAAGGATAACCGCGACCCGAAATAACAATTTAATCTCAACGCCCGTGCTGTCAGCTTCGCGCCGATCAGCCGGCTGCGGCAGTGAAGCTTTATTCCGAATTCCATTATTCTGCACAGATTTGTAGACTCCGGATCGCCTTTCAATAAGCGCCGCAAGATTTCGTTTGCCTTGGCGTCGCCATTGTTGGAATCGATGGGTTTTCGGCGTCAAGTCCATCGCACAAGTACGACCTCGCCTGCTAATACACGTTAATAGCGCGGGCGATCGATTCATGCGTCATAACTATCGATTATCGCCTCGGCGCCGTCAGTCGTGTTCTAGCAGCTCACTGACTGATCGTCCCGGCGGTGCAGAGTCACAATCTGACGGATCGCGGCGCTTTCCTCCCCCTCACGAGCCACAAGCCACACTCTCAATGTCTTGCATTGAAAATAAAAATCTCCTCCTCAGCCGTTCGTTATGCTGATGACGTGTATTATCCTGTCTGAGTGTCATGAACGACGTCATCGATCGGCCATCTTGATTTATTAGCATGCTGATATAAAAAAACATTGATTCTAACCTGTCACGGCCGAACTATTGCGTTCTGCATTGGCTTGCTCCTACCGCAGCTCAGCGAGTAGTCGCCGGTCGATCAGCTTGTGGCATTAAACGCCATTGTTTCCTCCGTACAGTTAATTGCGGAAACAATCCCTCGAGATGCGAAGCAATGTTTTTCGTGCGATTATACGTTTACCGTGTCTCGCCAAGGCTAAATTGCAAGAAAACTAGGCTGTATGTGTACTGCGTGTGTAGCCCTCGCCCAAATGCACGGGTTTCACGGACTGTTCGAATACCGTTACGGACTGTGCAGATTTCGTACAATTAACCGGGGGGTACGGACCTCGTCAAAAGGTGGAGAGCATCAGAAACTCGTAAGCGATCGGTCTGCGTGCGGCGTGTGCAGCCCCCGCCGTAAATGCACAGGAATTGGAACGACCGCATTGCGAAGAAGTCGTTGTTTTGTTTCAGGACGTCGCAGGTCGACAAGCAGCGACAGCTCTGACGCGGACGACTCCCCAACGGCTCTTCCGGCTTGGATGATGAGAAGCATCAAGAAAGGTACGTCGGTCGGGAAACGCGGCCTTGTTGCTGTGGCGCTGAAATCCAAGCTAACAGCGCGGCTTAAAATCAGAATTGTTTACGTTTGAAAAAAGCTGTCACGGGAACGCATGGATCAGATAATCCACTTTCGATCACGCATGTTTCTCCTTCATGCAGCCCATGACCGGCAGCCCTGGATGCACGTTTCGTGCTATCGCGTTTAAATCAACTTATCTGAAATTCTTCAAAACGAATTTGGTCCATTCGCAACATGCAGTATTAGTGTGGTAACATCGGCACGCGCTGCTCCAGGCAGCATCATAAGACACGCGACTGCAAGTGAATCGAGAACTTGTGATCACCGGGAAATGCTCAGCTGAGTGGTTACCTGGTTGCTCGAAGAAGAAGCAAGAACTCCGGCGCACTGATAACAAATTTTAAGGCAATGTGCAAATCGATGATCGGCCCTGCTTTTCGTTCGTTATCCGACTGGGATCGTCCACTTAGGAGCAAAAACATTTCGTTTCGCACCCGCTGTCAGTGGCTGATCGCTTGAATAAAATTCGCCACAGCCGGGACGCATAAAGCGTTCATTAGCGTTTTCAGCATCCCGTTTTTGAGGTCGAGGGCATTTGCGTTGTTTGCGCGCGTAAGATCGCAGCCCGTAACTTCCTGTGCGAATTTGCCGGTTTGAAAACCGACATTTGGTGTAATAGGATTTTTATCGTTGGATTTCGATCATTTCATCGTCGATGGTCTTATTATAACCAGTACATCATGTGTTCACATATCTGCGTAGTAGCGGCTTTGGCGTTGAGAAACGACGACGAGGCAATGATTCTGACCGAAAACTCGCAGATCTAACACTAAACCAAACCGCTACGTTCAGACAAAGCTGTGACGGAAGAGCAGTCGACTTTTTGTAGCGTTTTGTCAGGTGGTGTTTACGTCACGCAGATCGGTGCCGGGTGAGCGTGCGACTGCCACGCGCGAGAGTGGTGTATGAGGCGGGGGTACAGGGGGTGCAAGTGCACCCCCAAAAGTTTTGATTTGTTGAAAATCCGGGGAAAATGCCTGAAAATCCGGGCTAAATCCATGAAAATCTAGGCAAAATCTATGAAAATGGTCGCAAAATACCCGAAATTCTGGGCAAACTACCTGAAAACACGGATAAAAATGGTGCCGAACGTTGTTTGATTTTGAAAAATTGGCGCCCAACTTGGGGAGAATAACATGAAGACCTTTATTTTAGGAGGTCATCCCAAAAATGATGAAATACTCGCACGAAGACAAGTTTGAGGAAATTCGGGCAAAAATCTTTCGCACCCACATCTATGCTTGGGAGGTTCGAGACCTTTCTACTGCGGTTCTAAAACAAATATGTCTGAAAAGCACGGCTGACGACCGTACAGCACGGTTACCTATCACACCTCCTAGCCAGCTCGTTATTACAGCACCGGTGAAAGAGCCAAGCTGTTCCGTTAAGAGCGGAAGCCATAAGCTTCGATTGTTCTCGGTAAAGCGTCAGCACACCCAGCAGGCAACGATCACCAAATCCTGTGTCGAAAAAGAACGGGGTTGTGTCGTACGCAGAGTGAGATGGAGGGCAATCCCAAACAAAGCATCAAAAGCCAGAAACTTGAGCATTTTGGATTTAAGACGGCGCTGGATCTTCCGCCAAACAAGCACTTCGATGAAATTCGAGGAGGGCTTGATTAAACGTGATTTGAAAACCTCTAATTCGGAAACGTAGGGTTCTTATTCCAGGAGAAATTGAGAACAGGTGTAAAAAAGATGAAGCAACCTGAAGATATGGTCGTGTTTGCGGAGAAAAGCACGAACTTAAACCATATGAAGAAATTGCAGTATGACAAATTGTGAATGGAAAACATCACGAAATTCTACAAAAAAACTGCCAAACAGAAGTTGATCTCCATCAGAAAAGCCACGAAATCCGCGCCCCAATAAGTAAAGAATGCGGAAAGAATGGACGGCATGGCAGAAACGAAAGCATTTATTTGTAATGCAAGATCACAGGCGTTTGCCCCATCGACCCCAAATGCCGTCTCATCAGCCCCGCTGAAAACGAAATCAGCAAAGATCAATCAACTCCTCCATCCGAAATACCACACCGCGTTTGATTTATCTATCTTACCCATCGTGGGCTAGTTCCTATCTTTAAAAAAACAAAATAAATTTAAGATCGGAAAAAAAGAAAATCAATGAAAGAAAGCAAATTTTCGGAATTCTACGTTGTTGACCCATCAGTTGTCCCAAATGCACCATCTGCTAAGAAATGAACTGCATGTAATGACATTGAAGGCACTCTGTGCCTTGCGAGAAATCCTATGCTGCTTGACGAACAAGGCCAATGGACCAAAACAAACCACCGCGGCTCGTTTGATGTTACACCATCTATGCCAGTGGTTCTCAAAGTGGTCGATACCGACCCACAGGGGTCAATCGGACTATACAAGGGGTCGATGAATAGTCATGGGGTCACTGAATGGCTTGGGGGTCAATGACTAACTGCTGGGGTCGACTGGAGCAATGAAGACTCCAATTCAAAATTACTGTTAATGGGGCAAGGAATGCAAACGGCGTTTTTCAACAAATCAAACAAAATTAAGAGGGCTGATCAAATCTCAGCTACAGTAGTTTAAAAGTACATTCGATTCGAATAGTTTTTTATTAAATCATCCATTGTGATGACATTATGAAAACTGTTCTGTTTGTTACGTCACAAACAAGATTGTACTGCATGTGTCGCAGTTCGGCAGTTAGACTGGTAGTACAGCAGTGCAGTTGGCCACGCAGTAGGACGGATAACGATTCCTTGTATTAGTAACTGTTGGGCTAGGTCATGGGGTCTACAGAAGATTGTATACTTTGATTGGGGGTCAACGTGCAGAAAAGTTTGAGAATCACTGATCTATGCAGAGATGATCGATTGGATGTAATGCAGAAAACTACAACGAAAATCGCTGCAGGCACGAACAGGTTTTTTGAAGGTCTGACCTTGCCCACCGCAAAGGAATTTTGAGTGACCACAACTATTTTACCTAAATACCGCCGAGTTAACCATAAAACAAGGTTTTACTGCAATTTAGCGGTGGTCGTAAAGCCAGGTTCTGTTGTGTTTTTAGAGACCGTTGGAAAAATTTAAGAGACCGGTTCAATCTCTCAAAACACCTTAAAAAAACACTGGGTAGGAACATCGTAAAAACGGATTTTCTTGATGTGACTTTTGATCTATTCAGAAAACCACGCAATACGCCGCTTTACGTCAGCACTGTTGTGATACGTGTATTCAACATAACAGACCGCTTGTAAGGTTTTTAAACAAAACTTAAAACGTGGCCGTCTTGCATCTCACATACAAGATTAAAATGTACAGTAACAACAATAGGTACCTCATAACGACTGGCGGACAATGCTGCATAAACACACAATCCATAACCGCTGTTCCAGGAGAACTCAACAGAGTGAGTGGAGCAACGAAGGCACAGTCGAGATGACCAGCATGCCTATTGCTGGAACGAACGCACGTCGTGATTATCACGAGGCGCCGAACACACACACGATGCAACGTTGATTTGACGCGTAATTATACAACGAGCGCCAAAACAGCCCTCAAAAATCGATCAAAGTTACGCCAATATAATTAACGGACGAATTCACACACCGGAATGCAGCAAGGAAGCCTTGACAGAATGGCAGAAGCGAGAAGTGCACAACAAAGCTTTGTAGGAAAGGGGTCTCAATTTCCAGCTGCTATTCAATCTTAAACGATCACAAAACTGCACAAAATAAAAACTGTCAATGGAATATCATTTAGTTCTGCACTCAGCAAAGCAAGAACGTGAAAAGGTTAGACTTACGATTGGTAAGCGTGCTACGAATAACTACGCCCCAGCAGAACACTCCGAAGACAGTCCAACCACAACATCGTTAATCGCAGGACTCTTGTGCAGTGTCGGTGTTAAGCTGTGACTGGCAATGCTTAACGATTTCCATCTGCATTGTGCTTGATCGCTTGAACATGCTCCAGTATCTGGAAGACGTGCTGTTTGACGCTTTGCTTGCTTCAGTTACCTTTTGCTTTCGTTCAATGTTGACGAGTGTTTTGTCTTTCAAATGTTGTCTTACTAAATAACAGAGGGTTACGGTATACGGCTTTGCTTCCGTTACTTCGGCTTGTTTATGGCTTGTGACCAGTCGCGACCATCCACAGACCTGATGCGTGGCTGTGATCGGTGTATTCTTGCAAGCACGTTATACCACTCAAAGTATTTTTTAACGTAATGCACTGATATTTGTTTTTCTAAGTATATTTACACTTAAAAGTTCGTTTTGCTTAGTCCACGGTGGTATTTACCTATCCTGTGTAGGACAGCAGCTGGTTATGCATTCTTCTCATGTTGATAGTCTTAGCTGCTGCATGGCTTTACTGTTTGTGGGTTTTATTTTATTTAAGATAGTTTTATATTTTTCACGCCCTTCACAGTTCTGAAGCCGCCCACTCACTAGGCGAATTTATATATTGTTCTATTAACGTCGCTTTGTCTGATGCGTGGCTGCGAAAGGATTCGTTTCGTTGGATCGTGAACCAGTATTGGAAGAATATTTCTAAAATGTATTTGAAAAAGCATTTATCTCGTGCCAAATCGATATCACAGAACTTTAAACAAAAACACATTGAAGTTACGCTGTATTTTGCATTGGCAACATGTCAACTGCGACAAACACCACAACAAGAAAGTTCTTAACAGCCACGAGACAACTGATCCATAACGGTGCAATCGCTGTCGGGGGAGAGAAGCGCCCACTTGGTGGAAGATTTTGTGGAAAAGCGTCGTCTCTGGCAAGGAGCAACGGATCTGAAACGGATCTGAAACGGAAATTCAACCCGACCGCACCGCCGAATCATCATAGTCAGATACAATGCGCACGTGCACGTCTTCACAAAACAGTAGCTTGTTTGCATTTGATGATAGCGGGACAGGTGCTGCATGCAAACCAAACAAGTGGCATAGCAGAAGAATTACGAGAACGGCAAACCTCACTGCTGCTCTGCCCTCAGTCTTGTTTTTCGCTCACTGGCCATTTCACCTGCCCCGAGATAGGGTGAGGCATAGCAGTGGATTGGAAGAAATGCTCATACGATGAAAAAAATATTTCACAATGGACATCCCAGCCAGCAGCAGAAAACGTCATAATGTCGTCATCATAAGAATAACACGATGTCATAATAATAAGAATATCACAAAATGCCGGCCCCAGGCATCCCCATCCGTGCAATGTAAACGAGTCCTTTGACGCCTCGGTTGGAGTAGGTCCTCCTGGGGCCACAGATTGTCTGTGGCCGCATAAAAAAAGGAAAAACAAAAAAAAGAAAAACAACTTTTGCTGAAAACGTCACAATTGGCTGCCTATGCGCAAATGCGGTCAATTTGTTCGGCTGCTGGCAGCAGACACTGCACTGATATAGACTTTACCCGTTGCTGATTTGAAATAATAACATCGATTTTGTACTGGCAAGCGGTACTAGTCGGATCAATGGAAATTTATTGTTGTTTCGACTCTGATGTGATTGGCTCTTGTTCACAGGTAACGGGGAAGCCCTAAACCCGGCCGAGGCCAGCAGTACCAGCGTGACGTCAAGCCTGGGAACGTCGAGCGCCCACCAGTGGTCGCCTCTTTCCATACGAAGCCACAGCGACGACCCGTGTAAGTTTGTGCTGTTGCTCCGCGGCGATCATGCAACGGGAAGGCAAGCCTGTGTCACTTTGCACGACTTGAAAACTTAGATGAATGTCTAAAACGCAAGCTCTCTTCATTATTGTCTTGAACCTTTTGCATTGTGGTGAGTTAACACCGTTACCGAAGCGTTCTGGAAGCACAAGCGACAACCGGAGCAGGCCTGTTTTCAGGTTGCATGAAACGAAAATCCCTCGTTGAGACGAATTAACTGTTACAGTCCTGTATTGTTGGATTTACTGCGACTACGGATAAGAAAAGTTATTTTAGGCGTGAAATTTCACCACAGTGCTTAGAGCCGAGAGCAGCAGCAGGCATAGTCCAGGTGACACGACATAGCTTAAAAATAAGTATAGAGATGCGAACCTTTTGTCAGAGTCTTTTCAGCTGAACGAAATGTTGTTTACGCCGCCTATGCTTGATTGGCATAAAGTTTTCATTCGTCGATTTCTGATTGAAGCTTATATTTGTACTGATGTCGGTTAAAAATTATGTGTATATATATATTGGAAGCGTGGAAAAGACGGTGGAAAAAATTTGTCAAACGGCTGCAAATTAAGCGAATAATTAGGACTATATGCAAAATGTTTGCGTTTCAACCAGAGGATATAAGTCGAAGTCAAGAAGTACTTAATCAAGATCCACAGACGGTTGTTAGCATTTGAAAGAATGTGCTTCATTGGCAGGAGCAGAAGCTGCTGTTAATTTTGCAAAACGTTCAGCTGACGTGTCATATGCAGTCAGCAGCCCATGGTCGTCAGCGACCGAAACACAGCATGTTTTCTGAATCCGTTTTTGTGTGAGGAAGTCATTCATGAGTGAACGTGACGCTGAGTACTGTTTTTTGTTATCGGTCTGCGCGGACAATTAGTTCGTTTATAAATGACAGAACACGAGCATAGATGTTGCGGTAGCAAAGAACATACGCGTAAATGGCTCCAACAAGTTTTTTTTCAAATTGATGTTGGTGACGGCAATTGGCGGCAGGCCAAGCCTGGAATTTGCTTCTTGCCGGGGGTAGTTGAGGTGAACGCTCTTGCCCAAGGAACGCTAAGGCGATTCACTCAGTGGTCGTGGATCGAACACCCAACCTTCCAATCGAGAGGCGGACGCTTTAAAACTGAGCTATCGCCGCCCCAATAACAACACGGTCACTGTGGTATTTAGCACAACTACACAGTGTTGTGGTAAGTTCCAAATAGACAAATTCATAAAATGTGTGGGTGAGTGGGAAGCTGCGAAGGACCAAGGGGTCATTTGGTCTGGAGATCTCCCCAAGACGAAGCTACTCAGTATCAAGGGCAGTTGGTTGATAGAAGTATGTGAAAGTCTGTTGCTCTGGAAATAAGGTTTTATATGCGTTGATACGATTTAATGGAAGCAAAATGCGATGCCGGCAAATTTACGCGGCATAAGAAACTGGTTTAACTTCACCAAAAAATATTTGCAGTTCTCGCGTATATTGTAAGTATTGGTGATTGTAGCTGGAGGTGGAAATGGGTCACGACAGTTGTGGATTAGCGCAGCGCTGCAATGCGTGTCACAAAGTTTGAGCCGGCTGAGGACGAAGCGTGCAATAGTACTTTCAGGAAATGGATTATTCAGTCAATGCAGTGACTCAGGCATTGAAACGATCAATGCGTTTACTGCTCGACAGATACACGATTTGCAACGTTCGCAAATGCGACTGGAGACTAAAACACACTCCCACTCCATCGTACCACAGTCGAATGCAGAAAATACGATTGATTTTTAGTGAACGCAACAAAGCAAATTAAGTAAGAGATGATAGCGATGCCTCAATGGAACAACTACGTAAGCCAGGGGTTGGGAACCTATTTACTATCACGGGCCGCATGAAATGTGCATTATCGCTGGCGGGCCTCAAAATCAATTAATTTTATCCTAAAAATCTACCTTTTTCTAACTATGAGGAAGAGTGACTTCTCTTTACTTACTGTCTGAGTACCTGCTTATCATGGAGCTTCGTTTTGACGCCATATTGTACTTTAATTTGGGTAAAGAAAATTTTGATGCGGGCGATATCAAATGTCCACGCGGGCCGTAGCTTCCCCACCCTGACTTAAGTAGTAACAGCAGTGAAGCATCAGTAAGGGTGGTTCGTGAATTTTTGTGACAAAGCATTCGTCGGGTTATTTTTGAACATCTGAAACTAAAGGTAACTTGTTTGGTGGCATTTTAAGATTTACCTGCTGCTAAAAACATTATGCTTAAGTTGATCGCCTGAAATAAATTTGTCGTGAACTATCATAAGTTTTTGTAACCATGCGTGTTCCGAGACAGAGTAGCACGTGAGAAGAATCCCTCATTACGACATAGATAGGTACAGAAGCAGGAAGCAGATGTACATTACGCAAGTTTAAGGTGCTGTTTGAGTGAGACGTCCGGTTCGTTCGCAACATGACATACCCGCAACTTTGTGGATTTTTAAGCTCCAGCGAATTTAGTCTCTATGCCAGCAGTTTATTTGCCAATGCTCCGTTGCAGAGCTATCCAACAAAGCGCCAGTGCAACGGCAAACGGCAGTTTGTTCGTGTCAAACTATTCCGCGGCCCGCGTACGCACGCTCGTGCAGAGGGATGATTCATCTGGCTTTTTTGCGCTGAGAAGCAATAAACGCGCGTTGTAAACTGTGTAATGCGCGTGTCCGCCTCCGCTCCGAAGCCGTTTGCTTTGCTGTGGTTTGCCGCAGGACGGCTTTTGGAGTTCGTTTTCGAACCGCACGCTCTTTTGATAAGATGGCAAACGTGATATAAGAGGAGCTATTCAATTAACTCGCGCGCCAATTGAAGCGCGCACTGTTCTGTTGTGGCTTGTTCGTCTCGCTTCTCTGCCAACTGCCAAAATTGTTGGCGTATCGAGTTTGCCGAAACTTGATCCGAGACCACAGTCCGACTGCTCAGTCATTCGAATGCAGCAAATATGCTGTGCCATTCGGATCATGTTTTTTTACATGTAGTTACGAACTTGTTTCAAGAAAGTCGCAGAAATCATTGGAGCCAGTTCGATTCGACCGATAGTCGCGAAGCGAATCTAAGAACCATATTAGAGTTAACATAGGCCGTGTCGATGTGGATCAGAAGATCATTCGGGTCAAATACTCAACATCTGTGGATACTCGATTCGATAATTTTTTTGCGTTATTGCGTAATTTCAATTTTTTGCGTTAATGTCTCCTGATAATAAACTCTACAAACGAAACTAAACCCTCTTGCATATTCGTCACTAAAAAAAAGCTCCAATAAAATTTTTAAAGTGAATTCTCAATTTTATAACCTTTTCCAGCCGGGATCCGCCATGCTTCCGGCATATCCGGTCGTCCGTCGAGCCGTCGCACTTCACGCTTGGTTGCGCAAAAGAACGTCACTTCCGATTCAGACGCTTCTTTCTCGAAAAGCCCCGACGTCACGCCGGAAACTAGCCCGCCGTCGCGTAAGTAGCTTTCAAATCCGCACGCTGTGTTAAATTGCTCCCATCCACTTACACTGCGTCTTTTACGAAACTGCGTGTAATTGAAAACAATTTCTCTGTTTATCAGCTTGCACGTTTTGCTACCACTAGGCCACTCATGAGGCGTATTGTTCCCCGTTTTTTTCTAGACCCGTTTAGGCCCAAATTCAATTTGGATTTTTGCTGTCGAAGTCACTGCCGCATATTTGTGCTCCTGCGGTGAAGAGTGATTGGAAGGTGTGGTTCCAGCATGAGAAGTTCCTCTGATAAAAATCACTTCAAAACCGTTTCATGATAAGTTCGTGACCAACTCTCCCCGTTCGCGCTGAATGCGTTTTTCAAAACGATAAACAGTGCTGCCGTGTGGCAGGTTATACTGTGACCTCATATGACAGGTTATTTGTGACCTCATAAAGCAGGTTGTGTTGTGACCTGATCCAGATGCGTGCAAACGTGGCCAGCGCTTGTGCAGGTACTGCGTGAATATCGCAAACAAGTTCCTGGGGTTAGCTGAGGTGATAGTGTTAACAACCTTCAAGTCTAACCATTTGAAGCAGTGTTTCCCAAACTTGTTCGAGCCGTTACCCAAACCAAGGCAGTGATTATGTCTTATTACCCTCAATATTGCGCAGTGATCCGCTCACAATACAGAGCAACACTGTGGCTTTGGTTCCGCGTTACCCCCGAAGAATCGCGCCTTACCCCCGGGGGGGTAATTTACCCCCATTTCGGGAATCACTGATTTGAAGGAACACTTTGCTGAACGTTCAAAGCGTGTGTCGCCTGTAACGGCGTGCACCTAATCAGATACCATTGTATAAGAACGTAAAAGGCGCCCTTCTTACTTCGTGTTACGACCGCGACCAGCAGCAGTCTTGGCTGAAGCTGCAACGAAGCCATGCGCAAGCACAAGCTTCTTCCCAAGGCCTGCGAGACGAACCGCATCGAGAACGTCATCGAGCGGCGGCGCAAATTCGATTCGTTTCGGTCGCAGCAGCGCACCACGACGCGAAAGGCAAAACACAGGAAGAAATTTGTTTTCGCGTGTTCGTTGTCGTCTTCAAGAAGCCACCGTCAAGTGGCACTTATTGATTCGTCGCTTCGCAGCGTCCGGAATATCTAATCGTTGCCCGAACGTGACGTCTTGTTAATTATTGAACGCATCCGGGCGAAGAAGTCTCGCGTCAACTTCGCGTTTCGTTGATCGCCTGTTTTCCACTGTCCACAGGCAAGGCAACGCGCTTGGTGGGGATCTTTCCATAAATTCTCTGCGTCTTGTAATAACGGGGCTGCTTGGAGCATTTTCCTGTTGTTTATTATTGTTGTTGCTTGTTTTTAGACTTTTCTGCACTTGAACGAAGCGAACGCTTCAGTTTTCACGCGCGGTCATTCGAGCGAGATTGTTGCTGACCGTGAGACCGCAGTGCCGACTCCGGCACTCGGGCTTATCTCCCGAGTCTTCGATTACGATTTATATTATAGAATGTGAGCTTGCCTGCTTTGTATATTTGTACTACGACCCATTTTGCTGATTAAGGTCGGGCTCTTTTCATTGGGCCTTGTCGCTGTTCATATGTTTTCGTTCCATGTCTGGCCTTTCACGTTCATGTTTCAGGTGACCTGGATAAAACAATATCGTTCGTAGTAAGCGTTCCATTCATTTCGTTCGCTCGCGCTCTACTCGGGCTCATCCGTCAGAGCCCGAGCTGCGCATTGCAATCAAGGATTTTTTGAAATATAATTCATGTCAGATTGAATGTTTTTTTGAAGCAATGCGTTTGCCTAGAACGTTGGATATGAATTCCAATCCAGTGGACAGTACCCATTCGAGAATAATTTCAAACGAACGACAAATTGTTCGTTAACTCCGGCTAATGTGAATGAGACGAGTACACAGAGGACCGTTAGCGTTATCATTGCTCTGTCACGTACGTTGCGCTACAATGGACGAGTTCTCATAAGAACTTCTCATTCACTGTTACGTTACCAACGTCACAGAGCAAAGATAGCGGAATGAGAGCAAATGGAAATTTCAGTGGCGCAAGCGTCGAGCGGTTGCATTCAGTCAATGGCCTCGGTATAAATCGCGTGATGAGCCCGAGTAGCGCTGTTTACCTGGAGTCGCCCCTGGTTGACCGTGGGCCATTTCGAGTCCTCCTGGCGCTGGTGCCTCCGCGACCCTCCCCAGAGGAAAGCGGACACGGAAATAAACGAGGAAATTGTTTCACGCGCTCTTTTCGCCTGTCGAGCTTTCACATCTATTTCCTGCTGCAGGACGATCGGCGGGCGACATGGGCAACTTGCATTCGGGCGGTCGTAGCCGTTACCCGGATGTTGGCGCTGCGTTGCAGCAAGACAAAACGATCGACAGGAAAAACCCTTCCGGTGAGATTAAGTGCGGTTTGGTTATCTGCGCGCCAACAGCTCATGTCGGCTTTGATCGCTGCAAGTGTTCACCTCTTTTTGAAAAAAAAAACAACTCGCGATTTTGACCGAACGGACCTGCTCGTGACCACTATGCGCATTCGAGACCAGGGCCGCAACCAGGGAGGGGCAACCGGGCAATTGCTCCCCCGCCCCGAAATTTTCAGAAACACAGGTAATTGTTACTCCTTGGATACAACATATAGTTGCAACCATTTTGCCCACACCGAAAAGAGCAGCTGGTTGCGGCCCTGTTCGCGACCAAGTGTCCGCCGTGACAGATGCTGCTGTTTTTTTTCTTCATCGAATGACGTTTTCACAATATCAACGCCTTCTGCCATTCTACTGAAATGATTTGCCCCTTGAAATCATTTCGCAACCCGCCAAGCTTTCGTGTGTTGCTGTTGAGCGTCGTGCGACATGAACGGTGATCTAGGAAAGAATAAGTGTCTGACGCAAATCTCGTTGCGTTTTTTGTCGCAGCTCCCCTCGGCGCGATCGACTTCAGCCTACTGCACGAGCCGCAGAAGTACGCTCTTCACGTTACTCTGATCCGCGCGAGGGTAAGCGCCTGTTTGCTTTCGACGAAGCGCTGGTGAGAAAATAAAAAACTCGGCAGCTGCTTTACGTTTGTTGAAAGGCCAGGTGTGCACAACCCGCGACCGTAGATGCTATGCGGCCGCGCATATGTGTATTAAGATATAAGTTATGGCGGTCGTGCATTGATAAAAACCCTTCAGCTACTGTATGCGGTTATTTGGCTTCTGAAACCGGTCTTAATTAGGACTGAACGCAGGGTTTCTGCGTCCAGTGTTTTTAAAGTTGTTCTGAAAGACTGAAACGGTCTCTCAAAATACAGTAGAAACCCACTGAAATCTTGCTGTAAGACCATTGCGGTATTCAGACAAGATAGTTGCTGTCTCTCAAAATGTCTTTGCGGCAAACCTTACAAAAACCCTGTCTACGTCACAGGCCATTAATGCGACGTTTCGCTAATAAAAAATTTGACATTTAATTACACCTTCAGGCGTGAGTTTTTGGGATATTGTCGGATAAATCCTAATCCTTTGTAATACGTAATTCGCAAAAACAGGACTCAATGCGGCCGGCAACAGCGCAAAAGTTGTGCACCCCCTGATTGAGGCCAAACACAATCCTGCCACGAATCTTACACGTCACGTGGGCGCATAAAGGGGCCCGACAGCTTAAATTTTGCGTCGTCCTGCGCTTGACAACTGCCAAAAAACAGCATCCGCCTGAAAGTTTTTCGACGACGCGGACGAAGATGAATCTGGTTTTGTCGTGCGCACCTGCCTGTGAGAACAACGCTGCGCGACGTCATCCGTGTTTTCTGTGCAGAATCTGCGATCGATGGATATCAACGGCTTTTCCGACCCTTACGTCAAACTCCATCTTTTCCCAGGCGTCAAAAAGGTCGGTGACGTTATTTTCTGCACCTCGACGCCGTTACTGTCGGTGCGACCACGAAAGCGCGAACGTCATAATTTGCCCGCGCGCGCGTTTTACGCGTAACTTCCCGGGTTTCGCGCCGCGCTGAGCCAAACTGTAGCAGGAGGGGAGGCTAAAGAGCCGCTGTCGCGAATGTCGCTTTCGGGCGCTCGCACCCTCTCAAACCATTCTCTACGTCACAAGAGCCGGCTTTCGAAGCGGCTCCGCATCCGGGACCTCAAGTGATTGCTTTGCTTTGAATTCAACGGTCGGCGTTTCTGTCCCTGACCTTTGCGCAGCTGCTGCTCCTGCGTTCGATCGGCAGTGAACAGAGCTGGAGAAGTTGTGTGCTTATCGTTTGTTTTCAACAATAACCTATTCTTCTTGTTGCTTTTTTTACGCCGTAACAAACGCTATTGTGCAAGCAGGACGAGGTCAGAGGTCATGGCATGTACGTGTCACTTGGCCGTGCCGTGGCTTGTGTGCTCTGGGCTTGAAGAATGAGCTTTGAGTTCTGTTTCTTTTGTATCCACGTCAACGTCTTTTTGTTATTTTAAATGTATGTATGCACGCATGTTCAAAATCTCCCGTCATCCACCGCCGTTCCCACTGACTCGGGGATGTTCGAATAAAGACACCAGTCGCGTCAAACGTCAGTTTTTCAGTCTTACCCTGGGTTTACTTTTCTAAACTCCCTGTACGTTTTTTTGAACACACCGCCACCCAATCACTTGCGCTCTAATTCATGTATTTGTGTATTTCTTGTTACTGCGATGCATGTTTAAAGTCTAGCGCATCGCGCGTGTGGAAGTAAAAGGCGTTACACAATACAATACAAATTTATTTCGCGTTACTGGGCATCGAGCGTTAGTTTGCTCGTTTCTTAAACTCGCGTGCTTTGACAAAGCGTGCAATCGTCGTTAATGCACAGAAATTTTGCATGCGTTTTTGTTTAACCATGGTGTCGTTGTCATTTATTGCAGTGGTTCTTAACGGGGTCCACAGCTGAAAGCATAGGGTTTCGTCCAGAAGCAGATGACAATGTGTTTTTTTTCAACCTTCAGATGCACAAACCACAACGACCCACCACTTTGACCCATGACATAATCAAGGGGTCCCCAGGCCGACAAGGGGTCCAATCCCCAGGCCGACAAGGGGTTCAACGCAGACAAGGGGTCCCCAGGCCAATATCTTTAGCAAGAGAGGGGTTCCCGCTGCTGGAAAAGTTAAGAACCACTTGCTTCATCGGCAACTTCCGTTGCACTGTTCGTGCTGCTTGCGCACTTCCGTCGTTGTTCGTCGCGCTCTTTGTCATGTCATAAAGTCGCCTGCGTTCGTCTCAGAAAAACTTACGGCATGAAAAGGCCTTGCGATGGTCTATCCGCCATATGAAAATTTAATTAGCGCTTTCCACGGGCTTGAGTGCTACTTCATGTCCCTGCTGTACGTGTCACCACCGTCTCATGACGGGATACGCATGGATACTTTCTTCCCGGCGCATTTTGATCCTTACAATTAGAATTTATATTCTGCGTTGGGCCCGTTTTCTCCATGCCGATGTTAAGCGGTAGCGTGCTTGACGTATATACGTAGTAATCACCGAATCCTTGAAATGGCTTAAAGTCTAGCGCATCGCACAATGTCCGTAAAACAGACATTCGACAGTTTTTTTTGCACTCGTCGAAGCGAAAGTTGGCGCGCATTTTCGTGGCGACTATTGGCTGATCGCGCGCGTTCGCTCGCAGGCGACCAAAATGCGAACGAAAACGATAAAACGCACCCTCAATCCGGACTTCGGCGAAACGCTTACTTACTGGGGAATCACCGACGTCGACATCGAGCGAAAGAAGCTGCGTCTGATGGTGTTGGACGAGGACACGTGAGTGTCGGCTCACAGCGTTGAATCGTTCTCTGCACTTGGGGTGGGGGTCAAGACATTTTTTTTTCACGAACTTCTGTTGTTCGCTTGCTTGCAGTTTTGGTTCGAATGAATTCATGGGCGAGGTTTTGGTGGAACTCCGAAACCTGGACCCGAACCAGAAGAAAACCTACAGCATGGCTCTCGAGCAACACCAAAGGGTAATCGAATGCCGCTGTCAGTGTCCGCTAGGGCGCGCTATACAAAACGGTTTCTCCTGCATATCAGTTTTTGAGCCTGCCCGTCTGTTGTGTTTTAAAGCCAAGCGTTGAGGGAAACAGGGGTAACACAGGCAGCAACTGTCTTTTTTTTTCAGGCGAAAGAAGACGGCGAAAGCGAACGCGGTCGAATACTCATCGGCCTTTGTTACGAACAAAGGAACACTATTCTTGTTGTCACTGTGCAAAGATGCTCCGGACTGATGAGAGGGGGCAGGAATCACACAATCGACCCCCAAGTGAAGGCGTACGTTTCGCAAACAATGCTGTATTCGCGCATCTGTCTGCCACACTGTTTCTTGTAGATGAGTGGTGGAAGGATGTTTTCCGAGGCGGGGGTCAATCAACAATCCCTCTAAGAAAATTTTGCTCTGAGCAAATATTTGTTTTAGTGAGCGTGCAAATGCGAAAGCATGTAGACACACAACCAGCTAAGCGTTTCGTTTTCAAGCGGTAAAAGTAAGCGCTTCAAGCGGTAAAGGCCTATGCGATATATATACGATATGAAATCTGGAATGTTGCAAGTGCGCGAGAATGAGATTTCACTGCGCAAGTGGTCTGGTGGTGCTGCGCATTTGCGAACCTTACAGGAAACATTGGGGGCAATAGCGGGTTTTTCCAGGGAGTGGCCAAAAGGGTTTGTCCAGGGAGTGACCAGCAGTGGTGAAATTTTAATTGCCAACTCCGAAACTAAGAGAAAATCGTTTTTCAACTAAAAGTCACTAGCAAATTTCAAAATCCACGGGGTCTTGGCCTCTTCCCCCTCCTTCCGACGCCCATGTCCACGTACTCGTACGTTCAGCAACCAAACCAATGGTTGACTAACGTGCATTGTTGAAAATAATTCATGATGCGAAGTGCTTTTCCCAGCTGCTAGCGTTTAGGTGCAATTAATTTTTGTTGAACGTCAATTACCTGGATAGATGCGTCGGAAAATCGACTCGGGTTTTCCAGTTTATGTGGAATTCCGCTTTGATCAATCGAGAACTGGCGATTTTCACGGCCTGGATGCTGTGTTCGTTTTCGTGTAAAAATATCTTTCCTCCGAAAAAGAAATGCATCGAACTTCACAACTTATTTTCGGACAGCTCTACAACGCTTTGTCGTTGTTTCGTCACAAAGGCGCCAGTGTTCCTAATTTTTTCGTCCCAACAGGCGCCAGTATTCCTCGTTGTTTCGTCACAACAGGCGCCAGTATTCCTCATTGTTTCGTCGCAACAGGCGCCAGTATTCCTCGTTGTTTCGTCACAACAGGCGCCAGTATTCCTCGTTGTTTCGTCACAACAGGCGCCAACGTTCCTCGCAGGTGTCTGCAGCTGGACGACTCTTCCTCGAACGAAGTGGTCTGCAGGAAGACTGATCGCAAGAAGGCGACCCGGAGCCCGAACCCGGCCTTCTGCGAGGAGATGAGGCTGCCCGTGCCCGGGCCGATCAAGGACCTTTCCCGGTGCCGACTGGACGTCAGCGTTTGGGACAAGGGCGTCATCGGACGCGACCACATGATCGGTGGGTTCTCCCGCTTGTGTTTGTGATCGCGGTGCGGTGTTGTTTCTTTTGTTGTTGTCGTTACGGAGGTCGCTAAACACCAACAAACAAATGCAAACCAGTGCTGTTGCTTAGCGACCAATTTTCAGCGACTCGCTATTTCTGATCCTAAATTATCTCCCCTGGCTCTGACGACAAATGACCTCTCCTGGTTTGTGGCCGGCAACAAAAGCGTAGTTGCTGCTCACGTCTAAGACGTACATGTTTCTGCTTCGGAGGCGCCAAGACTTCGATAAACAAACTTTGATCAGGCTCTACTGGCGGTAAAAACATAAAAACACGTTAAACACTTGCCAACGTTTCGATAGTTGATACAACTGTCTTCGTCAGGGCTGAAAAACGAAAATGATTTTTTTTAACCCTGATGAAGATAGTTGTATCAACTATAGAAACGGTGGCAAGTTTTTAACGTGTTTTTATGTTTTTACCGCCAGTAGAGCCTGATCAAAGTTTGTTTAAGACGTACATGGTTTCGACTCGCCCACAGCTCCTGCAAGTTCCAACCCAGACGCTGCCAAAAAATGTGTCTCAAAAAAAGCAAATCGTTTTTCGGTGAGTAGCCGTTACGAGAAGAGGTCGTTCAGTGCATACTTTTGTTTTAGACAATCTTTTCTCTCACATGAAAGAAGATACTTTGGCCAGCTTTATCCTGACAAGTTTTTTTAAATAGATATTGTCATTATGGTACATTGCCGGATTTTGATGTGTGGAGGCCCGTGTTCCAATTCAATACTTTTTAGACATTGAACTGTCAAGTACCGGCAGTTTACTCCAGTGGTCTCCAAACTTTTTTGTCAGAGCGCCACATAAGCTTTTAGACAACAGTTCGAGGGCCGGACATCTTACGCAATGTGATTGTTTCGGGATATATTAAATTCTGCACATTCAGCAAGTTTTTCGTGGATTTATTAATTTTTCGTTGTTGACACCGGATGAAATAGCTTCGCGGGCCGGATTTGCCCTTAGCTTGAAGACCCCTGGTCTACCCGAAAAATCAATGCGGTTGCGACACCTGCTGGTCGTTCTACTGCAAACATAGTCTCAAACGAGCCTCGGACTCTACCAAGCTTTCCGAAACAAAACATTGTTATGTATTCGGTTGTTCGCTTAAAAGACTCAACAGTTTGCTAATTTCTAACACAAGATAGAAGGTAAACAAATTAAAAGTCTAGACTACGAATTTATGTGGAGTCCCCTATTTCTGGCAGGGGCGGATCCAGGGGGTGGCGATTGGGGCGATCGCCCCCCTAAAACCTACGACAGTCACTGTATTCACCATGATTTTTTACACTTCAGAAAACAGCATTTGCGATTTAAGGCCATTGTGTCCATTGTTCTGTTACAGAAGTGTTGTTTAGTATAGTTCATCTCTCTTATAGTAGCGAAGCCGTCATGAAACTTGACTTCCAAATATTACTAAAATCGCCCCCCCCAACCTGACTGGTGGGATCCGGTCCTGATTTGTGGAGAGCCATGCACGTCCGCAAGCAAAGCACGCGCCTGAATCCGGCATTGTTACCGTAGTTGTTAGTATTATTGCTGTGCGCCTTCCCGTTGCTACGATTTCAAACCTTGCGTTCCCTTGACGACCGCGCAGGGGCGGCCATGTTCGGGATCACCAGCAAAGGCGACAAGCTGCACCACTGGGTAACCTGCATCAAGAACCCCGGCCAGAAGCAGGAGATGTGGCACGCGCTGGTCCATCCCGAGGACTCCGAGAAGGTGGCCGCGCTTTCGGCGGCGGGGCGGCGGCGCCGTACGCCTCGAATAAGCCGGAAGTTTGCCAGCACATGACCTTTGACCGGCCCGCGGTAAAATCACGTCCGAACGGGTCGGTCGTGGCCAATAGGGAAACCACGTTTGCTGTCAAGCGTCGGAAAATGAGCTCGCGGGCGAAGTTTTGAGAAACGTAACTGCTGCTTTTCTTCGATATCGCTCTTCTGCAAAGCACCAGTGGTCAGGGGTGTCGTTACCTCCTGCTTTTTCACAGAAGAACGACGGGAGTGCCCGTTTTTTTTGTTGTTTTTTTTGTACAAAAAACAAGTATTTTAATGCTCTTTCAATGTCGACGTTAAATTTCGTTTTGCAGCTTGAAGTTTAAAATCCAGGTCTAAGCTGCTATTCTTCTATAGGTCGAAGTTTAATCACTCCCAGTGAGTACAAACTATCTGCTTCGAAAGTTTAATGGTCAACAATTTTGCTCGGAGTTCTAAATTCGTGACTCCGGCTCCTTTGGTCTTCGACTCACGACCGCCAGTGGTCGTGTAGCACGTTACCCGCTCGACAGACGAAGACATCTCGTTGTTTTTGCCCGTTCGTGCGTTTCCGTGTTCTGGCGTCAGAACTCGCTAATTTTTTAGCTTGCCCTCAGCGCTCCCCAAGTCCCAGTGTTTGTTGTGTGAGCGTCGGTAAACGCGAGTGCAAAGTTCGCGCAGTGCATTTGCCGCATCATGAACAATAGATCGTGGCTTCTCTGCTCGAAGCGCCCCGCCAGGTGCGCGCGATGTGTTGGAGGAGGGGCGCTGCCTGTCAGTTACGCCCGTCCGGTTCGACACACTTGACTGACATACGGATGCAGGGTCGGATCCAAGGGGAGGGGGCGATTGAGGCGATCGTCCCCCTAAATCTTTCGAAAGTAACTTTATTCACCATATTTTTTTACAATTCGTAAAACAGGATTCGCACTAAAAGGCCATTCTGCCGTCCACTGTTTCGTCACAGCAGTTTTATGAAGTGTACTTCATCTCTCTTACAGTAGCGAAGCCATTATGAAACTTTTGCCAAATATTACTGAAATATTACTGAAACCCAAATATTATGCGGGAATGTTTTCAGTACCCAAATATTACTGAAACATTCCCGCAACCCGTCCTGTGCAGAACGCAACCGAGTTCCGGCCTTTTCCCCTCTTAACGTATTGTTTCTATGTCGCGAGGCCACGACTGTTCACATTACAGGGTTCGCTTGCAGCGCAAAGGTAAAAACGAAAAGTCGACCGTTTTGCTCGCGCTGTACAAGACAAGGCCCACAAACGTAAAAGAAGGCCGCAGCCATGGGCGTCGGAAGGACCTTTTCCAGGGGGAGGCTTTAGAGCATTTTTCTGGAAGTTTTTCTAAGGGGGGTCAAAAGCAGCAAAAACCTTTTTTGCTAATTTTTTAAATCCAGGGGGAGCCCTTCCCCCCGCCCCTGTCGACGCCCATGCCCGCGGCAATCGAGTAGTCGCTAAAACTTTTCTCACGAAAGATCGCGAAGTACGCAGTGTGAAGACAGTAAACGCTTGGCTGTTTTTAAAAACTTCCTGCGAGACTTCCAAATAACTAGCTGTTGATGACCTTTCTGGCCACTGCGCGGTTAACAATCAGGCACCTGGTAAGCGCAGCTATACCCCCCTCCCCACCATATGACTGTGATGTTTGCGTTCGTGTCTCTTTCAAACACCTGAGTTTGAAATGCGAAGGTACCTGTTTTTGTTGATCGGAAAGTGCATAACATCCTGCATCTTATGAGGTCTTCATCGACTCTCTAGCGCGATCTCTCGGCGAGTTATGGCTGCGACTGCTTCAACGCCACTGCAGGCGACTCTGGCGGTCTTTGCAACTGTGCGAGTGTAAGCAAACGACAGTGAAATGCCCAATGTGAAAGCCAGCTGTGACGAACGACTTTTATGACGAAGAAGAGCTGTGTAAGATTAAAAATATGAAATGTGATCGGAAATCTGAAGCTTCTTTCAGTCACCCCCCAGTGCTGCAACATGAATCGATGCAGAGCTTCATGTGTGATCAATCGCAATGAAAATCAAAGCGTACGTTTACGCAGCAATTCCTGCTACGAACTACTGTATTTTCGTTTTGCAGCTAATGTTGTCAGCATCTGTAAGCACGGCTTGCGCAATTTTCGGATTTAGCACTCTCTTGGTAAAGCCATCGCCCAAGAGCATTTCATTGGCTCATAAGCGGCTCACCTGACCCAGATCACTGCACTTACGTCATTGGTACTTGTGTGTATCAGTGGTGGACTCAGGGTTGGGGAGACCCGACGCAAGGCTGAAAAGGGGGGCCTGATGACGTCGGCATAGTCAGTCAACCATGGTAAGACCTTTTGATCAAGCCTAGGAAGGGGGATATGCAGGCCACACAAGGATATGTTCCTGAGACTAACGGCATAACTGACATATCAGAGAACGCAAAAGGGTATTCATGATATGATACACAGCTTTCAAAACATTGAGAGTTGGGAAGACAAACCTAGTGACGCAACAGTTAAGCAATAGCAAGCTGCTATCGCCCCCCACTTCTTTGATTTTACAGTTGCTGTTGAAGTAACAGAGTACTTGCACGTCACAGTTGTTGTTGGGGTCCCATTGAAAGCACGGCACTTACACGTTGTTGCTATTGGGGCCTCTTTAAAATCTGAGTACTTACACATTGCTATTGGGGCACTTTGAAAGCAGAATACCTCCACACTACAGTTGCTGTTGGGGACCCTTTGAAAGCAGAGTAGCCTACCTGCACATTACAGTTGCTGTTAGGGGCCCCTTTGAAAGCACATTACTTAACACACTACAGTTTCTGTTGGGGATCCTTTGAAAGCCAGATACTTACTTTTTATCTGCTTGAGAGTATGCACATCATATGAGTGGATAACGTACGTTTTTCACCCAAAAATGAGGAATTTACGCGCGAAACATGTCGAGGGGCCCTTAAGAAGAGGCAAGTGCATCCCTCGCCTCCCCTTAAACACACCAGGTATCAGTGCTCAGTTTCCTTCTTGGTAAGATTTGCTTCATGGAAAGTGGGGGTTTGATGGTTCTTTACAAAATGAAACCATCATCACATTGTCAACTATAGCAGTGAATGCTAAGGGGTGCGCTACCGGGTCTGTGCCCACCACCAAGCTTTACGAAAGTTGTCAAAATCAGGTGAATGAGGGAAGTTTCAACTTGAGGACATATTAGGGCGGGCAGACTGGTGATAGTTTCAGAACAAAATGTAAGAAAGCTGAAGCAACTTGGGAGAACTTTCGAAAACCTGAGGTGCTGCTGACTTTTTTTGGTAAATTCAGCTCGCAAAAATCAATCACTTCTTTTTTGCTCTTCATTTTCACACCTGATTTTTCTCTGTGGTGGGGCGCGGGGGCAGCAGCCCTAGGATGGTACGGTATGCAGGGGCGTAACGATGGCAAGGGGAGTACAATTCCCCGGGCGACGAGTCACTAAGGGGTGCGCCGAAACGTTTCAACAATGTCACAAGTACTTTCTTCAATAGATTTGCTTCCTATAAAGACCTCAAATTCGAATATGTGGGCGCCATCTACCCTCGTTACGTCCCGGATGGTATGGTTTATTCATGCATTTGTCTGACTCAAATCACGAAATAACACGAATGCAGCAAGAGGAAATACAATAACGTCAAAGATCACAAATTAATTTCATGTCGATGGCAATATGAAAACATCAGAAATTTCAGGTTTCGCAGTTTAATAATCGTGCTGTAACATGTTGAATCACAAAGGATTGGCGAAAGACTACCTGGGGCAAGTTATCAGCCAGTCCTGTTGCTAGCGAAAACAAATATTAATTGAAGACGTTTTACAAGCAGTAAAAAAGTAATAAAAAGCATCAAACCGACATCAGGTAAAATAAGCAAAAAAAAAACAACAAACAGTGAGGGAAAACTTTGGAGCATAAAATTGGGATAGACTTAACAGTTTCATCAAGACTAAAAAAGTCTTCAAAAAGCTATACATGTTTTATTTTGAGACGTTTTCGGATTATTCTTAATCCATCTTTTTTGACTGAAGATGGATCAAGAATAATCCGAAACGTCTCAAAATAAAACATGTATAGTTTTTTGAAGGCTTTTTTAGTGTTGATGAAACAGTGAGGAAAAAGCATGCTTGTGTACAGGGGGGTGGGGTGAGCATCTGTAGAGGTAGATAGGAGGGAAAATAGTGGCATCAACACAATATTACAGAATGTGACAAGCATATAAAACGAAGATCAACAGAAATTCTGACAAGATAGCAGGACGTTTTTACATTGTTTTCCAAATGAATAAGCCAAAGAAGATTTCAAATTTTCAGGAATGTTAGACCAAATTTTGGGACCAATGTACTTCAAAGAAGTTGACCCAGAGACGTTTTCATTCTGGGTAAATAATATTTTCGCGAAGTAGCAAGTCTTGTTTGTTAGTTATCGAAGTGATTAGGTAATCCACCATTATAAAAGGAGTACATGAATTTGGCAACTGACAATTTAAGTAAGTCTGGTATTTCTAAAATTTTGTGCTTGGAATAGAGTACGGCTGTTTTAGTTGTTCATATTCAAGGGTTCTCGCAGCTTTGTTATGCAATCTAATTAAAGGGAGTAAAGTCGTCTTGTTGGCCCTTCCCCAATTAATTGAATAAGTTAAATAGGAGTGGAAAAGAGCAAAATAAACAGATTTGAGCACTGAAATGTTGGTATAGTGTTTTAATTTGAACAACATTCCGCATGATTTGGAGAGTTGCGTCACCAACTTTTTAATCTGAGACTTCCAATTAAGTTTATTATCAAGTATAAGGCCAAAATATTTTAAGCTGCTTTGTTTTGATATTGGGTGATGATTACTTGAAACTGAAAAATTAATATTGTTATGGTTGTTCATGACTGAGCATGAAATTGCTTTTGGAATAATTGGTACATAATTTGTTAGCACGAACCCAGTGATCAAGGATTCGAAATATACCTCGTGGTTTTCAGCAATCCCTGATAGTTCTGCTGGCTCCACACCAAGATGGGACCAAGAAATGTATTCACGCCACCTGGTTCTTGGACGGCCTCTGGGTCGCTTTCCGTAGGTGTAGCCAGCAGAGCTTCGCCTTGTCGACATTATTTCTTGAGACATTCTGGTCAGTAGTCACGATGTGGCCGAACCATCGTAGCTGGGATCTCTATTCGGAGAAGTGGCTCGGCATTCCGGGTTTCATGAATTTCAAAGCTGCGCACTTTGTCGTGAACCGACACGCCGTGGACTCATCGCAAATGTCCTATCTCTGCCACTGATGCTTGAGATAGTACTCTTTCGGTCATTACCCTCATGACCTCAGGTGGAGATCGGAACAGAGGCCGATTTCATAAATGACAGCTCAGCCATGTTTAGAAGCTTCCGTTCTGTGACCACAGAGTGATAAAGCTTACCAAGAACTGCGTTTGTTTTCCCAACCCGCGCATCAATCTTGTTGTGCCTTTGGTCACTCGTGAATACCACCCCAAGGTACTTGAACTTCTCGACCTGCTGCAATGTGTTGCCGCTTAGCTGCAACATACACTGACTTGAGTTTCTGGAGAAACATTATGAAGCGTGTTTAAAACAAACTACACGCAAGCAAACTCATATTTTTTTAAATACTGTATTAATTACATCTGGTATTCGGGAGATTCAGAGTGACTGGAACACATTTTGCACACAGAAATTATCCAAGAATGAAGGCAATTCATTTGTGGGTGACGAAATTCAGAGAGCATGGAGAAGTGACAGAACAACGATCGTTTGAGAAGGCCAAAGTGAGATCCTGGCGAACATTGACCAAGGAAGGCAGTTATCCGTGCGAAGTCCAAAAAAGTCTTTGCACAGGAGAAAGCAGCCACGATCAATATTGAGTGGTGCAGTGCTCTCCTCCCAAAATTTTAGAGCGTTTGGGCGAATAAGAGGTGTTGACAGAAACTCTCAGTGGCGCCATCAGGATGTTGTAATGCTCCACACTTTAAATGAAAGCTTTCGGCGTGAACATTTGCCAGGGCGTAATATCAAGAGAACTGAGAATGAGTTGATTCCTCGCATCCCCGATAAGATTACACCAGATTTTTATTTGTGGGGATTTAGAAAAGACATGGCGGGTATTCAGGGTGTTCAAGGTGTTCAGTGAATACCTGATAATGAAGAAAAAAATGAAAAAATTGGTTTTAGGGCATTCGTTAGCGATTAATGACAAGAACTGCCTTTACTTGTATTGCTTTCTCAGGCAAGGCATATATCTTGTTCATGTTCATCTTGTTCATGAGTGTTCACGTTGTCTGTTGAACAACTTGGTTACGTCATGCGTTGTTTTGCTAGCATTTATGCTTAATACATACAGTTTGATTTATACAAGCTGTGCAGTAGATTGGATTCCTTGTAGTGGACTTGTAAAGATTGGTTTTGCTTCAGGATGAAATAGGCTACTTTGGCTAGGTAGGTGGTGTGGTTTGGCTAAAAAACTGAGAAAATGTTTATGGACAAATCCATCACAAGCTAAAATCTATTATGTACACAATGCAGGTTATTAGGCAATAGGCTGTTGGTGTCCTGCTTCTGTTGAACAGGGCCGTAACTTTTTTCATAACCTGGGCTAGTGGGCTTAAAATTTTTTTGTTCGCATAACAGTCTATATACTCATGAAACGGTACTCTTTGGCGTCCACTAGGTTTCGGGATTTTCGGAAAAAAAACGCCTAAACGCACGTGGCTTTGTGAGGGAATTTCTCCGGTCCGGTATGCTCTACAGACCCGGTAAAAGTCTTAAAAGACGCGGCAAGTCTTCTAGTCTGCACTCGAAACAAATTTTTTTGCTTGGGGGGTGCGTTTTTTTTGTGAGTGACGTCATAAGTGGAGGACTTTTAGGACACCTTGGCCCACTTTGCCTGGCCCTAGGCACCAACCGTTAGGTGGTAGTATTTCGCTGAAGTTTTCACTGGAAACTAGGCTACAATCCGAGTCTTTTGATACTTCGGATGACCTGCTGGGGTTTCTGGTTCAAACGTTGTGATGTAAGTTAGTAAAAATATTTGAATAATTAGATAATTAATTAATTTGTTTATTTTACATCATAGCTCTTGAACCAGAAACGCTAGAAAGTCGATCTAAGGCTCAAAAGACTTGGACTCGAGCCTAGTTTCCAATGAAAACTTCAGCGAAACACTTTGGCCTAGCGGTTGGGCCCTAGGCCAGGCAACATGAGCCAAAATGACCCTGGTACGCGAGTAACTTCCATTTTTTCACCTTCGTGTACCACAGGTTGGGAACCCCTGATTTAGATGATTTATCCAATGAACTAAACAACATTAAAGCAGGGTATTATATTGGTGAAGTCTTATTAAATCACTTGATGTTTGCTGATGATATTTATGTGTTTTGTCCAAGTGTGCGTTGGTTGCAACTAGATGTGTGCCAGGCTTATGCAGAAACTCATGGTATTATTTTCAACTGCAGCAAAACTGTCTGTATGATGTTTAAGGCTAAGAGTGCAAAAAGCACAGTCAATCTCGTATTGACATTGGGTGATCAAAACGTAACATCTGTTGACCAATACAAATATCTGTGGATTGTATTGGATATTGAGCTCTTAGACTCTTAGATGACAAAGACATTGAGAGACAACTGCGATATCAATATTGTGCAGCAAACAAGCTGCGAGCCTGTTTATCCCGATGTTCAAACGCAAGTAAAGATGTACTTTTTCGTTCCTTTTGTGCTCCCATGTATGCATCACAATATGGTGTAATTTCAGGAAATCATGCATGCAGAGATTGCGTGTTGCCTATAATTTTGGATGCAGAGCCCTATGCAATCTGCCCTGGAGAGCGAGTGTTAGTAGCCACCAGGTTCAATGTAACATTCCTACGTTTGAGGCTCTGTTTAGAAAAAACACGCACCTGTTTCTCGAAAGATACAGAAAATCTAACAACATAAGGCTACGTGCTTTGATGCAGTCAGATTATTTGTATTCGTCCCTATTCTTTGAACACTACAATCGCATTTTACTCTGTGAATGAGTGATCGAACCAGACCCGTCGCCAGGATTTAGCAGCAGGAGGGGGCCAAAAATCAGAAGGGGGGGCACATTTTTTAAATACTGTATTGGATGTATGCAGCAGCCAGGGAGCCAAACGTGGAATGGGGGGCACAGATTTCAAATGGAGGGGCCGGGCACCACTGACCCCCCGCTGGCGACGGCCCTGGATTGAACTTTGCAGTGTCTGTTTGATTTATGGCGTGTCATGTCACAATGCATTCGCTTTTTACCTAGACTCGATCAATTTAGGAATTGGCGCCCTACTCCGCAGTCGTGTTGTAACAAGTGTTACGTGTTAACTAACATTAGTGTTAAGAATGTGTCTGTAACCCTATGGTTCTGTCTTCAATGCACTTGCAATAATGTGCCTGTAACTCTGTGATCCCGCCGGCTCCAATGCCTTGTACTACGTTCTGTTTGGTCTGTTTTTATTAACCTGCGTTATGCAGGGTGTGTGTGTTTATACTATGGACTTCGTGCCTGGTCACAAACAAATAAATTAGATTAAAAAATTGGTGCTTCCTATTCAGTAGAGAACTAATACTCACTAGATGTCGCAATACGCAATTGGATTCATACGGCCATAGGAGGAGTTTGTATGTATTGTACAGTAGACCACGCATAATGAAGCCATAATAAATCCGACGCTTATTAAAATCCAAATCTAGTTGGGACAGAAATTTAGCATTGAAAAAGGGCCATTTTGTACATCCAAACGCCGCTTTATAAATCCAGTATTCATTCCCTTTTCCCATTTTTGGTCGCCGATCTGGCTAGGAATTAGCACGTGTTTCACGTAGAGAGCACGTGTTTCACGTAGAGAGTATTTTAGTCCTGTAGCCACGGAGGGGCATTCGGAGGCAGTGCCCCCAAAGTTTTTCTGTGCCCCCCAAATTTTGTCGTGTGCAGAAAAGTTTTATTAAAACATATAATAAAAACAAAAATATTTCCCTCCTGAAATACTAAAAACCTGGCTATTGGCCTGACGTGTTCTGCAACGAAATTGCCTGTTGAGCGCTGAGCATTTTCTGAGAAGCGTAGCGTGCAGTCATAGAACAAAGTATTCTGTACATGAAATGGCAAAATTCCTTTTACAGGTGCAACCGAGGTTGACCATGAGTCATCTGCGTGGACTCAGCTTTTTTTATCAGCGAATTCCCTCATGAGACGCAGTTGCGAAGCTTGTTCGTCCATCAAAATGCCAGACTTGCATATGCAAAAATGGCATTGGAGACCAGCTGATGTACAACAGCACAGCAGCTTTTGTTATCCAACATTAGGAGCCCACTGCCATCTTGGCAGTAACATCCCCCTTACTTCAAAATACAAAACGCATGCATATTTCGGTAGGACTGCTCTACAGAAAGCCTCGATAAAATCAGCTACTCAGGGAATCAGGTTAATAAAGTGGGTACAGGCAAAATTGGTCAACAGTTTCCTGAGCAACAGCGGAGTTTACTGTATTTGCAAAATATCGTGTACGCGGGTACCCCTCATGAAGCACATTTGCATGCCCCCATTTAGGTAACACTGCTTTAGGATACACTTTTTGTAGATACAAGAGAAAGTTGGAGAAACCAACAATGTTCTTATTGACAGTGAATGGTGTGAAAAATGGTGGTCCATGTTTTGGAAACCGCTTTGAAAGTTTTGGGAATTTTTGATAAAAGGCACTAAGGTTATCCCCCTGGAAGATCACATATTTAACCAACCCAACAAAAACAGCAACGTTCTCTACCTAGTAAAAGTAACCACTTTGTTTGATACCCAACAATTGTTACCAGTAGGTAATCTAAGGTATTTTAAACAAGTGAAGACCTTTTTGGTACCCCTTATTTGACTCCCAATAAATGCCTGGCCTGGAACCTCCACTGGCTTGAGACGTATGTATTTAATGATTTCTTTCAAACAAACTCTTTCGAAGACAATTTATCTGCCACTCAAATGCTGTGGACCACTCCCGTAAGACTATGCTACCCATTCAACAGAAATTTTCAGGCATGGATTACTACACAAAATATTAGGTCTAATCCGAAAACATGCTCATAAAGGATAACTGAACAAAACATGAAACGTTGACTGTCGGCAGATTGCCTCAGCACGACTTCAGAGTTGGGCACAGAAAGCGTTTCACGGGAAAGATCTTGTTTTTTTGCTCATTTATATTGGGGCTTACATTTGCATATCCTGTTTGTAAATTAAAGTTATTTTTCCATGAACCAAAGCTATGCTTCTCAAACTGCTGCAAACTGTATCTTTCAAAATGGGTAAGCGACCCGCAAAGCAAACAAAACCTGGAAGGTATTGAGAGATACTGTCTCTTCATAGAATTCGTGCTGTGCACTAGTTTTAAAGAACATCAGGTTGAGAAGTTTGGTTCACTTTTTTGTGGTAAAAATTGTTGCATTTTACATTTTAATCCGTTGTCACGTAGGTTTTCCGCAGTTTTTACCTTTAAACCATTGAACAATTTTGAGTTCCTACGTAGACTTTCACGTTGGGAATGGTCGTTGGATTGTGCATGTTCTGCATTATTTCGAGATAAAAAATAACAGGAAAACCATTCTGACTTCTCGAGTTGCGTGACACGCTACAATAAATTTGTTTGAAATGGGCATAAAATCATCAGCTGCCTTTCTCATGAAGTGACATTTCCCCATCTGTAAAATACTGCGTTTTCTAGGCTAGGGTATCTGCATTTGTCCTATCAACCAGGCCCGTAGCCAGGGGAGGGCATTCGGGCGTAGTACCCCAAATATTTTTGTGTCCCCCAAATTGCGTTCTGCCCAGAAAAAATTAGTAACACACAATAAAAACAAAGGTCTTTCCCCCTAAAAATGTGTTTTGCCCCATCAAACCTTAAAACCTGGCTACGGGCCTGCTGTCAACCGCACCGCCTCTTCGCTGTTCACTTTAATTCTACAGGGTGAGTATAGGCAAGGAAATGTTCCTTTTATCAAACCTGGCTGGATTTGCAAGGCACCCGAATCACGCCTGGAACTTGAGTGGCCAATGACATTCTCGAAATTAGAGATAATTTTATTCACGCCTTTGGTTCATATACACATGGTCCATATTACAAAGAACACACAAATGCTATTATAACACACCGCGGAGTAAGGGTTGGTATGTATGCGCAGGTACTAATGAAAAGGGAAGAACACTGAAACAACGGACCAGAACCATGGGCGTGGGAAAGATTTTTTCCAGGGGGAAGCCACTTGAGGATTTTTCCAAAATTTTTCTTGGGAGGGCCAAAAAAGGTGAAATTTGTTTTTTCTCACTCGAAACTAGGAAAACAACCTTTTTTTGCTACGATTTTTAAAATATTGGGGGGAAAGGCCCCCCTCGGCCCCCGTGCGATGCGCAACAAGTGCGTTCCTCATCGTCACACAAAAGCGTCACATAAGACATTTGAAGTGGGCGGATAGAAAACTTAGGTAAAGATGCACAGGGTCGAGCAAACGCATACAAATTGTTTCCAATCAAGGCATCAGATGTCCTGACCAGGGATATCTAGAACTTCCTGGAATTCTAGATATCCCTGTTCCTGACGAATGAAGTAACTTGATACTGACGAGTGACGAACACTTCTTTGAGGATGTATTCCCAATTCGATAAGTGTTGTTATCGGCAATGCGCAGTCATCATCAGAACAAGTACATACAAAACAGGCGCTATGTACTTGTTCCACAATTGGGCAGACATGCCTTGCATGCAATAGGCTCCAATCGAAGTGTTTTTCTGCAGTTGAACACTGACCAATGGTGCCGCTGAGCCTATTCGCTGCAAAACAAATTTTAATTTATTTGTTTATAACAGACACGAAGTCCATAGTATGAATACACACACTCTGCAGAACGCAGGTTGATAAAAACAGACAATGCAGAACGTAGTACAAGACATTGAAGCCGGCGAAATCACAGGGTTACAGACACTTTTTGCAACTGCATTGAAGACAGAACCATAGGGTTACAGACACATTCTTAACACTATTGTTAGCTAACACGTAACACTTGTTACAGCACTACTGGTTCACTTGTCTCTGAATGTCACTGTCATCGTTCAGAGAGGTGTGCTGGATGACTGAACACGCAAATACATTTAGTGGTTTTATAACATGTAAAAAATATCAACATTGATAAAACCGAAGGATTTTCCGGCTTTTAACCAACGCAAAAGGTATTTTAAGAACTACTGACATATACTTGGCACATTTTTGTAGTAGGCCTAACCCAGTTAAGGCCCGCAGGAGACACAATTGTGGCTTTTAAGGACGTTGCTGGCTATTATTTGTGAACCACTGACTAAATCTACATCAACATGTAAGAGATTGCCGGAAAGGTAAGACAGCAACGCAACTTTTGAGGAATGTTCCGCGTACTTGTGACAAAAATTTTGAGGGGAAAACCGGTTTTCGCCTCGCCAAAAAATTTCGGTGATTCAAATAGCCGTGGAGTGAAAGCCACGCATGTCGAAAAAACGGTTTTATATAAAAAATGTCAGTCATTACCACAAATTGGAGGAAATTATTGAAAAAATGTACTTTCTTTTCAAGAGGCAAATGGGTACAAAACCCCAAATTTAAGGGATGATTTTACATTTTTTGTCTTCGGAAGGTCTGTTGTTCCAATTCGAAACACATGAAACATCTGAAAATTCTAGAAAATGTTTCCCTTGATATATCACAACTTCCAACTTCCTCGAAAATGTCAAAAATTGCCAAAAATCGCTTCCAAACATAAAACATTTGCGTTTTTCAATAAATTTCCAATGTAAAGGTAAATTTCGAATGTAAAGGTACGTTTTCTGCACCCGAGGTACGGGTACTTTTTTCACAGACTTTCGAAACAAAACCAATGCGTTCGCGAGTTATAGCCAGAAACGCCCTGAAAAGCCACAATTGTGTCTGCTGCCGCCTACTGGCAGATACAGTACCTTGTTTTGAAGAAAATACTTTTTTCAAAAAAATGCTGAGAGAAAATGCTTTTTTGAAGAAAATACTGAGATAAAATGCTTTCATTATTTTAAATATTGTTCTCGAATGATTTCATCCGATCTGTTTGTGCAACGCACGGACGGGGTAATGGTAAGCGCAAGTGGGTTTTGTCTTTGGTTACTTGCCTGTACGAGCAACCTACTGTACTTCTAAGTTGTAAACAAGACTTCCGATATAAAACAAAATGAAAATTAGTTCTGCACAACTCAGTTTTTTGGTGTGTAAGGCGTAGTTTGCATTTAGGTTAAGAAGTACATTAAAGCAAAAAACGATTCAGGTCAAAACTGCGAAAGCGTGAAGTGCACCCGTAGTTTCTGCAGATAGGCGAGGAGCTTGCGCCTGCCGCCTATACTAATATGATTACACAGGTGAGGAATAGAGGAAGTTGCAAGCGCAGAGGAATGTAAGACATGGATAAGCAGTCGAGTTTGAACATCTCGGCTTTGTTCAAACTACATAAAATTACAGCAGTGGAGCATATCAGAGACGTACACGAGTGTTGGTATACGATAATTGCAAAAATATTTGAAAATATTTTGTTGAAAATCATCAAGTGTGAGTATATATTGTTACTTCTGTAAAAAAAATCGATTAAGTTCAAACTTTAATGAGTTATTTTCACCTGAAGCGAATCGTGTGAAAAAGTGACAGCGATAAAAACTGCAGCAGATCAACGTTTTTGTAGACATTCTAAACATCTACATAAAATTTAAATTCGTCTAGTATATGCAAATACCTCAAAATTGCTGCTTATACTACTTAGATTCAGCGCAAAGGAAACTGACCAATTTCTTCCGAGTTACCGGATTTTCTTGAAACACACTGCTTGGAGACAGTTGTTCACCACCCACCGCCTCTGTTGTCTGGGGCGTTTTGGTGTTAAAGCTCTACTGTTGTTCAAAGGTCGTTGTTTTGTGTTGAACTGCGAGGTGCATTGCTGATTAACTGAATAACAAGTTGTACTCTGTGCTCAGATAACGTGTGTACTGTGTGTTACTTGTGACCATATCTTGTTGCGTCACGATGATGCAATATTTGGTAGGACAGTTCGTCACAGTAATCATCACTGTTTGGATTCCACGGCGATGAATACATGCGTACGACAATTTTCGTGGGCCGTTCATTTGAAAAAGAGCTTGATCCTTCAAATGCTGCTGTTTTTTCCATATGTGCCAACACAAACCATACTAAACAAAACGAATGAGTTTCTTTCACCAAGGTTAAGATTTTTGAAAAAGTAACCATAGAAAAAACGTTAGAAGACCACATTTTATGATGCGTAGCTTGACAACGCGATCAGCTGGTAAACGCGTGACTTCCTTTGTTGTGCTGCGAATCATTGAAGCGGAGCGCAATGGCTTTATCAATTTCTGTTACTCCCTTTTTGTCATTTCTGTTGAGGTTGGCTTGTAACCCCAAGAAGGTGTCTCCTTCAGGATGCACTGTGGTAGGTCAAAGCAGTTGCGGTTACCGGCAATTTCCAGTTGCGATAATGTTTCTACGCGAAAGAGATTTTTTGTAAATGCAATCGGGCAGTTGTCGCATACGAGGGTCACCTTCAGATTCTTTTTATAATTGTCGATGCAATCAAATCTACACCAGTCGATATCGGCGATTAACTAAACTAGTAATGCCATCATTGCATTAGGCTGAGCTAGGTATTTTCAATCCCGAGTCTGCGGACACGTTAAGCCCGTAAAATGTTGTAGTCAGTCGACAGCATTCTTGCCCAAGAGAATACAGTAACTGATTGATTCATTATTCTGAGCATACAAGTCAGTGTATTAGTATTAGGTCAAAAAGCCAAAACAGAGTTTGTGGAGTGATGACAGGTCAGGAAATTTTGCATTGGTTTTATGCTGCTACTCCATATTTAAGTCTGTAAAGGTTGTTTGTCGATAAGGAACGAATCTAAAAAGGAAAAGTGGTCAACCACTGAGCTAGGAAAACTTGGCTTCTTCTCTTGTAAGACTAAACCACTATACCAGAGTCTAATGCAGGATTGGGTAACTTTTCCATTACCATTGGATCTCATGCAAGTATTACTGTATTGTCAGTGAAAAAAAGCTGCACTATAGCTACTGAAGGATTTGCAAAATATTTACTGTGTCTCATCCAAGTCTTTATGTCCGTTAAAACTATTTTGAAAGCTTTTAGTTGATTTTATTTGTGTTTGGACTTTTACAATTTGTTGCAAATGTTTGTTGATGGCAAATGCTGACCAATTTTGTTGCATTGCTACCATTTTGGTTGCCTAACATTTGTTGTTCTGTTCTGTTCTGATTATTTTACAGATTCTTTCAATTATTCAAAGGGGCATTCATGGTGATTGAGGTACACCTGGCCAGCAGTACTACATAGTTCTGTATGAATTGTACTGGTAGTGACCTAGTAAGCTGCAGTCACTGCTTATCCATAAACCTGCAAGCATGAGTGTCAGTGTTTGTGGAATGAAAACTGCCCCTTTCCTTGGCACCCTTGCCAAGAAACTTGTTGACCACACTGGTGACCCCCGAGAACACTACTGGCTGTACCAATGTTTGTCGCTAGCTGTGTTTTGAGGCAATGCCACCAGCATCCTGAAAAGTGTGATGTCTTAGGTGTCCATGTTCTCTTCTTGTTTGGTTTTATGGAAGTGGCTACAGAACCACCCATGGACCCATTAAATCAGCTTTAGATGTACATAGTAAAAATCATTGGGTCTCTGCCTAACATTTTTAATGTGTGAGTTCATTGTTTAAAACCTGATGTAAGTAATTTTGCTTGTTATTCAGTTGAATATGTGTTGGCTAGGCCACTTCTAAAATAGATAAAGATATATATCAAGAAAAAGTAATACAAAAAAGTTGTGACTGTCACAAACAACTTTCCTTTAAGTCTGTTTGGAGTAAAAATGAAGGGGACAACATTTTTCTTATATTCATGTTTCCTGTTGTATTATCCATGCTGTAACTTTTCTTGGCTTGCAATTGAAACTGTATTAAGACTCCTTTTAAACTCTTGCATGAAATGCACCAAATTATTCTTGCTTTTTTGATCAAGTATAAAAGTTCAGAAACCACTGATGTAGTGTTTCATACCTTATTATTAAGTGTGACAAAGACAAGTAAAATCATTATAGTTTTTATATACAGACTAAGCAACTGGCATACCCAGTGCTCCACTTGGGTAGAAATGCATAGTTTTAAACTTGTTGAATGCCAATGCAAGCACATATTTGGAACAGGTACACACAGTCTAGACTTATATGACTGTTTATAGCAGGGGCCACCAACCTTTTTGAAACCAGATTCTGCTTCATATATTAATTTTCAAGGATATCTATACTGTATCTGCAAACATGCAAAAGTTTATTGTGATGTGATAGATTGCTTGTGAATGTATCATCATTCTGTGCAGCTCTGTTTCATTTTCCCAGTCATTTAGCTCTATATCTTTCACATTGTTGGGTCAGAAGCTCAGTCACTGCAGCCAACGTGTGTGCCAACATGTTGTTACTTATTTGGTTGAACAGCACTTAAAGACATGGATGCATCTAATGCAGTGAAAACTGAAATAGATGATCATCTTATGAAGACATTTCCACCTAAGCAGATCATGTTGCTTTGTTTTTCTATGCTAAATAAATGATTGATGGCATTTTGCCATACAGGTTCATTTTTTTGCTGCTGGTCCAGGTCCAGCAGTTAACGAAATCATTGCTTACTCAATTGGAAATAAACATGGACCAAGGTTGATTTACAAAGAGGCATCTACTGTGCAATGAAACTGAATCTGAACCCGTTCTCTTGCATTGTTATTTGCATATATTTTCTCGAGCCCTTTCTGTGGTGCTTAGTGAATAACTTTTGTTTGTATTTTTGATGTATTGCTACTAGCCCACATTATATGGACCCAAGAAAAAGGAATTAAATTCAAAACAAATGAATAGATAGTAGTGTATTGTTTTACAGATTAATGTGATGGTTTTCCTGTATATTTGGGCCTCATGATGTCACAAATTCAATATATTTAATATTATGCAAGCTATGCATGTTGGTTGTGCTGTAAATAACAAGCTCTGTGTTCGTCAACATGGATAGTGTTGGAGACTATGAGTACAACAAGTCTGACCTCATTGGTCATGGTGCTTTTGCACTTGTTTACAAAGGTCGTCACAAAAAAGTAAGTTTTTTCTTAACATACAATGCTCTTCACGCAATTGTGGTAGTGTATGTAGATTTGAGTCTGTTGTAGATATATTGGTTTAGTTAATGAATTTGCTGCTTGTGTCTTGACCTTACCATTGAGCAGTGACAATTCTCATGGTGGTTAAAGATTGGTCTTCATAACCAGTGGTTGGCAACCTGGTTTGCACTGCACACTTTTTTAAAGTAAGCATTATTTCCACAAACTGGCTTCCTAGGTGTGGCAGAGAAATATGTCAAATGAAACAACAAATTTTTATTGCATGTAATTTTAATGCAACTCTTTACAATAATGAATCAATGGGAGTCTTGAGCTTTAGATAATGACACCCACAGTGCATTTATTCCACCTAGACTGCTTCGTGACATTGTCATGGTTGCTGCCACTACAGAAAATCCTGCTTCACAAACATATTTTTTGTTTTGGACAATAATTTATAATTTATGTGTGGACCAATACAAATGCATTGTGGACCAATATAGGCTGCAGATCAGTGGTTGCTGATCCTGGTTCTTAACTATTCATTCAGCCAAATGGCTAATAGTGTGTTTGACTAGTTTAGGCTTTGAAAAATAATTCTTACTTAGAATAGACAGAATGTTTTGTTGCAGTGAATAATTGGTGCTTCGTGAATTTTTTAAAAGTACGTGTGCTTCAGAACATTTGCATTAGATGCATGCAATAACTTAACATTATGTAATAAATTTACGTTGTTTTCCATAATTGGATGAATGTTTTCTGTAACAACTGTTGTTACACCATATGCAGAAAAAGGAAAAAGTTGTTGCAATAAAGTGTATAAACAAGAACAAAGTGGGACGAGCTCAAGCAGTTCTTGAAAAAGAAATTCAAATTTTAAAGGTAGGTTCACTTTGTGTATTGTAGGTTATGCCAGTGTAAGAATTTTTAACTTGAGTATGTGTTCCGGGATGGATCACAGTAGTAGATGCATTACAATTGATTGTCCTCTTCTTTAATACTTGTGGTTTAGTTCATGCTTTAATGATTTTCTGTGGCTTTGTTGTGCATATCAGGTTGCCATTTTTAAAGTACTTGTATGAATACATTTGCATTAAGATGTTTGATTTGTATTTTCACCAGTGCATTTACCAGTTTGGCATTACATGCATAATCACATGATTTGTCTATGAACATATATGTAAACCATGTAAGTTGAAAGACTGACCTTCAAACTGATTTAGTCTTGGCATGCTACTAAGCTTAACCTTTTTTCAGAGTAAGGTTTTGCCAATTGCTTGGGGCAGATTAGCATTTAATGTTGGATTCTGGAAGGAGTTAATGTTACATTGTTTCAGATGAAATTGTAAAGATGACATAAGTTTAGCATTGGAGATTCAAACTTTTTAGCAGTTTAAAAACTTCGTAATGTTGCTTTATTGCCAGTAGGAAGGCTGGCAACCTAAGCATGTCTTGTCAATGTTCATGTGCAAAATTACCAAAGCTGTGCTTACTGCAAAAATTATCTCTAACCAACTGTTGCTACATGTCAGATTATTTCAAGCTGCTGCATTATTTAAAAATCTGGTGTTATATGTCCAATGACTTGCAGTTATGACACATTACTGAAAGCATAAGATTCACTAAAACTTTCAAAACTTCCAATTGTCTCCAGTGTAATAATGGTGAAGTAGATTTCCCAAAAATCAAGGTTTTTGCATATGTGAATTGAGAACAAGTGGGTGCTAACAAATTTTGCTAACAAAGCCAACTTCCACAATAATTGCATAATTCAATGTATTATTTAGGATAATATTCATTTTTCACAACTTATATCCAATTGTGTATTTATTATTACAAGAAGTTATTAAGGTTGTTTTGTCCGAATTATTACTGCAACACAACTTCACAAATTATTTTGGTTGTTTTCATCATGTTGTCTTATTAATGTTAATGCTGTGTTTTGGTTTTCAGGGTCTCCAACATGAAAATATAGTCCAGCTATATGAGTGCCAAGTAAGTGTTCACAGTTTATGCGAAATAATGTTTTTGTGTGACAACTGCTTGTTAAGCTTTTAAGTTGGCATTTGGTTTGTGGTTAAGATAAATTTGAGAAGTAATGCATTACGGAAGCTTTCTTGCTAGTCATGCCCAGCAACAATGTTTTGTGACTGGAATGTCACCAATATTTTGTCAATTTCTATTCGCACAGCAATACTCTTACGTGTTAAGGTGTCATGAAAATCTTTTTGGCATTCACATCTTTATGCTTTCTTTTTGTAATGACCAGCTGCTGAAAGTGTTTGAGTGCACATAACATGAAGGTGAAGGTATAGCTGCTGGGAATTTGTTTTCCTGTGATATAGCATTTGCATTTGGTTGTAAAATGAATAGGCATGCTGTAGAAAGCGAACTTGTGTGAAGTATTGTCTCTGAAACCACAGTGGAACTTATGTGTACTTTGTTTTGTTGCTAAAAATAGCACTTTGCTAGCATCTTTGTTCCTATTGCATTTATATCTTATTGTCATTCATTTTCATACCTACTTTTTGTCCAATACAGTATTATTTTTGTCTTGGAAAGGTTAGAAATTCATGTTGTGTTTTTGTTTCAGGATTCTGGTCATCATGTTTACCTTGTAATGGAAGTAAGTATACATTTTTTCAGAACTACAATTTTTGTTTATTTTAAACATGTATGCAGTCCTTTCTCAGTATTTTTGGAAAGGTCATTTCACAGATGTCTGTGGTCCATTAATCAGTAACACTTCTGTTGCATACTACTGGCGGTGTGCATTTATGAAAGTGGGCCCAACTATTGAATATTGTCTCTTAGCAGTAATTTTGTTACAACCAACTAAATTTTGTGAAGCTTGTGAGGAAGAACAATGAAATGCGCTGTTGCACATTTATGCACAAATTGATTATATTGAAGCAGCACTGATGCAATCATTAACAGGTCATAATAGGCTTTAACATAAGACCATTGTTTTATGTTGTGGACTTGTGATGTGCATTCATTAAACCAGTTAAGGGTAAAATTGTTTGCGTGTTAACTTCAAAGAGATAGTTGCATTTCAATTTGCTATTATAAACCACCTTTTACACTGCCTTAAAAAGTTTTGTTGTTTTGCAAATGTACCATGGGACGGATTTCCATGAGCACAGCAGATGCACACAATTTGACTGCTTCCTCTGTCTTGTTTTATATGCTCACGTTGCTGTGCATATTTGGTTGGACATTTGATGAATTGATTGTTTTCAGTTTTATACTATGTTTTTTAATTTCACTGCTTAGGCTGTAGTCAAAGATGACAGATCTGTTGATGGCAATAGGTGATTGTAAACTAAGATTTTTAATCTGAAGAAATTTTTCTTAGCTATGTCAAGAATGAGCATGTTTTCATGTGTTGGTTACTGTAGATTTTAATGTGTTATCTCCCTTGTCCTGAATAAGGTGATTATTCAGGAAATCTCTGCAATAATACTGTGAAATAGACTGTGCATATACTGTCGCAACCAGTGACTTCATTCTTACTGATGTTATTAGACATTTTTGTAACATGAAAAAAGCAGTTCTGCTTATGCTTTATCGCATGATGGTCACAAAACAGGATCTTTCAAACACTGCAAAGACGTTGGTTTTCGAATAGATCTTCGCTCCAAACCGCATCCATTGTCATGAATCTTGTGTAATGACTGAAAGTGCTCTTTCTGAAGTATAAGTGGCAGAGATAGGATTTTTGCGAAGAATTCACAGCACTTGGTGACAAAGTGAGCAACTGTGAAATTTGTAAACCCTGAATGTCATGTCAAGCCACTTCTCTGAATAGAGAGATCTCAGCTACATTGGTTTGATCATGTGACCAGAATGTCCCAGGAAAGATCGACAAGATAAGTCCTGCTGGCTACACCCATGGAAAGAGACCCAGAGATCAACCAAGGACCAGGTGGTGTGATTACATCTTCAGCCTTGCTTGGCCCCACCAGCAGAACTGTCAGAGATTCCTTACCGTGAGGTGTATCAAGTCGTCCTACTGGGCTGCTTCCCCCGCAATCTTCTTGAGAGGAAAAGTGGCTATGGAAATGAATGGATGAAAGTGTTTTTAGGTTCACTGTGAAACACTTCTTTTCGACCCATGTTTCAGGACATCACATCATTGGCCACACCAGCTCTAAAAAAGCTGAATGCTGAAAAAATTATCATACAAAAAGTTTGTTATAAAGCTGCAGTTCTGCATGACAGCAAAGCACATTGCTTGTTATTCACTGCGGAGGCAAATTGATCATGAAAGAAGCATTCCAGTTAACGAAGTTCTGCCTTTTGTTTCGTATGGCTTGCTTATTTCTGTTTAAGCAAACTTTTGGTAAAAACTTTAACTTTGCTGTTTTCTAAACTAAACTTTTGCTCTGTTTCAGTATTGCAATGGTGGTGACCTGGCTGAGTACTTGCAAGGTATGGGAGCATGCTGGATTTGCTCATTCTTATTTAAAAAATGTTTGACTTGCGCTGAGGCAGTTGCAGCATTTGCTGACCCCTTGACTGTATCACATTTTGTTAAGTTCTGTTTGATATTTATCCCTGTCATTGGCATATTTTTACTTTTGTTTGGTTTTCGAAGTTTAGGTGTTACAAGATCTTAATACAAACGGTTGTCAGCCTCGAAGCTAAATGCCTCGCAAGAACATTTGAAACCTTGATCAAAACAATTCACATGCTTTTATGTGCTGAGCACCCCCATTCGATTCTTTTTTTGTCAGCCGTTTATTTCAAAACCTGATGTTAAAATGTCATTTCTCTCCCACTGTGGATTCCTGTTATGACGATGAACGAATGCAGTTATAGATTTGGCATTGTTTCAGTGTTTTGCTTCTTTCTCAGTGTTGAGTGTGTTTATCAACTAAGACCTACTCTGTAATGCGCTATGACTAACAATTTTTGTCCTCCTGTGTTATTTGATTACCCTTGTGATATGGACGGTACTCCTGAGGGAAATACATAAATAAAGTATATAAATATTGCCATATCCATTTTCAATTTACCTTCGGTTTGCTGATGGGGTAGACGGTAGACGCAGACTGTGGAAGATGAAAGCAACAACTTAGTTAAGAAAATTGCCTTTTTCCTTAATTTAAACTTTGGTATTTATGCTTGCCCCTTTCTTTTTGTGAAAGTAACTGTGCTAGTGAAAGATGATTTCTGGCGTTTGTTCAGCTAAGGGTACACTGAGTGAAGACACCATACGAATATTCCTGAAACAAATCATAGCAGCCATGACCGCGCTTCACTCAAAAGGCATACTTCATCGTGATTTGAAGCCGCAAAACTTACTGCTGTGTTACAAGACACTAAAGCCGCAACCTCATGAGATAACCATCAAAATTGGTGAGAGATCTGCTGTTCCGATTTTGAATATTTATGTTCGTTTCTGTTCTTACAGTGTGCGCGTGTGTGTAACGGTCTAGGTCGCATGTTTGACTTCGTCCTGTGAAAGGTGCAACTGTTTTTGTTCGAACAATACTGCAACTGTAGCACTGCTCTTCTGCGAGATTATTTTACTTCTAGTCTGCATAGTTCATGGCTGCTTCCATTATGTTGTTCTGCGAAAATCATTCAAAAAAGAAAAAATAAAGTTTTCTTTCCTGCGGGTCTATCGCTTTGTGCAATTTACTGCACAGTTTGCGGAACGTCAGAAAACACGCTTCCCAGCTACATTTTACGTTTATTTTTCTTCGTGCTTGAAGCAGTGCAGTTAGTGCCGCACCCGTATTGTAAATATACTGTTCTTCGCCTTTACCACACTCAGGCGATATCGTGAACCCGAACTTGCTGCTTTTTCGTTGGGGTTTTTAAAAAACGCTGTTAGAAATGGCGTCAGTCACGTGAGAAATTTTTAAGCGGCAAATGATGCGCAGTCACGTTGTTCCTGCGCGTCACTTGCAGTTAATTTACATGGACAGGAAAGGAGGCGCCGAACGAATCATTTCGAATGACTAATATGGTTGCAAACTTAGACCAACAGACGTTTGCCACTAATGACATACACGTGGCAGGCCAAGCTTTGTTACGTTTCTTGTGTGTTCCATTTCCGGACAGATGAAAAAAAAAACGTTTGATTCGTTGTGTAGGCATCACACTGACGCGTGATTTGCATTTGCAGCTGATTTTGGCTTCGCTCGATATCTTCAAAATAACATGATGGCTGCCACCCTTTGCGGTTCTCCGATGTACATGGTGAGTCTGTACTTCGCGCTACGTTGCTTGCGACGCGACTGAGCGCGCGCGCTAGGGGTCGACCCTCGATGGCATTTCCTGGCAGGCGGGGTTGCGAAGCGTGTCGAAACGTGTGACGAAAAAATTGTTCGTTTCACGTCTTGAAGAAGAAGCGGCCTCCGAACGGTGCAACTCGCTTTTCTGCCACAATCGACCACAAGACGCTGTTGTGCGAGTGAGTGCAGTGGATGGTATCGAACAAATGCGCAGGTTGTTATCTCCGGTACTGCTTTGTGTCAGCTGTTCGACATCGTGTCGGTTCGTGTTTGTCGAGATGCCTCTAGAGCCCGTGGCTGTGTTTTCTTTTTGTGTAATTCAACGCGCGATTCGTCGCCGGCAGGTGGCTTTCATTAACGCTAGGTCGATGCTCAATACCGCACCGGGCGCTTGCCAAGTTCTCCATCGCGTTTATGCCTCTTTATTGTGCCTTGATGTATTGTACGCAATTAGTGCACGTCCCGACTACGCCAATTAGCTTATTATAGACGTGCGTTGCAAGTGAAGGCAACGCAAGCTGCTTGAGCTTTCAATCACTTTCTGACGGCACTTGTGAATAGCCTTGTTATGACTGAGTGAAAGGTTGTACAGAAACACAAAACACGCCTAGCACCGCGGATTCTTCGGCCAAATGCCAGATTAGCGATTATCGAAACCACAAGCATTCCTCTGCTTTTATTTGGCGAATTTCGTCTCTATCTATGGCTGCGTCATCGCAGGCGTCGTAAATCGAACGCGAAGCGTGCTGCTGACCACTCGCATCGATTGCTTGGCATCTTTTGTGGTGTTCATGCGAAAAAGAAAAGATCAAAAGGGTGCTTTCAATATCGCCAAGCTTTTGTGACGGTCATCAAGAATCGGCTGTGTTTTCAGGCGCCTGAAGTGATAACATCTCAGCACTACGATGCCAAGGCGGATCTTTGGAGCATAGGCACCATCGTCTATCAGTGCTTAGTGGGAAAAGCCCCCTTTCAGGTTTGTTTGCGGGTCGTGCCGCGCGGGGGGGCACGGCAGCGTTTTTATTTTTTTCGAGTAAAATAGCATTTTCAGAATCTTTTGAACTTCGCTGCGCGCTGGCGAAGTGCAAAATTTTTTAATGTAAAACCTTCTTCACCACAAGGTTTGCATCACAGTGAAGCCACAGCATTCCAGCCTCGTCGTAAATTCCTGCCCAACTGCAGTCGTTTGTTACATCATACGACCGATTGTTTACGTGAAATGCTCATCTATGATTTTCTTCTTGTTTGTCGCGCTTCTGCTTTTCAACTTGTTCGTTTTTTTGCTCGTGAAACACTGAGCCGCCGAGTCTGTCCCCCCGTCCATGGCGTGCCTATCCCAGCGCTCAGCGAGCGCTTTTAACAAATGCGACCAACAATAAACGCTGACCCGACCGCTCGCTGCTGTTACGTGCAGTGAGCAATCAGCTGCACTCACGACACTCAGCCAGCACTCTGTGTATGTTCCACAAGCGGGTGCTTCGTTACCGCTCGCTGTTTCCGATTCAAACGAGAGCGCATCATCGTTAGTTATTTTTGCATCGGCGAATTCCTTGTTTACAAGAAGAACGCAAAGGTCCGCGGATTTCCCTAGCGGTAATTAACGCTTCACCAGGCACGCGTGCTGAAAAACACGGTCACGCAGCCGTTAGAGCCAGATTTTTGTTTGTCAACAGGCAAGTTCACCGCAGGAGCTGAGGAACATGTACGAAAGGAGCGCGAAAACCGAACCAAGGTTTGTGACCCTCGTTGACGTTGCGTCTGAACGCCTTGTGGCTAAGTTGTTCGACGTTGACCATGTAACCTTCCCTGTGCATGCGTTTTACGACCTGCCGTGCTTTCGTCGTGACACGAAAGCGTCAAAGCAGCCAGTGTTTTGGTTGCTGGAAGGCGTTTTTGTTATCGACCAGAAAAAACGTTGAAAGCTCGGAGTGCGATTGAGTGATGATGCATGTTACTACAGAATACATTATGCGCATGTAGGATGTTTTTAAAGGTCTGATCTTGCTGACCGCAACGATTTAATCTGAATACCGAAATGGTCATAAAGCAAGGTTTTCCTATGTTTCGATGGTGCGAGCACATATCATCAAATGACATGTACTGCATTGCATTCATTCGTTTTGTTGGCAGTCCCGCAGACAATTCCACGATCGTAATTTTTTCATTTACTTATTTTTTATTTATTACCGTCACGAATCGATTGTTTTGTTGGCAAGATTTTCTGCGAGTCAAGCACGACGGCAGGTTCGTCGTGGGTAAAGCTTACGTGATTGAAATGAAAAAAACGCTGGAAAGTCGAAATTCAGGCTTAAATCTCTCTTCGTTTTCCGCCACCTTGTGGTCTCCTGAACAACGCAGTCATGCGGATCGGCGCATTGTATCGCAGTCTGTCCAATTTGCTATCCGGTTTTCAAAGCAGATACAACTTTCGTATGAAAGTGTGCACGCTCAACCGACGCAACTCGTTTTTGCTGGTCTTTACCGGATGCGAGCCTTAGTTTCCGGACTTGTGTGGTTACCAAATCACTTTTGACTGGATTCGGATTGGTGGTTTTGAAAATAAGTTTTCTGCGAGTTATTTAATTTATTGTGAAAAAAGGATAGTTTTTGATGTTTTCGCTGCTCTGTGAGGCAAACTGATCGTAGGCGTGGTTCGTTGATTTGATAAAAAACGAACAAAACGTTGAATCACGTCGCGCACCGCTTTCGCCGCTATTTGTCCCACTGTGCTGCAACAAGCAGGAGCACATCATAAAAAAACTCATGCTTCAGTGTAAAGAAATCAGTTGCGTGTTGTCTGCACGTGTATTTCCTGCAATACAACATCAAATCACGTTGATGTAAGGCATGCGCAGCTATCATGAAGGCGTGCACCGTGTGTTTTAGTGGTGCCGTCAGGAAAAACTGAATATTTTTTTAGAAGTTTTACGGAAAAACTTTGTTTGTTTCTAGTGCTGGGTAACAGGTCGGAGTGAATATTTTAGCAAATATTTATGTCAATCTGTGAATCTTTCTGATATCAATGATGCATGTGATTATGATGCACTTAATCTTCTATCAGTTACACAGCAATAGTGACAATAGCAATTTCCCCTTCTCCTCCTGGCTTATAGAGTTAAGTATCGGGTTTAATCTCGTACGGCGATCTCATTTTCATCGGAAATCTACTATATGGGGCGACGGTCGTTGCGCAGCAAATGTGGAATTGTCTCAAGCGCTCTGCGCAGATCTTTAACTCGCCTATCTGAAGACGGTCGGAGTCACGGCGCTGCAGCCGATTAGAGACCAGCCCGTTACGCTCATTGATGCGTCGAGCCAAATGACAGTCGCTGCTGTACTTACTTCGTTGAAGTGCCAGGTTTTACCGTCCCGGCATGTACCATACGTGATGGGGTACCAGTTAAATGTTTAGTGCTCGGATAAAGCCAGAGATTTCATCAGTTCGGATCGGATTTAAAATTCATGGGTTTGACTCTGGCATAAGTTTAAACTGCAGGAACGTTGCAGCTTTCCCATGATAGAAAAGGTTGGAAGACTGCCTGCACATTGGCCCTTATGCCTGGTTCAGGCAGTAGACCTTCATGTTGATGATAGGTTTAAAATTGCAAAACCCTCTCGTGCTTGTAGTTTTCCTTGTAGTTTTTTCCGTGCTCACAGCGACGCTGCAAGCAAGTGTAAATTTGCGGTCTACGTATACGGCGTGTGAAGGAGGTTACTTACTATTTCCCAGTCTATCGTTTTATCATCAGACATTCACACTTCGTCAAACTCCATCGCTTTTGTCGTCACACGTTGAAGAGTTTCCATTTCTGCGTTCATAGCAGATGCTTTTTCATGTAACGACTTTCTGCTTGAAACCCTCAGAGGGTTTTTACTTCTGGTGAGACCAGCTCACTTGCTGTAGTTCCTCGTTAGACACGGCTATCACTGAACCACGCCCAACAAGCATTTTTTCAATGTAACGTGGAGGCGTATTACGCACGTTACATATCTGCCCTTAAAGCGAATAAATCTTAGTGTTCTTAGTTGGCTGACCTCTTGAAAGTTTTCCATCGCCTTGTGACTAAATTAACATTGCAAACATCAAGCGGTATCTGCTGCTTTTATGTGAAACTCGTACCTGGTGACAAAATTTTTGTGGCTTTATTTTTCGGGCAAAGCAGAAAGGATCGTGACTTTCACCTCTGCTCTGCCGTCGAAGCTTAAGTTTCACTTACGTTCGTGCAAGCCACAGTTTTGAGTGCTCACCTTGCTACAGTTTTTTTCTCGCTGATCTGAGATCGATAAAAATGATCCGAGATTAACGTTAGGTTCCACCGAGCACCTCCTCTTTTCGCCCGAACACCTGTCGCTGATTCAACTTTGCGCCTTGTGTGAAACTCAACCCCTTTCCCGAACTTTCCCGAACACTGAGACTCGTTTAAACAATCGTCCGGCTCATTTGCGGGCGCATCCATCTTACCAGAATATACGAGGGCTAAGCCCTGGCAAGTAAGATGCAACACCGTCTGAATGGCAAAACGCATCCGCGCTCTGCTTGATTAACAATCTTTGCTTGGTCATCGCTGTTCTGGTACATGCGTTGCTGTAGGTAGCAAGTGCGTGCTACGTTTGCATTCGTGCAGCTCCACGTCCAGTGCTAACCGCTGATGTCATGGTCCTAAGCACAAGGCATCAAAGGTGGTTCTCAACAAAACTGTTGCCGTCTCCGTTCTTCCTTCGCTTTGAAATAGACCTGCTTCAGACAGCCAGCTTTGCCACGCAACCTAATCATTGCGTAACAAATGACTGTATCTGGAGAGCTGAGACAGCAATAGCTGCACTTAATGGGGTATTTTAAACTATAACAACTCTTGAACATACAATCAAGGTTATCTCGCCAGTTTGTGACATCTGCGCAAAAGTAACAGCAACCAGCCAGAAGACAGGGCTATGGCAAAATTTTCTGCAACAGCGCAACTATCGTTGATTGAGAGAAAGGTTGCGTCTTTGTCTGAAACATGCGTTGAGGACATGATGTGGGTTGAAGTGGATGGAGTTGTTCGAGTTGGGGTAGACTTGCTTGGAACAACTTGTTAATTGGTTCAACAGCCGCCTATTCGATGACTCTTTGTTGCACGATTTCGTGAACAAACATTTTGGTTCAATATTGCGTCAGGCATGTCGTACTGTGGATGGTGCAAACGGTCACGTGACTTACAAGGCAAATAATTCGGTTTTCTCCCTCACGCAATATCACCCTGTGGTTTATAGCCGGAAAGCGCTTTTCCGGCGTAGATCTTTCGCAAGAAAGTCATGACAACGGTAAGGCCGACTGAAATGTTGACAGTTGTGAATGGTTCTCGATTCAGTTCGTTCCTTCTTGGAAAATATTTACGTTGTGGGTTTCAGTCGGTCAAAGGTTTACTTCGCAGCTGATGTTTCATCCGTTGGCGCACAGTTGTGATAAAACCTGAAAAAAGAAAAGCTTTTCTAAAAATCGTTTTTTATTCAGTAAGGAGCCGGCGTTGCTCGCAAAAGTGCAGTTAGGACTATTCGAAACTGTGCGCTGCGGCTACTAATTTGCAGCAGAATTTCCTGCAAACGGCGAAAAAATACTCGTGTTGAACTAGAAGCGGTTCATGCCTCGGCCGTTGTCAGAAAAGCCGCAGTATTTCTTCACCAGCTGCGTCAAGCTATACGTGTATTTGCTCCGATGCTGCACGTGCTTATAATTCCAGTCATAAGGGATGTTTCATAATTGCCTTGCCACTTCATCTGGTGCGAATATTTTTCTTGAAGGGAATTTTATGCGATTGCTTTTGTTACTGCATGTTATTTTGCAAAACGATGTTTTCAGAATACCTGCTGGGACATCGGCGGAGTTAAGAGACTTGCTGATTAAGTTGCTGAAGAAGAATTACCAAGAACGGATTAACTTTGCGGATTTTTTCAACCACCCTTTCGTCTCGGCCAGGCCCAAAGCGGCTGCGCAGTGTATGTTGTTCACTTTGTGTGGAACCAGCAACTAAGGCCTCTTAAAGAAACACTTTAGAACAGTGGTTTTCAGCCGTGAACCATTTTGTAGGGGTCGCCAGTAGATATTTTATGTACGCAGCTACACTACATTGCTTTATTCGAGTTTTAGATCGGGGTCCTAGGCTTATAGTGGATTGCTATAATGGGTCGCTGTACAAAAAAAGGTTGAAAACCACTGCTTTAGAAGGAGGCGCTTCCTCAGGAGCTTTTCGGTGAAAATCACGTCACCGGGCGCGCTGGATCGCTTGCGCAGTTCAGTTTCGCACCAGCCTCTTCTGTACACATCCTGCGCAAATTTATATCGGTATATAACTTTTCCGATCGTTCTTTCCGTGCGTCTCTTCACGTCATTAACTTATTGACAAATCATCTCGCAATGTTAGTGTCAATAAATAGGTCTGCGCTGTGCATTAATCGGTCCTGGTTTGACGTCATTGCGCTGTTACTCGCGGCTGTCGCAATGCGTTGCAAGCGCCTGCTTGGCGTCGGCAGCAAACCATACCGCGTGTTTGTGTGTCTGCAGCCTCTCCCGTGCCTGTTCCGAACAGGATCGAATCGGCGGACTGTAGCCCTGCGTCCAGCAACAACTCGGACACGAGAACGCTCATCATGCAATCGCCCAAGGTGAGCACGCAAGGCGTATGCGGGTGATGTCCGGTTCAGTTCAGGTTATTCAGCTCTTTTATTCAGTTCAGGGCCGACAACCTGCTAGTATTTTCGTGGGGTGAAATGATTGTAGCTTGTTGTTGTACTTTTTTCGCAGGGGGGCAAAATGATGGTAACTTGTTGTTGTGCATAAAAAATCAAACATGTTTTTAAAAATATTTTGGGGGAAATTGCCCGTTGCGATTGATTAAGTGGTTTCACAGAACTTCTTCCAATATTTTCTGGTGTGTGTCAAAAGTTGTTTTAAAAGTTTCTCGCCTGCTTTTAGCGAGGTTCTGCCAAAGGCACGCAGCGAAAATGCCGCCAACAAATGACCGTTCATGCGTGCCTCTGCATCGCCTGCAAATTATTCTCGCGTGGCGCTGCAAACGATTGTTGCCGCAACTGAATGAAAAGCGTCCGTCCATTGAAGACGCGCCACTGTTTTTTGTTTTCGGGGCGCATTAATCATTCATCGCGCCCGCAAACCGCTTCGCAGCTACTTTGAATCTCCGGCGACTGCGCTCGCCAAAAGCGTTACACGCGCGCGGGTTCGCGACCGGGCGGGCGCATTCGTCAGCAAAGCGGTGGCGATCAGGGGTGCTGTTGAGTGCACGCGCGAGATATTGGTGAGTGCACACGCACGGTATTGTTGGTGGCACGCGCGGAAAGGTTGAAGAAATGTTTAGACATTTCCGATGCCATATTACAGTGAAAATCGCACGCAAGATAATTCCTTTGCTTGCCTGTCCAGAACTGTACTTTCCAGTCGCAGTCCAATCCCACACCCAGCTATGGTAGACATCGCCACGGTACTCCTCACCGAAATTGCGCCGTTTTTGTGCCGTGGAGACCTCAGGCGGGCGCAGCCGCGCTGCTGTTTATTGTTCACCATGCGTTTTTTTGTAATCGACCAGCTGCTCCTGTCAATTTTTCGCTGCGAGCAAATGGTGAACTGAGGCTGGAGCCTGTTGCGAACATTTGCCAGCCGTTCAACTGTTGCCAGAAACATACAATCTCTCACGTGGTCGTTTCGGTTGAACCCGCAACGAAAGCTTGACTGCAGCGAAACGCCGTTCGCTACGTCACGCTCCGCACTTCCGCGTGTGTGTGGCGTGACAGTGGCGACGCGAGCAAGGGGCATTTGCATTCTGGCTGAAAGCACGACTTCGTGTCACGAGCCCCACGAGGTCGCGTGTCGATCAATGCCGTTGTTGTATACTTTGCAACGAGTCGGAAAAAACGTTTCAATCGAACGCCAGGGACCGGACGAAAAGAGATGCCGGACCTTAAAGCTGGCAATCGCCAGCAAGCACTGTGCCGCATTCCACTGAGGGAGCAGGCGGTCATCCAAACTCCCCCCCCGCGGGCCACGTTTGTCCCAGATGCTAATCCCGCTTTTTCTTTTTTCATTGTTTTTCCTGCAGCAGCACGGTCAGCGCAGCACGTCGCCCGAAGACGGATCGCCGCTGAGTATGTCGCTGGGCTCGAGCAAGGAAGCGGAAGATTACGTGTTTGTAACGAAGGCTCTGCTGGGTGAGTTTACGGGCGTCGAGCGGCGTTGCCGGTTTTGCCACTGTTGCCTTTTTCTTGTTTGGTGATCACCGGTGCGAAACGCAGATCACGTGGTATTGTATTTTTTTCGGTTTTGGGGCGGTTGGCAGGTCTTGCGATGATCGAAATTGTCGTAATATCTGGGTATCGGGCGTGTCCACTGCTAGGCCGACGAACTCTTGAGTTCTTGAGTTTCAAACTTTGTTTTCTTGAGTTTCAAACTTCGTTCTGCTGACTTTAAATTCGAAAGCGAAGAAAAATAAACGGGCCACTCTCGTCGTTGAACAACGAAAAGCGTACCTGAACGTGTCGCGTATTTTTCTTTCAAACACTTCGTTGCTTGCCTCTGTGTCCAGTATAACTACTCTCCACGAGGGAGATAAAGAAGGAATCAATCAACAATTTTTTTTTAGAATCTGAAAATCTTATTCTATTAGAATAAGATTTCAGGACTGAGGATGCGTAATTTTGCGTGAAATCGATTTCCTATTCAAATTTTGTCGATCGATACCTTTTTTACCCCAAATTTTGTCGATCGATACCTTCTTTACCCCTATTGTGGAGGGTACTTCAACCTACTGGAAAATAGACATGCGCAAGTTTGAATCATCGCAAAAAGGTGAAAGCAAAGCCCACTTCGGCTGATTCCTCGAAAGCAGCAAACTTGCAGCTTATAATCGTTGTCTCGATGTCGTGAAAAATCGGTCCGAATCCGGCAGCAACTGCCTGCGGCATGCTTCGTCGCTGGACACTTCAAACAGCGCCATTGATCGAAGCCAAGTCCGTTTAAATGACGCCAGAAGTGACACTCAAAGCTGAAGTATGCGCTGCTGCCGCCGCCGCCCAGCTCTTGCGCTACTTTGATTTTTAAATTCCCTGTGTTCTGTGTTTGGAACGGGCTTGCTATTCTCAGCGCGTGACTCACTCGTACGACGCAATTGCGCGGGACGCGTGGGCCGCTGCTGTTGCCATGGTGCTTGCAATACGCTGCAGGCACAGCATGGCGTGGGTTGGCTATGATGTATACTCGCACGCAGTTTGATGTTTCAAGTGCTAAAAATATGTATATATCGTTGAATCATCAACAGACCCGTTGTTGTGCACTCTTCGTATGTTTCTGATTGCTCTTGCCAGCCCTTTCTGGCATTGTCTGTCGGTAGTGGTGATTGATCGCTGTTCCAATGCACCATCTGAAATCCAATCAATCCATTATGGTCTTGTGTTGTTTACACTTTCGAGGTAGTGAAGGACGTGGCGAGGCAGTTCTTAGCTCTTCTGAAGAAAGGCCGGTAAAGTATGCTTGATCCAGCGGTGGATACTAAGGGAGGCGGTCGCCGCGGGCCCCCCCTGTTTTTCCACAGATGCCGTGGGGCTCCACCTTGGGGAGTTTCGCACACTTGTTTTTGCATTGTTTTGTTAAAATAAAAAACTTATGAACCACTCTAGCGCCACATTTAATAAGCTCTGAAACAAGTCCTATTGTTTTCAAAATAAAGCAAAATTATGTGCTAAAGGGCCAGCTTTCAAGTGTCCAGCTTCAGAACTTTGCAAATTTTGGTGCTTTTGTATGAATATGATGCCCTTAAATTTAGTTCAAAAATTGAAATGTGAAACAAGTTTAATTCTTTCATCCGCCTAGCCCCACATCTACCTTTCTGAGAGTTTGCCTCGGGTCCCCAACCTACTCGGACATATCGAAGAAATGTTTCCCGTTTTGCAGTAAATATATTTACTGTGTTTATTACAAGTCTTGCTTTCAGCACGATGTAAAATCGAGCCTGGCTACACTTTTTAACTTTGAAAAAAGGGAAAGGGTTCCAAGAAAAAACGTTCAGAAACTCGCAAAAACACTTAAAACGGATCGCATTTTTTCACAGACGACGCATGCAACGTACAGAGACACTCACGTGGAAAGTCGGACAAGAAAAGCGCCAGACATCATCATTCGTCCGCATCGGGACGAAGCAGTCCCCTGGCGACGCACGCCTCCTCCCCAACCCTCTCGTACGGCGCGCGGCGAAAACAGTCCAGCACCCCGCCCAACGCTCGTCGCGGCAGCAACCAGACCACTCTGCCTCGCAAAGGCTCCCCCCCAGTCGTACGCTACTCCTCCTCGCCGCAGGACATCGCGCGACGTGGTTCCCGGTCAGACGCGGCCACTCGACCCTCTCCGTGTCCCATACCGGTCCCGACGCAGGTAAAAATATGAAACCTGGATTGGAACGCATGTCGGGGGGTGCTCCCCTGCATTTGTGGCTGTGCGAGTTAAGCGTCGTCGTTTCACTCCTAATTGCTTTCAGGCGCCTCATGTTTGTTTCTTTTTGTTGATAAATTAGTTTGCGCCGCAAGCCCTACACTACTGTCGTTTGGTTGTTTTGTACTTCATCAACTGAAACACCTTGGGGCAAATGCCATTTGAAACTACGACGGACGTGACGTCTTTTTCGGGCCAACGGAGAGCGCGAGTCTCATCCTGTTGCCGTCGCCAAATATGTCTGCAGGAGTGGGCGATACATGCAGCGTCATTGCGTCTGGTATTCTTGTCGGTTAAAAGCAATTGACGTTTTTAAAAGCTCGGGCGAAACGACATTGTTTAGATAAAGTTCATTGATAGCACGTTCATTGTTTTGATACTTTGCTGCGCAACAACGTTGTTTGCTTAACCTCTTCCTGATCGCCGGGGCCAACAAAAGGTTATTGAAACATTTCTTTCTATTTTCCGAAACACTTGTGCACTACCGAGTTGTCTCAGGGTACACGCGCGTTCTGTTATTCCCGAACGTAGTTAAACCCGCTTGCCTTGGTACGAAAAAAGGCGCGACAGCCTATTTTGCTTCGTTTCATGCTCGTTGACAAGTCAAAAAACAACACACCTGTTCGTTGACAAGTCAAAAAACAACAAACCCTTGGAAACTGCGCGCTCCTTCTGAGTTCGAACAGGTTGAACCAGGGACGTAACGAGGTTAGATGGCGCCCGGGGCAAGAAACAAGTTTGGCACCCCCATGTTCGAACCTGGGGTCTTCGGAAGCAAATGTAATGTATTGAAAAAAGTACTTGCGACATTGTTGGGACTTTCGGCGTCCCCCCCAGTGATTCGGCACCCGGGATGTTGTACTCCTCTTGCCCCCCCTCCTCGGTACGCCCCTGGTTGAAGTTGCACGCTGGTGCGACGAGCTTTGCGGCGGTTTCGCGAAAGTTGATCGCTGCGAGACAATGATGCGCCGGTCGACTTGAAGCGAGACGTGTTGTGGCCAAATGCGTTCAGTGCGTTTGTGATTTTCGCGTTGCGCCGCGCGGCAGAACGAAATCCGTGCAACGGTGCGAGCGCTGCATTCACATTCGCGTGTTCATTGCGCGTAGGTCGAGAACTACGACAGAATGGAAAGACGCCACTCCCAATCCAGTTGCGGCACCCCCTCGCCGAGCACCAGCGACGCCATGTTCCCGGCCGACAGGTGCCCCTCGCCGTGCACCCCCTCGCCGAAGGACTGCTCACCCGGCACGAGTCGACGCAGGAAGCTTTCGAGCGCGGCCAAGATGGCCGAGTTTTCAACCATCATGGAGAACCCGTCGGACGGTAAGACTCGCCTTACAACTGAACTTGTTGTGTTGTTAAGACTGAGGCGGCGGAAAATGCTTTTTTACACCAAAGTTGTGCTCGTTCCCGAGCTTCTAGAATAGTTTGCAACACGGATTCTTAACCTGGGTCCCGTGAACCCCGAAGGGGTCCTTGACGGTGATTCAGAGGGTCCATCACTGTGATTTGAAGGGTTAACAGGCTTTGCTCTGACATTCCGATTACTGCTACGATAATAAGGACCTAATTTTCAAATATTTATTGCAACGTTGCGTCTTGAAGGGTTCGTAACCTTTCTTGGGATGAACGAGGGGTCCGTGGACCACAAATATTTGAGAAATGCTGGTGTAAAACGAACTGCCGGATGACTGGACCCCTTCGCGGGTCGTTTTACTTCTCGCGTCATAAAGTAAAGCCTTCCCTTCGAGGTGCAGTTTTCAAAGTGGCAACGGTGGACCAGTATAAAGCCCTACGGCGCTGTAGCGGGCGAAACGACAGTAAATTTCGCGAAATCAAGACGTCGTCGTCTTTGCAGCGATACAGGTTCACGAAACCACGACCGGCGACCACAAATCAGTCGTGAAAAAACGCGACACGTTGTGCGCGAGAAACATAAAAAAATGGCAAAGCAGTGCAGAAGAAACATCGAGACGCCTGCAAGACGTGCCGAGCGTTAAATTTTGCGAGCGTCATGTCAGCGCCGAAGGCAGCAGCAGCAAAGCCGCTGACACTTGCTGTAGGAAGCGTGCCGTGCCGCTTGCCCTTACTTTCACTTCGGTTGATGTGACTCAGGGCAGGCCGCGCGCGTTTTGTTTGTTGTTTTGTTGTCGCGCTCGCTGCTACGGCTTCCTGCGCGAGGGTTGCTCGCCTGAGCGTCGTCGGCGAACGTCGACAACGCATATTCGCTGCTGCATCAGGAAAGGAAACCGGGCACCAGAGGTGTGCGGGTCTGTCTTTGTTGAAATCCGATCCGGTTCGAAGCAATCCGATCCGGTTCGAAGCAATCCGATCCGGTACGAAGCAATCCGATCCGGTCGTTACGTTCACCTTTCTGATTGGATGTTGGTGCACTAGACCAGCTATGTCCAACCGAAATTGCTTACTGAGCCAAGAATTATGTCACTATCTTAACCAGGGCCGCACGTTGGATGACTTACTTCTACCTTAAGCTAACGCACTGAAAGCGTTCGGATCGTAACTGCAGTGGTAACAACGGTTTCGCACCTTTAGCCGCTCTGTAAGTGTGATTTCAAAGAGAACTTTAACGGCATTGGAACAAGGGTGGAAATAAAAAAAACAAACTAGCAAATGTCTTGCACCAAGATATCAGTGGGCATATGGACATCTCCCAGCACGCAGTCCCGACGTGATAAAGTGGCACTGACGACCACCTGCGTCAAACGTCAAATTCAAGACTGTCAACATAAGGACAGTTTGTCAGTGTGTGGATGTTGCGTATGCTACATCGAAAACCTAAACTGGGCCGCTTGCGGGGCGCGAGTTGGATATGGCTGCACTAGACCAATATTACCCACATCACTTGCACCAATCAGTTTGGTTACACACACTTTTCGGATGCATATTTAAATCTATCGTTTGCTTCATCAACTATATCAAACAATATTTAAACGCAAGGTTTGAGAACATGTGTGTTACAACGCGCAGGTCTGGATTTCCGCAATCTGCACGTATGCAGGGAACTGTGATGTCATAGTCGCGCTATTGTGGACTGTCAGTGTCTACCCATGCATAACCACTCAACCAGAATGACTTATTGGGAAATTACATTACGATCACAGGAAGTTATGGCCATTCCTCAAATTTCGTCTCTGCAGACTGAAATTGCAGTTCAGTACATGATTTACATTGGGGTAGAAATATTATTTTGATGCAAGCGTAAACGCTTCGGTTTTAGTAGTTTGGTAATTTTTAACTTGTCACCCAGCACTTAAATCAAGAAAAGAATGGAAATCGGGTCCTGATCCGCCAGGTACTGAATGCTGGTGTGCAACAAACAACGCAAGTGTTGCCCGTTAGATTTGCAGACAGTACAAATTCTTCCGGTTATGTCCCACCGTGCAGTGCTGTTCATCATCTGGGTCTGAAACGGCAGTCACAGCAAAGCCCAGTTCATTCGTGCGTTTTTTGAATGCGGGTATTATTCGATCATCATAATGCGCAAATGTTGCTTTCAGCTTTGCGACAGAATCCGTCTGCGTTGTATGAGAACTGTTTCTACGCTTATCAACATTTTCGTCATTCGAATCCATTGAATAAGATTTTAGGACTGAGGATGCGTAATGTTACGTGAAATCGATTTCCTATTAAAAAAATTTGCTGATGGATTCAGCTCAGTCGCCTTAGTTACTAATTCCTCGAATCCATTGCATTGCTTGTGTCTGACCTCGCAGTATTGTGTGATATTTTAAATACAAAAAAGGGCAAGGCCAAGTAAACCTGTGACGCAAACAGGCATTCAACGACTTGGCCTACATTTGGACTTGGAAGCCGTCGCCCCAGGCAGCTCCGAAGAGTGTTGTAGTTGTTGTTGCCACCAACAAAGGCCTGTTAATCGTCGCTCTGCTGACCCGCAATGCAATAAGGTCAGCGGCGCCTAAAAGAGCAACGAGAGGCGCGCTCGCAGCGACTGACCTTGTTAAGTTCATCGCCTGCTAATCAAACAACAGTCACGCGAGCGCCTTCACAAGATGCGACGTCAGTTAGCGCGCTGACCCGTAAAACGCGTGACGCGAAGGCAGTGCAAACACAGGCGCAGTGTTTTCGTTGTGATGCAACGCTGGCCAAGTTGAACGCGCAGCGAGCAGCTGAGCTGAAACGAGGCCAGCGTGATTTCTCTCTGGACGGCATTGGCTGAAGCTGAGCCTTGTTGCCATGTCGCTGCGCTCTCAAGTTCTTGCGCTGGTATCCATATTTTTTCCTTATTCAAACTAGTGCAGCTGCGTGAACACCATGTTCCCTGTGCGATCAACAACCGTTTGCACTTTGCTGCTGCACACAGAACCATGTGCGTCGGAAGGGGGGAAAGGGGGGGCTTGACCCCTGGATTTTGAAAATTTCAGCAAAAAAGATTGTTTTCTTGGTTTCGAATGGGAAAAAAACAAATTTCACTACTTTTGGCCCATAGAAAAAGTTTGGAAAAATCACCTAGTGCCCCCCCCCCTGGAAGAAAACCTTCCCGTGTACAGGAAAATAAATAGGGTTCGTGTTAAAAATGTAAATATCCAATTTCCGGTTTAATGCTCTGTCGCAAACAGCAGCGCTGATCACCGAGTTGTTGTCAGCGCACAGGTGTGAATAAACGCTGAAAACTGCTATGTTTCCGTCACAGAACACGGAACGTTTTCCCCACGCGCTCACGTGACCGGTCACGCGTCGTCGAACACGATGACGAAGGCCCAAACCGTTCCCGACCTCGTCCAGTACGGCAACCAACTGAACGCCATGCTCAGGTGAGGATCGCGCCTTTTAAACAATTTCCGGAGAAATCGAACGCGTGATGTAAAACCTCGTGGAGCTTCGGATTAATTATTACCGGGCCAATGTTCGACGAAAAACAGCTATTCTTCTGACCTCAGGGCCCACTTACTTGTGTGTGACGTTGAAAAGCCGCGTAGCATGTCCCGGATGTGAGCAAAAGGTCGCTCTATGATACAGTTGGTGGGAGATGATTTCCTGATCTTCTGACGTGAAATCAGGTTTTCATAAACATCTTTTTGAATGAGACCGATGATAATCCGATCACAGCGCAATACGGATTCGGAAATGACTTACGCAATTCCGACTCATAGTCTGTGCTTCACAGCAACCTGGCACCTGCGCCTCGCGTAGCAAATATCTAAAATACCGCATCGCCCGAGGGGTCGAATGTGTTTTTGCGATGACGAAACTCATTGTTGTGGCTGTCTTCAGCGTTGCCGTATTGTCTGCCCGATTTTTGTTGTTGAACAAGCCTGTACGTTTTCCTTTCTTTTCGTTTTTTCTGTAGGCTTCGAACATTACCTTGCGGTACAACGACGCATGCTTTCGATGTAACCGTGATTTTCTGTGCAGATGTAACAGCTCCAGCAAGTTGACCCAGGATGTGCTGAGGCTCCTTCTTCACACAAAGCAAAAACGTCTTGCGGCCGGGCAAGTGCCCGGTGCTATCACGGAGAGGTGGGCTGCCTTGTTTGTTGTTTCTTGCTGTTTGTTGTATCTATTCAGTGGAGCGAGTAAGGGTTGCCACGCGGTATTGAAAATATTGAAAAAGCATTGAAATGTGAAATCGGTTTTCAAAACCTTGAAAAGGTATTGAATTTGGCTGAAACGGAGATGAAGTATTGAAAAGGTATGGAAATTGCAAATTCCGCCATTTGTTTATTCAATTTTGTACTTTACTGCTGACGACAGTTTGCAGATGTTTTTGAATCTTTGTGTTCCGTGAGAAAAATTTTGGAAAAATGAAGATAAGTGGCGGTACTGAAGTTTTTTCATGTAGTATTAAAAAGGTATTGAAAAAGTATGGAAAATGTTTTTTGAAAATGTGTGGGAACTATGGGCGAGTATTTCGACTCGGATTTTTCAAACCACATTTTCAGACTCTTTCCTTTGTTGCAGAATCGCGTTGGGTCTGACAGCGGAAGAAATGCAACGGCTTCGAATCGGCGAAGGTGATTTCGCGCGCGTTGTTTTTCGCCAGGATTTCCTCAAACGGCGTCGAACTCCCGAGTCGGAGAGGCGGCTTGGTTGCCACGACGCCATCTTGTTTTTTCATGTAGCGAAATATTGCGAAACTCATCTCAAGAAAATTGCACGAAATCACGCGGCGTGCACGGATATAAAATCACGCGGCGTGCACGGATAGGAAATCGAGCGCGTCGGACGACTTTTTTGTTTTTGTTGCACGCCGGATTCGCGTGTTCGAGGCCTGATCAGAGCTCAGAATACCATAAGGCAACTGCGCAATGCGAATGCAGCGACTGGTCAGGAATGGTGCTCGCAGCCGCCCTGATTAACCCTTTAGACCAAGTATGTACTTTCCACGATGGGTGTAAGCAAGGGATCGATCAGCAAATTTTTAATAGGAAATCGATTTCACGTAAAATTACGCATCCTCAGTCCTTATTAGTGTTCCTCAACCATTGGGCCGCGGCGCGCTGTTGGTCCGCGAAGCTATTTCAGGCGGACCGCAAAGAAGGCATAAAACGTTGCAGTACAAAATGCCAACGTTGAGTGTCATTGTGGAGCATTCTAAACGTGAACATTTCTCCGGTACGATCCGGAGGCGAGTTGCTTTGTATGGTTGGAATGTGGCAATCGCAAAATAATGTCTGTCATTTTAATAAATGTTTTTGCCAATTCATCAGTTTGTTACAATACACTGGGCTTTGGAAAGAATAAATTTGTCGGTAAAAATGATCCGCGGATTGAAACAGGTTGAAAAACACTGGTGTGAACCGCGTGTCGCTCAAGGATTCAAGGCCGCCTAGACTGGAGAGACATCACAGTGACCTCGATTGAACCGAGGGTTTCTAGGCAGCCTTGATTCAACTCGAGCCCGCGTTCGCAAAAAAACAGGGAGGCCCGCTGCTCCGCGCTTCCCACAAATCGGGCGCAGTCTTCGCGCGTCCGCCCCATCGACATGACGACGCTCGGGCGCTGCGCATTGTTTCGTTTGTCAAACGCGGTCGTTCTTGTTTTCCTCCCCCTCCCCGCCGTGCGACGACACCTTCACACTCTGGCAATGTTTACCGCAGCCTGTGACGTCACGTCGAGCATCACGCCGCCGAACTCGCCGGAGGACCGCCGAGCGTTGGTTCGCTACAACAGCGCCAAGAACTTGCTGCAACCCGCCCCTCACACGCCCACCGCCGAGAGAGCAAAGCAGCTGTCTGCTGTAACTTCACCGCCCGCTGGTACGAACGGTGTTTGCAGCTCATCGAAGCAAGTGTTGCTCAATAAAAATAAAATGCTATTGCTTCTGAAAAGTAATCGAGAGCAACTGTGTACAGCGCCAGTCCATCGCGCTCGGTTATACGGCAGCAGTCTGTCTTTCTGGGCAGTCCCGACGCCACGGGGCTTTGGTATGCTGAGCCCCCTCAAGCAAAACTTCAAGACCCCACAAATTGAAATAACAAACGCGACAAGTCAGGAGTTTTTATCAAATTTTAGGATATTAAGCCCCCCTATTGAAGATTTTCTGGCGACGGTTCTGTTTCTCGAGCGTGCTGAGAATCAAAATGAGCGATCGTTAAATACACCACCGCGTGAGAAAAGCTGGAAACATGTCTGCGCATGTCAAGGTTATTGAAATTCAGCCAACTTGTTACCAGACCTACCCCGACCCGACCAGTTCCGCAGTTGTTCGCGACAACCAGTAAAATCCCAGTCACTCCTCGTGGGTTCTTCGCGACGCAAACAGTGTGCGTGACGCGCGTGCTTTGGGCGATGCTTTCGTGAGCGCGCGGCTGGTTTTGTTGCGTAACAGTGGCAATAGGCTTCGGTCTTGCGTTGACACCGAATATTAGCAAGGTCTCTTAGATCTTGGTTCAACGCGCCGGACAGACTTAGCGCCCTGCCAGTAGTGTTGCCGCGTTGCACATTCTCTTAATGCGTCACGAAGTTTGCAATTTCAACTCTCGCGTAATCAGCTGCGGATGTCACGCGCGCGAGAGTCGCGCTCTCAGCGGAAGTGACGATTCAGCAAAGTGACGTCGCCGTGTTCGCTGCGAGATAGTGTTGCGTTTGTGAAGCGGTGCGAAATCAAGCGACTGCTCGCTCGCGTTGAGTGGACTTTTTAGCTCGGTACCGTGTGTTTCTTTACAGCGCATTTTGTTGGTGACGTCATGTTATTATTATTGTGACGTAAAGTTTTCTAAACTTTTATGGAAATTTTCTTATTGTTTTCAGCAGGAACTTCAGTTGATGACGTGGACAATGGCCAGGTATGTATACAAAGGTTTCCATGTTTTGTTTGGTGCTTTGGCGTATTATATTGTTATAGCAAACTACACAATAACACAAACACTTTTTTCTTGCCGCTTTTAAGTTATTACTTTTCAAAAATTACCTGTTCTTTCTCGACCGCCTAATTCCGATGCCCCCCCCACCACCTCAGGCCGCTAGCGGGTTTTGTTGGACAAGAGATGCGAAGCCGCAATCCGGGGGTTTAAGGGTGCGGAGTACGAAATTCGTCGGTAAACACTGCTGTGCGAACTGCTTCGGTAAACACTGCTGTGAAGTGCGAGAGTACAAGGCTTTAACCGACCAATTCAGTTAAATCAGGAAAACGTGAACCACGCAGTAGAGGTTGTTTACAAATGTTATTGACCAAATGTGTAACTGTTATTTAACGCAATGACCTCTGGCCTGGGCAGCCCTGATCAACACAGATTTTCTGTTGATTTCCAATTGGGAAACGCCGTATTTGCATGGAAGTTTATGAACAACACCTCACTTCTATTTGTTGTGAGCAAAATGTTAGGCTTCGATTAGCGAGCACTGGCTTGCCCAACCTTATCCCCATTCCATTCTCGTGAACCAGAGAGACAAGCCACTGCATACTGGGATAGGTTTTGTGCGACTACTACTTGCTTACGACATACGGGACTTTAACCACGTTTTGATTTGAATTCGGCAGAGTTCGATCTTGTCATCCTTCCTGACCACCAGCCTGGTGCCCGCCCCCTCCGACACGAACCCGACCACCCTGCGCTTCTACGGCCAGCTCGCGACCGCCATCGCCGACGTTGCCGAGCAACACCTGCTTCCCCACAATTGCCCCCTCATCACCGGGGAGCTCCAGAAGCAATCTACCACGAAACGGCGCAACAGCACTGTTGCCGGCGACCCTGTGCAATCAGCCTCGCTGGAGCTGAGGTAAGCCGAGCGTGACACGACCTGATTGGCGGAACTTGCGGTCGCGTGAGCGCCGATTTCTTTCGCCGTGCCGCGCGAAGAGCCTCTTGACTGTTGTTGACTCGGTTTGTTCGCCTTTCCATCGACAACTGTCTGTCGAACTGGCAACGGTGTAAACAAAGAAGCGAACGCCCTGCGCTCGCAAGTCACAGCGCCGCGAACAGGGGTTGTTTGTCGGTAACGCGGAAACCCGGATGACGTTTCGCGCTTTGTTTCTTTTATATCGATTGGCGCGTAGCAATGCAGCGACGGATGGGATCGTCAAACAAAATCGTAAACCTGGTGCCCGTGCATTGATAATTAGTCGGCATGTGCTATTTCACTGTTCGCGATCCGTTTCACTTGTCCTTTTTCGATATACGCGCCTCATTACTCGTTGACCATGCGAGTTTCCTTGCTCAAGGTTAGAGACTCTCTCTCGTCGCCCCCCTCCCCCCGCTCCGCAAACCGTCACTCGCGCGTTTCGCTTCGCAGGCACGCCGAGCAGATGCTGCTACACCTCCGATCGGTCCAGGTGCTCGCCACCGCTTTGCACACGACACGCAACTGCGTGAAGGCGGGACGCGTGCAGCTGAACGAAGACCTCAAGACAGGTATTTGCTTGCAGTGGTTGTGCCGGTGTGCTCAAAGATCAGCTAAGGCTGCTTCCGGGGATATTCGTTGTAAAGCAGGGGTCTCAAACTCAAAATGCTGCTGCGAGAGCCAAATGAGTACTTTTAAAGTAACCCGATGGCGGCATTATGACGCTGACGCAACATTGGCGGTACCTGAACCTAACTAGAAACAGCTTTCACGTCTTATTTCCAGCGAAAGGTATCGTGAATTATAAGCAAATCATTTCTGGCCGTCTCCATGTTCGTTTGAAAAGGAACTTGTTGACTGGCTAGCCGAGCACTTCTAATCACCGGTGAATAAACTAAATAACTTAAATGTTAATTATTTGCAAATTGACAAAAAGCACGCATCGCGGACCGCACAAAGTGCCCTCGAGGGACGCGCATTTGAGACCTCTGTTATAAAGTAACAAGCGCCGAACATTGTCGAAAGCTTGCAACAGTTTTTCAGCTTCTCCCAGATTTTTTTAAGGTGTTTTAGGGACCCGATTCGGGTCCCTAGAATTGAAAATCGGATCCCTGGAATCAGACAAAATTATCATCGGGTCCGTAGATGAGGGGTTCCCAACCTGTGGTACGCGTACCACTAGTGGTACGCGGAGGTCTTCCAGGTGGTACATTTTTTCACAAAAACCTGGATTCACAGCTTTCTAGTTTACGTATCGGGTTTTGTTTCTAAATAAATAGATTTTCTTGTAGCCTGCTATTCCTATTGTTTCGTAACATTATGACTTTCGATGCGCTGTTAGCAAGTTTACGCCACGCATCGACCAATTGGTGGAAGGTAAACAGAGAGAAAAAAAATCATTAAATTTAGTTGTGGTCTTTTATTGTTATTTTAATGCATATCATTCTTCTGAAAAAAACTAAGATTCGATCAAATTGATTGTTCTGGAAGAAGTGGTACGCGTTGACAATACGGGTGCCCAAGTGGGACGAGATCGTGAAAAGGTTTGGAATCCCTGTCCTAGATCGAGAGAATATCGGGACCCTAGAATGAGAGAAAATCGAGTTCCTAGAATCAGAGAAATCGGGTCCCATATAGTCCTCGAGTGTAAAATTAGGGTTGACAGTTGCAACCAACGGAACCCTGGCAATCCCTCTCACGACCAGCATTTTCGACGCGGCTTTTCACGAACGCGGATTTAAATTTTTAGTCTTGTAGAATGTCAAAGTTTCGTCAACGAAAACGACACCGCGTCATCGCCAGGTGGCGCTTCTAGCTCTCGCGGAACACTTTTCTGATTATGTCTTTCTTAAAATGTCATTTGCCTGAGATGGAGTAAAGTTCGTAGGGTTTTCAGAGAGAGTGTTGTTTGTTTCTGACGCTCCATTCGTTCCCGGAATGATTTAATTTTTGTACAAATTCGTGCAGCTTTGCGTCAGTTTTGTATACTGGGAGGCATTTACGCACTTGTTTGAGAAAAATGAGAGAAATGAACGCACTTTTCATGCAAATGGTGGTCGCTGACTGCCTGTTAGCCGTTGTGTTGATGCGTAAAGGTGGTTTGCCGTTTTTAACCATGATTATCCTGTATCTGTTTCTCATCATCATCATCAGCAGCAGCAAATCTTGTCCTTTTTCGCAGTTATCCTCGAGCTCAACGAGAAGTACAAGTCGTACTTGCAGAAGTGCCAGGCCGTCAACTCGCGCTGCGATCTGGCGGCGCTCAAACAGAAGAGCTTCAAATCGGCCGATCGCCTGCTGTACCACTACGCGGTCAACGACGTGAGTGTTCGAAGCGCGACGCACGTTTTGTGCTGCGTTTTTGACGGCTGCGATGAAAAACAGCCTCGCTCCGACGATTTTCTCCTCTTTTCCCCCCCACCCCCCACTCAGAAGCAACGCTGTGACTCATGGCACAAACGCGTTTGGTCTTTGTTTACGCTGCTTCCGCCTTTGCTGGCTTCCTGCGAGCGAGCAAGCGGGCAGGTTGTCCACTTTGTTTAGCGGTGACAAGTAACAAACAAGTTTACCAGTCCCTTGTTTTGAGCGGTGTTGTCTGCGCGGCCTTGGATTTTGATTAAATCGATCGCTGTCACAATAGTTCGCCCTCAACGCGCGAGCTGCGTGCTCGAGATGATTGTGACGTTTGCAAAAGCAGCGAAAAAAATTAACCGCGACGCGTTCGAGCGCGTCAATGAGCGATGCCACTGACCGGTTACTGCGAGCAGGGCTTAGCGGCTCTGGAAACATTTTAGCCCGTGAAGTTAAACTTTTTCCTTGAATAATGTAAAACCAACAGCAGTTGGGTGAAAATTTACGGCTTGTGCGGCGTTTCTTTGACGTGAGGGAGCGCAGGACTGAAGGAAAAG
>Ga0210059_1000073_pt1 | contig 79602 bp, 39 predicted proteins | sample Ectturendosymbi2_FD_188042 | JGI IMG/M metagenome (GOLD analysis project Ga0210059, IMG submission 188042) | Ecteinascidia turbinata endosymbiont from Florida, USA - Sample 2 (SPAdes) (version 2) | ecosystem: Host-associated > Tunicates > Ascidians > Unclassified | place: Key West, Florida...
CATTTCTGTGCAAAGTCCGTAAATACTCGCAACCAGTGTTTAAACTGCTTCGCTGCTTTCGGAGAAGACGGGTCAACATCAAACCTCGTCGGCTTCATTAATTCATTCAGACTCGCCGCCATCATGTTCTAAGACCGTTTAATTGAACTGACACTACTGCAGTATAGAAGACTTTATTCAAAGTTTAAACGGTCTTAGAACAGAACTACATGCAACGAACAAAAGCGTTGACGACCGAGCCGACTCTTGCCTCACACAACTGCCCGAATAACGAACGCCACGCTTCCAATTAAAAGAGTGGCGATGGACGCCAAGCCAAGAACCGCGCCTTGAGCAAGGCACGTGATTAATTATTACTACACACTGTCCAGTCTATAGCAAGCTGTGAAAAGAAAGAGAAAAATGGCGCTAGAACACAGGTTCTCAACCTTTTTCGAAGCTGCGACCACTTTCATAAAAATGAAGTTACGTTCGCACCCCTTCGTTCAAAAAATAGCAGAGAATTTACAAAAACAGTCCGATTTTGCATTATACTCATTTTTTCAATTACTTTTCGCAATACATAGGACTGCTGATAGCACAATAGAAAACCCTCAGTCGTACTTTCATACATTACTGCTCATTAGAAACAAACCCATTGAATTTTTTGTTGCCTTCTCTGAAATTATCCGCTCATACCTTGGCACATAATTAGTCAGAGCCACGCGCAAAATGTTCGAAGGTTCAAATGGTTCTGATGCGTGTTGCATGAACGAAGTAGAGAGGAAAATCCATATTAGCAAAAATATGCTGTTGAGTGTTGATACAGGGCACTCGAATCGACAGGGCTTTTGTGCACAATTTCTGGTGACTTCGTTTGGTTGAACACCAGAAACATTCGAGTTCTATAGCATCAAACAAAAATCGCGCCGCATTTACCCCATAAGCATTTAAAACGCCACAGTACGCTTGCAATCGCATCACCGGCCATCTTCTGCATACAGATAACCAAAGCGTGAAGCAGAGATAGCAATGCACGCATTTAATAATGTGAATTGTTACAATAGTAACGTTAGCTTGAACAATTAGGCTGGATAATGTTCTTTTGAGCGATGGCACTTTTAGCTTTCGTAAATCTCGGTTCCTTTCTCAAGATGATACAAATTTCCCACACTCGAAAATCGCCTTTCGGATCCTTGAAATCTTGTTTCAGACCCCCACGGGTCTGGGAACCGCTGCGCTGAAGTCTGACCAATTTGAAAAAAGTGACATTTATTGCACAAGACGATTTTTACTTCTGACAGAGTTACAATCTCTTTTTACGTGCAAACGCCAAATGAAGTCGTGAACAGAAACAGTGTTGGGCACATTCAGGCACCGAAATGAATCTGGTAGCCTCGCCTACATGTGTAAAGTTGAACTAAAATCTAAAAACTTATCATTAAGCATAACTCTGAATCATAATCCAAGGTGCAACATCTCCAGTTTCTGTGGTATATCCGTAAACCTACTTGTTAACAATGCTCTGTGATGCCTGGCATCAAGCCTCTCATCCATCTAGGAACAAAACACTGTCGGATGTACTTTTGTGTTTTGTCCTGTAACTAATAATCCAAGATATTATATTTTGTAAAAATTTATAAAAGTCTGCGTTTGCTATAATTTACAATTCAGTGAATTTACCCCTTACAAAGATGAAATTTACCCCAGGTTAAGAATCACTGACCTAGATTGAGCGTTATTTGCTGCAAGTCCAGAGGTAGCAGTGAGAACTGTGACGTTACCAAACTTACTGTTATTTCGGTGGTGCTTGTGTTTGTTAGTTTTGTTCAGACTGTTGTTGATCGCTTTAGCACTTATCGAGAGGAAGGTAAATTGATCTCATATGGCTACGCATGGAAATTAAGTTGTTCTATTACGATCTTTCATCATGTACTTGTTACGCTGTTGAGCTTCAGTTGTGATTGAAGAACGTTGCCATTTAATAAATTGTTAAGTATAGCTTCATATCACTTTGTAACTGCTGATAAATTTGGAAAAAATGGTTGGCCCTTTTTTGACCCCTTGTCTTGGAATTTGGCTCTTTTCTTGACTAGATTAGGCCCCTTGGCAAAAACTAGATCTGGCAACCCTGTGGGTTTCTTTCGAAAGGTATTGTGTAGCTTGCTGTGAAGTAGGCCTGGGTCAGACTCAAGTAATTTTTATTTGAAAATAGGAAAAACTCTCAATAATTTGACGTTCTAAAAAAAAAACTAAAAACAGTTTTGAAGTCATCATCCAAGACGCTAGCAAATGCACATAAAGTCATACCTCGTCTCTCCGGAATACTTTGTTTCGTCACATAATGCCGATTTCACGAAGTGTGCGGATAATAATAATCAAAATTGAAAGAACAATAGGGCGAAATTATTTACAACGTAAATGCCAACGAAGGTGACTGCGTGTATGCAGTTGAACAGACTACAGCAAAACTTGCTCAAGTCGACGCCCAAGCGGAATAAATTGTGGGACTTAGGCGGAACTATCGTCTTATGCAAATATAAGTGGACTATTTGTGCATCATGATTCAACGAAAATTTGTAGTGTTTGTTAACAGATTTGACAGGAGAACTGAAAGCTTAGAAAATGTTTTTTTGTTTCAGGTGAAAAAAAGGCAACAAGTATAAAAACTTACAATAAAAGTCTGTTATCGTACGTTGCACTAGTGGACCATCGGTGGCCCACAGAGAGGTCCATAAATCCTTGATAAAACGTTCCTTGAAATTGTAACATTTTTACTCTACAATAAATTATGTAAGACTATTTCTTGGGTCCTTTTGCTTGTTTTATGATTGTCACGTGTTATGCAAAGTGGTCCATCGGATATTTTTTTAAATAAGGTGGTCAATGGGCCAAAAAAGGTGGAGAACCACTGCTTTGCACAATGCCACTGCAACATTCTATGTGCTTAGACCATTGCTTCCCAATATTTCTTGGGCCATGCCCCACGTGCTCGTCTTCAATGACCTGATGTCCCTCTGGAAATATAAATTGCGTTATTTAAATATTGAACTCCTATTTTTGCTTTTTATAAATACAGGATTGTGTGATAATGAAGATTTCAACCCATTTTTATGCATGTAAAGTCGTAAGGTGTGTGACCAGTGACTGTTAACGTGATAACCTATTTTTTACTTAGGTTTAATCAGTGCTATGGAGTCCTGGGCATTCTCGATCGCTTACACAACACGGATGCGCAGTTTCGAGCTAGCAAGAATTACCAACGCCACATTATGCACTTCAGCTTAAAACCAGTCAAGGAAGCCTTTCCGGACGACCAGCCAGCAAAGGAAAAGCCTGGCTCGTCATCTTAATCTGATCAAACTACACTGTACGTTGTAAATACCTACTACAACACCTTTCTTCGTGTTCGTGTAACTCCCATATGCGTGGTTGTGCTACATATCGTATTTGGTCTCTTTACTGTGAATGTGCAGCCGTCTATTCATTGAAGACAACGCCACACCAAGTGTTTGCCGTTTTCTGTTTAATGTACACATGACGATCGGCGAGATCATTTCAAAAGCTTCACCTTCACTACGTTGTTATGAGACGTTCAAAATCGTTCCACATCTTTATAGCCCACTTACTAAAACTCTCAGTGCTGCTCTGATCGCAGAAGTTGTTTCAGACAATCAACTTCATTTGCCTCAGCATATTGCAGTTGTGTTTGTTCATCACCTGCTTACGCACCATGTTGAACACTTCCTCATACGTTTCCGAAACGCCTTTGTTCATGAGTTCATATGCATTTTAGATGGACTAGTCATATCGATCACATTTAGTAAGGTTTAAACAACGTGCCTATCCTTCACGAAGCTTATGCTCGCGCCAGTGGACTTCTGAACGCTCAGTTCATTTCCAAGTAATATATTAGATCTAATGCAGCTTCTTTTTTTCGACATCTTATTTGTTGGACTTACTTCGTGAATATCTTTGAATTTGGTATTTTTAAGAAAGCGTACGCCTTCTTGATTTCTACCGGGGTTTGCAGACCTACTTGCTATGGGCCATGATTTAAGTGTACCTCAATTTCGCAAGCGCAATTTCTGCACTAAAATTAAGTTTTGTTCCTGGAGATTAGTAGTTTCTAGAATGCTCATTACATTCTTCTCCCAACTTTGGTCAAGGCGAGCTTTAGTATTCCTAATTCGGTTGTATAAACGCAGTCATTCAATTTATCACTAGGACGTGGTAACGAAACTGTATTATACCCAGTCTTCTCATGCCCGTGTACAGATATTCAGCAAGTTTATTGTGTTTCGAACGCGTGCGTTCTGTTGCTTGTTATTGTGACGTTTGTTATTTTGCATAAATGTCGCTGAGACAGTTTTGACACATTTGTTCGAGCATGGTGAGATCTGCGGATTTGCTGCTTCTTTTCCGAATGCGATCCGAGTTCAGTTGCACTCCCAATGGTGTTTCCGCTACGTCTTTCAGCGCTGTTCGTGTCCTCGAACGTATAGTACTTTTTTTCTGAAAATATGTTACTTCCTCTTGAAGTCTCCTGTTCTGCGAAATGTTGTAACGTCATAATTTATAAAGGTATGAACATTTGAAGCGGATGTCGAACAAAGAAATCCTGTTTGCAGCACAGCAGCCAAGTGGAAACGTCATCTTCCCATCTATGTGAGCGGGAAATCACGTTCTCATACACTATTGGTGGGGATTTGAAGTTGTAAGGTCAAGGCTTCTGTGATTTTTCAGACTTAAATGAAAAAGATTTTCAGCTCTGACCAGCAAGTTCCCTCGAAGGTATACGGGTTGGTGTGCGGGAAGCTACAATACAGTTGATGTGAAAAAAATCTAACGCTGTTCCCAACATGTCAAAACTTACTATATATCCATGGATGTCCTTTTCCCTGGAAATGAAATTTTTTTAAAGATTACAGGGAAAATACAAAATTAATACAATAACAAACATTTATGAACAGTTTATTCAGTTAATACTCTTGGAGCAGAAGCTGGAGTCGTCGGGAATCCCTTCCGAACTTGTCAAAGACCCTGTTCACTTTTGTAGTGATGGATAGTCAGCATGCAGAGGTCAGACAGACGTTGGTCAATCATTGTTTGTAACCAAGTCTTTCCCTGTGCTGAAAGACTTTTTAACTGTGCATGATGTTGTAGGGAAAAATCAGTGCGAACAATGCAAAAGCCATCATGCAAAGTAAACAATTGTCAGTGGAAATTAGAATAAATGAAAACGTAGTGGCAAAACAATTTATCAATGTTAACAAAGATTGTCACATAGGATTGATGAAAGACCGTGGCGATTCTAGAGTTTAAAAAGTGGGGGGAAAGGAAAAAGTAGAGAGGCCAGCATAAATGTCTATCTTCAACGATGACTTCGTTGTTTTAAACGGTTGTGAATATCGTTAAATATGAACTAGTGTTATTATTCACTAGAGCAGGGGTGGGCAAATAATTTGTCTCGGGGGCCACTTTGATAAGGCCACGTTTACCGAAGGGCTGTATCTTTTAACTTCATTTATAAAACAAAAAATAATGGTACACGCAGAAAAGGTTTTGCTCTTGTGTGAATACTCTTTATCCAATGCAAGCAACTCAATGATACTGTAAGTTGGAGGAAATTTCAGATTTGAAGATTTTCCTGAATGCTTCCACCGGGTGAGTGAAAATGCTGGGGCGGATCCAAGGGGGGGGGGTGATTGAAGCGATCGCCCCCCTCCGAAAACCTACGAAAGTAACTTTATTCACCATAATTTCATACAATTCGGAACACAGCATTCGCGATATAAGGCGATTTTGCCGTTTATTGTTTTGTCACAGCAGTGTCGTGAAGTATACTTCATCTCTCTTACACTAGCGAACCCGTAATGAGACTTGATTACGAAATATTACTGAAATCACCCCCTAAACTTACTGGCTGGATCCGCCGCGGGCCGCTAATTGCCCACCCCTGCACCAGAGACATCTGAACGCCACTGTAGGTGCAATCACACACGTGTACTGGTATGTCGAACACTGGTGACCATGCAACTTCCACAGCACTGCACATGTAAAACGAAACACCATTTTCCGTACACAATTGTGCCCAATGACGGATATACGCATAGGCCATGGCATAGAACCCCGCGTAACTCCTTCCTGTGACGACTCATTACTAACACAAAATTTGCGAAATTGCGCAGAGGCTTCAATTCACAATTTAGTTTGAAACGAGCGAAAATACAAACGTCTAGAACTAGAGTCCTAGACGAACGTTTCTTAACCTTTCATGGCTTGTGGCCCTCTTCCAAAGACTCTCAACACTTGTGGCCCCCTGCTCATCAATAGGGTTTTGCAATATCACGGCAGAGCTATTTAGTAAAGACCCCCACTCGTGGCCCCCAAGGGGGGGCCGAGGGCTTCGGTTGAGAAGTAGTGGTCTTAGTGAGTGTGCAGGTGTGCAAAATAGGAGACCCCATTTTCAATTTACGCGCTTTGAGGGAGCCCCCATTTTTAGTTAACGCGCTTTCAAAAATTTAATCCGTTTTTGTGGTAGCTTATGGATATTTTGTGATTGTGGTGTAGCCACAGTAAAGCCCATCTGCAGCGTGGATAGGGTAAGGAATATTCAATGCAGATAACAACAGCGAGGCTTCGGCACCAGTTGCACCTAAAGTAGCATAGCATGCGCCGCATATTCACACTGAGTTTTCCTGTGACTGATCCTCAAAAGCTGACTTTTCAACAACCTTGTGTTGATTTATGACTGTCTTGTTATAAGCGAAACACGCACTAACTTTAAGCCAAAAAAGATTCAGACAAATAGACAATGACCAATATAGTTCTCACACAGATCCCTGACTGTTTCAAAGCTAACCACATGAAGTAAGCGCAGTGTAGACACGTTTTTCCAAGTAAAACTCACAAGTAACTGTTTTAGCTGATTTAACTATTTCTACATCTAGGGCAGCTGTGTCCAACTCAAATGGCTTACTGGGTCAAAAATTAAGTCACTGTTTTAACCAGGGCCGCATATTGAATGCAATATTGATGAGGACCGCACATTCCATTGCTTACTTTGATCTTAGCAAACTAAATTTAGCTTAGCTAGTGTACTGAAACTTGGAATCCTAGCTGCAATCGTAACAGACGTGGTAAAGTGGCACTGAAGACCACCTGCATCAAAAATGTCAAATTCAAGATTTTCGAAATAAGGGCAGGTTGTCAGTATGTAGGATACTTTTGCTAAAGCGAAAACCTAAACTGAGCCGCACAAAACTTCGATTGGGCCACATACGACCCGCGGGTAGCTGATCTAGAGCTTCAACAAGCAAGCTCTGTTTGCGGGCAATCTAGTTGGTAAGAATTCAACGTAGCATCCAATACTGACAACATTGCTGTTCATCGGAGTTCTGCAGTGTGTGGCGATCTCGCGTTGTTGCGAGCTTTTTGTTCGTGTAAGAATGAGCATCATGAAAGTAGCCTACTGTTATTTCCTTTCATTCTTTTCTTGTATCCAAAGACGTGATCAGGAAGGGCCAAAGGGGTCATGCCCTTTCCAAATTTGTAGTGTATCTTGTCATTTTGTGCTTTGACAAGCAATGTCTTGAACAAATTACTGTTGCTCGCTTGAAGTCAAATTATTGTTCAACCTTCCATTGACAAAAAATTCGCAACAACGCGAAATCGCCATACACTGAAATCCGATGAAAAGCAGTATTGTCATTATTATATTGCGTAGCAAACAATATTATCGTGTTGTTACTGCACTGATAAGAGTCTAGACGTTTGTATTTTCGCTCGTTTCAAAGGAAATTATGAAGTTATGCTTCTGTGCAGTTTCTTTTTAAAATAATAACTATTTTAAACTTTTAAGTATATGATTCGTCAGAGGAAGGAGTTGCGCGGGGCCCCCAAAACGCGGAGCCCTAGGCCATGGCCTACTTGGCCTATGCGTAAATCCGTCACTGCGTGAAGGCACCTGTCATCCTCCCGCGGTCTGACTAAATTTGACAGACCGCGATCTGAATAAATTTAACGCAGGATCCGAGCAAACCCTGGTGTGTGTCGTCATAAACAACTCTACTTACCCGACCGTCAAAAACAACAACACGGCTCATGCATTTGGGAAAATATCATGCGTTTGGGAAATATTGACTGCAGGCTAGAGGGTATCTAGATGATCGTTTAAAATATTGCTGGCCGAAAGTTATCTGCTGTATATGTCAACCAAATGAACTAGGGGAAATTAAGAAAAAACTTGGGGGAGGGGCCAAGAAAAAATCTGGGAGGCCATGGCCCATCCAGCCCCCCCTTAGAATCGCTGCTGAAATGCTCGTTTTCACCCCTGCGGATGTCCATGGCAACGGCAGAAATGCGAAAGTGTTTGCGTGTTTGCGGCGTTTGGCTACTGGACTTGACCAAAGGACATTCAAAGAAGTAAGACCTTTTTTATTCAGTTAAAAACTAAATAGATGATCGGCTCAGAGAGTGCTCAACTTTTTAACGCTGTGGCACACTACAAGAAATCTCAACATTTTCGCGGCAAAATTTCACGTAAATGATACACTGAAAATGTTTAAGAATTTAAGTTTTTTAGATGTGATGGCTGTGCCTAATTTCCAGAACAAATCAGACTAATGTTAGATTACGATGACGTCAAGAAAACTCGCATTTCATAGTCAATACCAAGAATGCTTTAATTTTTTACTTCTAATTTCAATCAGTGCTGAAAATCCATACTTGCAAAGCCATTAAAATGCACATGGCAAGATAATTTTGACAGCTTTCGAGCTGATCATTAGATAAAATTTCCTTGTGGACAACCAAAACTCATCTATGCTATTTGGGCACATGTTGGTTGATAGAAAATGTTGTTCAGGAATCAATGAGCTGTTGTTTGGTAGATAGATAGGCAGTGGCGTATCTAGGGTATGGCAGGCATGGCATGTGCCATGAGCGCAACTTTGAGGGGAGCGCAAAAATTGTTTGGCAAACTACAATTTTTATTTAGTTTCTTGAACCTCCATTTTGTGCCCCATGCAACCAGTGGCGCAGTCAGCCCAAACTTTTGAGGGGAGCAAAATGTTTGACTTTAGGCGAGAAACAGTATCTTTGTTTGGGACGCCGCTTCCCAAAGCACAAAAGTTTATGGTTGTGTGTGTAGGCGTAGCAGTTTATGGTTGTATGCGTAGGCGTAGCCTTCCCCTTGGCTACGCCTCCGCATGCAACCATAAACTGCAAAGCTGCATCAACACGGCGCGCCCATATCTAATGTATTACGTCGGGAGGGTTGCGTCAGCACCACCAAGCATTATGATAAAACTGCGGTATTGTGACAAAAAACGACGGTCAGACATTGTGACAGAACAAGAACGCTCGCTTGCTATATCTACAAGACATCGTCCTTCTCACGCTATAAGAATGGTCAAGTCACTCCGTACTGCTGTATTTCAGGCAAGAAGATATTATTCCGCATCTGGTTGAGACGAGTTTAAGTGTGCGGCTGTAAGAATCTGACTGCGATGCAAACAACTGGTGTTGAGGTCATATGCAAATTACAAATTGCTGTACTGCTGCGGACTGCGGCTACTCCGACTTTACGAAACTTCTTCGATGGCAAAGCAGGGGCGTAACGAGGTTAGATGGCGCCCGGGGCAATAAGCAAATTTGACGCCCCCATGTTCGAACCTGAAGGTATTTCAAAAGCAAATATGCTATTGAAGAAAGTGCTTGCGACATTGTTGGGACTTTTCGGCGCCCCCAGCAGTGATTTGGCGTCCCCATAGTGATTTGGCGCCCGGGAAATCGCGGCCCTCTTTCCCCCCCTCGTCACGCCTGTGACCATAAGCGTCCGATAAATAGGCTGAACACAATGCCCCAGTCGAGAGACTAAAGTAGAGAACATTAATTAGTCCTCGAAAATTCAACAATAATAATTGTCACCGTACCAGTTGATCAAAAAATGCTAACTTATTAAAGAAGTGATTTGTTACTCGTGTTTAGAGCTAGCTTTTTCTGTCCAAATTTGTCTTTCTGTTCGATGGCCAATAAAGGCCTTTGCACGGTCCTGACTATGAAAAAAAATATGTGTGTGACAGTTTAGGACAGGTGTTCTCAACCTTTTTCCCGTTAAGTACCCCCGGTTCATGAAACAATCAACCTGAACCCCCAGGTTAGCTGGCAGAGCCGTGGGTTTCACATTGTTGCATCACAACAACGCAGGATCAGGCAAAATCTGCGAGTTTTCAATGGGCACGCATTTTTTTTCACGCATTTTCAAATCGGCACGCATTTTCCTCTAGTATAGGATATTAAAAGATAGCAATACATGAAAACTCAACTGCCATCCAAGTACCCCTGGAAATCTTCCCGTGACTCCTGGGGTTTCGCGAAGCCCAGTTTGAGAAATACTAATTTAGGAGTTGTGTACAATTCATATGTAGATGGCAAGCAATTATACGGGAATATTCTAGATGGCAAAATGGTAGTATCAAGTCGTGCAATTTAAAATTATCGCGTGCGGAAGTCCTCCTGACATTCTTCGAACTGCTTTGTAAAATAATGCTGACGATGGCAGTATCTATTGCAAGCTGCGAGCGATTTTTCAATGAACTGAATTTGGTGCTTTCATACCGCCGAAACCTCAGTGGCTAAGAATAAGTCAGGGCAGAGTGTGTGAGTTAGCTTTGACGAGTATAAAAATGGGTATTTTGTGTAATTCATCCGGAAAAGGCAGGATATATTAATGCTTCGACTGAAGTGTGTCTTTCCACAGCAAATAGTACATGATTTGCATTGAAAATTTATTGTACAATCCATTTTATTTGTGTTTCTTTTTACATGAAATTGTCGTTTGCAGTTGCAATATGTTGTTTGATTTTTTTGTAAGATATACAATTTTGTCAGGCAACACTATGTAGGCCTACTGTGATAACGTTATTTTTTGAAGTTTTGATAATCTTCATAATAAAAATGAATGAGTATAGACGTATGGTATGGCCCTTATGGATAACTTATATGTTATTTTCTGAAAAGTTTAAAGCAAAAATAAACTCAAATATTTCCGTTTAAAAACGTTTATTTTCCACATGGTTTAATTTTCGTAAAAATTGTGCTTATATCTAAGATTCAAATTAACAGAAAGGGAGCACATTTAAACTTTGACAAAGGCGCCATTTTTCATAGTTACGCCGCTGCTGTTACCAACTATATTCAAAATGAACTGCGAGTTTTTGTAATTTCCTCGTTCATCATAATTCGTTCTGCAATCGTAACAGTGGTCACTGTTTTCGATGTGTAGTCTAGCAGCTAGTTAGGGCAAAGGAAGGTTCTAAGTTTTGAAACTGTGTTCTGTTTCAGCTGTAAGCGTTTCGTATTTAGCAGGTTATTGCTGTGTCAACAGTACTGCCACTTGTTTTATGAAAGTTAAGTTTAGCTTGTAATTATGGGGTACCGTTCGTAAAAAAGTTATATCGGACAGATTTAGCACAAAAACTGCCATCTCTGCGCAGAGATAACTTAATATGTGCAGAGATAGCTATCTCTGCGCAGAGATAGCTATCTCTGCGCAGAGATAGTTAAATCTGCACAGAGATAGCTAAATCTGCGCAGATATAGCTATCTCTGCGCAGAGATTGCTAAATATGTGCAGTGATAGCAGTTTTTGTGCTAAATATGTCCGATATAATTTTTTAACGAACGGTGCCCCATAGGTAATTGCAAATGTGTGCTGTATAGTCGGTCTTTTAATAGCGGTATGCATATTCCTTATTGCCCTCAGGATTTGTGATTGACCATCCCAGTGACCTTGGCATCCGGAGAAAGGAGTTTTCTAAGCTGAAACTAATTAAAACTTAATAAAAATATTTGCTCAACTGTTGTAAAACTTTGAAAACGACACCGACGTTTCAGCCAACTAACAGTAGGCTTTCATCATGGCGAATCTCCTGTTCGAGTCGCCAAACGTCGGTGTCGTTTTCAAAGTTTCACAACAGTTGAGCAAATAATTTTACTATTGTTATCCTGTTGGCTGGTTCTGCAACATGTTTAGTGAAAATCTATTTGAGTTCAGATAATCAATCCAGTAAGAGCGCCTGAATATTTTGGCGATTATGTCAATTGAATCCGAAATTAGTAGAGGCTCAAACTTGGACAAAATTCTGAAGGACATTGCCAATGCTAAAACACGCAAAATAAGTTTCTCTTACCAAATGCATTTTTGTATAGTAGTTTAAATAGCCTAAAAGAGGGCTGTTTCAGGCTCCGGCTCTGGCTCCAGTCATCTAAAGTTTTTGACTCGAGCTCCGGTTCCGGCTGCAAAATGATTTGGTCCATTGAAAACTGAAAGCCACTGTCTTATTTGTACAATTGTATTATTACACCGACATAGATAGGTGTCCCGAAATGATGGACAGTTGGACATTTGATGGATAGTGGGATATGTGCAAAAACTTTTGATAAACCCTGATCAAGACACAAACGAGCTTGGCCGTCGGAAGGATTTTTTCCAGCAAAGAACAACAGTATAGATTTTTCCAGGTGGTGACCAAAAGCATTTTTCCCAGGGGGCCAACAAAAGGGAAAATCATTTTTCAAATTTCAACATCCAAAGGGTCCACGGTCCCCCTGCCCCTTCCTTTTCGACGCCCATGTAAATTATAATTATGTACACATACGGAAACACGCTTGTCCCGCAATAAGTTAACTGGCTTGCCCTGCAAACTTGGGCTGTGTAACCGGAACCTAAATTTCAGACTCCGGCTGCGGCTCCATGTACAAGCTTTTAGCTTCTGCTCCAGCTATAATCATCCAAAATTTCTTTGGTTCGAGAACCGACTCCACAGACTATCTATCTGTTTCAAGCATTATCATACAATGGTTGCATAGTAGTTTTTGCGTGATGTCCTGTTGTCACGTTTTTTCGTTTGTTGATTTTTTTTGCAAAGCTTTTATAATTTATCTTTGCTGGATGATTATATCAGGCATTGTTGCTAAATTCATTTAACAGATGACCAATTGGCGTGTCGTACCCCGCGGTAAGTACATGGCCAAAGTGAAGGTATTTAGTGTAGAAACTCTTGGATTTATTGGGTGCTACGGAGATGCGGACATGGAAAGTCTCTGCTAAAGAGGTGGATCTGAGGGCATGTCCCCAGACACCTTTGGCTTGGCATTTCCCTTTTCGGGCCTCGTTTTTTCACATCACTCATGATTTCTTTTGAGGAGGGCTTGTTACCCCTGCTAAAAATTTTTGCACACAGCACTGAATGGGGCCCCGCAAAAGTGCTTCCGATCGGACCCTGCACTTGTTAAGGGCGGCCCTGGCCACTAGTGACCGATAAATAATTAGGCTAAACACAATGCCCCAGTCCAGAGACTAAAGAAGAGAACCTTATGCTAGCTAGCCTCGAAACATCAGTATTTAGTACCATACCAACTGAGCAAAAAATGGTACCGTAACACTGGTACGGTACCAGTGGAGAAAATGGAATAGGACATTTGTTTGTCTTGTTTGGAGCTACAGCTTTTTCTGTCCATTGGTTTGCCAATCGCGCGTTTATACGTGGTTTGTCTCATGAACAAAGGGTTGAATACATAATAGCATTTATTGCATGTTCTTATTGAAAATAACACTTTTATATGTTACCACTGAAATTAAATGTGTTTCATTTTGAAAGAAATTGTCTTTTGCAGTTACAATATGTTTGTGTTATTTTTTCGTAAGATTAACAATTTTGTGAAAAAATACTAAGTATAAAATATGATGAAGTTATTAATTGAATTTTTTCATGCTCTTTTAAAAGAAAAGTAGATGAGTATAGAAGTGCGTTGTGGTTCTTATGGATAATTAATAATGTGCATTTGCTGAAAGGTGTAAAGCAAAAATAAACATATATTTTTATGTTTTGAAGGCTTATTTTATTCATAGTTTATGTTTCGTAAAGATTGTGCCTATTACTAATATTTCAATTATTTAAAAATGACACACATTTAAACTTTGCCAATGGGCGTCATTTCGCATAGATACACCACTGCTCCAATTTGCTGACCTCGAGTTTGCGTGTAAAGACGAAAGTACCGAAATAGTCCGCATGCACTGATAACGACAGACGCATTCCTGTTCAACATGGGCCTTGATGTCAACTTTAAGCTGGATGTACACGGCATGCGCCCTACGCGTTTGTTGGGCGCATGCGTCTGATTTCGTAACGTCACGTCCTTTTCTGATGCGTCTAGTATGGTCTGTGTTCGAGTAAAAGTGAGTCAGAGCAGTAAGTCTGATGCGTCAATATAGAAACAGGTTCCTACTCCAACGCAGACCATACCAGACGCATCAGAAAAGGACGTGACGTCACGAAATCAGATGCATGCGTTCAAAAAACGCATAGGACGCATGCCGTGTGCATCCAACTTAGAGATGACAAAACTTGAACTTTATTCCGTGAGGTCATCTCGTTGTGATCAGTGGCGTGCAGAGGTCTGGTGATGCCCGGGACGATTGCTTGATTGGATGCCCCCCTTTCAAATTCTGGTATTGAACAGGGGCGAATGGTGGTCATTGTTACTGGATATTCGCTGTTTGTGACGTCACAATATGACGTCATATGCACGTTTGCAAACTAACGTTTTGACGAAGTTTGTTGACACAACATGCATATTCAGGAACGCCGGAGCAGTGGAATGGGGAGCAGTAAAAGAATTTAGGGCCATGGAAACTTATAAAAAATAAAAAAATCGTTAACAATGTTGACCACAAAAATCGTAACAGAATTATAAAAAATCATTCTGAATTTTCTTGGTGCCCGAATAGCTGCAATAAATTTGTTTCAAGTTGATCTTTACAAAACATGATATTACCTATGATACTGTTATGAAAAAGCACCTCCGCCCCCGTTTTCCCCCTTTTGGAAGGGCAAAGTGGCAACGCCCCCGCCATGCATCCATTCTCTGGCGTCCCTGTGCATATCATTCGGCACGCACTAACTTTACTCGTTGTTGTGGGCCACAAAGTGTCACAGTAATGAACATAAGTTACCAGCGGTCTCTTAAGACAGAGCAGTTCATAACTGCAAAAATATCCGTCAACGCGTTAACACAGGGGAGTAGAACACCCTCAGTGCAACGTCAGCGCGGTTCACAACTGCAAAAATACAAGGCTGCGCGAATGTCTCGTCGAATAGCATTCGATCAGAAGTATGCGGCTGGGATGGACACTCAGGGTTGACAGCTTGAAACTTGTAAATTACACAAGAATTGAGAATGTGCATAAAGTACGCAAGAAAACTTTCGCTTTTTATTTTGTAGCTGTTTTATGTACAATTACTAAAGGGAAAGAACAGATATGGGCTTGCGTGAGCCGTTATGATCAATCCGCCTGAACAGCCAATCAGTGACGAAGCCCGAATCGAAGCACATATTGCAAGTACAGGTGTGCAACTCTATTAGCACAAATCAAGTAAATGTCCATAATTATCTTTAGGGTTGCTGTAATGGGACCCAACCATAAAAAACTCGGGTTTTTTGAAAAATCCCATTTAAAAAAATAATATCCCAATCCTATCTTCACCGTTGAAAAATGTACTATGCTTAAAAAGTAAAATAAGCAGCACACTTGCACAGTTAAGTGGAATTTTTTTTAATGATACAAAACCAACAGTAACGAAATTTGAAGGACTTGAAAAAAGAGAAGAATAATTCGTACAGTTTGGATAAATTCTACTGGTTATCTTTTTCAGCTCTGTAAAATCGGTATATTTTAATCAATTTTCCCTGCATCTAAGCCGCTTCTGATGTTGGACCATACCAAACCGTATGTTGAAAAAATATGCTATATACATGCTGAACTAGCAGGGGATTTATATAAACGTGACGTAAAACTGCTGAGTTTGTGTGGGAGTGGCTTTTCTTTGTTTGCTGTCTACTGTGCGCATGCTTGCCAAGCCTTACCACTTTGGAGTGAATTGACCAACAACACTATGCGAAAACAGTGATGGGGTGCATATCTTTACCCTCAAATTTAAATGCCATAATAGGTATAACAAGTTATTATTGTGTAATTCTGGATATGACGATATCGCATGATGCAATAAAAACAATTCAGAATGGGGTTTTTGTGGTTTCTTTTTGAAAAAGAATAAAAACCCGTTTCTTTCTAAAAAAGCGGATTAAAAACAAACGGGTGGGTTGCTTTTCTTTTAAAAAAACGGATTTTTATCAACCCTGATTTTTTTTCAACCATTTACGTGATTTTCGCTTGATCGCACGATCTGGAACAAGTTACGTCACTATCAGTTTGATTGGGTGTGCGCCGCACACCTAGAGCATAGGTGCCTGGTACTGAAGAAGCTGGGAATTACTGGCATTTGAATGCGTAAAATTAGTGCTGACCACAAAAAAATTTCGGAGCTTTAAATCCATGCAGCATGTGTTAATAGCCTTACAATAGGAAAAATCTAGTTACAGCATTTAAATTTTGTAATTTCACTCTTTGGATGCCCCTCTGCCTTGGATGCCCGGGGTCGACGCCCCGTTCGCCCCCACCTCTGCACGCCACTGGTTGTGATACACCATGTTTATGCCAAACGTATGAAGCTAGATTTTGTTTGAGTCCAATTTCACCAAAAATACTCGTAAGGTATCACCAAACAAAAGTGTTGGGCTCCACTCCTGGTATGACGGGCAAAACTATTTTGAAGTTACACTATCAGATAGTCTCCAAGGGAAAATGCAACCAATCGTTATCTTCTTATATTGTTCAGAACAATATGAAAGATTCATTTCGTTTCTCTTATGCTCTTTTTATTGTAAATTATCTGTTAGTGCATCACTGGGGTTGGTAACTGAAAACAAGCATTTCGAGAACAACATATGGAGCAGATATATTTTTGCTTTATTTGTGAAACAACCTTTTAACGAAAGGCTACGACTGTGCTTGTGAACCTATTTGCATTTATCTTTTTCCAAAGCCTGAAAGGTTAAATTTGATATTGCCTCGAATATCATAATCGTCGCCCATTTCTGTAGTTTCTTGAAAGAAATGCAGTTTAGGTATACGTATATAGGCCGGTAGACAGGAATGCATATTCATAAGTGAATATGCTTGCTATACGGCTTCCGCGTTAGATTCTTGATCCCCTTTTCAGGAAAAAGACGACGTTGAAAATAATTGTATGTAGCAACGTACTTACGTTTTCCCGTTGGACTCTTGATCCCTCTTCACTGTCATGTGGAAAAAACACTTTGCGGCATTCCTGAACTCATCAAAAACTGTGAAATTGGTTATTTTGTGAAACAAAATATAAACTCTCATGGTAATTTTGAAGGGATTGGTGAGTTGATGTGCAACAGCTATAAGATTAAATCTCTGCTGCACAAACTACCACTAGCGTGTAGCTGGAAAAGATGGCATTTTTGCTGAATACATTTTTTGCTGATTCAAGTGTGTGAAATCATCTGAGTAGTCTATTCAATGTGTGTTTAGAGTGTATGGAGACATTCCACAGGAATGCATCCAAACTGTCATTGTTCCTATTTGTAAAAACAAGAATGGAAACATAAGTGGTGGTGCTGGGAACAGTGGCGGTTCTAAGAGGGCCTGGGTGGGCCATGGCCTCCCCAGGTTTTTGCTTAATTTCACGTTCCAATTCGTTTGATTGACATATACAGCAGATAACGTTCAGACAGCAAAATTTTAAACGATTTGAAGACTTTCTGGCGACGGTTCTGACGATATTCACAAGCCTATGTTGGGTTTGATAGGTTTAATCATAGCAAATCAAATTTCCTTACAACGGAAAATCACCATGCATGAGAGACATTTATGTTGGCCCCGCAGTGGCCCCCCAGTTTTTTTTATGCTACAATCGCCACTGACTGGGAACTATAAACCTGTTTCTCTTGTAACTATCATCTCCAAATTGTTTGAACATTACATTTTGACCTGCGTCTCACCATTGTTGGCCACAACAGATAACCAGTTTGGTTTCAAGCCAAAACATGCAACTGACATGTGAATTTTTTGCTTAAACAGTGTTGCCAGATCGTGTAATACAACACATTTTTGTTTACAAAAATGGTTTTATTTTACATGCTTGTGTGCATGGGCGTCGGAAGGATTTTTTTCCAGGAGGGGCACTAGTGGATTTTTCCAAAAGTTTTTGTAGGGGGGGGCAAAAGTGGTGAAATTTGTTTTGTACTACTTGAAACTAAGAAAACAGCCTTTTTTGCTGAGATTTTCAAATTCCTGCCCTCTTTCCCACACCCATGCTTGTGTGTAGGAAAAAGTTTGTGCCACACCATTAAAAACCTTCTGTAATTTGAAGCGTTTTAACACCTTTCTAAAAAGTGAAATTTTGCTGAATCTTATACACGAAATGAAATATTTGACAAATCAATTTCAATGTGTTTTTATTTTTGCATTGGCAACACTAAACAGTTACGTTTATTTCTGCATTAGCAACACAATTGGCATCCTGACAGCAGACAAGTCACTAGTTGCTGCATATGCTTTGTCGTGTCTTTGCATTCCGGTATGTAATGCTGTTGTAGAATGAGTATCCTGTCATGTTACTTCTGTGTTCAAGATGTGCAAAAGTTGTGATTTTAAATGTGTTTAAGACAGATATCAATGATGTGTCATTCTTGCCTGTTTTTCAAGCTGTGTTCTTGACCTTTTTACAGCCCAGTGGCGATTCCGGCACACGGGCTCCTCGGGCTGAGCCCGAGTCTTCGCTTACGATTTATATCGGAGAACGCGAGCTTGCTTTGTGTATTTTGTGCCACCACCCAAGGTCCCACTTCACTAAGCCGTTAACTCTGGCTCTTTTCTTTGGACCATGTCACTGTTCATATATTTTCGTTCCATGTCCGGCCTTTCGCGTTCATGTTGCAGGTGACCTGAATAAAACAATATCGTTCGTAGTAGACGTTCTCTCGACTTCGTTCGCTCGCGTTCTACTCGGGTTCATCCATCAGAGCCCGAGCTGTCCTATGCCATTAATCATTTTTAAAACATAATTCATATCAGACTGAATGTTTTTTGAAGAAATGGATTTGTATAGAACATTGGATTTGAAGTCCAATACAATTGACAGTTCCCATTTCGAGATTAATTTCAAACGAACGATAAATTGTCCAACAACTCAGGTTAATATGAATCAGCGTAGTAAGCGGAGGACTGACTGGCGTTATCATTGCTCTGTGACGTACGTTACTCAACTATGGAGAAGTTATCATGGGAGCTTCCCATTTATCATTACGTAACTAACGTTTCAGAGCAACAATTATGCCAACCAGAATGAAAGCAAATGGAAATTTTAGTGACACAAGCGTCGAACGGTTTTATTCAGTCGGAATGAAGGCTGATTTATTGTATGAGGAGCCCGAGTGACACTGTTGACCTGGGTCGCCCCTGTAAACAGCCTATTTGAACTTCAGGTGGTTCACCGATACATTTTCATAGTGGTGTAATTTTGTCTGAAATAGTGTAATTTAGACGTTCATATGGTGTATAGGTAATGACGTCATATCTCAATACTTGTGACGTCACAGTTACCAATTCAAACCACAAAATTTTTCTATAGTTTTTTGACGTGCACTTGTGCCCCCCAGTTTGAAAAAGGTTCCGCCAAATTAACCACAACCTACTGTTTGCTTCACTAATGGAGCACAATGTACCTATGAGCACAGTAAGACTCTTGCTGAGCTGGTACAGGCAACAGACCATGCAAGTAAAATAGGGCACCAACTTTTCATCCCCCTTTACTGTAACCAATGGGATATGGCCAGTGCCGTAGCAGCCCAACTCTGGGCCCCCCCAAACTGCTTACAGGGGCCCCCCTAATGGTGATTTATAAAAAAAAGTTTTCGACATAATGCTACATCTCGAAGCCGGCCTTCAAAACAAAATATCCTAATTGCAGACACAATTTTGGCAGAACTAGGCCCGTAGCCAGGTTTTAAGGTTGGGGGGCAAAATACATTTTTGGGGGGAACAATTTTTGTTTTTATCATATGTTTAAAACAAATTTTTCTAAGCACAACAAAATTTAGTGGGACACAAAAAAGATTTCGGGGTAAGTGTCCTCGAATGTGTCTGCGGGCCTGGACAGAACGTCGCCAGAAAGTTTTCCATTGGGGAATTCATGTTTGTGAAAAGGGGCTAGACATCCTGAAAATGTATTTTTAATTCACAACATAAACAGCATTTGCAGATTGTGCAAATTAATTATAAATATATTCCCGCAAATACCCATAATAGGCTCGTCGTTTCCAACTAAAATTTTTGAACGAGCTTAACAAATGGAATTGGATCGGTAATCATTGTCATTTAATTGACGGCAATTATTTAGAGATGTCGTAATGAAATGGAAATGCAAGAGAAATTTGTAGGAAATCAGAATCAATCCTATCGTTCAGTTATCAAAACATTATTACCGAAGTAGCAAACATGAGGCCGGTCAAAGCATGTGCGCCGCGATGAACGTTTTCTTTCATTAGCGCAAATTGATAAACTTTACCATGAGCTTAAGTGAAACGTGCTTATAAAGCGTGCGCATTGGGCTTTTTACTGGCCGAAATACGCATGAATAAACCTTTCTGATGTCTGGACTTGTTAATCTCCTGATGCATGGCACATGTTTAGATTTAATAACATTTTGTATCTCAAATCGCCTATAAATGTTAACAAATATAGACTAAGGCCTACGTGGACGCAACAGTTAACATCCATAATCCACTAACAGCACTACTCTGATTTGGGACAACTTAGCAATGATTTCTAAATAGACTCTTCTAACAATACAATTAACTCCATCAAGCTGTCTGAACAGAAGGCTGCGCAAATGCATAACTTTGGGCATAAGCACATAAGGTATCTTGCTGCTATGCCGTACAAAATAAGAGAAAATTACCTGGGCTAGACCCAGTACATTTTTTTTACAACAATTCTTACACAAAACACGTTGATCAAGTGGAAGTCTGACTTCTGGACGTATACAGCTAGGCATGTAGGCAGAGCCGGATAAATGAACGCGAGGCCCGTCAGGGCAAAGTCGTGACAGCGAGGTCCCCGAAACGCTTAGCGCAACTGCGCAGTTCGCTCATGTCCGATCCTTTGCCTACAGAGGTAGATGAGCAGGGCTCCCACCGAGTTTTTTTTCCACGGAGATCTGTTTTTTTAGTCGACCTGGGTGTGTAAGTTTAATTATGGAAAATCGCTTTAAATATGTGTTGATGAATTCATCAGCAACTTCAATGTGTTCGATAATCTAAAGATAACTTTATGTTACAATGTTCACATGCGCACATCAGGTGGGAAAGTACGCATATCGGATGAAGCAGAACGTGTTAAATCGGTTTCTAATTCTCATATAAGATCATTGTCTGGGTTATATACAGCCTCGCCCACTCTCCTTAGGGGCCCCACAAGTATTTTGCGCTTAAATAATCCTCATTTTTGATGAAAAATTTATTATTCAGCCATATAACATTTTCCGACCTATCAGAATTCAGTACTGTGCCTTCAAAGGGTCCCAGAAGAGCAACTGCAATGTGTAAGTAGGCTACTCTGCTTTCAAAGGCGCCCCCAACAACAACTGCAATGTGCAGGTACTCTGCTTCACAAGGGCGCCCAATAGCAACTGCCTTGTTTTAGTACTCTGCTTTTGAAGAGACCACAATAGCAACTGTAAGGTGTAAGTAGGCTCACTGCGCTTTCAAAGCAGCCCCTAATAGCAACTGTAATCTGTAAATACCTTGCTTTCAAAGGAACCTAAAAACAAGTGTAATGTATAAGTAGGCTACTTTGCTTTCAAAGGGCCCCCCAACACCAGTTGTAATGTGTAAATACCTTGCTTTCAACGGGGCCTAAAGTAATTGTAGTGTATAAGCACTTTTTTTTCAAAGTGCCCTCCAACTTCACTGATTTCTAGTGCTTCGTATTTGAATTTGGGTGGTCGAAGCTTTGCTTGGATGGCTAAGCGGTGACTGGACTAAATTTTGGGCCTCTGTGACAGCTTGCCCCCCCATTGGGGGGTATGGAGTGCGGCTGATACGGCTCTGGATAGGGCAAATGGGACGTCTGAACCCATACGTATTTGCTGCTTACCTGGATGAACTCTCAGACCAGCTGAGTTAAGCCAGGGTGGGATGCACTGTGGGAAATATGGTTGTGAATCATCTAATGTTTGCTGATGATATATGTGTGTTCAGCACCAGTATTAGTGCTCTCCAACTTCTTCTGGATATTTGTGGTGCCTATGCTGTTGAACACGAAATCGCTTTTAATTGCAAAAAAACAATTGCTGTTCTTTTTTTCCCAAAAAAGTATACACAACCTGCTCCATTAAATTTTTTACTGAACGGTGTACGATTACGATTTTTTTGACCAAGTGAAATACCTTGCTGTGTGGACAAATGCCTCACTGAAGGATAATGATGATATTCAGAGATGAGTGAAATCACTGTACTGTGCAGCAAACAAACTCAGAGGCACTTTCGATCAGTACTCTCCTCCAGCAAAAAACACTCTATTTTGTGCCTATTGCATACCAATGTATGCTTGCCAATTGTGGAGCAAATACAGCAGATACAGACTAGCAGTGGCGTACGCAGAAAATTTCCGAGGGGGGAAAAGTTTCGTCACAATCGTGTAACGTCAAAAATAAACTTTGGGGAAGTGCCGAAGGCACGACCATTCTCGGGGGGTCCGGGGGCATGTCCCCGGGAAAATTTTGCAAAATTACACCTAAAAATACGCAGTTTGTGCATTCTGGAAGCCAGTTTTAGTATAATGCTTTTGCGAGACCTATTAGCCGATGAGACAGAAAACTGAACTTTTGTTGTCTGAGGTTCATGAAATAAACCTGTAAATGTAAGTGTCCGCCGACACCAGGTTAAACATTGCGCCAGGACCTTTGACGCCTTATTGAGAAACAATTTGTATCGATTTTTTATACTCTGCGCATCTTCATCTAACTTATTTATCCAGTCGCTTCAAACGTCTGATGGTTTTTTCAAATCTTTATTTCTCCTTAAGTATTCAACGCTCTTGTATGGTGGCGACCAACTGCAGTAGTTGTTGGTGCATTGTTTCGGTGTTCGCGAAAAATCCTGTGTGCAATGTGTACAAACTAAGCATACAAAAAGTAAGAAATATATATGGCAAAAGGCTAATTGCCAAATACTGCTTTACAATTCAGGAAATTTAATTCGTTGTCGATCTCATGATAAATGCCTTGTAAAGCATTTGAAACCTTGATCGGAACAGTTCGCATGCCTCTGTACCCCAATGCGCACCTCCCATTGACTTATGTTTCACTTTTTCTTTTTCTCTGTTAGCTGTTTACCGCAAAGTTTGATCTTAGAATGCCTTCATTTCTCTGACACCACTGGATCCCTGCATTATGATGGGTGAATGATGTTACAGTTGGGTCGCTGTTTAAGTGTTTTGCTCCTATCAGTGTTGGTCGTGACGTCGTTTGCAAACACCGATTCTGTAATGCGCTATATGGCTAAACATTTTTGTGCTGTTGTGTTGTATGGTTGCGTCTGTGATATGGACCACGACTCTGTAATAAATTAATTATATATATTATTATCTGACGCGTTTATTGTGCTGTTTTTGGAAACTGCAAAGCAAGAAAGTTGTCAAAGTAGGCAGTCCAGCCAGAGATTAAAGTTGGACAAAAATTACTGTTAGGTCGTAGGGATGAAGTTCAATGCTTTCATTAAGCGGAAGGGAAGCAAGTCAGAATAGACGATTAGGCTCTGGCAAAACTTACCCAGAGATTTAGACGCTACAATCCTTTGAATGGCTGAAACTTTTCATTGGAACAACTACCATTCTTTATGTTGCATAAATGTTTCAGAAATTTACTGTGGCAGTTTATTGCCAATTTTAGTGTATACTTTACACATCATATGAACATATCTACGCTTTTTTCAACACATTCTAAAGAGTTACTTAACTCTTAAGAGACTGTATACTGTAAGTCTCATTCTACAATAGAGATTCTTATCTTGTAGTCTAATTCGGGGGTAGATATTATAATTTAAGGGCCCGATGCAAACTCTCAGAAATGGGCCCCAAAACAGTGCAGTGTATGGAAACGATACAAAGTAGATGAAAATGTTTTCCAAAAAGAAAGCATAAATGCAAAGAAAAAACTTGCTCATGGTGTTTGGATCTGGCTACGAAGCTATGTTAAACTCAGTTCGAAGTTGTTGGAACAATTTACATTGGCACTACAGCTATTATGAGCAAATGCATGTCGTGAGCGACGTTTTTGACAGTTGGTCCAGCACTCTAAAATACATGTCGGATAGCTAAGCATACAGTAAGACCATGAACACGACTACCAGGTGACTCAATCACCGGAAAAGGCAACTAATCGTCTTTAGCTCCGCGATACGTGACTGAGAGCGCTGCAGCGAGAATTGCCGCCGTTTTTAAATGACGTCACTGTTTAAACAAACCTACCTTCTCAGCCATCAGCGCGCGGTAAACATGTCTTGTACGGGACGACGAGAAGTGTGTCGCGTTTTCCGCTGGATAATCGTCATGTTTTGTCTGATGTTAGCTACAGCAAAATTAATACAAGCGAGCCGCATCGGACTTCAATTTAGTGTAGCGAGATAGAATACCCAATGCGCTGGTCGGAACTAAACTGTAAATCTTCCTGTACGTTGAATTCTGTGTCAGCTTTGTATCACGTAGTCACAGCATAGCCATCGATACTCGTTAGAACCTTTGCGCCTCCGATCGGCCTGGTAGTCGAACACGTGGTTGCGACAAACGCGCCTTACAACGAACCACCAGCAGTCGAACCTTACAGACAGTATTCTGAAACATAAACTGAGTGATTGAATGAGCGAACAGCAAGCAATGAGGGACTGTTAGTTTAAGCCAGTTAGCAAGTGAAGAACATTGTTTTGGCGACTTGCTTTAAAATTTAAGTCAACTTTTGTTGGATCTGGCTATAGCATGGTATTTAGTGGTCACGGACGACTACCCGCGTACTCACCAAGTAGGCAAGTTGTGTCTGGCAAGATTCTCGATCAAGCTGTTGGTGTTAACCGATAGTCTGCGACTGTGACAAGGGCAAAACAGAATTTTCTCTTTGGCAAGGTATTTTGGGAGTTGAGTGGAAATATGCGTTGGCCGTAGTTTGTGGCAGTGGTGCCAAACCTGGGAATTTGCCTCCAGTTGTGGGGTTTTCAATGCCTTTCTGAGTTTCTGGGTTTGTTCTTCTGAAGATCTGGGGGTTTTAAGATTGCGTAATTGCGTAGCGGTGATTTAGGGATAGGGTATAGTTGATCTAACTTTTATTTGTAGTCACATTTTCCTTTATCTTGTTTTAACTGTATGCCTTTGTCTTCAGCATAACTGGTGAACAAGCTACTGACCGTATAAGCTCTAAGTATTAGGTAGGTGCAATGAGTTAAAGTGACAGAGATTTAAGCAATCGCAAAGAAAAAGACTGAATGGTGCATATTTGTTCGGCATTTTTTCTTCTGTATCACTCACCAAAAAGACAGAAATTTAAGGTAGAGTGTTTGAAAGATCCAGATCTCAAAGACTGGCTACAGCAGAACAGTGGGAATGAAGTTTTTATTATTGTAAATCCTTCCAGATGTCCCTTAGAAATGCAAACAAGTCCATGCTATTGCAATGTAAAGTTTCAGACAAACACAGAAGTTCATTAGCACAGTTATTATTCACTTGCAAATTTGTGACTTACTGATGCCCAGATAGTAGAAAGACTCGATTTTGTGTATCTTCCTACCTGGGATTTCCTATTCAAACATGAGGCTTTTTGATGAGTCTGTGTGGGGTTTTTCCAAAAAAGTCTCTTGCCAGACCAGGTTTGTGCGTGGATGCCTAGCGCAAACGTTCGTTAAACAGCTTGCACAGAAAATGTTGATAAATGAAATTGTTGACTTGGAATCCGCTCTGTTGCTATTACAGAAACATATAAGCCAAATCGTTGGCTTGAGGATTTTACGCAATAGTTTTCTACGATCGAAGCTACTGTTCATTTGTCGTTTGGATGCGATTTATGCTGACTTGACTTGACTCCACCACTGTAACCTTAGGCTTTGTTGTAAAATTGATGAAGCAGTAGAGGGTAAACAATCAGTCCAGTGGTGTAGGAAGCGGTGATGCAGGGGTACAAGCGCACCCCAAAAGTTTTGATTTGGTGAAAATCGGGCAAAATCCTTGAAAATCCGGGCAAAATCCATGGAAATCTGGGCAAAATATCTGAAAACCTTCGCAATGTCTGGGCAAAAATGGCGCCGAACGTGGTTTGATTTGAAACACATGGCACCCAACGTTTGCAGAATCATATGAAGACCTTTTTATGGAGGTCATCCCAACACGTCTGCTTGAGAAAACGTTCGCACAAAAAGTGGCCCAAAAGTTTTTCAGGCAATTGTGGGGAAATCCGGGCAAAAATCCTTTGCACCCCTAAAAATTTGCCTGCTCCTACACCCATGAATCAGTCAATTTGGTCAAACTAATCAATGCTAACAGGTATAATGCATCGCAGTCAACAAGCAGACTTCTGCAAAAATTCTGGGATGTTTCGTCAAACTTTGAAATACTTCCCTGAGTAACGCTAGTGAGCAACGACATGCGTTGCTTTCGTATTTGTCTGTTGATATTTGACATACCACAGTTGAATTTAATGTGAATCAGTCTCGACAAACCCGCGCAGATGCCGCAAGAAAGCTGCAATTGTTTTTATGGGAAGTCCACTGCGGTAGATGCGTGTAAGATTTCAATGATTTAAATATCTATCTGAAACTATCTGCTATGGAGAAGTGGTATAACCATTGGAAAATAAGATTTTATATTCACGAGTCGTGTGCGGACCGTTGGCAGAAATCTTCGAGCCTAGTTAAAGGATTTCGTACCATGACTGTTAATGGGTCAATGGGCCATGCTCTTGCGTTGCTTGTCACGCTATGAGATGAGTCTGATAGATTTCAAAAGACACTTCGTTTTCCTGACGCTGGTACAATTCCATGTAAACGAACGAACGCAATGCTCTTTTTGTATTGACAATAGTGCTCACCAAACTTAACGTAAATATTCAAAAGTTACCTTGCATGCAACTACCAAATGTTTATCAGTTTACGTGTACGTTATCCGGCGATTTAGTAAACGCCGTCGGATCCAACACTTGAGTTTCACCAGTGCGATAAACAGTCGTTAACGTAGCAGTATAAGTGTGGAAAAAAGTCCGTGGTGGATACAGTTTGTACAAAGAGTTGGTAAGATGATGCTCTGGCACTTCGCGTACGATTTGTCGATCACGTGGAAGTAAATATTGAACAACAACAATTGCGACATATCACGTCTGAAAAAGAAATTTAGTTCTATTTTGCTAGTAGAACGACCAATCCATGAGAAAGCTTCACACGCAACGAGGCAAAAAGTAACGCTTTCGAAAACTTTGTGGGACAAACGTAGCAGTAATAACTGCTTTTTCCTCTGATCATCAAAAACTCAGATTTTCCGATTTAACATGTTCCTATCGTCTATTTCTATTCAATGTCTCAGTAAACAGCTGCCACTGGGTGAATGAAGCTTTGCTATAAATACAGTACAGCGCTTACAGCAAGAGTCGTATCAGGTATAAATTTGTTGATATTTAAGCTTTAAATGCTGTTGGCATACGTGCGAACACGAAGCGGCCAGAACCGTCAGCAGAAAGTCTTCAACAGCGGGGTCTTTACGTTTGTGCAGGGTGGCTTGACATTGTACATATCGACAAAACCCCACTTATTAATAGTGTTTCATATTTCAGTTTAGGAGGTTTGGTGCATTGTTTGGGGGTGGTTAGCCCACCAAAGCCCCCCGTGGCGACGGGACTGGAAGCTGCTGAAGTTTACTCGTGACGAGGGGCGCACCGAGAATAGATGGCGCCCGGGACAAGAAACAAGTTTGGCGCCTCCATGTTCGAACCTAAGTTATTTAGTACAGTAAACGTACTGTATTGAAGAAACTTCTTGCAACATTGTTGGGTCTTTTCGGAGCCCGGGGCATTGTGCCCCCCTTGCCACCCCTCGTTACGCTTTTGCTCTCTACTTACGCAAATGTTTCTTAGCGTAAGTTTTTGGTAAAACTAACGTAGTTTAGGTCTATGATAAAAACTATCAGCAGTTGTTGAAACAAAGTGGGTCTTTGCACCGGTTGTTTTATGAGCGTCATAGTTTTAGTTTTTTTAGTCAGGGAGCAGTGTAAATATAATTTAATGCCATGTGCTTTGTGCTCAGGTAGTACTATCGTCTCCGTTGTCTTATTCAATCTTGAAGTGGTGAGGTTTTCGTTGTAAAAGGCACCACTGCTGGTAAACCTATTAACTATTCGAGTATTTCTCGGCAAAGTGGCTTCTGTTTTTACAGTGCCAATGAATAGCCTGAAACAGTTCGACCAAACGTGGCCAATGTTGGTTAAAGACTGGAGCAGCGTTTTTAAAATTCTATAGCGTGGTGATGCGCTCGAAACAGAGATAGAGTCTCGACACTTGATCAGTAGATCACCGTCCTATTTCAGAGAGTCTCGATCTCGAAGAACGCACGTATTGCCTTTCCCTCTCGAAAGATGCAGGTTTTGGTCTCTGGTCTGTGGTTTTGGAACTTGCAGTCTTATGATGACTTTAAACCTGACATTTTACTCAAAATATGTAAAAAATTGCTTGTAAAGAGATTGCTTAAGTTTAAAATCATCAGTAGCATCATTTCCAAAGGTAAAAACAAAAATCACTCAAGATTCTTTTGAAACACTCAAAATACAATCACGTGTAAGTTCTCAGCAGATAAATATCAGGTCTCAGTCTCGTCTCGAAAGTTATTTCACGATTAAATCACCAGCTCTAAATCCGTTGTGGAAATTTAATCGACTCTTTTTATAGACTTGAAGAAGTCACGTTGTCATGGTAATCGAATTGCCTTCTCTTAACTGCTACATCGGCACACTGTTTGGCTACAAAAAAATCATTCGTATTCGAAAAAATTAAAAAACCTAAAACTTACTGCTCACGCAAATGCCCTACGTTTAAGATTTTACCAAGTTTCATTTTCCGGATTCTCATTTCTTTGTTGTAACTAATATAGAAAAGAGACTGTTGTACCAAGCCCCTTATATTCGTGGTTACTGTTAGAATCTGTGTCTGTTAACTCTTTTCAGAAGCAAACCTCTTTGGTCCAATTTGATTTTTAGGATCTGTTCATACAGAAACTAGTCCTTAAAAACGCGAAACGTAGCCTTTAAAACGGTGATCGAGAAGAAGAAGAGATGAGCAAAATCTCCTTGCCCAATAGTGGTCTTAGCATTTTGGGGGTCCGTGTGCAAACTGTTTTTGGGAAGGCCTGTTTAAAAATATATTTTGGTCCTCATCTACACATGTGCTAGTTCAGGCACTGGTGCACATACGTAATAAGGAGCCGCACATACCAGAAAAATCAGACTGATAAAGCAGCGGACATAACCGTAGGAAAAACAAAACGTTTTTGAAGAGCGTTAACTCAGAAATAGAGTCCCGTTTTAGTGCGTAAATTTAAAACGGAGTCACCTAATTCTGCAAATCCTGTAAAACCACTGTTGTCCTATCCAGGACCGTAGCCACGGGGGGGCATTCGGGGGCAGTGCCCCCCAAATTTTGTTCCGCCCAGAAAAATTTGTTTTAAACATAGAGTAAAAGCCAAAATCTTGCCCCTCTAAAAATGTATTGTGCCCACCAAATCTTGAAACCTGGCCTGGTTGTATCCCTACCAAATAGTTTTCCTGACCTATGGCTGTGACTCTAAGTTTCATAGTTGATTATTTTATGGCAGCGTAGTGGGACTCAATAGGAGAATTTCACGTGAATAGGATGCCATGGCTTATGATAGGTAGTTTTGCGGCAGAATGACCAGATTTCATGTCGCAAAAGTGATAACCAAGGATGGGAGAGCGAAAGTAATGAAACACAACGATAACAACAAGGAACACAACGATATAGGTGAAGTAATACCAGCATACATATGTTGAGGCAGCAAAAAATAGACGCATACACGGTTGCTTTGAAAGTATAGATGCGGCGCTAGCAAGGAGCACACGTGTAGATGATGGACGCCAACACGGTTGCTATGTACACTGACAATGGAACGGTCCAAGTAGATCGATTCATAAAGTGTGTGTAGGGAAAGGGAGGCTGCGAAAGACCAGGGGTCATTTGGGCTGCAGACCCCCAGTGCGAAGTTGATTATAGTGCAGGGTTTTTTAAGGCGTTTCAGGGATCCGATTCGGGCCCTTAGTATTGAAAATCACCCTAGAATCAGAGAAAATTATCATCGGGTCCCTGGAATGAGAGAAAGCGGGTCCCTACAAGTCCATACCGGGTACCTAACATTTTCCTGAGAAAAAAACTGCTATAATGTAAAGTGAATAGTTGGTAAATAGAAATAAATGAAAGTGTTTTCTTCTGAGTTTAAGGATATGTACGAGTAATGCGTTTGAATGATTAATGGAAGCAAAATGCGATCCAGGAAAATTTAAGCCGTACAGTTTTCAATAGAAAACAATAAATAAAAGACAAGTTACAAAGAAAAGACGGTAAGGCAAAAAATTACATTGGTCAGTTTTCACTGAAAATTATAACTCGTTTACAGAATATGCAGTCACATGAAACACTGATAGGCGCAACGAAGCAGCAATACGCAGTAGTACAGAAATACCTTTATTGAATGCAGTACCGTTTGCAATCTCATCAGATTCGAAGTAGGGATATAACATGTTATTTGCGCCCCACCTGGCGTTTGTGGTCGGGTGTAACCATCCGAAAACGTGAAAGGTAGCAACATGATTTCAGTGAAAAAATCTGCCCAAAACCATTCGAACGTTGGACAAATATCGTAAAATCTTCGCCCGAATTTAATAGATCCGAGACCTCGGGGAAGCAACTGCTCGATTTGTTCCCCACCAATCCACATGAAGTTTCGCTCGATACGCACCACACGGGAGCTCCATTAAGTCTATTTATAGCTATGCACCAAAACTGCCGTTCTCGTACAAGAAAATGAAATGTTGTGCACATAGAATTACGGGAAGTCTTTTTAACGGGATGAAAACCGTTTGCTATTAATGTACGTCTCTGTTCCTATTCGTGACGCTTGCCTTTCTTCATGCAACAGCATTTGCATCGTCTGTTAGCTGACAGAATTTTCAAAGCATTTCGAAGTGAAGTGAACAGCAAAAATGTGAGTTACTTCCTCGTCGTTTTCAAAGTCTCAACCATCATTCTATTATTTCCTATTGCTACTCAACTGGTTGTGTACGATTTCATGACAGTTATGTACCGAAGTGTGCATCAGAATCTGTAGATGTGCATTGCATATGTGTAGCCAAGTGCAGGCAGGATTCGTAGCTTTCTTTCCAGCCAGTACTATCAGGGACCAATAAAACCTTATCTAATCTCAACTAACTACATATCAAATAAACTCTATAAAACCAGGGGTTCCCAACCTGTGGTACGCGTACCACTAGTGGTACGCGAAGATCTTCCAGGTGGTACGCGAGTAATTTCCATTTTTCCACAAAAACCTGGATTCACAGTTTTCTAGTTTACGTTTCAGGCTTTGTTTCTAAATAAATGCATTTTCCTGTAGCTTGCTATTCCTATTGTATCGTAACATTATGACTTGCGATGCGCTGTTAGTAAATTTGCGCCACGCATCTACCAGTTGGTGGAAGGTAAACAAAAACAAAAATCTCATTAAATTAAGTTGTGGGCTTTTGTTGTTATTTTAATGCATATTATCCTTCTGAATAAACCAAGATTAAATTAGTTGTTCTGGAAGAAGTGGTACGCATTGAAAATACGGGTGTCAATTGATACGAGATGTAAAAAGGTTGGGAACCCAGCTATAAACTCTAAATTAGAATAAGGAGGAACACTGTTCCTAAAATTGCAGTAAAAATTGAAACACCAATTCATCGGCATACTGTATGTAAAAAAGGTATTAGAAGCAAAGTAAGTTTTCTCACTCCCGCGGTATTGGACGTACGTCATATGTAATACTGTAAGCACCTTCTATTGGTTTTCCTCGAAGCGTTTAAATTGTTTTTTGAGCTGGACAATGTGGATTTTATGCGCTGGAGAAAAGCCATTTAAAAGAAGCTATGGAAATTTAAAACAAAGGTTTTTAGACAAAGCGAATTATGTTTGAAACGAAGTACTTGAATTGTTTCTTTATAATTTGATTTATTTGAGCTGAAAAAGCTTTTTGAAAGTACTTAATAGAACCGCGCTTTATTTGCAGCGAATTTCCGTGAAACGCTTGCAAGAACGAAGTCCACTATCCACACGTTTATTGAGTTGTTTCGCATTTGAGAGCTGTCCCAATAAATAATTAAGTTTCGGTTCTGAACTCCAGGACTAGCAAATGGTTTTGAACATATTTTAATCCAAATTCATCTTGAGGTTGCTTTCATTGCGATTTAGTCAACCTAATGTAATCATTGTGTTTTGTTGAAGTATTCCCAGGCGAGATTCAGCTGGCGGTCATCAAACCCTAACGCGAAGTTTTATTGGACAATGTTCTGCTATACGTGGCCACGAGTTTCAGATTTGCAAAAATTAAGAAAAATAAGTTGTCTTTGCACAAATAAGCTGCAGTTTGCATAAAACACCGCAGTTGTCTATTTCTCACCACTTGGTTTTCCCAACAACTTGCTTGACATCATCACCAAAGTCTTGAGGTCGTTTTTGTGTTTTCCGCAACTTGCGGTGCTTTGCGAACGTGCGCAGCTTTTAAGAATGCTTGCCGGCAAGCAGCGTGGAAGCCCGAGGCTTCGTGAACGCTTGCGGCTTTGCTTCACCAGTCATCTGTGTCGACAACGCATTCGTGTGAGCCTCGTCGAGCTGTGCTCAAACCTCTCCGAAATTGTTTTAGCACTGCGCGCTCTGCAGATGCGCTCATTGTGCATTAGGCTAGTAAAGCCACTAGCTGTTGTTCGACCGGTGAAATAAAACAAAAATGATCCTAGCGGAAAGCTTTAGTTTGGGCCTTACTTGCAGATCTTCTAGGCAGCATTTACAAATTTTTGAAGAATTAGGAAGTGCGGCTGGTAATTCTTTTATAAGTCACGTTATTTTCAATTTCTGGTATTGCAGCATTTGCTAATGCGAAGAAAAGGTAAGCTAGCAGAAAATGTATTTTCGTTTATGTTGGATAAACGTTCGTCAGTACAGGATTGATTCCAATCTTGAGCGGTAACCCCTGGACTAATTATGAGTGCCGCGCCTCATCGTGCACCCGGAGGAAGCTGCAGTGATTTTGTGCGGCAATCATATTTCGTTACTGGTGGTCATCAGACGTTTGCTGTTTCACCAGTGAGTGTCCCACACAAGTGCGATGCTGATGGCTACTACGCAGTTTAGACATGTTCGCTTCAGGGCATGCTTGGCTGATCAAAAAATTCCATTGCACCAGCAGTGTGCGAGTTCTTGCATTCATGAACGTTGGTACTTGCATAGACCTGAATGTTACGCTGGTCCTGAAATTATAAAAAAGCAGTAAAAAATCGTTGAAGGTTTGCAAAATAAGACTGGATTGCAAGGTAGGAGTTCCAAACTCAGCGCAGGTTTTCGTTATGAAGGGGTCATCGAATCCAAGATTGCAACTTGTTCTTTGCACGAAGAACTATGTGATGTCTTTTTGGTACCGCAGACCTCCTTCACTCAATTGAAAACCTGTAGAGTAGATGTGAAAACGACCTGGTGTGCACTTCGGCTTGTTAAGCAATTATTTTTCTTCGAAGGTGCATTTTACGTTTCTCCTGAAGGTTCCTGACCCCGAATTGGCTGCTCTTTAACGTTTGCATGCAACCTGTACGTAAAGTTAGAATAAAATTTGGTTTGAAAGCAAAAAAGTACGTTAGATAATGCTGAAATATCACATTAGTTACGTTCTGAAATATCACATTAAACTGTCGGATCCAGATTGAACACGCTATTTCTGTAATCCGAGGATAAGCAACCTTGCGACGCTAATCAGTCGCAATGCCAGTTACAAATAAATAGTATTGAGTAGTTCGAAAAAACGTTATTACAGTAAAAAAGTGTTTCTCCGACTACGATTGTTTCACCCGTACAAACGAAAAGTAAAAATTGCACATGTTGTTCTGGCAGCTGGTTCCTGGTGGCGGATTGGTTGCTGTCGAACTCGGATGTTAACAATCAATGAAACGAACCAGACTTGAGGACGATGACTGAAAAAAAGAAAAAGACATGAGAACTAAACCCCACACGAATTAGTTCAACGCCTCTTACAAAGCAGTTTAACGGAAACGCAGGAAGGATAATTGGCTGCAAAGAAAAGAAATAAGAAGATAGACGCAGCTAACGTTTTCGTCTCAACAAGTTCAAACTTGTTTCTATATGAAAAATTAATTTCATCGCATCCTCCTCACAATTTCTGTTAGCAAACTGCGCCAATCATTTATTTAGTGCTGGACAGAAAATTGGTTCCATGGCCGTTTTGCCACCAATAGCAAAAACTCCTATTTGCAAGAGTTTCTTGAAAGAAATCCTAAGAAAACTGAAAGTTTCATCTTGGAAGACTGTACTGGTTTTCCTGAAACGTTTTACATAGCGTGTTGAGATTTAATGCTTGTTGTCCTTCCTGATAGGCAACGCAAAAAAGCCTGATGCAATGTTGGTTGCGCGGACACCTTGAGGATATTACCAAATTTCCATAGTAAGGCTAATGCTGTGTTTTGATGACGGCTAGAAATTCTTATCAAAGAATCGAAACCAGTGTTTCATGATGGGAGGTGGGAGATTGAAATTATCTCAAAGCTTGAAGTTGGCTATCGTAATCCATTATGGAAATTTTCGGCTATAATTTCATTTACGCCAAACCTTTCGAACCAAGGCGTGCGAAAGTAGAATCTTTTTAATACGGGAGATACAGTAAGATGATTTAAAAATCAGTGACTTGAATGTTACGCTGGTCCTATACAGGGTATCGTGTTTAGTTCTCCCAAATTTACCTCCGAAATCTTTTCGGCAGGTTGACTGAAATACCCAGAAACAAGAGTAATTCAGCTTTCCTTGCTGCATTTCATACAAAGAATGGTCTTAGTGGTTAAGTCGGAAGGCGTTCTTTAGCATAACTTGATGCTAGTAATGTGCGACTATTATTTAATTACAGGAATATCAATTGGGAGATGCGTTAGCTCAGTGGTTCCCAAACTTGTTTGAGCCGTTACCCAAATCAAGGTAGCGATTACGTCTTATTACCCTCAATATTTCGCAGTGATCGCTCATAATACGGAACAGAGGTTGTGGTTTGGTTCCGCGTTACCTCCTGCAGAATCGTATATTACCCCCGGGCGGTAATTAACCCTCACTTTGGGAACCACTGCGTTAGGTAATAAAGAACAACAGGCTGTGGAAGAGCAGGGTTCACTTTCAAAAACAATGTTTATTGTTGTGGTTGGATTCGGTTGTGCGATGGAAGCCTAAGCAACAGGATCTTGCATATAACGACGTTTGTGAGTTTCGTGACCACAAAACGTGTTGGTGAGCGAATTGCAAGCGGCAATAACAATCCTAAATAATATGAAATAAAACGTAAATATGCTAGCAATCAGTGGCTTGGCACCATCTTCCGGAGATAGTGCACAATCATGTTAAGGTATGTCTTGTAAAAGGAAGTTCCGCCGCACGATCATAGTGGAACAATATTTTTGATTTCCCTGTAAACAGACTCACAGCTATTAGAGATAAGTTGGTGGTGTAATGAAGTTGGTGGTGTAATGCTCAGCAAAATTTGCTTCCCTGCCACAGCCAGTAACAGTTTAGCTTCTGCGTAAGCGTCACTGAATGTAAAACTAAACGATATGTCTAAATTTGATTCCGACTGTGTCTGCAATTGTTGGTGCACAAAGTTTAGTCGGAATGGTTACATTTAATCAGGGTTATTTTTACGATGTTTTGGGGTCCCGAGAATTGAAAATCGGGTCCCTAGCACCAGCGAAAATCGGGTCCCTAGCACCAACAAAAATTTGGTCCCTAACATCAGAAAATTGGGTCCCTGGAATCAGAAATCGGGTCCCTACAGGACCATACCGGGTACATAACATTTTTCTTAAAAAAAACTGATTTCATATTTGTTACAATGTTCAGTGAAGCAATCTACAAATAGAGATTAAAAAATTTCAAATTGAAGTTTAAGTAATCATCATTTACAACCTTGGTGTTCTAAATTAGAGTCCGGTATCCCTGGCAAGTGATGTGAGATTAACAACAGGATAAACATAAAAAGGTCGGTTTTGCAGAAGGTTAATAGAAGTTAATGTCTATCGTAAGGAATTCTTCCACAGCTAATTACCGGACAGATCTTTGCATACTATATATCTGGGCATCATCAGCTCTTATTCAAATAGAATATTAAAAGGGAAGTGTCGAAGGTCTATGCGTGGCGTGCACTTTTCCTTCCAAGCCGGGTGGTGACCTCTAGGAGCTTACACATCGCTGCCTATACGTCTGAATTGCACATGTTTCCATTCATGATTCTTCGAATGTGGAATGTTTTCGCACTAGGGTGACTGTACTTGTTTTCGATACTAAACGTGCTACATATTCACAAAAACGTTTTTCGCGTTTGTAAGAATGTTGGGAAAATTAAACTCTTAGTAAACGTTTTCCTCCTGCACTTCAATCTCTCAATGCAAGCCGTTGTGAATTTTGAGTACCGTGATCCTTGTAATACATGCTCTAATCTTGATTCCCCCTTACGGGATCACGGATTTCCCCTTTGTCCGTACCTTCATGTTGTTTGGTCCTGACTGCGAGCATGTCAAACAAAGTAGAGTTGTAAGAAATTATGGTTATGTTCATCAAGCTTCGAGTTTGCATCAAACCAAAACTTGCGGGGGTTCGCAGTCTTTTCCCGTCAATGAGTTTTTGAATAGCCCTCGCCTTTGTGAATCACTGAGCATTCAATGTCTAATATGAGCGATCGATTGATTTTACCTCATAATTTCGTATGATTGATTGTTATCAGTGGCAAACGTCAACGGCGCTGATCTTTGCGCTGCACACGCTTCTTCCACATGTGCAACTTCATGCGCACGTGAGGTACTGAAACAGCCGTTAAAATGTGCTAACGGCGCCTGTAAAGCTTTTCAAGGTTTTAAGTGTTATATATTTTGTTCAAGTAAGACCCCACGGAATCCATGTCCGCATGGGCGTCAGAAGGGGGGAAGGGAAGGGCCTTGGCCCCCCTGGATTTTGAAATTTTCAGCAAGAAAAAGGTTGTTTTCTTAGTTTTGAGTGGGAAAAGTCAAATTTCACCACTTTTGGCCCCTCCTGGAAAAATTTAGGAAAAATCCCGTGGTGGCACCCTCTGGAAAAAATTCTTCCGACGCCCATGCAGGTCTATCATAAGTCTGGACATCCCTCTTGGTAACCACAGACTGAAAACCAGCCCACGGGCGTCCTGATTGCTCACTGCCAAAAGTCAACCATTTATGCAAAGCACCAAAGAGATTTGAGGCTGCCAATAGCGACGAGAGATTTGTTATCATGGTATCTCTAATCAGCGCAAAAATACCTGCTTGTGGAAAGCGCAAGCATGCAATTTTTACAACCGGGTTGTAATAAGTTAAAAATTTTTTTTAAAGATACATTTCGAGAAAATATTTTGTGAATTTGTTCGGCGGTTTTTGCTGTACTCGCACAAACCAAATAACCGGTACTTTGTACAACTGACATGCTTGCGAAAAGTTCTCGTTCTGGCAACGAAATTCTTGTTGAAAATGGTTAAATTATGACATGCCAACAAGTTTCTTTAACGCTAGACAGCAACAAAAAATGCAAATTTCAGGAACCAATTTTTTTAATTTCATGAAAACTATTTCTTTGTCAAACAATCCTGAGATTTATTTATTGGAAAGTCCTGTAACTATTGATTGCTAAGCAACATTTAATCGTAAAAGTTAGGATCACATTAATTACTGCTCTTCTATACGCCCACAACGCGTGAAACGCCGGATTATCCTTTAAAATCCTGAAACCTCAGCTAAACATTTACGCTTGGCTGATCTCCTAGAATGGGGGGCAAGAGCATCGTCACGTTTTATTGACCAACAGTAGTCAGCCAGCATTGCGGCGCCTCACGTCCCCTGATATCTTACTTCCATTTCAATGGTGTCCTGATGGAGCCACTCTCCTTGCTCATCACTAGATCACCAAGGTTTTCAGGGGAGTGATGTAGATGACTGTATACGAAATGAAGCTTGATGCTCATGCTAGTTGCAATATCTTGAAGACTGCCCAATAAATTCCGCATGGCTTCTTTGTAGTTGGACACTTTGTAATGATTTCCAAACACTTAAAATTACCACAAAAGCACTCCAGGTGCAGAATTCTCTTTCATTTAAGAAAGTCTGAAACCTACGGTTATTTATCAATTTTTTCATCTGCGGCCGGTCAAAACACCAACTTACAATTTGCCTGTCGTAGATCCTGGAGATATGGTGGAAATATATCTGAACGGTTCTAGTCAGGTGTTTTTGCAAAGAGGCAAAACGATTTTAGATCCTTCAACAAGAGTGAGCTTGAATTTCATACCAGGTACCATTTTTTCTCTTCTAGGTCAATCCTTCTTTATCCAATGTTGGGATCTAGCTCTGCTGCTGTCTCGTAGGCATAGAACGCATGGTATCTTCGTATACCCACCTTGCAACCCAAGCAGAATTCCAACCATCCACTTGTGTTCATATCAAAATTTTTGTCTGGTAAAAACTTAATTTCGTTATATTCTTCGAGACTTGTTGAGTGCCTAAGAGGAATAGATCTGAAAATGTTACCATTATGCAGAACGCATTTCAAACTTGATTTCGAGCTTTCAGCAAAAAGCCCCAAATCTTTAGGATCACATTCGGAGACACGAAGCTTTTTCAGAAGGCCTGCAATATTGCTGTAGCAAACAATCTCATTTTCTTGGTTGAAACATGGCGTGACTTTAGCATGACGTTTTCGATAAAAAGTGATGAGAGTACCCGGTTTATTCTTTACAACCTTGAAGCAGGCATCTCAGGCTGTTAAGAAAGATTCAGGCCTCTTGCCAAGTCAGTAACTCACCCTGGGAAGAGTTGTGGAGATAATAAGATCAGGGAGATCGTTATCTGCAAAGGTGGAATCACTATCTGTTGAAAAAAGTTTTCTGACTGGAAAGAGATTGTGTCAAGCCTTCAAACACAAGTGAAGGGAGTTCTTCACTGTGTGAAACTGGCCTAATCACTGAGCCTAAGTTTGGTATCCCAAAGAAGTCCTATTCCATATTTCCGCCTTTGCTTTTCAATATACAAAACAACAGACGCTGTAGTGATCTTTTGGCTTACGCCACACCGTTGGAACAACAAACCTCAGGCTTTTTAAAGTGTTGTTTGTCCACTGGCATAAATGTTCTACTCAGGGTTTGCATACAATGGGCGGTGCCCAAGACTTGCCTTGATCACCAGTATCCTGTTGAAGTGGGCAAAGTAAACACGCTTTACAAAATCGTTGATTGCTTTCCTGTTAGCTAAGTGTGTATTAATCACAAATACAGCAGTAAATGTTTGGTTATTTAAACAACGTATTCTCGGTGATGTAGCGACAGCCGAGATTCTTACAAAAGCTATAGAAACAAAATCTGCAGAATCCTGGATAAAACTCAGTTTCATAAGTAAAAAGCAACCCTTCAAATCCAGAATTGTCGCCAGAAAGTCTTCAATAGAGAGGCTTTACGTTTGCATAGGCGGGCTTGATATTGAAAATTTGATAAACTCCTGATTTGTAGTGTTTCATATTTCAATTTGGGGGGTTTGGTGCTTTGTTTGATGGAATAAGCCCACCAAAGCCCCGCCTTGGCGACGGGACTGCTTCAATCCTGACTCCATAAATGCATTTACATCAGACGCCGATCACACTCTAAATCCACCCCCAAGCCTCGAAATACAAGCAGGCAACCAGCCTATAACGCTCTCGTCAGAGGGGTAAAAGAAAGCACATGTTCAAGCAATCAGCTGAAAGATGGAATACAAACAACCAATTGACATTGAGCAGACCCAACAAACGGGACATAACTTGAAATTTGGGATGGCGTAGAGAAGTTATGGTAAGGCTGCGTCATTCACAAAGTAAGGCTAAGTCAGGGTCGTCACAAAAAATCAATTTATAAATAACGTAAAAAGCATGATTTTTGGAATCAAAACTTCGAATTTAGTCTTAATCAACTTTAAAAACTAGAGCACCAAAAATTGTGTTGATCAGTGAATTAGCCAAATCTGATTAAGCTGTTGTTGCAGTGTACTGATATTGCTACACTTCATTTTTTGTGTTTCTGTAGAAAAAGTCTTCCACGACTGATCTTGTTTGTTTTCAGTCTTCAAACAAGGTTGCAAAATTTTGAAATTATTTTCTCTTTTGCTCAAGTCGTTTGGCTCTAATTACTGATAGTGATAAAATGTAGAAAAAATCACTGCCTGAGGCGGATCCATCTACATTTTGGCTGCCTTCTGGTAAAGCTTTGTGGCAACACAATTGGCCTCTCCCTGACATACAATATGACCTAACGAAACTGAGCCATTGTATCAACCAAACTCTTGTATGATTGCAACACAGACTTATGCGATAATGGACTCATACCGTCATTAGCATGCCTGTACCAAGCCTTAAGATTATGAAGGGAACAAGTTGTGCCCAAAAACGTATTTTTTCTCAGCACACAATGCTTGACAAACGCAACGTTTTACTTCATTAGAAGCTATTTGTCATCAAACTTGCAAGTTTCTTTAAGATTGGTGGGCTTGTAAAAAGTCGCCCATATACCTTTCCGAAATTTGAAGATTTTTCTGCCAAATTTTAATTTATCCCGCGGCTAATTTTTTCTGGTTTATGTTACTTTGCGAAACTTTGCTTAAGAGCTCCCAATTTAACCGAACAAACCGGATTTTTATGGGAAGGAACCAGTACCTTTAGCCCCACGTCTGGCAAGGAAATGGTCTCAGGCCGCCAATCGCATTGTTTTAAGCAGATGCCTCTTTCATCAGATTATTTCTCCCGAATCGCGCAACAAGTTGGATGTCGTGTTATTAGCGCAAGAAATCAACTGATCGCGGAACAAGCGTTATGGTTGCTTTGGATATATATCAGTTGACCCACAGAGATATTGTTGACCTGTGATGAGAGCTGAAAGCTCTGAACTTTCGAGGACTGTACCTTCCGAGCTCTGCTTTCATAACTTTGAGTAGATTTCTACATATCCACATTTGAGCAAGGAGACATCAGTGACAAGGGTGACCGCTCGAATAAATCAGCAAATTGTTTTAATAGGCAATCGATTTAACAAAATTTCCGCATATCCAGTCCTGAAAATTAAAACAAAATCTTACGAGTGAAATGATGAATGACTAAAGCGAGATTTGGAGAAAGCACGCGAACTTTATTCTCAAAACACAAGCTGTGACCGCAAAGCTGGTCTCACTACCCCAAGCTGAAAAGGAAACTGATCTCCAGTCAAACCAGTTCCATGGTCATCGCGCCATGCGAAGAAAAGGACTTTTCTTCCCGGTGCTCGCGCCAACGCCTCCGAGCCCGCTTTTGTTACAGCACCGGGCGCCGAAGCGCCAATGTCCGCGTCGAAGTTGCGAAATATTAACCCGATTTCCTTTCTGTCGACCGAGGCAACAACAAACATCGTCCCGCTTCCGAACTGCTTTCGCTTGTCGATTAGGGTCGTCTGACCGGTGTTCAGTAGCTATTCACATGGAACCCTTCTTCGCTTCTGCCTTCTGAATATTTGCTGCTACCACCAAGATCTGCACCCACGGCTGCTCCAAGCTCGCGCCCCAGGTTTCGATGTCCACCGCCGCAGCCCCCTTACTCGTCGTGACACAGGTAACCGGTAGTTTCGTACCGTCGCGACGGGCGGTTACAGGCCCAGCGCTCCAGCACCATCAATTTTTAGGGACAATTGATTCGGCATGTGAATTGTTATGCACTCCTTAGCAGATTCCGACTTCGATGGCCACCATCCTGTCTGTATCAAACAACATCTTTTGTGGGATCTCATGAGCTTCGCATCGGACGCATTAACTCGGTGTTCGGTTCATCCCGTATTGCCAATCCTGCTTGCCAAGAGTAACCCGCTCCATGCCCGGCTCCTGCCAAACGAATCTGGCTTCGTACCAATTCGAAGTCTGAGAGTAGGTTGAGGCGTTTCGTCTCCAAGGCCTCTCTGATCATTCGCTTTACCAAATAAAAGTACGACAAAACGTTGGAACCAGCTACTAGACTTCGTTTAGTCTTCCGCCCTTATACCCAGATTTTACAATAATTTGCACGTAAGAACCGCCAGGGTTATCCACAAGAGTTTCCTCTGGCCGCAACCTCTCCAGCCGACAGTCATCTAAAGGGTTTATAAGACGTTGTTTCGTTGCTGGGATAGAGGTCTATCGGGGCTGGTTAATAGAAGACGCTTGTGGCGAGGCGCTCGCTTTTCGATGTTTAGCAGGAAGATCAACTACGTTAAACGGCCGCTTTGTATCCTTGGTTGATTTGGCAGTGGCGAGTGCGCTGTTCCAGTTTGGCGAAATAAAATGGCACAGTCTCGACACACTATCCTCATACCGACGCAGTTTCGTGTCGCTTTGACATGTTTCAAACATGCAGAGACACGTCGCAGCCTGTAGTCCTGGTAGCACGTTCGCCAAGCACAAGCAGCAACACAGTTAAACTGTAACTTATGTGCAATTTTTTTCTCTTGTGTCGGTAACACCACACGGGTCGGCTTCGCAGTTTCTCGTTTCGCTTCCTGCAATGCGATACAGACAAGCGGAAATGTTCAAGCTGTTATTAGCATACAAACTGAACATACCAACTGGTCTTTCTGAAACAGTGTTTCTACACCTGTGGGCCATAGCGCAGTTTACAAGTGGGCCACGGGGTTGGACAGAAATATGTTAGAAAACAGTTATCTAGACAGAAATCCTTTCGAAGCACAGAATTAGACACTAATATCTTACAGAGTATATATTTCGCCTACAAAGTAGGCATCATCAGCCCTTATTCAAATATTATCTAGACACCTAATCACTACAGCGTGGGAACACATTGTGTTCAGCAGTAAGATTCCACTGAATTGCATACAGGAATAAATTCGCTTCTTTAGAATATTGTGTGTTTGTTTATGCGTATAAAAGCATTGCCGATAGGTAGTGGGCCACGCAATTTTTACAAAAAAAATATCTGGGCCACGTATGTAAAAAAGTTGAGAAACACTGGTCTAAAATTTTGTTCTTAGCAGAAAGCATCACCCACCGAAGCATCATTTTGACAGAAAAATCAACCATAGATCATATGTCAATTTAGCGTACAGGTGCATATGCCTCAAGGGAACTATGGCAATAACACACAATTTGAAAGTGTTCTGCTATAGCGACTTGCAAAAGAACGTTCTTTTGTGCTGTTGCACTAAGGAGAGTAATGCTAGTCGAAGCATGTGGGTGTTTCAATGAAAGACAGAAATTACGTCGACGTGAGGCATTGAACTAAACTGAAGTTATCCGAAGTATTTGGCCGACGCACCACAAACTGCTTTAGCGAACAGTTCCAGATATAGAATGCTAAGGCGCATTCCCTCCGTTAAATCCCATCGAAATATTTCAGCAGTGGTAGTTTTTAGTGATGCGTGTCAAGATCAACGGTTCTGTCATTCTCTTTACTGTCACCGCTAACTCTGCTATTTACAATGTAAGGGTGTGCAGATGTTAAACCAATTTTTCCGCGAAATAATGTTTTAGCAAATCTGTTCTTAGGTTTTCAATCAAAAATCGAATCGGTCAAATCTTTTCCTCATTAAAAAAAACTGAACTTGCTTAGTCAAGTTTGGCCTATTCGGTGAGAGTTGCTTCCGCTTTGCTTCGAATGTAGAAAGTGATGTTTCCTGTTTTCTGGTGGATATTTCTGATTTCTGAGGTTTAATTAACCTTACTTTTTTGGATTGCGTTTTGTGGAGCTCATGGTTTTTGTTTTGCTTTCATGAGTGCGTAGCACTGATCAGAAGTTTTTCACACTCCAATTAAAGCAAGCCAGGTTAAGATGCTTTGCACAATAACCCGGTTCTACCAGATAGGTGGAAGGTAAAACGAAAGACTGCTGCTTTGTACTTACAATTAGGTAAATCACAGATTATGGTGATCCATGTACTATTCAGTTCGTTGCCTAGGATAACCTGAATGTTTGCTTATTTGTGAAACATGAGTGTTTACGCAGCTTTTAGACCAGGGTTCTTCAACCTTTACTTCAATATTCCCCCTTTTTCATTCTAACAATGGCACCGCCCCTTCGGTCTGAAGTCTTGCTAGAAGGTTGCAACGGCAATAGCAATAACAACGCGACCATCCGCTTAAAAGCATGTTCTTAATTTTTTTATGTTTTACGTTACTCCGCGTTTTGGGCGGTAACACCTTAATACTGTACAGCCAAGTAGTAAAGACGATGGTTTCTCTTTTTGAGGTTGGATGCTGCTTTCCGGCACACAGTATTATGTGTTACTAGGTGAATAACATAAAATGGTGCCAGTGTGTTAGAACACCACAACTTATGCTTTCATTTTCTGAAGCCGCTTGATAACGAAGATTGCTTCGTTAATACACCACGGGAAATGTCATCTGGTTCTACAAAAGAAATTTTACAAGGAAAAATTTCAAAATGAAAAATAGCATTGACTCCCATGATACCGCGATACATCTTACTCCCATGATACATCTTACTCTCATGATACCGCGAAGTTAGTGTGAACGTTACGCTAGGTGTTTGCCGGCAATCGCGGTAATGTCTGGGTTGAATCCGTCAAGCTTCAGTCACAGGTTCTCGTTGTCAACAATATCCATTCGGTTCCTTATGACTGAAACATTGGTCGACACAACAAGATGTTGGTAAAGCAATACGCAACACTTTGACAGAGCTCAACAACGCGGTAAACTTTCAGGAAAAGTGTTTCTGCAGCAGCTTAGTCGCTACTATCAACCGAGAATGATTAGGTACCTCATTCAGAAACTTAAAAGGCAAAGGCATCTTTTACCAAACACGTTAGATGACAGGTAATGCTCAAAATCTCAATCAGCGCACGACAGGTAATGCTCAAAATCTCAATCAGCGCACTCATCCTGGACAAACCTAACGCAAGCCACCAAAAGCGCTTCATTGTTACGTACTGTTGACCCGTAGAATTGTAGCGAGAACTAAACTTTCGCAAGAACATGAAATGATGTGTTGGTTTTCGCTTACATCTTCGCTCATCTCATCGGTTCGTCTTCGAACGGAATTGTCACTGAGAGTAACCACACGGATTGTTGCCTTGGCCTGCGCCATTGTTTGACAGAGCATTGTTAGCAGCACTTTTTCCAAGACAGGTAAAAACCCTTCGTCCCTCACTGATAATGTGTGGAGAACAACTCTTAGCAATAATTTTACTGACATTGTACAAAGCTACATGGCCTTCTTTCTTCAGCTTTTCACCCTTGAGCTGCGACAGTGCAGTTACGTTTACACTGTTTTAAGTTCCGCAAATAGTAACTTTATCTGATTTCTCTGGATGTTTTTTTAATGCTCATTCAAACCGGACTGTTTGAATCATGGTTTCGTTTGACATTGGTCCTTTCGGAAATAACAGTAAGACATTATTGGTAACCTGGTGGGGCAAGGACTTAATGATTTTTGGTAAGAGTGTAAATGCTCCTGAAAGCAGACAATATGGTTGAACATCGTGAGATTTGTGATCTTCCAAAAATATGTTTCGTGCTGCAGCAGTTCGAAATAAAAACAGAAGCGATTACAGATGGAAACGAAACAACCAAAGAATATAAGATAACTCCATATTTTCGTGCCTAATCTGATCACTGGCTGTGTGGTTACATTTGTTTTGCAATGCTGTGAATTGTGCATGGTCGCAAAACTCTTTTTGCTGGTTGAAAAGTGTTGGGATCGTTTGTTATAGGTATTTGTTACTAGTAAATTTTGTTAAGGAATTTCTCGTGGTGTTAGTTGACAGTCTTGGCGGCTCTTGTAGAAACAGTACTTCTATCGTGGCTATAACCACTCCTGTGGCAGGTTTATCCGTGCTTCGGATCCAGGGCAGCGTCCCCAAACTTCCCTACCGAGGCTGGCGAGAGGTCCCGCATTGCACAAGCACTGGATTTCGCTGAAACAAACGACTTAAAAATCTTTGCAGAATTTTCAAAGTTTTGTTTATTTTCAGAAATTTTCTCGTATCCTGAAAACCAATGCCTAGCTATTTTCGGCGAGTGCACCTTGTCGCAACAGCCCTCTGTAGAGCTTAGTGCCTTCAAAGTGCTACGAAAGTGCCTAGATATGCAGCAAAACTATGTCTTAGTTATTTTAGTCTCGTTGCGTATGTAGTCATGGTATTTCAAGTACTTTGAGTAGTTGAATTTAGGAAATATAGATTACAATCCGAAATCCGTTGCCACCAAATTCGTAGAGCAAAATTGCGATTCAGAAGCATTTGCCGAATTCAGACTGTTGCTTTGCTACGCAACGCAGAGAGCAATCAATTGTAAGCTGAAATAGAGCTTTGTTCAATTAGCTTGAAGTTTATTTTTAAATTTTTAGTGTATGAATAAGTATTTCTTGAATGATTTGTTTGCCTCTCTTTAAAGGTTTCTAAATCTCAAATCACCAAAATGCATGAAAAATTGCCGCACGGCTGTTGCAGAATGGTTGAATTGTGTTTGCAGTTACACTTTGCCAACAATGGATGCATCACCTCGGAAGAACATTTCCATTACGATCTCTTCAATACAATAAATTATTTACAAAGATTCTTATGTCCACCAACAGTGTTAATGTGGAATATCGGTATGTGGACAGCGCACTTCCATCCCACTAACACACAAAACAGACGCTTTTTGTTGATTTTTAAATATCGGACCTAATCTCGCACAACAAACCAGTTAAAAACTTTAATGCAGATTGTTAGCAGAATGTCAACATCAATCACCCCTTTTGTATAAAATCTACAGTGTTGTTACGTAAGATCATGCTTAGCTCTCAGTAGATGGGAAAAAATTAGTAATGTTTATTTAGAAAGAGATCGTTTCAATTTACAAACCACTGCTTATTGTCAAAAAAATCTGAAATCATTTTGCTGTGCTGGTAACTCAAGCAAACGCACATCAAGCGTTTGTGTTAATGCAACTAAAAATAAAGTCAATTTCTTTATTGGTTAGCGCTAGACTGCTTAAGTTACCAGCACAGCTAAATGTGCTGCTATACAACTTCTGCCCACGCCAATACCAAACCCAGTTGTGAAACTTGTTAAATTTTCTTAGTTCAGGAAAGAACATTGGATCGGATTTTGCTCTTATGGCAGCTATGTCCAACCGAAATTCCTTACTGAGTCAAACATTATGTCACTGCCGTAATGAGGGCCGCACATTGAAAGACATAAGTCTGAGCTACTGTGCCGAAAGCGTTCGAATCCTAGCTGCAATGGTAACGACTATAACCATTTATGTAGGTGTGATGTCATAGGCAAGTTTAGTGCCAATGGAACAAGGGTAAAAATCAGAACTAGAAATACGTTTTGCACAGAAGTGTCACTGCAGTGCTGCAGAAGCTGAGGGTGCAAGCGCAACCACAAAAGTTTTGATTTGGCAAAATCTCTATTAGGGCAAAAAAGCTTCGACATTTTTTAACAATATTATTGAAATACACTTCCCTTGTTATTGAGTGCACAAATAAAAGTTTATTGTTTCATAGAAAACTCATATAAAATCAGCGAACTGTTTCTAGCAACTTCGTGTTTCAGTTTGTGAGAGTTGATGAGTAACTGATTCAAGTTTTGGCAAAAGAAGGCATTTCATTGATGTGCTTTGATTGTACACTGAGGGAATCGAGTATACTCCAGGGCACCTACTTCATATCAGTAGAGTGTATGCCAGGCAAGTGCAGAAAAGCTTTTGTTTTTAATTTTAACTACAGTGTTTGGATGAATATATTTTGGCATAGTTTGTTGCATGCTGCATATACAGTATGTACAGTTGAACAGACTATGTTATGAGACTCACGTCACAGGCGTAATATAAATAACATGAAACATGTCACATATACAGGGGCGGATCCACGAGGTGATTGGGGCGATCGCCTCTCCTGAAATATACGAAAATAGCTTTGTTCACCATGGTTTTGTGTAATTCGGAAAAAAGCATTCGCGATATAAGGCCATTTTGCCGTCCATTGGTTTGTCACAGCAGTGTTGTGAAGCATACTTCATCTTCTCATAGTAATGAAGCCGCAATGAGACTTGCCTGCCAAATATTACTAAAAATCGACCCCCTTAATGGCTAGATCCGCCCTGCACACATCAGATTCACACACATGTTTTCAGAGTAGGAAGCAGCTTAGGCCCACCTCAGCTAGGTCTGAGGTTCCTTGCTGACAGCAACACCTGAAATGTGAATGGAAAACCTCAGAACTGTGAGGCAGATACTCAGTAATACTGAGCCAGCTGGCTTCTGACAATGTTTTTGCACAGCCAAGCGTATTTTTTTTAGTTGTGTTGTTAAGAACCACCTTTCAGGTACCAAATTTTATATTTTGAAGTCGATGGCAACATGGTAGAGAAATCTAATTTACCAAAGCTACATAAGCTACATAAAATTTATTAGGGGTAAATTTTGTCGCATAAAAGTTTCTCGGGTAAATTATCAAAATAAGGACAGTTTGTCAGTTTGTACTTATACTACGGCGAAAACCTAAACTGGGTCGCACAAAACATTCGACTGGGCAGCATGCGGCTTACGGGCCGAGGGTTGGGCATAGCTGTCTTATGGTCATAAGCAATACGGACACAATTCAGCAATTTGTTAACTTGTGTCTCTGCCCCTACAGTGTAGCTAAACCAGGCCCTCAAACACGTGGCCCACGAGGGTGTTTTGTGCGGCTCACGATGCTTCTTGGGAATTTTCAAATATTTAGCATTTAACTTATTTACTTAATTCACGAGTTTTTAAAAGTACTCGGCCAGAAAGTCAACAAGTTGCTTTTAAACGAACGTAGAGAAGACTAGAGATGCTTTCCCTGTAGCTCACGATACCTTTCGCAGGAAATAAGATGTAAAAGCTGTTTCTACTGAGGTTCAAGCACCACCATTGTTGCGTCAGCGTCATAATGCGGCCCTCGAGTAGTCATAATGCGGCTCTCGGTCCTCATTTGGCCCTCAGAGCATTTTGAGTTTGATACCCCAGAACTAAACGATATAAGACGAAGGAAACATAACAAATACAATTGAAACAGACCGTGAAAGCAAAAGAAAATCAAATATAAATAAAGACGTAAGTATCAACAAACAAAGGATTTACTGCTGAACGCGTAAGTAGCTAAAGTATTTCCTGAGCAAATAAAAGGATTTTGTGTAGTAGAAATTCGCACAGATACGTAGAGAACACAATGAAATAAAAGCATTTCGAATACGAAATGATAAATACATTTAAAGCAATTAAAACTACAACACACAAAATACAAAATTAAAGACAAACATTCGCTTTACATTAGTGGATGTAGAAGTAGATACTTTTTGCCTTCAAAAAATAAAAAAACTTCTTGCATGTGATGTAATTGCCTTATTGGTAAGCCCCAATTTGCAACTACGTTTGCTGCACTAGTGGAGATATGAAAACAAATTTGTTACGTTTCATTGACATGATGCGGTAATTGACAATTGAAGGATTAGCCCAATTTTCTTTCTGGAGACGGTCCTATTTTACACATTTACTTTAAGCAAGTTAAATATTATGAAAGGTTGTTTATGTGCGCTTACAGTAGATTTATTTTTGAAGCTCAGTGCTCAGTCGATTAAAACAAATTCAATTATGAAGGTAAGACTGTGCGCGGTAGACTAAGAGGTTGCAGAAGAGGAAATTCCGTGGTAACGCTGCAACTAGAAAATACAATTGCATAAAAGTTTTCTATCAATTTTTCTGACCAGGACTATTTTTACAGGGATGATTGTTAATGTAAAGTGGGTGTAAGGAATTTTTTTAAATCTAAAACTGTGTTTAAAAGACGGGTTTCTTAACGCCCTTTAGCTGCAAATAGTAACCGGAAATCTTGGTCGTTAACTGGTTCGTCGTCTTGTTTTGTCTTCTCTGATTGCAACATCATGGGAAACCTTTTCGGAAAAGGAAAGAAAAGTGAAGGTGGTAGGTTCTCTTATTTGTTTTTTGACTTTTTTTTTTGTTAGTGCGTGTGTGTGCTTGCTGAGGGCAAGAAGCCTCTGTCCAGAAAGCACTTGATACAACCAACTGGCAGAACCACCTATAGTTGTGTTGTGAGTTAAAGATGCTGGTCAACACATGAGGAAAAGTTTGATCTTTTTCGTCCCACATATAATGCACCGGTTATAAGCTGCTTTGACATGGTTACTTCCGAACTCGACACGACTACCTTAACGGCTTGTTTTGCCCTATTGAAAATATCGAAAAATAACTGAAGAGCTGCACAAATTTAGACAGTACTACTGGCCTTGAAATAGTACGCAGGGTGGTGGTGTTTCTTATCCGATCAGGATGTTCGCAGGTAATCCCCGTTTTGCGGCTGGGTACACAGCAGGACCAAGATTTGTGACTTTCTGTACTGATTAATTACAAGCAGGCATGCCATGCAGCAAATATAAACCTACTGCATTAACAAGGATTTGCTTTTATGACTGCGTGTTTCGTTACTGCTGTTCCCGAATGTGAATTTGAATGCAGTCACTCGCATGTCGGCCGAACAACTATTTCAAGTCGAATTTGATTTGAACAGATTTCGAATTTAATTTGAGTCAAAACCTTTCAAGTCATGTAGGAATCATCGGTCTTAACTGTAGTTTGACATTTTTCCTGTAAATGTCTTTCCAGCCTTTCAGCAAGTTCGACCCCAGGCAAGTTTTGAAAGAAACTTGTGAACTCAAGCCACGTCCCGTTTCTAAGATTAGCGAGTTGGGCCGAAACGCGAAGTCCCATGGTCACCAAAGGTTTCAGTGATTTGTTCAACAAGGAAACATCCTGATCAGGCAACTTGAAGTGGTTGGCTTAGTGCTTCACTTCAAATTGCTTATTACATTTTAATGGCAAACTGGGGAAAAGTTCTTCCATTCATGCGATAATAATATACAAAGCCAAACTTACTTTTGGGAGCTACCCACGCATACTATGACTTGACTTGCTGCAGTTAATTTTTCCTGTCCCTTATTGCGACATATGTGACTTGATCCAGGGTCAGACATTGACCTGACGAAAGTAATGTGCCGATATGGTATTCGATTTCAAAACGAAAAATTCTGTTGATCATGTATACATAGTTTAGTAGTGATCTACTTTTCACGATTGAATGTGGTACAGAATGTACGACGCCAGTAAAAACAAGCAGAAACTTAGTACGCTAAGCATTTTTGCATCAAGGATCCAAGAGTCCACTTATGTAGATATTAAAGCTATTTTGTGAGAAAACACTGACTTGATCATGAAGTGCTTTCTGAATTGTAAGTAAAATCCAACTAGATACAGACACGTGTTTGGCGTAGAGGCAGATTTGCAGCAAACTCTTGGATACACGAATTCACACCCATGGAATAGAGGCCAAAAAATCTTGGTTACAACGTTTTGCCCAAAAAGGATGGTCAAGCCCAAACAGTAGATTTTAAAAATTTGCAATTAAACTTCTCCAAGTAATGAAAAGGCGTATCTAATGCAATTTTCACCCTATTAATACAAGCAAAGAGTTGAATGATAACAATTTCGATGCAAAAGACTTTTTGCACGTTTGAAATGATTTTTGACCGAAATCAAAATAGTTGGGGTTTGCAGCCCTCCCTGCACACCCGCTTCCTACGCCTATCTTCATGCTCTTAATTTTTCTGCGGACCTGACCCAATTTAAGGAATCTCAGCAAAACCTTGTAAAAATTCGATGCATGAAATTGGGTTTTTAAATGCCTATTTAGCCAGTATTGCCAATGCATAAAATGAAGCAAGTGTTCCACAAATTACTGCATGCTGCTGTCACGACCCAGGATAATTAGGTAGGTTTCAGTTTGGATTTGTATTATACAGTTGTTAAAATATGTTGTAAAACTAATAGCAAGATTCGCGTGATAATAAATTTCACGGCCAAAGCAAACGATACAACTGACATCTTGCAAATGTTTCGATAACTACTGTTATCATCCTCAGTGTTTTCGAGTACTTTGAAAACAACGTAGCTACACGTTCACTACAGCCTTGTATCTTATAAAGCTGCTGAGTTCCTGTCGTATGTTATTAGATATAGAACCCAAATACGGTAGTTGTAATGAAACATATTTGGGTGAGGGAGAGGGTTCAGCCGGTGCACCACGTTGTTGCGTGGCTATTCAGCACTTCCGTTTTTCGTGTACCAAAGATTCGCGTGAAAGACAAATACCCAGAGACGATTTTAATCCACAAGGCTTTGGTTATGATTATGGCAAACAGAAAGGCATAGTTTTTCGAATTAATGGACAACAGGACAGTCAACTCTAGTTACGGGCGGAGGTTTGAAACACTCAACCAGAGCCATCCCGCGCATTACGGAAGTACTGCGAAATGTTTCAAAATGAGAACAACCCTGCTAAACCTATTGTACTGTATATGACTAGGGGGCAAACCTGTTCTTAGTCTACTCTGCCCGTCTCTTTTGCAACGACACCTTTCGGAATCATCCTGCAAGATGGTTTGCCAGTAACTGTTCACTCAGTGTACTCATCCAAAGTAGTACAGTCAGGGCCAGCCTTAAGCCGATGCAACCGATGCAGCTGCATTGGGCCCCGCGCCATAGTGCTTGGGGAGATTATTCATTTTACCAGATACACCTTGCGCTTGAGAATTCAGTAGAAACGCCATATAAATTTCATTGTTAACAAAGAACGCTCTGGTCAGAACTAGCGAATTTCCTCTCGAACGTTAGCAAACGTCCTCAATTCTCGTGTTAGTGCTGTACTGCATATTTGCGCTCTACCACGATCGTACCACGGTTGACTGAACACGATGACGTCATGAAATCACTACTCAGAGGGGCCCCGCGCTAGGTCTTGAATTGGGCCCCGCATCTGCTACGGCCGGCCCTAAGTACAGTATCAATAATTCCAAAGAGGACGTTATTACTTACAATGCAGCCATTAATTTTATGTGTCGCGTGAAGAAATTGAGTTGCAACATGTGCCGCGGCCCAAAAAAGTTGGGAATCACTGGTTTAAATTGGTTCCTTCGAAGCCTTGAATACTATCATTGGATTTTTGTCACGTTAATACTATCGCCGGGTCTGTCAGACCCGGTTTTCAAAAATAAAAAAATACCTTTTCCTTCAACTGCAGTTTATCACAAAAACTACACTGAAAATATGTCTCACTGAGCAGTTTGAGCACTAGCAAAGTTATTTTGTGCTGTAAATCATACGATTTTTGATGAAAACTAAGTAGGGTGTCGAAGGTGTCATATATGTCTGAACTGAATTACTCACAAAAAATTTACGGGCGTGAAGAACTTCTCCCTTTGTATACTGCTAACAAGACCGTAGAAGCATGCACTGAGTGAGTTTCAGCTTTCTACAGGCAAAACTCCCTCTAACCATAACGTGGGGTCAGCGTGACCCGTCACCTCACACTAATACTATCGTCGGGTCTGCCAGACCCGAACTCGCTCCCCTGCGCAAAATGTAGAAGAGCGTGGATGACCGCAAGGGCACCTATTTACCAGTCACACAAAAACATGAAGCTACTGAAGAGTTGAAAGCGCGCCGACTTCCGCTTCCGTAGTTTCACGTGAATGACCTCATTTGACCCGGGTGTGTCAGACCCGCGATAGTGTTCTAGGGTTAATGCACCTGGATTCACAGCAGCTACAAGTTAGCTTCGTTTGAGGCCAGGGTTGCCAGATAAAAATTTCAATAAAAAGCCAAACAATGCGGAAAAAAGGCCAGAAAAAGGCTAACGCGACTGCTTAAGGGCCAGAAAAATGGCCAAACTTTGTTTGCGGTATCGTTATTCCTTTATCACGAAGATACATCTAAATTGCGAGAATATCATCAGGATTTTCTTTCGAAGCTTGAAGTCTTGCTTCGCCTTGTGCTGGAGCTCATTATTCCCTGACATTCAAGTATGTACTTTCCACGATGGGTGTAAGCAAGGAATCGATCAGCAAATTTTTAATAGGAAATCGATTTCACGTAAAATTACGCATCCTCAGTCCTGAAAATTGCAAGCAAAGCTTACGGGTGAAAAGTTGAAAGGCTGAAGTAACAGCAAAGAAAAAACAAAACTCAAGACTACAATCAAAATTTCGTAACACAAGCTCATAAATCATAACATCTTAATAAACTGCCTGATGTCAAGAATACTAGTGGCGACAAAAAAAAACTGACTCATGAAATAAGTGTTTACTCAAAAATTAAAAAGACGTTTACTCAAATAAATAAATGAATGAAACATCTAGCTAGTTGATGCTAATGGCTGAAAAATTTCTCAACTCTTGGTGAAATGACTTAGAGAAAAATAGTAATAAGCCATGTCAGTTCAAAAGTTCAATGGCCAATCAACTTCAGATGAAGCCAAAAAAGGTCAAACGGCCAAATAATTTTTTTAGGCCAACCAACTTGAAAACGACGCCAACTTTCTTAAATTTGGCCTAAAAGCCAACATGGCAACCCTGTTTGAAGCTGATTTTCCTTTCGGCGTTTCTCGTATGATTGGTTTCAGGCAACACCTCGCTTAAATAGCAGTTTAAATCTGAAACGTTAAAGTTGATGAACGTCACTTTACCAACGAGCATTGCCCGTTTTTTGAGAATTATAATCGTGTTTTGGATGATGAATTCGAACACCATTTAGAAGCGGGTGGTGCATACGTGTGCTGCGTTTTCTACGATATTGCTTGCGAAGCGATCTTGTATACGCGACTATACTGAACAGTTAGCAATTATAAATTATTTCAGTGAAGTTGTGGCGAAGTTTCACTTACCTACCAGTTATCTAATACGTTGCAGCAGTTCACGCATAATTGTTTTCCTGAAATGGGGTCGTGGCATATTTTGGTTGGTCATATAACATACAGTACGAACCTCAAGTGTTTCCAGAACCCGGAAAAAACTCATTACCTCAAAAGCGGGTCGAATGAGCTGAGAATACCGTGGTAAAAATAAGAGTGTGCAGTTTTCCTTTGAAATGTACCTTAATTTGCAAAGAGCACTCAGAAAAAGAATTGTCACAACTTTATGACTTAACGGCGTTTTACAACTTTGATCTTGATAATGACAACCGCCTACGGTTTGTTTGCTCCTTCCGGGGAATAACAAGTCAGGTATGTTAGGAATTCGACTGCGTGGTTCGAACAGACCTGCTGCTCTCAGTGACGCCGTTTTATGGGTACTTCATGTGTCCAGCATTTAATCCTGCAACCTTGGTTCTTGGTTCTGTGAACTTGTTACATGTTTCATATGGCACGGGTTTCAACATCGCACTGCCGATAACGTTAAGCAAATTAACGACTTTGTATCCTGTGTAGATTTGCGCAGGGTAGTTCTTGATTGGGTCTCAATTCATGCTAAAACAACCTGCCGCTTTGCTTAAAATGCGTAAAAACGGAGTTTTCATATTTTTTATTTCCCAAATTTTACCCACTTGACCTGAAAACCTCCTGCATGCCAAATAATTTAAAAATTATGCTTGTATAAGTTTGCATTTGGCAAAAGCTTTGCATTTGTGTTAGAGCCACTGCTGCCACTGCATGTAAACTGTGCTAAAGTTTATCAAACACGAAAATCACTCGACTCTGACGCAAAGATGTTCAATTAAAAGCTCTAGGCTTACTGTAAGCTTTCGAGGAATCCGCCGGTAAGGCTCTGTTTCTTTCTGAGATGATTCAAATTGGCACATATCTGTGTATTCAAGTAACTAGCCTCCAATAAAAGTGACAAACAAGTGAATCCACCGGAAATTTTTCATAGGAAATCGATTTCACGTAACACTACGCATCCTCAGTTCTACACTCTTATTGAATAAGGTGTAGAAGTAGAAAGTAATTGTGCTAATGAAATGCATCGAATCGATGTTGAATAGCGGCCGCGATAAACAACTCCTAACCCGAAGCGCCTACTACTGAGCTTGAAAGATAGACACGAGGTACTCTAATAATACAGTAACTACGTAAATGTGGAAGAAGTAGCAAGAGCTAAAATCTTAACAAAATAATACGATGCTGTCACTGGCAGCATTCTGCCTCAAAGTTAACTTCTGCTGGGCCTAAACGGAGACGCTGAGAAGTGCAGTCCGAACAGAAACAAGTGCTGGAGGGTTCACTCAAGGACATGATGCTTATAAAAAACGCCGTTATAATCTAAGTATAAACACGATCACGGAGCAGACGATGGTCAGTGTAGCACAGAAACATCAGGCACTGTCATGTTGTCAGGAATAACAATTTTGGGCTATCTAATTTAAGCGTCTGTTTTGTTGTACCACTATTCTCCACAATAGTCCAAAAACATCGGTCCAGTTCTTCAACAAATACGGCGGAAGCACAACGCGCAAGATCCGCTTTGTTGCTGATGTCGTGAAATGCTTCAAAGTGTTTTAGCAGCTCAGCTTCGTGTGCCTCTTCATACTTGCAACCGCAAGTGCTGCGGCGTGCATTTCAACGCACCGAAAATTGAATGACAGTGTGGTCCCTGCATTGTTCTTTGCACAGCTTGTGCGTGAATACGTATACCCCGAAGTTTCTGCGAATACTCTGTTGCTTTAATTAAACCATTTCTCAGGTGTTTTTGTGTACATAATAATAATGCCGTTGACCGTAGTGGAGCGATGTTTGACAAAGTTACCGCGTAATGTGCAGTGCCTATACAAGGTTTTAAAAAACCTTCGTCACTTCCTGGTTTGCCAAATTACGGTAGCTTGTAACCAACTACCACAGGGCGGACCGGTATTTTGCATGTGATCATGATATTTGTTGGAAGCTTCTTTCCTCGGTACTGAGTTTTAGCAAGAGAGGAAAAGATGAATTCGGTGCAATTTTACATTTCCTTTCTTGATCTCCACTCAGATAAATGCAGTTATGCTTCCCGAACCATTTAATACGATTATGTCTTTGGGCACCAACATCAGGGGTTTGGTTTCGAGGTGTTTCAGCGCTGAGCAGGGGCGTCGGATAATGTTATATATTCCTATTAACTTTAACAGAAAAATGTTTTTCTCTTAGTTACGAGATGGTAAAATGAAGTTTCACCACGGCATACTGAAGATATTTTAAGTAGGCCGTGGTTTCACCACTGTTCATCCCCCTGAAAAATGCTTTTGGCCACAACCTAGAAAAATGCACTATTGGCCCCCCCTGAAAAACATCCTTCACGCCCATGAAGCTGAACACAAATTTTCGTTACGTTGGTTTAGTAGGAGCAGTCAATGGCATTCCCAAATTCTATGGATTCGATTGTTCTGGGTGGGTGGTGTGTGATATGCCGTTGATAAATCGTCTGTCCAGTGTGGTGGTCTTGAAGCTTTTGTCAAGAACATTGCTCTAAGAAAATGTTACACTGAGCAAATGTTTGTTTGAAGGAGCATGTAATTGCGCTACCATGTAGACACACAACTACTGTAGTGTAGAGTTTTAAGCGGTAAAAGGGCTATGCGATATGTATACTGCATTAAATTTAGAATGTTGCAAGTGCGCGAGAATGAGATATCACTGAGCAAATGCTCTGGTGGTACGGCGCATTTGCGCACGTTAGAGGGAACATTGGTCACGAAGTCAGCTTGTTTAGACGAGTCTACAAAAGGTCAATATTTGAGGATTTAACCGGCTTATGCAAAGTTAGCTTGAAGAAATGTCAGTTCCAAACGATCTTTGCAAGAAACTTCAAACTAAACTTATGGAAATTTTCCGAATGGTTGTATTTGAAAATCTGCGCATTGCAGATTGTTCAGAAAAAGGTTTTAGGCGACACTGGGCAGTTGCATTTACCAAACAGAACGACTAATATCACCGGTCAGTATCCTGAGTAAACAATATGCTATCGTTTTGCATGCCCACATCCTGTAGGTAAATCCGATTCGGATTAGTGACGGGTTTAACAAGTGGCATGTTTCACCCTGAGTGGACATGGGCAATTCAAGAGTAATTTATTTTTCCAAAATGGTTTTGGTTAAGCTGCATCATATCCTGGATACCGAGTCCTAATCCAAATTTTTTGGCTTCCAGCAATGCAATAAAACCAGCATCAAGACTTTATTAATTCATGACTCAAACAACAAAAACACCATCAAAGCATAGGTTTGTGGCGGCAAAAAAATGTTGTTAACATTTTAAAAATGCCCGCTCGTTACACAAGATCGTAACTTGGTGGCAGTTAACCTCGAAAAACATTTAACATTTCTGGAGATGCTGATGTAGCAAGTATGCAGAGATATTGTGAAGCTATTTCTTTAGGCAAGACAACCTTCCAGCATTGTTGCGCCACCAACTTAGCGTGTCAGCATTAATTGGGTTGAAATTTTAACTTCATGTAGCAAGGAATCTGTTGCTTTGTATTGATCGTAACATGCAGTGCGAGCGAATGACGAAAAACGAAGAATAAGGCGACTGCATTGCGCTCGATTTTTTTCATTTTTTGTCACTCGTGCCCTTATAGAAGATGATAACCGAGTCCAAAGGCATTTTCGATTTGCTGTTCTGGACCGCCCAACTGTAGTCCTGAGCAGTTGGATTTTATTTTCACTAGAATATAGTGCTTTCACATCGGCTGCACAGTGAACAATGTGCATTGTCAGCTTTTCATTTTTTTCTTATTGCTGCCATGTCAAACGATCCTTTGTGTTGTAGAGGCTGTCACGACAAAATTCGCCTGGTACACTGCTGCAACACTTACTAGCATTAGTTCATGAAATTCTTTTCTGGAACGCAGTAATTCTGTGCTATTATGTCGACAGATTGCAAAAGTCTCACCAGAATGTTTTTCAATGCTTTTGCAGGAAGCTGTTTTGAGAGGCTTTATGAGTGTTGAATAGAATGTGCATGTGCACAATGAAGGTGGAACCCAACATTTGTCTGGCCAAGTTTCGTATTTTTCTCAACTGCTGCGCTGTTAAATTCGTTCAGTTGTTCCTTACTGCTATAAATTCTTAAATGGCTACCGTCAAATTCTACAATTCGGTAAAAACTGTTTCTATATCAGTTTTCGTCGCCTCGTCAATGCAACTACACGTTGTCGTAACCAGTGTTCCCTCTAAGAAAATTCTACATTGAGCAAATGTTTGTTTTGTTGCGCACTAAGCGCATGCATTGTGCAACAACGCAGACACACAAACAGCGGAGCGTTTCCAGCGTAAAAAGGCTATGCGATATATACCGTATTAAATTTAGAATGTTGGAAGTGCGCGAGAATGAAATCGCACTGCGCAAATTGTCTGCGCAATTGCGCAGTTGCGCACCTTAGAAGGAACATTGGTCGTAACTGTTATACGTATCTTGAATTTGGGGAATCTTTTGAGTCCCTCCGCATTATCCCCGGACAAAGATCTCCGCTCAGTTTGTCTGACGCGTTGAATAACATTGTGACATTCCCCCTGCTTTACGGTTTCCATGCAGTTCGATGTCGGGAAAAAGTTTAAAGTGCGCATCAATAGCGGTATGTCGCACGGGTCCAAGATAGGTGGTGATACAAGGAAGGATGCTCTCAGCTTCCGCAACGATAGCCAAAGTCGTTTTCGTTTTTTGTCTTTTCCTGTATGTCCTGTCCACCGGGTTTTTCTTATTATGTGCTTTTACATTCAAATCGCTCAAAAGTTTCAAAAATATTTTTGTTAAAGTGACACGTTCATCAGTTTTCGCTTGCATCTGAGGCATGCAACCATTTTGTATCTTGAATTTAGTATATTGATGTAATACTTGCATAGATAACGGGATAATTTTAACATCACATGGCCACGAGGAAAAACGTGTTCACTGCTCGCAATCGCGACTCATTCTCGAGAGAAAATATAGCTAGAATCTTCACACAAGGCGCTTGATTCTTGGAATGTGAACTTCATAGCCTCTGAAGATTGATTAATTTCAACCTCACTCCACCACCGGTTCGAACGAGGTTGCATCGACAGCTGTGGCCAAAACTTTGTGCTCGTGCTAACGTGTCAAATTTGATGATTTAACAATCCAGCTTTGGGATTTCGAGTCGACGCTTCCCTGCTGAAAAATAGACACGGTATTGATAGAAGGCATTTACAAAAAGCTCGTGATTAGTTAAGTCTCAACAGCTCTCTGGCGGACCCCTTAGCGATGTACTTACAAGTTCTGTTTTGAAAATAGTTCATCTATTAGAACTCACAGCGTTTTCAAGAAAAACGTCATGCCTCAAACGGTGATAGTTTTATTGCTGAGTGATTGGTGCTGATTAAAAACTTCTCTGTATGTTTGTATTTGCTGTCATTGCCGCTTTGATTCGGCAGTGCTAAGCTAGAATCGAAGGTTTAACGCAATCAGGTCCCTTCCTGTTTATAGTCATTTGTAACCTTGGCATATGTTGCAGTGAACCATGTTTGCTGTACGCAAGTCGAACCGCTTCACTGTTGCCGACTGTGGAATTCGATCACTCGTGGTAGACATGAAATGAAAAGTTCATACGTTTAGCATGCCAGTCAATCGTGACGTACCTCAGTCCTCTCAATCGCGCATGGGCCAGTGCGGCTTAGTCACCGAAAAACAAATAATGCGCCAAATCTACCACTGGGCTGCACTCCAGGAGCTTGGCTATCTAGAACACACCGTATCTGAGCGCGTTAACCCATTTTCGGTAAAAATTTCGAATGGAAACGATTAAAAAATTCCAGCGTTTTCAAAAGTTGGAAATATCTAAATCAGCTATGTCCAACCCTCGGCCCAGTCGATGATTTTGTGCGGCCCGGTTTAGGTTTTTGCTGTAGTAAAAGTATCGTACATGCTTACAACTTGTCCTTATTTTGATAATCGTAAATTTGATATTTTTGATGCAGGTGGTGCTCAGCGCCGTTTCAGCACGTCTCTTACCATTACAGTTAGGATCCGAACGCTTTCAGTACATTGGCTTAAACTAAATTTAGTTACTAAGATCAAAGCAAATCATTCAATGTGTGGCCATCACTTTAATATCATTCAATGTGCGACCCTGGTTAAGATACTGACATAATTTTTGGCTCTGTAAGCCATTTGGGTTGGATATAGCTAATCCAAATGTTTAAAATACAGAAATATATGCCCCACTGGAAACTAGTGTTTCTGTCAGGATGCAGGTAGAAACGCATGCACGTAAAACTTTTCGGTGATAAGGTAGAATCAGATTCTGTGTTGTTACAGGATGATTCCAGCACTGATTTCATCAACACCTAAGCATCGCGTTCTATTTAAATCGTGTCGTGCGGATCACACTTACGAAGATGTTTGCTTGCTTATTTAACCTAATCTGATATCAGCGCAATATTTTGGATGAAAATGAAGGAGAAAATTAGTGGTAATATCCCGCTTGCATAAACGTCTGTGCAAAGTGACCCTGTGACAACAGACATTTTATAAAACAGCATTTGATCGAACGCTAAAATCAACCTTTTATAACAACTACCTTGCGGTAGTTACGCGGTGTTGTGGATTATTTTGTTTGCAATTGCACCCGATGAAGGCTTTCACTACTGGTTGTGCAAAAGTTGAATATCGTTTCACACCCTTGCTGGTTTTTGGCTCAATCGTGATCATCTGATATGCCGAATCAAGGCTACACATCGTGTGTTCGCATTGTTACTGAAAATATGTACATGATTATATCCCACACAGTGCCGTGAAAATCTTTGTTCAGCCACTTTCCACGATCGCGTCTTTGTCAGCCATCAGTCTTCCATAAAAAACTGTTCACTGGCACGCTTACTGCGGACAAACAACCATATCCATTTGCACATGAAAGAAACAAATGTTTGTCATTCTTTGGCTAAGCAATCCTCCATGGGTACGTGTTAACAAGCTTAAAAGAAAGCCGACTCTTCATTTTCGCCCCTGGCACTCGATAAGTTTTGCTCAGAAAATTAAACATTTCGTTTAACCGTCCTTTGATCTTCCTTCCGTGGTTATCTTGATTCTGAGTGACGACGGTCACGGTTCTTATGCATCAGCTGTGTGTTCTTGTATCGCCGGCTTAGAATAAAGCTCCTGTGACAGTTTCACGGTTCACTGCCCGGAAAATGTTTGGCATGTTACTTCAACGCAATCTCACCCGCTCCCGTGTTGTTGGCTCCTGGCGGTTCTGACTCCTGAGTGCTCTAGTTCTTAAATTATGCCATGAATTATCTGCCTTATGTGCTGCCTTTATCTAGTCAAGGACCTCGTGTTACTGCCCTGTTCTTTTTTCCAGTTCCTACTGTGAAAAACGACCGTTTGTCAAGGCACTGCAGATTACATAAATTGGTGCGAGGACCTGATGGACAATAAGAGGTGTTATCAGGTTCACAACCAGGGGGAAGCAGAGGGGCGGGGCGAAGACATCCTAGAAAAATTTTCGCCCCCCTGGAAAAATATATTGGACGTGGTTTAAAAGTATTGGACATATTCAAAAATTTGGGCCCCCCTCAGAAAACTCTTCGCCCTCCCCGTGTCCCAAGCTGGTTACGGGCCTGGGTCTAATCCATCTATTTGATGATTTTTGCTTACCTGATGCACAAGCAATTCGCCGCACATCATTTCAGATACCTTGTTTATGCTTAAACTGCGACACGTCAGTTGTGAAGTGTATTGAAAATAATCTCATTCAAACCATTTTTCAATCATTCAAGAAATGTATGCATGTCATGAAAATGAAACTCAAATGACTTACGCGCTGGGTGAAGAGAATAATTTTATGCTTCGGTTTTTTGATGCTGAATTAAAAAATAAGAATTTATTACAAATGTGTGACCAGCAATTTTTTTATTTGCAAAAAGTCTGTTTGGTCTAGTGGTTGGCCATTAATTTTTTCTTCATCGCAACGGAATCTTTGGACGTCCACAAAATTTAGTAGGCTGCTGCATTGCTGTCATCACAATGGCAGATACTTAAAAATGGGTGAGGATCCTCCAACTGTACAGTAGTATAGCATCAACTTTGGCTGAAACCCAGGCTTCGGGATTTTTGGAACTTCTGTTTACAAACGCACTGGCGAAACTGGCAACCCGCTTGCAGCTGACACCAACACCGCACACATTGGGTGCTATTGCTGCAAGCAAGCGTAAGTGGGCGGCAAAGAGCTGATATGCTAAAGACGTTTTTTCATCTCTTGTGACTGTGAGAGGTCGTTGAGCTCTTGATTTAAAAATTTATTTTCGCTAAAACACTTGCACTCTCACGAAACAGGCAAGTTACATGGAGAGCATAAGCAATATTTACTGCTCTGCAATTATTTTAGGCTTCAGCTTGTGAGAGGGGAGAACTGATCTTTTGTAATGGTCGCCATGCATCGACAGGGAATGCAGTTAATTATCGATAGAAATATCAATATGTTTGTGTCATATTTTTTTCGTTTGACTCAGACACACGGTCCACATCACAGGGACTAGTCAAAGAACACATAGATACAAAAATACTTAAACACAACACATCGCACGGTTGGTATTAGGTGATACACAAAGACAATACTGACGATGAAAAGACACAAGCAACGCACCAGTGACCACTGTATTCCGTCATCATACAGAAGCGTTACGTACTGAGAAAAAAATAAGATCTGTGAAACGCATCAGACAACTGGAAGTGAGCGGATAAAAAGTTACAAGTTGTTTCCTACTAAGGTAATACATGTTGACGAAACGGGTAACTGGATGTGGGCCAACACTTTTCATACATTGGAATGTGATGGAAAATGCAATACGCGTTTTTGTAGGCAGCTCAGAGCCTCCTACTACCTGACCGTGTGTACTTCACCACATTTGGCAGGCATACATTGGTGGCAACAAATAATAAAATGCAGGATAAAAAACAATGCTGAAATAGTTTGTAGATAATTGTTTCAAGAGAAACAGATCTGTAATTGTCAGCATCGCTTACGTTACCATTCTTATTTTTGCAAATAGGCATACTATCAGTTTTCATTCAATAAACACGTTGAAAAGAGTACTGAAATAAAAGTACACATACTGTAATCAGCTCAGGTGACGAGCTCAGCCAAAATTTAATCTTTGCCAGCAGCCGGGTTCAAGGCGAGTTTGTGGATTACATATTTCATATCATTAAATTTTTCAATTTATTTCGTTGTTTAGATTTTGGTTTATATAGGTGTGAATATTGATGTTTTTTTGCTGTATTCAACAATGCTTCATCGTGTTTTTTCCACGTCACTGCAATAGCTTCATTTCCGGTTGCGCCATCCAAAGATGGGAGCGTGTGTTTCTTGATGTCCTTTTTGTTGTTTTGCCGAAACGTTTTGAAAGAGCGGTCCTGCAGAGCAACACTCTTAAATGCGTTGCTTCTGCCTCAGGCCAGCAACCAGGCAATTTCCCCCCCCCCGAAATTTTCAGGACATGTTTTGTCGTTAGGTACAACAAGTTACAATCATTTTTCCCCCTCCGAAATAGTACGGCAAGTTACAATCATTTTGCCTCCCCCCAAAATTATCAGCCGGGTGCCGCCGTGGTTTGCCTAATGCTTTTCCTTTGCATTATGACAGGCTCTAAATGGTTATTTCAAATCTTTCTGCCTCTTTCATATTTACAAACAAATGTCCACTTGGGAGCATATTTTGTCTTTCCAGTAGAAGCAAGCGTTTCTGGCATAACCATATTTTTTATTCACAGCCACACCTACTGACCTACGGTCAGAGAGAAAGAATTAGCGTAGTATTTTAATTTTCTGTATGGAGTCATGAGCAGCTTTGAAAGACTTAATGATGGTCCAACCAGCTGCATGATCGATGAGCATCACTTATAGGTGAAAGATTCAACTGAAAACATGATTCATCACATTGGTTCAAGTCAAGTTCTGAGCAGAAACGAGATGGTAGGGGGTAGGGAGCCAAATGTGTTTGGGACAGGCATTGGATTCACCCATTATGAAGACATTTTAGGCTATAAATTTATCGCACAGTGTTGGAATCTTGCTGAGATACATCTGGTATTCATCAAAATTAGCTTCACACCAATAAGATATGTACACATTCACAAAGTTTAGAAAACTTCTAGTCCAATAATACTTTTGCCTTGGTTCATAAATTTTGGCAATAGCTTCCTGCTCCATAACATTGCTATCCCAACATAGTCTACCAGTTGTTATACTATGTTCAGTGTTCATAGTCCACTTCAACTGTTCCACATGCAAAGTGTAGCTAGGTTCAATTCCGGGCATCAGCATTTCTATAAAAACAAAGCGTATGGGAAATCAAAGATGGAAAGTTTGAACTTACAACTCTTTAAAGCTCGGTCTCAGAATCGTTTTGTAAATCATTTTGTACAACTTTTTTCCATATTTGGCTCTTCAATGTTTGCAAACGGTTGGCTGTGAAGTTGCAAGCGGGCGTGTTTCATTCTTGGTCTTGGTGGCTTTGTTTGAGCAATTCTACGTACGTAGACATGTGGAATATCCAGCTGTTGTAGCGCAGAACAGGTTGGTGTCATAAGATTGAATTCGCACTATACTTGATGCAACTGAAGAGGCACGGGGAAAGCACGGTCTGAAAATACTGCAACATTGTAAAACAAGGATATTAACGCGTTTACAGGTGCATAAGAATTTTCTCAACGGTTTTGCCCTTTTTTCGTTATTATAAAAAGTAGTATGGAACATTTATGCAAGTAGTATATAATGCTTGGAATGATTATAAACGCTTCGCCACTTAAACGTGTTCTCTCTTCAGATATTTACGCGTTTGAAAATATATTGCCGTGATGTTGCGCGTGTGAAGTGGTGCGCGCAGCAGGTGGTTCAAACCAACCTTCACAGGTTACAGTAAGAAGTTAAAAGCTGTGTGTATTCATCTACTAGGAAAGGAAACGTTCACACGTCGTGTAGCTGCTGTTCTTTTCTATCTTCATGCCAAGCCCATTGTCAGACACTGATACGAACTATTATTCTTCGTGACGTAGAGCATCTCAGACATTTTTTCTGTGAGCTGCGTCCAATTTTGGTCAGAGAAATGCTTTTGAGCGAATGCCTGAAGACGGTTGCGCACAAACCACCATTTCTTCCACTCGGCTTGTCTCCTTATGTGGCAATTTAACTCCGCGTCACCACTCCTCTTTTTTCCGCTTGTCCGAAGCTTCGTTATGCTCCACGAGCACTGCCCGCTTTCTTCATACAGAGTTCGCAACGTTGTTGGACGTCACGTGGATATCTATCTGATTTGGTGTTGAACGACGTGGTAGTTAATTTTTTTGGTAGATAATTTTGTTTCGAGAAAATGCTAGAGGGTTTTTGTCGCTTTTGACTGATTTTTGCTGAACATTTTAGGGTTGATAATCGAATTTCTTTGGAAGAGTTGTATTCGTGCAAGTGCAAGTTATTCTGCAATGGTAAAGGTTGTGCCGTTTCTATCTAGTGAGCCCTAAACTCTCTGGATTCTTCTAGAAACAGAGGTCTATATCGATACCGCATTCAGCACTTAAAGCTCTCATAGAAACAAAAGATTGCAGTTGCTGCTATATACAGAAGTAGTTTATAAACAATTCGGTTCAGTGGATTGGCTGTTAGATAATCGCTTATATTTCACGATTTTGATGAGCTATTATGGCAGCCATAAAAGTTTTGCTCTGCAGTTGGATTCCAGTTGCAGCTTCATTACCGGAAACGAGCCTACATAACTGACTGAGAGAACAAGTAATAGTTGCTTAAGTTTCGCAAGGAAACATACTGATGACGCCTTTGACTAATGAAAGCTAACGTAAGGTATAAAACTGTGTACTACCCTTAGGGGTGTGGGTAGAGGTGTAAAGAGACGCTATCAATGGTCATGGGCGTCTGAAGGGGGGAAGGGGGAGCCTTGCCCCCTGGGTTTAAAATTTGACATTTTCCTTATCTATTTTCAGCAATAGAAGGTTGTTTCCGTAGTTTCGAGAGGGTAAAATGAAATTTCACCACTTACGCTCCTCCCTGAAAAAATCCGTTTGGCCTCCCTGAAAAAAATCCGTTTGGCCTACCTGAAAAAATACAGTATTGCCCCCGCCCCTGGAAAAAATCCTTCCGAAGATCATGTCAGTAGTGATATGACTAGCAATGTTAATAGTTTTATTCTGAAAGGGTGTTTATTTGCGAAACTTTGATTTTTATATTTTGTTTCATACATCGCGCGGCATTCAGAGAATTTGTCAGGACTTGATAGACGTCTATTTGCTTTCATGATTACCAGACGCCTAATATCTATTACCGTGAAAGTCATGCTGCAATAACCTCTGGACTTGGCCATTTCGCTGTTTGAGCTCTTGTAATGCTGGTGGAGGCGTGTTTTAGGAATAACGTCACTACAAACACAAAACACTGACCGCAAAGTCTACGAAAGTCTGCTGAAATCACATGCCGTGCTGACCTATGCCGCGATGGCTTCATCCACTGCTGCGTACGGTGCAAACGCTTGGCCGGCCACCCGGTATTCACGCATTTACTACACTTAAGCGCAATGGGAAAGAAGCCGAACACCAGTTTTGGCTTCTGTGATGCTTGCATGGTTTCGTTTGATCGCAAAATGGTAACTGTTTTGTTTGTGACCGTTTACCATCAACAGGATATCCACATTGGATTAGCAGCCCATGTAAACCATGTGTTGTGCTTCGACCGCAGTAGCTAACGTATTATATGCAACTTGCATTAAACTAGTCCCGTCGTCGAAACTAATATGCAGAACTGTGTCCTGCTGTCAGACGTACTTTCACGTAAAAAACTTACAGTGGATTAAGCAAACCACTGGGGACAATGTGGACTAAAACCTTGAGCAATTTGATGTCGCATGAGCATCTCGAAACTATGAAACAGAAGCAGTGTTGTGCGTGCTGAGTGGCTATAACTTCCGAATACGGCATCGTTCTTACAAAGACCAATAGTTCTTTTTACATTGGTATGTTTTCACTTGGTTTTAAACGCATGACGTGTTTTCAAAGCATTTCTCACACGCAGTCAAACACGGAAACTGAGTAGTATATAATCCGTGGATGTTGTTAACCGTATGTAAAAATTATCCATAAGAAACTCTTCCAGGTGCTTTGCGAACAGAGCTGCTGAAACTTGTTTTCTGTTCGCTATTACTCGGCGACACTATTTTTGCGTTGGATTTCATCTACCCCTTGACGTAAAAACAAAATCATGCTGTGCTAAGAGTTAAGTGCTGGCGAAGTTTATTGGAATTTCGTTGGTTTTTGCATTCATGGATGTGTTAGCTGGAGACAAAAGTATGTGAAAATTATCAAGAATGGTTTTAATCGCGAAACGAAACTTTTGAAAGGCATTAGGTCCTATTTTAAAGAAAAGTAGTATTGGCGTTGCACTAATTTTGCTCAGTAAGCTACAATATGAATTTGATAAAGCTGAGTTTATGTCAGGAAAATAATTCACAAACACGTAACACTTAAGTTGAAGTAAAATTCTTTGGGTTACTTGTCTTTGAAAAATATTGTTCTTATTTATCGACAACAATGCATTATCACGATTCCTAATGCATTTTTCGCAATGAAAAAATAATTACGTGCTCTTCTAATTTTGCATGAAATGACTTGGTGCATTACGGTAAGATTCAGCGATACACATGGAGAATTTTGTTTCCATGTTTTTTGCAGTATCTACTCTACGAATTTTCAAACGTGGCTTTGCTATCTCACCAACTTAACTGGCAAAACCGTTTCAACAAACGAGCGTGACGCTTGCTACAGAAAAATGATCACACTTTTTAAAACTTAATGCAAGTTAGAAATCGATTTACTTTAACGAGGGTTAGTAGAATATACGACTTTTGAACTGGAAATTAATAGGCAATCAACCTGGGAAATTATAGCGTAGAAGGAAAGTATTATCGGTAACTATGCTTGCCGTACAAATAATCAATAGAGATGCGCCTCACGAGCTGGTTGGTGACTCCAGGTTTATTTTCTAACACTGGCATTTTCTGTTTTATGCATTGTCACAAACCCTTAAAATCCACGCTATTTAGCACTTCGCCCTATGTCAATTACTTTTCTCTCGATCTTTAGTTTTGAAACTAAGCGCTTTTCTCAGCACTCTGCAGCAGGTGGTCGTATGACTTGCTGTTGTGGGTTTCATAAACTGTCGCTACCATTACAGATTAAGTCAGTGGTTCCTAACCGGGGTGCCATTTGCAATACCTAGGGGTGACGCGAGCTAATTCTTTTTAGAAAATATCATTGAAAAGTAAAGATATTTTCATTGAAAAGATATTTTCAAAATGTCATCAAACCTCAAACCAAATTGCTATGGGTTCGCCACTAGGTGCCGCAAATTATATTTCTCTTTTGTAGGGTGCCGCAAGCCTAAAAAGGTTGGCAACCACAGGATCCGTTGGTCACCTTCCATGCACGAAAGCTCTTTTTTATGCAGATCCCTTCATCCTCGTATTTCAATGGCGGCCCTAAAAAAGCATCTCCGAAAGAAAGGGAGCCGGCGCATACTGAACCAAATGCGTTGCCAAATGTTTTAAAGATTAATAGTCAGAGGCTTAAGGTATCTTGTGGGTTAATCGTGCAACTGCTTTTTAAAAACGCATCCGAAATTGGTGTTTAGCGAATAACTCCTGTGTGGAATGTGCCTATAAGCTATGGATGGATCGTGACAAAGGTTTATAACCATTTTCACGGAAAGCTTGTTCAAACACATTAGCTTTTCCTTCGTGTACATTTGAAAAACTTCACGAAAAACAACGCATTCACCTGCATGAAGGCCAAGATTAGTTCATTCATATTTCAATGTCAGGCACATGCTTTGCATACGGAGTGACCTTTCAGTGCGAGAATTCCTCTGAACACTCTAAGCAAAGGCTCAGTTGGGATAATGTTGCTTATAAATAGAAAAACGCCGTTGAACACATCACTTGTAGAGAGCCCTGCCTTGGTCATGAAATAAGCGCAATTCGATTTTGGTACAATCAATATATCATTACTCGGTGTTGTCGGTGTTCAACAATCTCTGCCATGAAATGTGTGAATCAACCTGCGATATAGATGCCTGCCTTCAGTGATGGCTTGAGAAATCAGTCACAAAAAGTGAACAGCACCGAAAAATGTTGAACAGTTCAGTTCGTTTGATACTTTAGTGGCACATAAGCATAACCCGCTTCGTTATTCCGCGACATCTGTTTGGTATCACATCTGCAGCAACAGGCGAACATCAGCCAATCCGTTGCCATGTGGTTTGCGGATGACTAATGTCAATGGTACTTGAATGACTGCGTATCTCTTCGTAACAAGTTCTTTGGACTGAATTGACTTCCAGTGACTGCTCTATCAGTACAAGAACAAGCGCAGGTTTCATGAAATTCTGTTAGAAACAACTAGTACGAAACGCTTTTAATTCTTCATGCTTGGGAAAAACTTTTTCGGCCGGGTACTTAAGACTTCGTATGATTTTTTGTCGTGCATAATATTTTTTGAATCCACTGGTTATCGATCAACTTAAGAATTGCGAACGGTTGTTTTCAGGCTAGTTTGAAAAAATCATGTTGAAGGAAAACGACGGTGCGTTCCTCAAACATCCAGCGTCTCCCGCTCGCTGCCACACCCGCAAACCAAATAAATCTTGTAATCTGCACTGAGCTGTTGGGCAATGGCAGAAATGCTGCACCACACGCCTGTTCTTACACGTTAGAGTTGGTATGGTTCTGCAAGGTGTACATTTCAACGCGGTATCGCTTGTTAAATACAAATCGAACCAATTCTATCATAGCTACAAGTGCGAGGTTTGGTGTGAATTCAATTCACTCTCGAACATGCGATCGTTATCATGGCAGTTGTGTTGGTGCACTCATGAGTAGAGATTTGAAGAAAAGCAGTTTGTACTTTTAAAAGTACAGTCTCAGGTCTATTAGACCGATTGTAAACTCTTCGTTCATAGAGTTATCGTTCTGTCGGTGGCGTGATTGATACGACGTAGCGAAGATCGCGCTCGTTAATAGCCTGTTTGCATAGTTACGCCGCGGGGCGTAACAAAGTGAAGGGCGACGAGAAGCGCCTTGTGAGAAGTGAACATCAGCTCTTGCTGATAGTGGGAAGTGGCGACACGCCCCGTTGCTCGTAACCGGCTGCGCGAACAGCAGCAACATAAAGCTTGGGACTGCTCTATGGCAGCATTTGGTTTCGTTCACTGTGGGGCCTGCCACGTTGCATGTTAAACTCTCGCGCTGTGGGTGGCTCACTGCTGATAGTGAAAGTAGTAGACGAGTAAAACACTGCAGTTAAAAATGAAATAAGCAATCCTGAAAGCAAATGTTAGCAAATGAAAATATAGACATGTTAGCAAATGAAAATATAGACACGTTAGCAAATGAAAATGTAGACACGTTAGCAAATGAAAATATAGACAGTGTTTACCAAAGGTAGTGACGATTGCTGTACTCAGCCTGGGTGGTTCGTTTTAATGTAATAACCCGAAAATCGTGAAACAGACGCTGAAATCATAGTGGCTGTAGATGTTAAGGGAAGGCAGGAAGATGATGTGAAACTTACAGAGGATACGCTCAGTGACCATTGCAATGTCAATATCTGTAACTTAACAAGAGTTTGTTTTATGAAGTATGCTTCAAAAAAGAATTGAGCTAACTTTATTTTTTTGAGTTTTACCCACGGTAGTGAAAAGCAATCTTGGCTCTGTTTTCAAATGTAGAAAAAAATTGTTGCCACCATGACTTAGGACCGAAGTACAAGCAAAATTTATTCAGATAAAAACTTCTTTGTGAACTACGGCGGTTGCATTTGAAGAGCTTTCATCTTGTAACAGCAGTAACGTTGTTTGCAGGCAGTAGAAAACAGAAAAAAGGTGAATCTGAAAACGCTAGTCCTGCTACGGGAGAAGGGCAAGCTAGTACAGCAGCTGAACAACAAACTCAGAAGCAGGAGGACGCTGTCCAAGCTGAAGAGCAACCGAAATCGGAAAACAAGGCCGAAGATCAACCGAAACAGGTAGAGTCACAGGACCAAGCTCAAGAAGAACAAAAAGAAGTTGAGCAATCCGAAACCCAAGCCGAATCTCAAACTGAAGAGAAGGCAACGGAGCAGACGTCAGAAGAGAAACCCACTGAGGAAGTGCCAAAACCTGAGGTAGTGAATCTTGTGGAATCAAGTTATTTAATTGGGCAAGCTTTGTGCGCCATTTATAAGCGCACCTTAATGCCCAATTTTAATCTTTCCTTTGAACGTATCGGTCGTGTGTTGCAGATACGTTTTTAAGAAATGAATTTCCTTCTTTTCAATCAATATAGTTTTTGCATACAAAGCAGGTTTTACAGTAGTGCGCTTGCTTGAGACTTTCGGCGTGAAGTTTGCGCAGTATTTTGTTAAACCCTTGTGTCGTTGTTTCTGTGTCTGTAAGGTCTTTATTCAACTTGCACAGTTCAAGTAGTTCATTCCGATTGGTATTTGGTCTCATTTAATAAAGCAAAGTACGTGACTTTAGAATTAAATTCAAGTAATCAGCAACGGACCGGAAGTTGGAGTAGCGTGAAACAAGTTGGAATATAAGTGTTAAGTTGCTGAATACTTTGTCATTTGAATGATCGAAGTCAATATCATGGCTGAATCATAATCTACTTTTGAACTTAACCTCTTTATGAAACATCTTGTAACAAATTTTTGTAATGGCTGAGACAGCCCAACTTAAGAACAAAGTTGGGAAGTGTGGAGTTCTTAATTAAATGGTGGCGCCTGATATATTTAGTTCTGCTTAATTTTGATAATATCTGCCGGTCTTGTCAATTTATGCAGTCGCAATAATTTTTCCATTTGCATGGTAGAATCACAACGTATTGTTTCAGGATACACCTGCTACCCAAGTAGAAGCAACAATGGCAGCCGACAAGCCTAACATGTCTTTTATCAGTGAGTTCGACAAATCACAGCTTAAGCAAACCACGACCGATGAGAAGCAAGCTTTGCCTACAAAAGAACGTGAGTCAGTCTATAACTTAGTTGTAGTAGTCGTCTGTTGCTTTTTCGCGCGAAGACCAGACGTCCAGCGTATGTGGCAGAAACTACTGCAAAGTGGCGTTAAAAGCAAACCTCGCTAGTCATAGAGTTGGAATCAACTGCCCAGATGCTTCTGCGGTCTTGGTTTTTAATAATTTGGTCGCACTGGTATGTGACTGCGCCTTCTGAGGCTGATCATTAAATAACATCGAACCAGAGTTTGCTGAACACAGAATGCACCACGCAATAAACTGATCCGAATACCTGCAAAAGCTGATCAAAGAAATGTTATTTTCATTTGCAGAGATTTCAGACGAGAAAGTTCGTCATGAGGCAGCGCAGTACGACCACACGCAAATGAAGCACGTGGATGTGGTCGAAAAATCCCAGTTGCCTAGTTCCGACGGTGAGCATGGATTCGGAAAAGTTGGCAGTTTTCGCTTTCGTATTTAAGTTATAGTTTTGTGTTTCTTTTTGAACCTCAGTTCAACAAGTCCATTCACAGTAGGCCACGTAAGTGTGGTCTAAATATGTTCAAGCCTTTCAAATATTTTCGAAAAAAACTTCGACCTGCACAAGACCTGCAATCATGCTTAGGGAATCCATAAACGTAGGACGCGTTAGTAGGGCAAGGAAAATTTAACTTGCCTGTCAGTATTCAAAAATTTCTTTCACCGAAATAAGGTCGCACAAATTGCAAACAGCTAAATAGTTTTTTGCGATTTCACAAGAAGTTTCGTGAAAGCATAGATTAAAGATTACTATGAGGAGTCTCAGTAATCTATGTCGAAAGCTAGTTTTATGGTTTCTTCAGTTCTTGTAACTTAACTGCAAGTTATTGTTTCGTCATTAAATAACTGACGTGATTACTGACGGTAGAATGTGTTTTCTCTATCAGATTTTTCCTATAATAAATTTGAAAAAGAAATAGCTGACGTTTCTCTCGAAATTGATTTATTGTCATCACCAGGAGACTTGATAATGGCTTGTTTCCCCATTGTGACCTTACAGTTATTATTGAAGAGGTTGTTAGTATCGTCACGGTTGTCATTTGGTTTTAGACAAGTGTCGTGGATGATTCCTTACTAGTTCAGAATACTAACAGAGCAACAATTGTAAAGAAAAGAACCTACCGGTAGTTTGATAAGTGCCGTCAACGAACGTTCACACATCAGGTGAATTAGTAAGCTACAACTGCCACAATATGCTAATCGCATGAAAAAACTCTAAACTGACTTGTAGTTTTGACAGCAAATTTTCATTTCAAACGGCTTTCGGCAATCAGTCAATCATATATCGCATACCACAGCGATAGCCTCAGGCATGGAGCTACGCTTCTTACAAGCATTATAGTTTAGTAAATGCATGGACCTTTCGCCCAGACGTTTCACAAGGCTTGCACGCGCAAAACTGCGCAGGCTTAAAGGCGTAACTTTCTTTACGGTAGGTTTCACCCCAATACTGACTTGGCCAACTAAACAATGTGCTCTTTTCGAATTCTTGCAGAGATGTGATGGCTGAATATTTTTACGACGTTGTCACTCAGCCTTGAGACCAAAAACCAAAGGATAACATAGAAATGGCGAAAGCAACAAGAGAAATGTGAAACCAGCAATTTATGGCTTGCTAACCAAACGAGTTGCTGAACAACAGCGCACAAAAATGGTGACGTTTTCATTTTAACAACTTGAACGGTTTCAGTTTCTCTGTCATGCCTACAGAAAATTGATTCAAACTTGCGAATACACGATTCAAACTATGTGATGGAAACCGTACGCATACTGCACTCTGCTAGTGCATTTTTCCGTGCGAAGTACATTACCGAACTTTGTTGTGTGTATATGTTTCTGTTTAGATATCGCGCGCGAAAAGGTGCCATTGCAAGCTGCATCTGTGAGCAAGCAAAGCCTGAAACATGTCGAAACAGCCGAGAAAAATACACTCCCGAGTGACACAGGTAGGTCCCTGAGCCTTAAGAAAACGGCAGAAATGCTGAGGCTGAGGTCAATTTCAAGCACACTCTTCTGCGCTCAGCTCCTTTGTTTAAAGAGAGATGCTCAACGCACCGACTTGCTTCGGCGCTTTGTGGCATTTGACGATGCTTTTTCCCCACAGTGACTTCATCCAAAAAGCGTTTTGCTTCGCTGAGAGCAAGCCGCATTGTGTGATCGCCAAGTTTGGACACCAGCCAAATAAACATTCTTCTGAATAACTTGGTTAGAGAGCTCTGGTCCACGCGTGTAGCTGTACGTGAAATAGCCCAGTGCAAATTTATCTGCAGCGATTCCAAAACAATGAGCGAATTCAAAACTCCAGGAAGGTGGTGGTGGATTGAAAAATAAAATACGTTTTTGCGATTTTGCCTGGTTTGAGGTACTTGATGAAGTTTATTGTTTTGTATCATTTGAATGTGTAGACCTAAAGGGATTTTATCTCCAGTCAGGTTAACTAAGGTTTGATTCGCTCTTTACTTTAAGAACAAGGCAAGCAACTTTTTCTTAAATGGTTTTGTATATATTTTTAGATCTGTTCGATTTTGGCGGCAAAAATTAGAGGTTGACCCAACCAGATTAACCTGGTTCTGAATTGTTCATAACATCATTTCTCAAACTTTTTGTACCCGGAAACCATAACAAAACTTAATATAATATCTCTTTGAATCTGGAAGTAAAATGGATTTTCTTCCTTCACATGGTAGCAGTACTTTACGAAAACAGTCTCATTTGATATTCGGTGTTTTCCGAATGCAAGTGAAAGTAAAATTATCTGCGCTAAAATTTTCTTTAATAGTTTTGTTGCGTGGCTGACACCGCTGCTAACGGTGACCAACCGTGCGATTGTATTGTATATGTAGATATTGCTCAAGAGAAGACCATGGAAAACATCACTCTTTTCAAGCGAGAGTCTCTCAAGCACATCGAGCCGACGGTGAAAGACACTCTTCCCACCAAAGAAAGTTAGTGACGCTTTTTAATCGGAGAAAGGCTCCTTTCGTGTTTAGATTGTCATGATGGCAGTCGATTCTTCGTATTTTTTGCCACGTTAGTAACGAAATCTTGGCCTGAGCAAGTTGGTTGCAAGGAAGCAATGAACACTTACGCAAATCAAAGGCGTAGGTCCACCAAACGAGCGATCATTCTTCCGTATCCACTTCAAACAAACGCTTGTTCGGGTCGGTGGGGATGTCACCACGAAACAAATTCTTGTTTGCGGTGAACGCAAAAGTCGTCACGCTGTAGGTCTTACGTAGGGCTTCAACATGTTAAGGACATCTGCCCCTAACAGGAAACGACTGAGGCGGTCATATCTATCGATATATTTCGAGCAGCAAGGCAGATTACTCGAGTGGGCGGTACTTCTTGAATGAAATGTTTTTTAAATTCTACGTTGCGCGGCGCAGTGTTAGGAGCCGAACAGCGGTTTGCTCGGACGTCACCTGTTCGGTTGCCCGTTAAAAAAGCGCGGTTCCCGATGGCGCGTGTCAAGTACTGTAATTATTAAGTATCTTTTCTGTCGTGAGTTACCACTGTGTCATCAAGTATACTCTCTTTCTCTAAATGCGTTTGCAGTGAGACAATATGAGCGTGAACACGCTGAGTAATTATATTATGTGGATAACAACACTTGCACTGGATGGACCCCGACCACGCGGCACGAACTATAGGTTTATATCTATAGACGGCTTTGCTTTTGTCACACAGATGACAGACATTTCAAATCAATGACGGCGTATGCTTCCGTGGCCAAGAATTATGGCGATGCTTTGCTCATGAGCTGCTGATGTAACGGTTCGCTTGCTATCGTAGAGAGCTTTCTAAAACTTAAATTGCGCCACTTAAAGGCTATCAAGAGCTACATCCCTGTCATCTCCTTGTTTTACAATAGCCTGTGGCGTTATTTTATTCAATTTTCGGTTGTTGAAACCTCTAGGCCTATTGCTTATAGTTGTCAGAAACAATCGTCTGTGAGCTTTCTCGAGAATCTGACGCAAATGTTATTCTGTATACTGTCACAAATTGACGCTGTATTCTCTTCTTGAGCTTTTGCACAATAAACTCATTTGCCCCAAATGTTTTAATCTCTTATTTTCCCCACAACGTCCATGCGGCATGGCTTTGACTTGATTTCCCTTAGCATTGATATGCATAGTGGCCTATTAACGCATTATTTTACGTGATTATGGAGCAGTGTAATCCAAAACCTGCTCGAAGCACATTTACTTAAGTATTGTGCTGCTACAATTGTGACTCTTCGAAATATTTACTGGAAGAACACGAATTTTTACAGTTGTAGCTTGTTTCTCACTGACCGCCATTAAGAGCTGCGAGGTCGGAGACCCCCTTCTCTCCAGAACACCCCCTTCCCTCCAGAACCCGTGGCTGCATGGTCACATCTTCGATGAAAAGCATTTTAAAAATTCAGATTCTGAGAACTTACGAAATATGCATACGTTAAATTCTTAAGCAAATATACTAAAGAAAAAACAAAGAAGAAATAGAAAAAACGCAAATGGTCGATTCAGAGCAGAAGACATTGTGATGCAGATAGTTCAATCTTGTCAAGTATTGCTTAAAAATAACTCCGTTCTACAACTTTTTCTTTACAGCCATCGATCAAGAGAAATCTGAAGAGAGTTGAATAACGGATGCTGGGGAAACTACTGGCCACATGGACTTCCGGTCTTCTTTTGTAACAAAAGCCCATAATTAACTGCCGTTGGTGTATTGGAAAGCAGTGGGCGCTGGAATTGGTTACTTTTTTGTGAAAAGCGAAGTGCTTTGTATGTTACTAGTGTTTTCTGGCTCAAGGTCCAGCTTATAGTTAAGTCCGTGTCGTTTAACACGGCAGCTGCAGTCTTGGAGATTGTGATAACAGCAGCACATGCATTGTTGGTTTCGTGTTTCTCATTTTGACAAGTCATATATTCTTAAAGTACTATTACAGAACTTTTGAAAGTCATGTTGGCGTCACCTTTTGTGGTGTAAGGGACGATAAACTTTTTGTTAGGCATTATTTTTTGTTGTGCGCGCACCGCACTCACTTAATTACGTTGTATATTTTCGTTGACTTACACCAATAGTGGTACATTGTGTTGACTGCATTGTGAAAATATAATTAACTGAGTTGAACAGTGGGAAAAGTCGTTACGGAATTCTTGAGCAGTTTTTGTGTTTAATTTCTCCTGCATTCCTCCATTTTATCCTTGTGCCTTGTGCAAACCAGTTTTCTTTTGGCCAGGGCGACTACTATCTGGTATGGATCTATTTACTTTAAACGAGACAAAATTTGTGCTTGAATTAGGTAGCTTAACGTTGTTCGTTTCTTCGCGTCACAGTGGCCCGAATAACTTGTACCAGAAAATACTGCTCAGCTCTAGTATGCACCGTTTTGAACTTTTCGTCACTTTTTTGAGCTTTCGGCGTCAAACGTGAAGAACAAGGCTGCATTGAAAACCCATCGAGTTGGTAAAACAAGGTCATTCCTGATTGGAGTTCGTTGCTGCTGTCCAATCATCTGATGCATGTCAGTCGGTTACGAGCCGGTAATGACCATCGGGCGCTCGCGAGACTCGATATTTGCAGCAACGTCAAGGGTCTTCAATTCACATGTTCGGAGTAGAACCGCGATTCACATTGTAATCCAGTTTGACCGGCAGTAACTGGTGGCTGTCCAAATGAATCAAACCGTTTTTTACGTTGTACATAAAGTCTGTATTGCGCGTTTTGTCATATCACTGCGGTACACACGAATCAAATCAATAACAATTGATGAATCGTGATTCGCTACGCCCCGTAATAACCGGGTGCTCCATTAATACGCTTAATATGCTTGCTATACTACCGGCTCTGTGTCTGCTTTTAATAAAGGTTAAGCGTATCAGTGGCATGGTCGGTGTGGACATCTGTGCGGCGGTCAAACCATTGAAGTCTATCACCAATTTTTACAATACAGGAGAACAACATTTTGACGTATGAGTACTTGTTAAGACGTTATTCTACTTGATAATTGTCAAATGTTAAGGTGTTATTGGCCCAACCATAGCTGGATGGCTTTGCAGTTGGGCGTCGAACTCTCGACCGTAACCCCCACTGCCAATGAAGCGCCTGTCTTTCAATAACTTCATGACGCGTTGTCAATCTGCTCCACATTCCAAGCGTCATACATGAAAAATCAAACACATAGGTATAACCTAGCCTGCCACTGAATGAGCCATTTGGCCGCTTTTAAACAAAAAACATGGTTTTCGGAAGGTACGGTTGTTTTCTTTATTCTCGTAGGCAAAGGCGCAGCCAGGGGGGGGCTGAAGGGGCTCAAGCCCCCCCCCCCTTAGCAATCAGAATATTGATGTTTATTTCTTAGTTTTTCACCAACATTGTACTGTAAGTCGAGATCAGGTGCATTGCAAAATGTTTTTTGGCAGTACCACAGGCGTA
>Ga0210059_1000074_pt1 | contig 79573 bp, 50 predicted proteins | sample Ectturendosymbi2_FD_188042 | JGI IMG/M metagenome (GOLD analysis project Ga0210059, IMG submission 188042) | Ecteinascidia turbinata endosymbiont from Florida, USA - Sample 2 (SPAdes) (version 2) | ecosystem: Host-associated > Tunicates > Ascidians > Unclassified | place: Key West, Florida...
CAGCCACTTCCTATAAATAATGATTGTGCTGGAGACAGCTGAGGCAGCTAGTGTATTATTAGTTCAATTGCTGGGTACCCTGTAAAAGATGGATATCTGTCAATAGTCGATCTTGGTTGTGGATATAAAATGACGTAACTGGAGTCGCAAAAACTGATATTTTATCTGAGCAATGGTACCACAACGATACTAAAAATATTTGTTGTTAGCCTAAGGATGATTTTAGTAAGCACTGCTCTTACACCAAGATTATTCGATTCTTGATAACAAGTTCCAAAGGGAACCAAATTTATGTTTGTACTGTTGTTAAAATACAAAAAATTGAAACATCGCAACTTTTTAACATTGTGTGTAATGGGGAAAGGTTAGGCTATATTAAATTGCAATGATAAATTATATTTTCTATTGTATCTTCACTTTTATTTAATGTGTAATGGGAAATTTTTCTACCCTAGTTACATCATCACACATCTGTTAATGATATCCGCACTAATGAACGTCTGTTTTTGCATTGTACCAACAGTGGACTGGGAGTGATTTTCAAACTACGGCAACCGGAAATGAGCCAGTTTATGACATACCTTTCCGATTACCTAATTAGAAACATAGTTAGTAATGTTCATTTCGCGTCTGTAGCTTTTTACATGTTTCTTTTGTCTTTTTGTTTTATGTGCAGTTTGTGATTTGACCTTACGATTTCAACCACTCTTTCCTGTGAGTTATTTTCTGCAAACATGATATATGCGTGCTTAATGATGTGGGCAAAAGATATAATGATTGTGCTAAAAGAGGTTCACATATTTTTAGTACCTTTGGCCAATTTAGGATGCACATTATCTATGTGTATGCATTTATCTCCATAACATAGTGTGTTGATATATATTGTACTTGTGTCTCCAACTTCATTAGTTAGTTTTGTAGATGTGATTGTGAGTTAAATATTACTTTATTAATTTCCGATAGGCAGTGTCTGTATTGCCATTGAAGGCAAAAGCACTGCTGGAGCTATTTTGCCATTAGGTGAACCTGACTGGTTAAAATAGTCATGTGACAAGTATGATATGCTTGGATTAGCATATGGTCTATGTCACATGACGTAGAACCCTAAACGCAAAAGCTAAACCTGAAACCATTTTAAAAAAGTACACAAAAAGTGTTCCCATCAATCGAAGGTGTCATCTTTACCAGCAAAGCCAACGCAAATGGTGAAAGCCGAACCGACGACCACTTGACAGTAACCACTCCATTATGTTCACCGTGCTGCTGTGTCGTGAACTCAATGTTGTGTATGGACGAAAGGGTGCATCAAATCCCCCATGTTTTAAAAAATTTTTTTATATTCTCAAGGCTATACCCTAAAAGTGTTCTACCACGGGAAAAAATAATTCCTTGAAAGTTTCATAAATTTTAATTGATATTTACCAGGTCCACATTAGGGTTGAAAGATGCAAATTTAAACAAGAAATTCTGAAAAAAGGAAGCTAGAATTTTTTTACAATCTGTTAGAAAATAGGTTGTTTGCACATCCTCACACAATCTGGAGAACTTTTAAAAATAATTAAAACATACCAAGATTATTGCTTTGCAAAAATGCTACTTATACATGCAGTTCAATATAGGCACAATGAAATCACAAAACATGGGAAAAGTATCGATTTGAGCTATTAATTGAGAATACATTGATCCATATTTTGTTTCATAACTGTAATCCGTTATCCCTAACAGTGATATAGTTTAGTTTGCATCTTGCAAGATATTTGAATCTAACTTGATGTGCCCAGTACCAGTAGTCCTGTCCTGGTCATTTTACCCCATTTTTCTACATAAAATGAACGTAGTAGCAGGCAATGTTAACCACAAAAATAGAAAAATGTAGTAGATAACACTGTGCATATCTTTATTTTTGCAAGTTTGGTATCTCCTTTCTGTCAGCTTTAACTACTTGTAGGACATTCTGAAAATGCTCTTCTGTCTTAGCAACACCAGTGAAGTTTGCACTTAGCTTCATCCCTATTTCTGCATAATAATTTCTGATGTTACTGGTGCAAAACTTGGTTTTCGAAGAAAGATAGAATGACAACTTCTTCCATTCACCTACATCTTCAGTCAAGAAATCATTGACCAGATGAAAAAGACTAAGTATCAAACAAGAGTCATGTGTGACGAAGTGTGATAGTGTTGTAAAAAGGAAAATATTAATTGGAAACTTTGGTTCCCAAAACCTATGCCAAAGCGATTTTTCAGTGTGTACTGTCTACCACAATGATCCTTGTTCAATGCCAACAATTTGTAAGCTAAGTGGCAATGCTAAACTGAGGGGAATAGACCACTGAAAGTGCAAGTAGTGCCGTTTCAAAAGTTACAAACCAAAAGTGACCAGCTGGAACAGTTATGCTAGTTATTGACATGGTCCAGTCTCATCAACTTTCCTGTACTGGGTTTTCTTGAACAAGTGCACATCATTCCAAGCGGCATCCACGGTTGTATTTGAAGTCACTGTCAAGTTCATCCAAATATACCGTGCACAGTTCTAAAAACTTGTGATGATCACGTCATAGGTGGGTGTAGGAGCAGGCAAATTTTTGTAGGTGTGATGGATTTCTGCCGGAATTTCCTCAAACTTGTCCGAAAAGTTTTTGTGCGACTTTTGCCTATGTATTTTCTCCCAGAAAGATCATGAAGACCTTTTTTAGATGTGACCTCCAAAAAAAGGTTCTGATGTGTTTTTCTGCAAACGTTGGGTATCATTTTTTATAGTCAAACAATGTTGGGCGTCATTTTTGCCTGGATTTTCAGGGTTTTGCCCAGATTTTTGACAAATCAAAACTTTTGGGGGTGTGCTTGCACCCCCGCCTCTTACACCACTGCATCAACATGGCTGATGAAATATGAAGTGTTTCACTTGCCCATTTCTGTGCAAGGCGAAAGGCTTTTGTTTTGCTAGAATATGAACTTGAATCAAGGAATGTGAGTGTTTCTTTTCTGTTATGAGGTAAGCTTTCAAAATTATATCCAAACCTGCTGAACATGGCCAATTCAGATAATTTAGAACTTCCATCTTCAGGTCTGTGACTATTTGTGCCAATGTCACATCAATACGATGTTGACGTCCTTCCCAGTGTAGTGTTGTCCAGAAGTCTGGTGCAGACAAATGTAAGGAGCAGTGAATTAGCCTGTGTTCAAGGCAGTTGTTTCACATACCGTTGACATGGGTGATTGCTGACAGTTCTATATGTTCGGTAGTTCTGGCTAGATTCCTCTGTTATGTCACCTGACCATGTTCCAGTGCCTGACCTGGTACTCCAAGCTTGATTTTGTTCCCGATAACTATACTCAGTCGCTTTATTTTGCATTCATATTTATGAAGTACAGCATGAGTTTTCAATACCAGTGAAGTAAACCATATTTTGGTGATATCCACATCTTACCAACTGTGGTTGCAACCTTCTTTCCTGCTGCACATCATGATGTGTCAACAGTGTTTTATGAAACTGCAATTTTGATTTTGTCACCCTTAGACTCCTCCCTCAGTGATGACATGTGGTATGAAGGCTGATAATCTTGGACAAAAATACAAAAAAACTCATGTGATTTTCCTCATGATGGAGCAACAAAGTCTTCAATGTTACCATCTACATCCTGACTGCTATGACTGCCAGCTAGGTGATTTGTTTCACCAGCTAATTCTCTTTTTTATCAACTTTCTCTTGGAATTTATTTTCTTTCAATCCTCGTGTGTGTGGAGCATCTCCACGTAACCGAGCTCAAAATTTAAACCTTAAAAAAGTTGCAACTGTTACAAACCAACAAAATATTCTGCGGGTCTGACAAAAAAAATGTTGCTACATTCAAAGTGACAATATAACTGAAGGCGTTTTAGCTGAACTCGAATGTATGTCAAAGACTGCAATTCTGCTGGGACGGACAAAAAGCATCATTATTGGCAAACTGCCATTATAGCGGAAGTCGTTATTGGCAAATTCTGCTGCAGTAGTGCATTAACCTATTACCATTTTTTCCATATTTTAATGACTGATGTGACCTGGTAGAGTTTGTCCAAATTTTACAATATTTTGCACAAAGTGTTTTTACAAGAGGTAGAACATTTCTGATATATGGTCATGTCATTTTTTTCATATGAGGGGGTTTGATGCACCCTATTGGACAAAGCTGGATACAGTTTGAATGGTAAAATAGTCCCAGCAGACCTTTTGCCCATGATGGCAAAATAGAGACTATCTTTACCATAACATAGTTCACCTAGTATTGCATTTTCTCTGCACAGGTTTGAAGGAAGTTATTACAAATCAGAACATTTTGTGGTAGAGACGTAAGGAATTGATTTGGATCATTCAAAGTCAGATGAAAGATCTCAAGTTTTGCTATAGAAACTGAGAAAAGTTCTTATCATCTCACCAGTTCATTGTCTGGTTTATCCCAGATACTCATGATGGCTGTGAGTGTCTTTTTAATTGGCAACGTTTTAGAATTTTATGGAAAGCTCTTTATTTAAGTTGCTCATAAAATAAGTATATTTTACAGTGGTGGAGTCTCTGGTGTATGTCAACTTGAACTGGTGCATTTGCCTAATTATGGGCAACTTTGATTTATGCAGCTTATAAACAAATGCTGCAAGTTAATGTTTTGTAACTTTGTGCAAAATTACATGCCCTTGGACTGAAAACTGCTGTATATTAGCAAAACATCCATTTCATTCCTAACAATGATCATGTTAAGACTATTTTCAATTTTTGTCAAGACTGTATATTTGGACAACTTGTATTCAGTTGCTTAGTTAGAGCAAAGGCTTGTGAAATTATTACCAATTACATTTATAAGTTGGCTTGCTCTTTAGGCTTCACAACTGATTTTTACCAAACAGTCACTCTAAGACCTTATACTGTCTGGTGGACGTATATCTACTTCCAAGGTATGCTGTCCACTCTTCTCAGTGGACATATTTCTATGTTTTTGGTTTCTAAAGTTCTCGGAAACAGATTTACATATTTATTTTAACTTCAGTTTCTGGAAACGGTCTAAAAATGTTGTTCTGGACTGAGTTTAAATAATATAAGCTCTTGGAATTAAAATGCAACTTTTGTGGCTCAGAGGCTGTTTGAAAGCATGGTTCTTTTAAGTTGGTCCACCCAGGTGGGACCAGGTTGACCGGACCACCAGGACTGTGATTTTGTGTGATGGAAGTGCTTTGATATGCTCCCAAATGCTAAAGAATGTAATACAAACGTTTATGTAAGTATATTTAGGCATGTTGATAAAGTTTAATCGCCAATGCCAGTGTCAGCTGTTTTCATTTCTCAAAAAATGCTTCCAATGAAGTGAAACATTCGCAAAAAAGTGGCTCTGGTAGGCACAGGCTTGTTGCTATGGGACGTTGTGTATAATGCTTTGGACATGATTTGATATCTTGGCAATTGATTAATGTAAACACAACAAAATGTTTGCCAGGTTTACCATTTTAGCCACTGGTGGGATTCAAAGTTTTTTAAAAGCAGGTTTCTCACTCTAATACTCGCTGACAACAGGCTCTCTCATTATCACAGTCTCCAGAGGCAAACCATGCTGGTTGGGCCAATATTTAAGTCTAAAGGTTGATCTTTGTGTTGCCAACTCGTACAGTCTAGCAAGGGAAATTCTTGATTTTAGTTCTTTTCCCAAATTTTAGTCTTTTTCACTATTACACCTTCACTGTCAGTAGTTTTTGGTGAAATCCTGGTTTCTAGTGTCCTCTTAGCAACTCATAACTTGTCAGCCGATCGTGCTGCAGAGCTGTTCAAAGTCAAAAGATTTGGCAAGTCTTCAAGTTTGCACGGAAAAAAAAAATTTTTGAATTTGTTTCGTTTTTTTTGTGGGTGATGTGGTGAGTGGAGTAGGTTTCTGGCGATTTTGGCTCGGGCTAACTAGCCGTTGGCCCAAACGGTAGATAGAAGTATTTCGCTCAGGTTTTTATTGGAAACTAGGCTGGAATCTTGAGTTTTTTGAGCCTTTGATTGACTTGAGCGTTCCAGGTTCAAAAGTAATGTTTTAAAAACAACAAAATAATTAATTAATCCCTTAATTAGATAATTAATTTGTTATTTTTAGGAGTTGAAGTGATTGTGAATAAATTCTCCTGACATAAAATTAATTGCTAAGCCAAGCAACTCTTGCATTAGGTGAAGTGCATGGTAGATTTGTCTTTGTTTGGTCAATGCTTATCTGTTTAGAGAAGCTGAGAACTAAGGAATAGAAGGCAAGATTTTCCTTTTAATTCTGTGTTCCCCAGAAGGTTTTCATTTTGTTTTCATAATATTCAAATCATCACATTCTGTAAACCCTGATGAAAGAGAGCTTCTGTATTTCACATTAGTTCCCTGCTGATTTGCACTCTTGCTATGTACAAATGTTGGTTTGTCCTGAGTGGCTCAGTTCAGCATGAGATGGCTTATATAAAAGTTACCCAGCAATACATATTCATTGTTTGTGTTGTTGCCCAATTAGGCACCTCGGGAAGATGCAAACATGATTTTTATTGTATTTCTATTCTGTGCGTTTGCTTGTTTATCTTGTTTATTATTGTGTTGTTTTGTGTGTGTGTATGTTTGCTTCCCGAATAAAATGAATGAATGAATGTCTATCTTCAAAAACGAGTAAACAATATGACCAAGGTAGCAAACATATACACTGGTAAATGCAAACATTTTGAAAATATGCTATAGCCCATTGGTAGAAGTGTGCAATATGCTGTTAGCAGTAAAACGTTTGCTGCCTGTTTGTAATACCTGTAATATGAGAAATAACTTACTCGGGAAGGAGACAATTAGCAATAATTGTTATTGAACTGACATTGGAATCAACCTCAGTTACATGGGCCAGAAGGATTCAAACTGGATTTAACTGCATTAATAGGTTTTTAGGAATGAAACTTCACATTGTCCTGTGTGTATTTGCAGTGAGTATATACCAAGTCAGGGGTCACCAACCTTTGTGAAACTGAGAGCTACTTCTTGGGTACTGATTAACGCTAAGGGCTACTAGTTTGATACACAATTTTGAAATAAAAATTTCGCTCAATTTACCTTTAATTATTTTATTATTAATGATGTTAATCTATGCGACGACACTCATCATCTTAATGCTATTTTCAAAACAGGCTTGTGGGTGACCACCATGGTCTTTGCGGGCGACCTGGTGCCTGCGAGTACCATGTTGGTGACCCCTGTGCTAAGTGATAACTCAGTTTCTGAAACGTTTTAAACTTTTATGTGATCATGTGCTAATTTATCCTTTTATACCAAGCTCTATGCATGATATAAAATTTACCACCAATTTTGTGTGAACTGGAATCTTGAATCCAAATTGTTTTTCTGTTTAACATTTTTGGCTTGGGTATATAACTTTTTCAGTGGGTTTTCCTGAGTTAGGTTAATCCTACAGATATTTTCCAGCTTTGTTTCAAGGTTTGCTTCTCAGAAATGACAAATTAGAAATTTTCAAGTACTTTTTGTTCGAACAGCTTTGTTTCTGAACAAACTGTTGTTAATGCAATATTTTGCTGGTGGAATTTGCCACCCCAAAATCGTGGTGCTATGTTCAAAAACAACATAAAGAAATCACTAGGCAACCACCTAGGTTCTTTGTTTCTATTATAAATTGAAAAGAAAGTATAATTACAACAAGCATGAAAATATCATGTAACTGAACTGGCATACCATTTTAACTAGTTCTCTTGGTGGCTGAAAAATTTATCATACATCGTGTGTGTGTATTCTCTCCACAATTAATCTACAACTTGCATTCTAAGTACTCAAAGCAAATATTGTTTAGAAACTTTATGATGCCAAACAATACTTCCAAATTCATGATACACATTTGTGTCAATAACCAGCATTCAATTGAAACAATTGTTGGTAATGACAATTAAATTCTTTGGGGAGGAAATGCAGCATCTGACTACTTCATAAAATATAGTGTAAACATTTAACGCACAATTTTGCCCTCAATAAATTAATATTTTTGATCATCAAATCTCCTTTTTGCTGGTGTCTTTCCAAAGCCAGTGTGCTTGGATGTCCAGCATTAGAAATCTGGGTGAACCTAATATAAGGCAATTGCATTCAGGAAAAAATAGCTGCAAATTTTCAGTTCTCATGCAATTTGGTTAACAAAACGTCAAAATCGTTGGAAAAGAACTTGTGAGGCACTCATTAATGCTCACTGGAAATGTCTATTCTCTGGTCAGCAATACGAATTGCACATATATATAAAGAGCCATGTCATGGCATATTGTGGTTGGCTTGTTCTTCCTCGTCGTCATTTGAGCCAGTTGTTACAATGCACTGCTTGGCCGCACTAGAGCATGGGGCAAGTGTAAAGCAACCATGCAATTATCTCATCATCCAAAACCATCAGGCCGTGCAGTCCATGGGTAGGCTGATGGATTGGACATTGGAGGACGACATGGTCAGCGGTTTGTTCTTCTGCGCCACACTCAAAGGCCATACAAGGAACCATAACCAATTTGTGGAAGCAGAAGCAGAAACGTCCAAAACTGATGCGAAGGCGGTTAAGTCGGTTCCACGCTGTTCTTGGAAGGGCGATCCAGGAGGGTGGGTGCCGGTGTCGGGGATGAAAGTACGGAGTGTTGTAGTCTTGTCCAACCACTCCGCATTCAATCAGTTATCCGTCCGGAGCGACACACCTCTGTTGTTTTTGTCAGATGAACTGATGAGTTGTTGTGCGGCGGATACAAATGGGTATCTCGATTTGAGACGCCGTGAATTCCCATTCGGTGGACAGGTGAGCGCTGAGTGCACCAGATAACCAGGCTCCATGGCACAGCGTGCTAGAGACAGTGTGGCTCTTTTGTGACGAAGCTTATCTGAATGGTGGCCTGCGAGGATAGGAAGGTTGTCCACTGGTGTACGACGCAGACATCCAGTCACAGTTCGCAAGACGTCGTTGATGGCAGGATCAACGAGGCGTGTAAGTAGTGCGGCACCAGACAGGATCGTATTTCTCCGCTGTTGAATGGGCCAGGGCTGTGGTGGCTGTTCGCAACGTTGCTGCTCCAGCACCCCAGTCGGAGCCAGCAAGCCGCCTCAAGAGTGCGCCGCGTGATGTCAACCTTTTGCAAAGTGACCCATGGTGTCGGCAGGGTTGACAAAAAACGTTATTTTTTCAAAAAAAACAACCCACCTGTTTTTTGTTTTTTTCTTTGGAAAAAGAACGTGCTTTTGGATTTTTCAAAAAAGAAACAAGATTTTGTTCTTTTGTCGAGGAAAGCGGAAAAACCCCATTCTGAATTGTTTTTATTCCATCATGCAATATCACTATTTTCAGAATTACACAGTAATAACTTGTTATACCTATAATGGCATTCAAAACTGAGGGTAAAGAAATGTACCCCATCTTTGTTTTCGCAAAGTGTTGTTGGTCAGTTCACTCAGAAGTGGTAATGTTTGGCAAACATGCGCACAACAAACAGAGAAAAACCATTCCCACACAAACTCTGCATTTTCACGTCAAGATTATGTGCATGCCCTGCTAGTTCAGCATCTATAGAGTGTATTTTTTACCATATGATTTGGTATGGTCCAAAATCAGAAAAAGTTTAGGTAAAGAGAAGGCAGAAAAATTGGTTGAAATATACCGATTGTGCAGAGCTGACGTAGATAACCATTACAATTTATTCAAAATGTTCGATTTGTTCTTCCGTTTTTTTCAAGTCCTTTAAATAAGGTTGCTGTTCGGTTTGTTTGATTAAAAAAAATTGTGGTTAACTGTATTTTTCAAAGGAAAAGTAAAGAGTGTTTTTTTGGTGGGATTTATTGTTTTTTAAGTGTTTTTTTAAAAAACCCGGGTGTTTTTTTGGGTCGTTTTCTTTTCAAAACAACCCTGGGTGTCGGCGATACGTGAGCGACCTGTCCAACGTTACTCTGAGGTAAGGCTATCCAACCCGCATGCGGCCTACGAGGTTGTTTTAAGTGGCCCGCGAAGTTCGTAAGCAGACTTTTTGAATTTTTAGAATTTTTTATAGGCTCAAGCATATTTGCCATCAAAACACACCAAAATCATACCTGTTGTTTCTGTTATGGGCCTACTACCAAAAAAACAAACCCTACGAAAATTTGTCAGTTTTTTACATTTGGTTTACAACCACACAAGCTGGCAACACTGCGTGCAACTGTAGGACTCATCGTCACCTCGTGTTATCGCATAAAACTTATCAAAATCAAGGGATTTGTTACATCACAAAAAACGTTTGTGGCCCGCAATAAATTTCCACATGTGAAAGTGGCCCGCAACACTAAAAAGGTTGGGCAGGCCTGCTCTGAGGTATTTGTGCTCGGAGCAAAAGGGCAAGGTTTCATTGTTGTGGTTGATTTTCAGCTCACGTTTAGCTTCTTTGTTGTTGAGGTGGAAGACTGCCGACACCCTTTTTGTAGTGCTGAGGTTTAGCTTCGAGGTCTGGAGGTATTCACTTATGGTTACCATGTCTTTGCTCAGCACCCCTTTCACTGCCTGCCAGTCTCCATCAGCATGCATAATTGCTAGATCATCAGCATAAGCATACTTTCTGGAAACAGTGTTTGGCAGGTCAGAGATGTAGATGTTGAAGAGAAGGGGTGCCAGGACGGATCCCCGTGGTACGCCGTTCGTGAGGCGTCGTAACCTGCTCCGTTTGCCGTTGCCGCTGGTGAGGGTGAAGCTGCGATTACCAATCAGCTCCATGATCATGCGGACCATGTGTCTGTCAGGCAGCACTCGCAGTAGGTTGGAGGTGAGGCCGCGATGCCATACAGTGTCGTAGGCTGCTGTGAGATCAACAAACACAGCTCCAGCAAGTTGTCCTCAACGTCCTGGCTTGTTCTGGCAAAAAATAACTGTAATACGTCCTTATCATATCACTTTTGAGGAGGCATTTCCATTTGTCCTTGATTTTGCAAAGCGATCATAAGATGTTTGCTAGTTTAAGGTGATGAGGTTATGTACACTGTTTTCTTCGGTACTATGTGTCAATGCATGTCTAGTTTTAAATGGTTTGTTTTGTTTCAGCCAAATAAAGGAAAGCAAGCAACGAAGGGTGCCAAGCAGATCAAGGAAGAAAATAAACAAACGTTTAACTTCTATTCATACGTGATCATTGGAGTCAATGTAAGGTTTATCCCATTTGTTAATGTTTTAATCATACGTTACCAAATCTACAGTTTTTTAATGGACTGCGCACAATATTTTGTCTGCATCTATTTTCAGTTGACAAAGGTTTTGGTAGTATTGGATTTAAATTGCTCGTTGATTGGTGTTACCTGCTTTCAAGTCAAATGTTTCCATAGCTTTAATACCGGTATTTATATCAATGCTAAATGTGCTCTTTATCAGTGTGAAAGTGAGCTTACTTTTGATTCGTAAGTTTGTGTGTGTGAAATAGGCTCCCACCCTGTGCGCTTGAGCAACTCGCTGCTGTTGCAGATAACAGCCGCGGTAATCCACGCTGCGTTTTCACTAAATGTGCGATCATTCGCAAGTTACTTTTTGTTTTTACACAAGAATCACAGGCCGATTGAAAATCTTTTAAGCAAAAACGTTTCATTCCAGTGCAACGATGATTTCATCTTCGTTGTGTAATCAAGCATCGTCACTAACACTAACATGGTAAAAAGCTTTCCCAGAATGACAGGTTTAGAATTCTTGCATCTTCGGACCGAGACAACTAAAATTTTGTTTGCTGTGCACTGGCCAAACACAGTGTATGTGTATGCATTCGAGCTTTAACGAAACCAAACGCTTTTTCGTGAGCCAAATTTTGGCTTTCAAATTCAGAGTAGTTGCAGTTCTAAATAGACAGATTGGATATTGCTGTAGTAGCGCTGTTGGTCTAATCATGCACTTGTTTAACTTATGTCTTACTCAGGTTTTTTAATGAAAATGTTAGGTACCCAGTAGGGACCCGAAAAATTTCATAATATTGATTGCGGTATCCGTTCAGATATTTCCCTTGATAATTTTTTCTGATTCTAGGGGCCCGATTTTCAATTTCAGGGACCCGAATCGGGTCCCTAAAACACCTTAAAAAACCTGGTCTTCTCATTCTTCAGCTGGTAAAAAAATTGGAGCAAACTTTTGACTTGCTTGAATGGTACTAATACGCGATTGTATTGAGTGAATAATTCTTGTCGGTCGAATGCAGTTACGTTACTAAAAGTAACCAGCACGGATCTCATCTAGATTTCATTGCTTGCGTTTCAAATTGACATGCCTGAATTCATGGCTCAACTCTTGTCAGATACTGTAGTGCGAAAGAAAGTGCTGTACAGGACGGTATTTTATCAGTAATTTTGCGATAAGTCCTTGTTAAAACAAAATTCAATTTTTGTAGTGTAATGCTATACTGGTGTTTGAATGCATCACTTAAGCCTTTGCTTCTATAAAAGTCAATGTTGGCTAAGTTCATTATTGTGTTTATGCGTATGTAATGTGGACAATGTCCACATGGCCACCTCAGCATCTTAAAAGATCTACTGACCCGAACAAGTACGCTCGGTCGTATCATAACCTGGATATTTATTTTTCAAAATTTCATTTGTTGGCCGTATCACCAGAAGCAACAGAATATAATCACCAACTGTTTAAAATCCTGCCACCAAGAATATCGGAAACTTGCGGGTTTCAATATTGCAACGTACGTAGCGTATGTTCTCAAGTTTCAGAAGAAAGCACTGATGGACCTTGATGTTAGTCAAGAAATGTAATACTGGAATAGGGTTAGTGGTCGTGAACCCTGTACTTGTTGATGTTAAAAAGTGCGTGATGGTGAAGTTCATGGATCACTGTTGTTTGCAAATCAAAGAGTTGCAGACAGAACAGGAATGCTCGTATACTCTCTTCTACCGCCATGTATGTGTCCTCGTCTTCCTTCATGTATTTGCGTATTCCATGTTACTGCGATGCACGCTTAAATTCAAGCGCCTTGCGTGTGGGAGTGACGACGTTACTCAATACAATACAATACTCTTGCGTATGCAGCGCACGTGGCAGCTACTTGTTTGTCACCAGTCATCAGACCATCCGTGATTTGCAGACCCACTTTTGCAAAAACAGTTGTTGTCCCCGCCATGTAACTCAAGAATTAAACTTGCGGAGTACCAGATATAGAAAAGCAGCCAAGGAAGTCTGCTTTTCAGCAGGATTCCAAGTTTGATTATATATTTTCGGACGTAAGTGGGGTTTTAAACGTCAGACAGAGTGAAGTGCAGTCGGTTGTTGTAATCTGGTAAACCCGAAGGAAATACCTATCCTAGCTACCGAGTTAGGACACTATCTTAAGAGTTTGCTAAATCTCATCTTATTCGACATCACACGTTGCGTGTATCAGTTGCAAAAGACCACAGCATGTCTTTGATATCTGTAAGGTGGAACATGTCGATCTGGAAAAAGCAGGAAAAGTATATTAAATGCGGGCTACGATTCGAAATAATACGTTGTTGTGATTGTAAAGGTGAATGCCTTGTCAGCAAAAACTTTGAATTCGCAAAGCTACAGTACGTCTCCATGCATGTTATGGTCCAACCGATGCTTACTTCGACTTACCGGATGACCCTGATTATGCGAATCCAATCCCGTAATTCAGCTTTTACTCGGTAGTGCACGGGAAGTTTGTATCTTAGCTGTCAGACCTGTTTTAACGTGACGGTTTCTGCTGTTTGTTCAACTTCTACTGTTGCTGAATGCAGTACTATATTGGCAGCGGCGTACAGCAATTTTTCATAGACGTTTTGTTGGAAGCTGGATTCAAAGACGAAATGCATTCATTGTATTTCAGATACCTGTCTTAGTTTTTCACATTCTTCTGAAGTATCCGGCCATAGAATGGGGCTATATGGTAAGTTTGTACTGATCTTATAATTTCGTGTGTGCTTTATTTGTTTTGCCCGGACGATGGCAGCACAGTGTGCCTCGCTGCCACAGAATAAATCAGCATCTTATCTATAACCCTTCAACGCCCGCGCCGGCCACTGTAGTGGCCGGCACTTTTTTGGCCATGAAGCGCCAGCCGCTGGAGCTAGAGAGCTGTTCTGAGCATTTCGTGGAAAAAATAAATATTTTCCCCATGTGTTTTCCTTAAAGTAATTGTCACTGTAGAACACAGTCAAAAAGGCAAGCAAGCTCTCTTGGTTCTTTTCTGAATTTGGCTTCTATCATGGTTGTGTTAGTGTTTTTCCCCGGACTAGATTAAGAAATACATCCACTTTTATATACCTGTTAAGACAACTGTGAATTCTTACGTACATTCTAATGCTATTCGCATGTACTGGACAAACGAGATGATGCTGACGCAGCCTCGTTTTCCATTTTTTTTACTTTCTTGTTCATGCACAAATATATAGCTTACCTTCATTTACATGTGTTTTGTTGTACGACTTTACGCATTATCACTTTTCATGTGTTTCTGTTGATGTATCAGTTTGTTTCGTTTGCCTGTCAACTTATGTTTTCAAGCACATAAACTATATTCCTCTAAATTGCTTTCAAATTAATGTGAATTCTGCGGGACTGTTGTTGTAAATGTTGGGAAACGTAGCTCACTGTCTGCAAATCTGCAACCTGCTTTTCAGCAGGATTCCAAGTCTTTCTGAAGATTAGGTCCCTATGCTTCATTTGACGAATATTATTTTTCAGGGATTTTTAGCTTTCTCTACTCTTATTTACGCACTATGCATGAAAACGATGAGCTCTATGGCAAACAGTGGACTAGACCTGAACATGAGTTCCGGGATGGCGGAGTAAGTCGCGGTCTGTTTGTATTTCAGAAAACGAAAATTTCTTCGTGTGTAACAAAGGACTTTCGATTGTAAGTTTTTTGTGGAATGCAAAATAAACTGCACAAAATCGTCCAGGATGTGTCGATTTCAAATAATGCAGTGCGGTTTCTATTTAACATAAGCGTATCCTTTTCTTCCAAATCGAAAGATACAACTCTTTTTGTCTGTACCTGAGATCGAACGGAATGAGGCTACGACGTAGGGTGCCATAGGCGTAGCTGCGCAGGTTTAGCTATTGTCTGAAAAACAGTGGCTAGGTTTTTTTCGCTGAGACATTTCGGTCATTTTTTGCTGAGAAATTTTGGTCACTGATGCATTTCGGTCATTTCTCTCACAATTGTATTAACTCGCCGTTCATTAGCCTGTATTTGCAGACGTTCTAACCAAAATGACTTAATTTTTTTCGGTGGTTTCAAATCATTTTGGTCTATGACCAAAAAAAGCCTAGAACAGCAATATCTATTCTTTTAATTTGCACCAAGCCAAAGCAAAATCTTGTGGCTGTTACAAAAGTGAGATATTTGCAACAATCGTTTACAACATGAGAAAATGCAATGTTTTCTTGGTTTCTTTTCTTTTGGTACTGTTTAGCGAGAAAATCGTTTTCAATGTAATGTTTGTTTCATGCGGCTTCTTCTTTTTCAGGCACATTAAAGACATCCTGATAGTCACGGCTGTTTGCCAGTTGGCAAGCTGTTTTTCGCTTTATTTCTGGCTGCTGTGGCTTGTGGTAAGTTTCCAACATTTTTCTCTTGTATTTCTGCTTAAAGTTGCAATAAAACCTATTAAGCACAAATGCATCTGATTTATGAAACATGCTCCCACGATGACTGTACGGTTGTCCTATGGATGTGGTTGCCATGTTGGAAAGCTGTGTTTTCGTCTGATACTATTACTCGAGATTTTCTGAATACTCCGTGGCTACCCACCTTCAGCGAACGTAGTTTAAGAGTGAGGACATCTTCCGCGCGTTTCAGTTTATTTTGCCATAAAGTTTTAACTATCGCTTGCACCGGCGGTTTGCCAAAGAGTCTTGCAGTCAGAGACCAGCAAAGACAATGTTGGGAATTCATCCAAACCGGTCTGCTCAGCCAAGATGCAAACAAAGCTTGTGATTTTAAATCAAAAGGAAAATGTCAGCATCAGCGCAGATTTTAGTGTTGAGACCAATGAAAAAAGACGCAGCGGAGATCGTTTAAAAAACGACTGTGTTCTTCTCGGTGTCTGCGCCGGAGCAGGCGCACGTAGCACGCCTTTACACGTTATCGCAGGGCTGGGCAAACTTGTTCAATAGAAGAGTCATTTGCAGAAAAACAAACACCAGCGAGCCGAAAAATCAGTTTGAAGTGTTAATGAAAATGCGGTGAAGAATGCAAGTTTTACACAAAATGACCAACGTCAAATTGCGTGGGCCCCTTGGCGGCTAACCTTACTAATTCGTGTTAACACATTGATAAATGAGACAAAAATTAAAGATGAGGCGACAACTCGCTATCAGTCTGAGGTAACGCTATTTAGGTGGAAGAGCCTCACAAAACATGTCGGCGAGCCGCAGTTAACCCACCACTGCTTTATCGGTTTGCCATTGCTGCAAGTGCGCTAAAACAAGGCTCATGTTACGAGCATGATGTGTTTCCACCATCTGACCTCCATTTCGACGCCTTTCCTTTGCAATGGTGACTAAAACCTGCGAAGAGACGCTGTATAAGTGAATGCCATTACCCGGGCATGTTTAGTCCGGTATCTGAGTAGAACAGCTTTGTCCAACCCAAATGGCTTACTGAGCCAAAAATTATGCCACTATCTTAACCTGGGCCGCACATTGAATGACACATTAAATGAGGGCCGCACAAACACATGGAATGACTTGCATTGATCTTGCCATCTTGGTAAACTAAATTTAGCTTAAGATAATATACTGAAAGCGTTCAAATCCTAACTGCAGTGGTAACAGACGGGATAAAGTAGCACTGAAGACCACCTGCAGCAATAGGGTCAAATTCCGGAGTATTGAAATACGGACAGGATGTCAGTGCAGCGAAAACCTCAACTGGTGGACATAGCTGGTGTTGAACATCGAATATTTTTTTCAGTAGCAGTAAAAAATCCACGCACCGCTCATAGTTACCTTGATATAAAATCATCTTTTTGTCCAAATCTTGCCGCTATAATGTGATGATCTGTTGTTAAGGTACCCGCAGTGGCTTTGTACAAGCTTTGGGTCAACATACTGGCGCCGTGGATTTTCCAAGAGCCGGAAGAATTAACGGATAAGCAGAAGAGGAAATTGGAAAAACGCCGAAAATTGCAATGATAGTGTTCTTATTTACCGCAAAGTTGCGATTTCTTTGTTTTTCTCAGAGCACGTTTCTCACAAAACCCAAATCCGTTCTTCTGTCGCTGCGAGTCCGGACCGTGTCGGGTGCTTTTATCCTGTGAAAGTTTGCTTCAGTAATTTTGGTTTCAGACAACGGTTGCCGTTGCGCTGGTGGTCGAAAATCAAACAGCCTCGAGTAGAAAACTATGCCAGGTGGGTGCTTGCAAATGCCACCTCCCTTATACAGTACTGTAATTGCTTTCTCGCGGTCATACGCAACTGTTGCTTGGGCTAAATGCCCTTCTTTCTTCCGGGTCATGAATTGCATGCGACACTGGCGCGCTCTCAAAACAATCATGTGCCTGACTGGGCAGGTTGGAAAATCACCTTTTGCCGAGTTTGAGGTCCGTCCAGCGGTTTCGCGTACCACTTAAAAGGAAATTTTATGCTGATCCGATGAAAACGCCGCTGCTAAAGGTGAATTTATTGCACGAGTGTGATACTGCGCTTGGTACAAGGACGTTGGTGTTGATGAGATCTCTGTTCTGATCGCATTTTGTTCGACGACGACTGCTTATTGACAGCACAGAGTAGATTATGCTTGCCGTCTTTGAAGTGCGAGCTGCTGAGATTGTCAAGTAGAGCAAATAACGTTGTTTATAACGCTTCGACAGATGCGACTGGCGGATAGCTGTCAAGATTTGGTTGAAGTAATATCGTAACGCTTGCGAAAACAGATCAAGCGACAATTTTTGGATATCGCTGGTGGCCTTGCCCAAATATTCGCTTAATTAAAAAGAGGCTGTGGCTGTAAACATTGCACTGGGATTTACTCACGTCAACAATGCGTGCGAAATTCAACGCTGTCGGTAAATTCGCGCGTGTTGGCAAAATTCGTGAATAGTTCTGTCCCACGAATTGTGTGGGTTTCACTTTGGTGATGTGAAACAGAATTTAATCGATCTGTTGCTGTTTCATTTTGCACCTTACTCAAAGGAACTGACATGTGTTCGAGGTCCTCAAAACCGCACTGCGCCTGCGCTTTCGCCGCCATCGTTAATGCAGAGTCCTCCCACTCTACGAACGTTACTTGTTTTCAGTCTGCTTGGTCGAAAGATTCGGTCGTTCGGTTTGACCTCAACGCGCAACGCACCTGTTCAGCACAGAAGCGCAGAATTCGTTTGCACTTTAAACGCGCTGTTTGTTTCGTGAACTACGTTTGTGTGTGTCGTCCGGGAATGGATTAGGTGCTCATCGTTTGCGATCTCGCATCGTAGAGCGGTAGATCAGCGGTCGTCGATGCTTTATCTCATTTGTGACTCAATAAGTTCATCCTGTTTTTATTGAAGTCAGCGTTCCCTGCCACTTCTTCGAGTCAGCAGTCGAAGGAATCGCGAGTCGCTGAGAGTTCTCGTTGGATTGACTACTTTAAATGATCAGCGCGTAGTCGTTGCCAAGACCTATACCTGAAAACTGTTCCGTGATGGCGCTCAGCAAATGCCATCGTGAATTACGTGGTTGTTGCGTAAATTACGGATTTACACATTTTGGCAACACGATGTGCTACAGCTTTTACCTAAGTACTACATCGAACCTTGCTGTTGTCCGTCGGAACAATGCAGTAGGATTTAGATAGATTGCTGCTACGGAGCTCACCATTCTGGTTGATACGGGCGACGCACCTTACGTGTAATTCTCGCTCAGTGGTGAAATTTACCACTGTCCTAGCTTCCTTCAAACAAACCTGGGTTACTCGCGCAGTAACGACGTTTTGATCTCAAATGTGAAAGGCAGAGGGTTGGACGCAGGCCCGTAGTTATGTTTTACTTTTTTATGGGGGGGAATGCATTTTTAGGGGGCAAGGGTTTTGTTTTTAATGAAATGTTCAAAGCAAACTTTGACGTCACACTTCTGGGCAAACAAATTTTGAGGGGCACTTCGCCCCGAGGTTACGGGCCTGGTTGGACAAGTCCCCGGGGCAGTGTTTGAGATGGCATGTTGCTCATTTTAGGAAACAGTTCTTGACTTAAGATGGAGCGACACACACAGCCGCAAGAAAGAGTTGGTTGAACGACTTAAGCATTTCGTCTAATTTTTTGAAACGTGATTTAGATTTAAAACTTTAAATCGTAATTTCACGCACTGTTTGGACGTAACTTCATGCACTGAGGACGCCAAAATGCCACATTTAGTGTAGCACAAGTAGTACTTCATGTTGGGGTAGCAAGCATAAGCTTCGTCTCTGCTCAAGTTGAAAAGCTCAAACTGTAACGCAACGTTGCGTAGAAGTTGTTTGTGTGGCAATGTGCAAACCAATTACCACAAAAAGTTTTGCTGGTGATAAATTTGCTTTTTTATGAAGAAAATCTTTGGCAACGAGTTATCCGCCTCCCAATTTGACTTGTTACTTCACCAACTTACGACGGTGTGCGTATCGGTGATCATTTTCTGGAGTTGGCATGCCAGCCAAGGCTGCTGTCAAGCTGGTTTCTTTGGAATCAGTGAAACAAAGCAGTGGCTTTACCGTCGGAGACAGTATGAATCGTTTGTTTATTTTTACTCTACGGGCTGACTTTCCACGGATAGGCGTAGCCATGGGGGATTCCCCCCAATATTGTGCCGTTTCGTGCTTTGAGAAGCGGTATCCCCAACAAACTATTTTTGCTGTCTTGAAGTCAAAGTATTGGGGCCACATAACGTTTGGGCTGGCTTAGATACTGTTTCCAGGCTAGGATATCAGTTGAGTTCGGTGTGGTTTGTTCTTTGAACAAGAGACGTGAAATGCGGTGTTTGAGTGCAATATTTTTCCCGAATAAAATGATATCCTTTCTCTGAGACTGGATTTGTGCGACTGCTATCAAAACGCTCACGACATAAATCCCTGCAGTTCTGCTTAGTGGAGGCTGTTCACCTCCGCAGCAAGCGTAGAATGATGGGCATGAAGGCTTTTGCAGTGTTTGCCAATGGCTCTTCACCTTGACTTTGACAAAACAGACTTGAAATAGAGTTGGTGTCAGCTACTGGTGGTTGCAGGGCTGTTTTATGAACGTGAAGCTTATTTTTGTGAGCAACCAACTTCTGTAATTCCAAAGCATCAAAGTTACCGTGTGGTGACGATCTCAATTGCACCGTCTTGTTTCCTTTTCCATAATAAAATAAATTGAAGGGACATCACGAAGTCGCCTTATACAACAAGCTTTGGTTTTTGCCGCACAAGCAATTCTTGGCTTGATTTGCACCTGTTCTAACCTTGTATTTTGCCAAAAGGTCCAAACCTTTATCTACGAAATGCCATGGTGCTTATATGACCAAAATCAGCGGGTTTGGGATTTCCTAAGATAACCAGCAAATAGATCTTGGCTACGGCTTTTCGCTTTTATCAACATTTCTTGTCTTCTGCTCACACTCGATAAAGATCAACGTTGCTAATCCTTAAAAACAAATATGTCCGTCATCTTTGTTGCTGAGTGTTACATGACCAGGAGGTGCTAAATTCACCGCAAGACATAGAGATTCTGCAAAAGCTCTAGTTGCGAAAAAACGGCGCCTTTCTGCTTACTGTTGCGAGGTTGATCGAAAACGCGTTGCATTTAATCAACATGCACGTTGAAGCTAAAAGGCGAATTGTGAGGATAGGACAACGGAGAAGGTAGTATCAAAGCCTTTGGCCAAGGTCTGTATTCAAAACAACTCCGACAAAATTTAGTATGCCATTCTGCATCTGCTAAATATGTTATTTTTTTCCTGTTTTGTACGTCTTATTAAATCATACAGTTATCACTGAGGAGATCTCAACAAACCGTAGCAGGATGTTAAATCACGCTTTGCGGATGAATGTAATCAATCTTGATTGAAAAGCAACATCGCGATCAAAACAGTGCACAGATGCGCAGACTGCCAATAACATGGAAGGTGAAGAGCACTCGCTACATTTGTAGTCTCTCCTCCTTCGTGCCATAGCTCGTTGATGACTTACGCGTACTAAGGCACGGGCGTTGCAATATTTCGGTGGATTGGCAGGCTAAAAACACGGTAGCCAATACCAGCGAATAATCAAAAAGCCGCCACTTCTTTTTAGTGGGGGACCACCTAATGTGTATGGAGAGCCAGAATCATGGGGCCTCTTCTGGCAAAGCCTGGGTATTTTGGCCAGGAGTCGGAGAATACATTTTGAAACTCGCTGAAACAAAGCGTATATTGCGCTTGTTAAAACCAATGTTAGCGAAGGGTCGAACGAACAAAAAGCTACCAAAGGCTTGGCTGCAGGCATCCTGCAAATAACAAATGTAGAGTGGGAATGTTGATGAAGCCTGGGTTGCGCAGGTGTCATTATGATTTCATTCCTTACTGCGTTATTTTCTGGACTCGATTTGTACCACACGTTGAGTTTTTGCGTCGGTCCATTCATACAAAAGGTGTCCATGAGCAGACACACATAATGCCATGTTTCAGATTATGATGTGATTCGAACAACTTGAGGTAAAAATACAACAAACAGTTGACATGTTAAATATCGACAGAGGAAGAAAACACGCGAGATAAATAAAATTACCGGATATCATGCATGATAATGAAAGTGGTATAATCAGGGGCGTAACGAGGTTAAATGGGTCCTGGGGCAAGAAGCAAGTTTGGCGCCTCCGTATTCGAACCTGAGGTCTTTCGGAAGCAACTGTACTGTATTGAAGAAAGTACATGTGACATTGATGGGACGTTTAAGCGCCCCTCGCAGTCATTCGGTGCCCGGGGAATTGTTCCCCTCGTTGCGCCCCTGGGTATAATGAAGTAAAGTACATTGCAATGAAAGTCGGAACAACACAGCAACATAATATTCAGTAGCGTAGTCAGCCCAAAATTTTGAGGATCTAAATATTTTGACTTTAAGCGAGCAACAATATTTTGTTTGGGACACCGCCTCTCTAAGCACAAAACGACAAGATAGACTAGAAATTTGCGGGGTAGCATGACCCCCCTGGCCACGCTTGTGTTAGCATTACACAAACTCTTTTGCAATCGAAAATCCAGATCTTCATTTTACGCAAGACCGATACCCGCGATCAGCCGGAACGAAAGCAAACCCTTTCAATTGAAATCTTTCGACTTTATTGTGCTACTGAGAAGGCTACATCCAGCCCCCCAAAAGCTGCAGTTTCGTGCTTAGAAGGGTGGAACTACATTGCATATTGCCCGAGTTCCTGGTCTTTGGTGAAAAATTGTGCTGATTTGATCCAAAAAAGTAAACCTGTTGTCACCCTACTGTCGGCTCTTAAAATCTTTGATTTATTTACTGCGCCATGCATCGTTAGGCTGTAATGGCATGGTCGTTGTGTCGATTAATTTGGCGAACGTACTGCCGATTTGTGATGTAGCCAAATCTTTTTTCAGAAGTTGCTCACAGCATTGACTTATGTTTTTGAGCTTTTTACCAACATGACCATCACCCCCAGTCCCGTCGCCACGCGGGGGCTTTTGGGGGCTTAGACCCCCCAAACAAAGCTCCAAGCCCTCCCAAACTGAAACATGAAACACTATAAATCAGTTGAGTTTTCGTCAAATTTTAGAGTGTCAAGCCCCCCAGCACAAACCCAAAGCCTCACGCAGAAACGCAAACCCCCCTATTGAAAACTTTTTGCGACGGTTTTGATCACCCCAAGACTTATGGCTAAGTGTGGAACGTGTAACAATAGAAATTTCGGAACACCTTCACTGACACAAGGCGCGGAAAATCAAAAGGCTTACCAACCACGCAAACATGTAGAAATAACCTATCATGGGCGTCGAAAAGGGGTACAGGTGTGGTCTTGGCCCCTGGATTTTGAAAGTGGCCCAACCCGGATTTCCAAATTTTTTATTTTCCTACTAAAGTTTTAGCAGAAAAATGTTTTTATCTTGCTTTCGGGTTAGTAATATTAAATTCCATTACTTTTTCCCCCCTGCAAAATGTTTTCAGCCACCACCTGGAAAAAACACTATTGCTCCCACATGGAAAAAATCCTTCCGACGCCCATGAGCCCTACTACTTTCGACGTTTGGTGTTTTCAAACGGTTTTCTGCAGGTTATAACAGTTGAAGACATACGTAGCTTAGAACACAGACAGATTGTACAAACCTAAGCACTAGTTTTGTTATTTGCCAAGCAGCATACCTGGTCAACTGTTAATAAAAGCTCGAACATATAGCGACTAGTACAACTTGTGACTCAGATTTCAACTAAGCTGCAAAGCGGCAGATTGTTACTTGATTTTGTTACTTCTTGTGTGGAGAGCAACCTTCGAAGTAGCAAAATCAAACATCATTGCCACAAAACAAAAACCTTGTTACCTCTTGTAAATGTTCACAAGTATGTAAAGGCATATACACAAACCAACATCCTACAAATCACTGGAACAGTGTTTTTCAACCTTTGCGCTGCAGCGGAACCTTCCGCAAATGTTTGCGTTGCTCATGGATCCCTATGCAATGATCCAAGCGTCAATGTTGTTAAGACCGCATAGAACTGTGTTTGCGAATTTTGTCCCAGGCAATTTCGCTCTGTTTCCCTGGCAGCCACACGCGGAACCCTGAAGTTCCGCTGAACCCTGGTTGAAAAACACTGCATTGGTGAAAATCTCTAAAATGTGACGTGGGAATAATGGAACCACTAAAATGCAATTTTCTGAGCATTTAAAGCTAATGAAGTAGCAGTGTGTATTTGCTGGAGTTTATTGCTTCATGGAAATGCTTAAAATTTTATGGCTTCAAGAGCTTCAAAATAGCAATTAGTGATATGAAAATCGCACTAGCACTGCGTAGCACGTCAAAGAATTACAGAATAATAACCTTTTGTCTCATGAAAAATGTATATTTAATCAGGATTTAGTTTTTTGTAAAATGTATTGTTTGCAAAACAATAGTCAATTGAAAAAACTTAGGTAAAAGTAAAAGACACAAGTGTGCTGAAAAATTTATTTAAGGGTGCTACTATAGTATGGCCTATGCCGTCGTTGACGACGATGAGCTCGGCGCTTCTCCATTTTTTCTGTGCAGCTTGTGGCTGACAATGAATAGTCGTCACTAAGGGAGACACGCCATCCGTTGTGATCGGCAGCAAGTGTTTCCCAGGACTGTGATGAGATGTGGAAGCTCGCCATGCCACGCTTGATGACGTCCTTATAGTGCAGCTTGGCTCTTCCAGTTGTGCTAGGCGCATTATAGAATTCGCCGTAAAGGATATTCTTGGACAAGCGGCCATCCCCCATACGATGGACGTAGCCCAGCCAGCGCATACGTCGTTGCGTAATGATGGGATGAGGTCATACGAGACGGTGACCTGTAGGATGGTGGCGTTAAGGATGTGGTCCCTCCATGAGACACCAAGGATGGAGAGGTGACATCTGAATTAGTGGAAAACGTTGACGCCTTTTTCTTTGGAGCGGTATGTGCACCACGTCTCGCTGCTGTAAAGGAGCACATTCAGGACGTAGGCGGAGTAGACTCTGACCTTAAACAAGGGTACTACTGTGGTGTAGAAAACACAACCAAAACCTGTCGAGGTCCAACTGGGTTTGAAGCAATGTAAAGTGACCAATTCGTTTCACCACAGCTACAAGCGTTGTTGACACTGAATGGTAACGACAATTGTTAAAGGGAGACTTTTGAAGTTGCTATCACAATGATGAATTCACTCGTTTGGATTGGCCTTTCTCGGTACACTGTAAATTTCTGGAAGAAACACTTGCTTTTCAGGAAGTTGAGTTTTATCTGAAGCTGAACTTAACCTAGAAACATGATATTGATTTTCCAACACGGTTTTCGATGTGGCGCCGCAGGCACGATTTTCAGTATTCGCTTCGTTTCGTCCATAGTCGCCGTCAGTGGGCGTTACGGCCACTTCCCCGTTTACGAGGTCAAAGTCAGAAACGGCAGAAGGCATACCTTGACCATCTTCGCCATTGTTGGTAACGACCGTGTTAAACGAAAGTGGGTGTTTTTCTAATGTCGGACCTGTTATATCAGATTTTAAGCAACTTGCATCAAGAGGCATCGGTGTGTTTTGAGGCATTAGAACTTGTTCATAGGGGTTTGCTGAACTTTCTTTTGCAACCAAATGTTGCTTATCCACTTTGGGACTGTTTTTATCTCTGTTCATGTCGTCGGCAAAAGAATATGGATCTGAGTTGACATGAGAGTAAGAATATAATGATTCTGCTTGGGTGTAGCGATGCTTCGTGGTCGGGGTTTCAATGCCATTTGTCTTCATGTCATATTCGATGGTGCGTCTAGCTGAGACCTCTTTAGCGGTTGTACCTGTAAAATCGAGGAGAAATTAACAAAGTGCGATAATACCCCAACCGCAAACTGTGCATAAAATATTTTCTTTCCAATTTATAACAGTGAAGAAAGTCAGGCTCGGTTCTAAACAATTCACAAAATTGGAGCAATGGACTCAAAGCCGCCGAGGCAGTCAGGATCAAAAGGTATCGACACAGTCAAAATTGCAATTTCAAGAAAGCACAATAAAATACAGTACAAGCTCTTTCCTGTAAAAAAGCGTTTAGTCACAAATTCCCATGTCCATGCTGCAGAATCTCGGACTCATGTTTCTTTTGCTTGGATTGATTCCCAAATGTAGAGAAACCCCCTTGCCACCACATATCCGACATTTAATTGTGATTCAAAGCAGGTCGGCAACCAGAGGGGGGCAATCGGGCAATTGTCCCCCCCAAAAAATTTTCACAAACGTATGCATTTTTTAGGTGCAGCAACAAGTTACATCTTATTGCCCCCCCGAAAATATCAGTTGGTTGCGGCCCTGATTCAAAGTGTCTGGGAAACAAAACCAAACTAAAGCAACGTTAATTTTTTATACAAAAAAATAACATAAAAAAACTTTCTAACCAGAGTAAGGTGGTTCACCGACTAAATAGTCAACGGTGGACTTTTCAACGCTGTTGTAAGTTTCTTTCCGCTCTGTCTGTCTTGGGAATGCTGGTGGTGTTGTCGCACCGTAGTCGTTGCTCCGCACGCTCAGCCTTCTAGCTGAACCTTGGTGAGAAAACACAAAAAATTTTACGACACTCTACTTTAAATTTCAAAAATATTTCGAAGATCAGCAAAACTGCACAGAAAGGAAAAGGAAATTGCACATTTACACAATTTTTTTTTGTATCGTACTTTACATAACAGCTCAATGTGCTTTAATCGCAGGCCTGTTTGTTGCTTAGGTGGGGAGTAAAGGTAAATGCAAGTACTTTTGTTGATATCTACAGATGAAGTCAAATACGGGCAGACTCTTGAATACACGAAACTTTGCAAGGCATCACTGTCAAATTCCAGCAACTATCCCCATGGACGTCGGAATGATTGTTTCTAGTGGGGCAACTGTGGGCTAAATTTCATTTCATCAACTCGAATTTAACAGAAAGACATTTTTCTACGAAAGGTTAATAGGAAAATATCCAAATTTGAGAGTCCAGGGTGAAAGGTGACCTTTTCCGTCCCTTCACATTGACATACTGCTGTCTACACGAAGAATCGTTCACAAGTTTTTTTGTGTCTATTTTGTTTGTTCATTTGGAAAATCACATTGCTTTCTATGGATCTAGCATTTAAAAAAGCAAATAGTTGCCTATCACGACACTGAAATGCAAGGTCATGTATTCCACGAGTAATAATTCCAAACTGCGTCCTTAGAATTACACGAATAGAAAGCAAACTGCCCACCATTGGAAGTGCTGCCTGCGAACAGAGGATTGTCAAAGCTGAGATTTTGCTGCAGTTTCTTCTTTTTATTCTTCCCCGTTTTGAACCAACGCGCTCTGTGTGGCGACACCTTTAAATGACACTTTTGTTTTACCACTTCATAGCAATTAAGTACTTGTCAGAGAGCGAAGTACTTAAAAAACACTTTTCAAGACAACGTGAAAGGTTATGAGTGGCACATCTAGCTAGAATGATGAAAATTTCATAACGTATCTCGATATTTTAAATTTAACTGCCATTGGTTGTGCAATTCCAAGTAGGATAGTTTTTACGTTCATTTGAGAAGAAATGATTGTTATAAGTACTCACAACGATTCGATCTACAGAAGCCGATTCCATGACGTCACCAACAGATTCCCTGTTCGCTATGAAGTTGATCTGTATGGTTTTTCGACGTCTTCGTCGTTGAACAAGAAAAAAAGTAATGAGAATCAAGGTCAGTAAAAGGACAAGAGCTAGTGGAACTGCAATCCAGACCGGCTCTTTGCTGTCGTGGTTGGTGTTGTAGGACATGGTTGCTCGAGCCATCTTATCAAAATGGCGCTGGAAGTGTCCTTTGTGCGATCCAAATCGAACAGATATAAGCGTTTCGGAGAAAAACGGATCCATTTCATTTTCACTCTGACCCTCAGTAAGTGCTGCAACATCTGAAAGATTAAGTAACATTGTTATCACAAATGTGTGTTGCTACTGATCCCCTGCATGTGATAACATATCAAAGTGGCTGTGTACGAATATACGGATTTTTTTGCTTACTGTTTCAGTGAAATATTTGGACATGCTTCTGAACTGACTTCTAATTTGGGAGTTGTCGGTGTGAACCATTCGAATTTGAACGTTACGTTAATGGTTTATTCATGCTTTTTTGTGACTCAAATCACGAAGTAACACGAATGCAGCAAAGGCAAAACAACATCAAAGAGATGAAATTATTGCATGTTGTAGGGTTCTGGGTTGGTTGCGGTGCCGAATCTAGTCGGTAGATTACGATTCCACAGAGATCCCTACAAGTTGAGGGGTCAACCTAGTTGTAGCAGGAGCACAGGTCTCCCAACCCAGCAACCCGACGTCTTGAAGTTGCCAAGCCAATGCAAGGCGAAATAAAATGCTCTAACCACTTGGTCTGTTAATAACTCTCCAGTAGCACACTAAATTGATTGCTTCTTTCGGTTATATTCATATATACAACAAAACCTCCAATACACTCATTTGTCAAGTCAGAACAATGTAACGTTAAACGGTTCGATGTAGAATAATGGTGAACCAAAAGCGCTATGGCCGTTCGCTTGCGCTACAGAAAACAGCGACCCACTGCGGTGATGTAGATTTGCAGTATATCGTGTCAACTGTTGCACTGTTCGCAAACAAGTACATTGCGTTGAATCACGAATGGAATATTACTGGAAATTAAGCCGTAAGTATGCACTAAACATCAAAGCGTTAATGTATCCACTATAATGTTGATGAAAAAATAAAAACATAAGAAAATCCAGGTTTAGCAAATTGATGACTGTATTCCAACATGTTTGAATCGCAAAGGGTGGCGAAATACCATATAAGTTAAGTTCTCAGCTAGTTAGGTTGCTAGCACAAATCTCTTTCTAATTGAATACATTTTACTTGTATGTAGTGAAAGAAAGTAACGAAATGCATCGAATCAGCCCCAGATAAAATAATTACAACAAAACAACGATAAAAAACAGAGGGAGAAAAGCATGCCCATGTACAGGTTAGTCACAACGCTTATAAACTACTGGCAATTCAAACATTTCACTTTCATATGATATGAAAATTACCGTGTGAAGGGATCCCTAAAATCGTAGTAATCAGTATCCACAAAAATTACGATAAGTTTGCCAGGTACCTTCATCAGACTTTTGAATTTCTTGTTCGAGTCTTTGGAAAACGTCGATAGCCAGTAGAAAAGCGTTGGTATCTGACGTGACGCTATCCTGTGTATTGAAAATCCGGTTCAAAATAATTTAATGTCCCCACGACTGACATCTTTTATTCGAGTGTATACGCTAGTTTAACAAAGGTTTCAGATTTGCGTAATTTTGAGATCTTGTTTGTGTGTGTAGTCTACTCCGTGGACGGTAAGTTTTGTTTTAGACAATTGTTGAAGACATGATTGGACGGACAGCTCCAAACCAACTATCTTTCATGAAATCAAGAAAAAGGTTATCGCATATTGCTGTCACTAGTAAATACTTTGGGTAGCACCCATCAACTAAAGTTGTGAGTCAGATGCAACGTTTATATTGTTCATTTCTATTAGGTTGTTACAGCATAATAACCGCGATTAGGTCACGAACACTTGCATTCTGGAAATGCACGGCTGACGATAAGATTGTTTCATGTTTATAAGCACCCTCTCTTTCAAAAACGAGAAAAGCAATGTGTGAAAAATGTTTGCCAAATAACCATGGCTGAAATTATCAAGAAATATCGCTCTTCACAGTAACACTGGGTAGAGCCAGGGCCTACAAGAAGACCGTACAAGAAGTGCATCGTACTGGGACCCGGGTGGATGAAGGTATGCACACTAAATTTTCTGTAATCACGCCCAAAGTTGATGGCCACTTTCTCCAAATGTAGCGCTGGTAGTTTTATTTGTAGATCTTAGCATGATAACTGTTTTATATATATTCTAATTACTATACAAACAAGATACACAAGCTTCGAGGAGTACCCCAGAAGCTAGGGAGTCCGGTATCAGTCCTCGTACCCCTGGTCAAGTTTCTCTGAGAGACCCTGGGTAGAACTGAAAAGCGATCCTGTCCTCTGTAATTTACTTTGAGTATGTGGTCTATGGTTGGCAAAAAACTACCCATGCTGTTACGAATGATAATGCAGTAATCACGGCAAAAGTCTATCGCTCAATCGAGTACTTACGAAAGCAACGACAGTGGTAATGTTAGTTTCTTTCAATCCTTTCAAGTCACAATGAACTGTCACAGAATCTCTGTACTTCTTCATCGTGGGAATGCCCCTGACTTTCTCGCACAGGGAATTCACCGTTGCATCCTGCACAGTCGAAAAAAGCGCAGAATTTTCATGAAAAACAACAAAGAAAAAATCATCAGGCACTTCAGTCGTAAATGGTCGAAATACATAAGTTGTGAGTCATTTTCGGGTAAAGTTGAATGCCGCCAATTTGTATGGAGAATCGCGCGACTAAATATCATCTGGAAATGTCACAGAAACGCACAATATACTTTGAGGTTTGCTACAGTTTAGTGAAACTGATTATTTTAAACGTATGACAACCTTTGTGGAGTTTCGCCCGGATGTTTTAGAAAGTTTGCTTCAAATGTTGCGAAGTCGATGTGCGGGGGCGCAGGACGAATCGTTTCTACAACCAGAATGCACAGGGAATTGTAACCATTTCTCCACAAGAGTTAATTTTAAGCGTCCAACAGAGTTTGTTTTTCCAAATTAGTATGCAAACAGTCATAAAAATCTCTCCTGAAATGTCAAGGAAGGTGTTGTGAATAAAACTGTGAAATTGTCAGGTTCCGGTCAGTAGCTCCAAACCTTTTGCTGATCACTGATAATTTGGAAACAATTCAATCCTGTTTACTTCTACCTAGTTCAATTTCATTTATACTCGCTTTCTGTACTATTTTCGGAGTGTCACGAGTGGTCTGCAGCGCCCAGCTTCGCTTGCTTGCGCCTGGGTCTACGTGTCCGACTACGAAAATAGCCACGTGGCCCCCGGCGCTAGTAAGTGGAAATGGGTGCCGCAGACCACTCGTGACACTCCGAAAGTAATACAGAAAGCGAGTATAAATGAAACTGAGGTGGACCTCTGCCTGACAATTTAAACATTTGAAAAGAGTCATTGCATATCAAACTCTGCAGTCTGAGCCAGTGCAACTTTGCGGAAAAGTTCCAAATGTATAAATCCGTTGCGGCATTTTTAATTAAACCGAAACAACATACTGTACAATAAAAAGAGCAAACATGTGATAACTGCTGCATAACCACTGACGAACATATTGACTTTCAAGCGCTTACCAGAATCAGCTTTGTTCTGTCAAACACCATCTCTAGAAGCGGACAGTTGTTTGAATCCTGATCTTCTGTTGGAAAAGAAGTGATGATAATTACCAAGAAACATAAAAGTTTGATCAGCCACGAAATTACGAAAAAAACACGTGCTGAGATAAAAAAAGAAACTAAGGATCTGCTACCAAAGACATATGTTTCAGTCCATCTGAGGTTCTGTTTATTTTCGGGTGCATATTCACTATTCTCAAGTCACAAAGTTGATCTGCAAAGTTTTTCGGCGTACTTTTAGGGTTAAGGCATGCCCTCGAACTGAAAATATAATTTTCTACCGTTATCCCTCAAATAGAAACAACTTATAATCGGTGAAAGCACTACCATTCATCCAAAAGTTACAAACGATTGTCAAGTAAATTTACAGCACTTTCCCACATTCTTGCACACACACCGAAGAAACGATTTACCTGGCGATTTCTCACTATCGAGGCACTTCGACTTCCAATCACAGTAAAATTCCTCAGTTGTCTTTCTGCAAAATGGCGACACACAGATGGGAGGAGTGCATACACCTTCATCGTAGTGGCGATATTGGCACTTCAGGTTCGTAAGGTTATGATCTTCAACAAACCATAGGTTGAAACAATAATGCATAAGAGCAAACTTGGTGCAATGCAGAAAAGTGCGCCCCATAACCTGGGCATCAACTATTTAATTTACCGGATTTTAGTTTCTTGAGCAACTTGCTTGGGCATTTGCAATATTCCGTCGAGCAGTTCACGACTGGAGGAATAAATTCTGCATCAAAGGAGGGAAATTTACCAATGAGTTTAAGAATGTAGGCGGCCGGGCGGCATGCTATCAAACATGAGATACTGTACCAGTGGAAACTCGTCAAAAAGTTCAATGGTAGTTCAGAAAATAATAAGCGATGATGCAAAATACCAGGAAGCGAAACAACAAAACTTGTGGTTTCCTACATAGAGTCTATAATGTCAATACTAGCCCAAAAAAATCGGGAGCGACTCAGAATATGTTTTAACAATCTGATCAAAGTTGGAGAAATTTCTAAGGGTGTTTTTAGTTAGTCTCATCGTTTGCACATACAAGCATTTTCATTAAAGTTCAATGCTTATGAAAATCTTTTACAATACGAAGAACAGTTTGATGCGGCGACCTAACCAACGAAGCTTATTTCAGGTTCACGGCTACTAGCGAAACTTGGACGTCTTTAACAGCAGGATAGCAGATGGTATAAGCCCGATGGTTTCGTGCTAAATCCTTTGAATGGCATATATGTTTGTCACAGCTTCAGCAAATAGTCTATTCAGCAGTTCAGAAAACGTTCCATCGATTGTATCACAACATGCAACGCATGGGCAACTATTCAGCAATACAAATTTAGGAAAGTTGCAGTCGATGACTTAGAATGAATGGAATAGATGAAGAATTTTCTTATTTATACTGAGTGATACTGTAATAATATTCGTAACTTACAATACAATCACCAAGATTTTAGGTAATTGCCTTTTTCAAAATTAGTTTTTTTTCAAAATCGGCATATCGCCGCAACAACACGAGTGCTGCTACGTAATACCTCTGTCGCAGAATTCTCCCTCGAAACCGAAATGGCACTCGCAACGAAAACCGAGTCTTTCGGAAACACAGTCACCATGGTTACCGCAGTCAGTTCTGGCCACTGATTCTTGGACGAACAGGTGACTTTGAAAGCCAACGTGAGAGATATTCCCCGGAACAACGCAGTGGTCGACTTCTGTCGCAAATGGAGCAAACACAAAAGGGAATTGGCGCTTCCTATTTGTAATCTGTTTGCCAAAACTGACATGTTAGGCACAAAGTCTTCAACAGCTGTGAAGTTAATTGGGAGGCACACTAATTGGGAGGCACACAAACACTTTCGAAGATAAAAAGACGCTGACGATAACCCCCGCCCATCAGAAACATGTACCATAAAAATTGCCTGTTTCTGTGATTAAATGTACGTAAGCGACACAAAGATGCTACCACAAGTCGGAAGCAATATTTAAAGATGGTTTCTTGCGGTAATGGTTGTAGTTCCGGTCTTTGCACAAAATTTACAGTGAAAGTTCATTGGATATATTTTGAATAAAATACCTTAAATTTCAAGTAGCTAAAAACCATGAAAAAGGTTGCTATACCGGAGGTAGATTATTACTTCCGAAAAATTACCTCGTTATCGTCGCAAACTGACGAGGGAGCAAAAAAGCTTCGATAAGCAGAGCTTGAAACAGTGGCTATGCAAGGCTGAGTGCGTCGTTACAATTATGCAAAACGTTACATGCAGAAAAAGCGTACTTGAATTAGTGCCTAAGCAGAGAGATCAATATGGATAACCAGGGACTGAGATGCAAGATAGAACAAAGTCAAGCCGAGTACAACTTTTCATATTTTCTGAGTGATGACAAGCGTGTCCGACTTGAAAAACAGTGAACAGGACATCCGTAACATCAACGTTACGATAACCTTCATGACGTTCCTTAATAGTCTAATCGCATATACTTCATGCAAATTTACGGAAACGCTGAAATCTGACACAAATGGACTACAGAGCAAATAGCGTTGTTGCCAAATTCCTAACGTGAATTGGCTATAATGTTGAATGCGTTAAGCAAAATGAAGCATATGCTGAATCTCACTCAGGTGACTACTGACAAAATGCGTAATTCAGTTTTCAAATAAAATTTTTAGACTTAAAATACACTTATTAATCTGACTCCCTCAGTAGCTGATTTTTTCTAAGCGTTCTGTCGAGCAGCCCTTTCAATACATGCATACATTTTGTCTTTTTGAGTAAAGGAGGGTTACTGCCAAGATGGCAGTGCATACCTAACGTGTGAACACAAAAGCTGTGCGTGAGGTCTCCAATGCCATCTTTGCATAAACATATTTGACATTTTGATGGAAGAGCAAGCTTCGTAACTGCGTCCTATGAGGGAATTCGCTTATACGACAAGCTACGTGGACGTGCCTGACTCATAGTTAACCTCGGTTGTGACTACATGCAAACGGAATTTTGCCATTTGACTGGAGGTACCTTGCGCTCCTCCCACAGTTTTGAAAGGAAAATATGTTTGTTTTTGAACAAAATACATTTTGAAATACAAGTTTGTTTTTTCGGGGCAGATGAGCTTGAGAATAATCGCTGAATTGTTGAAATATGCGCCTATAAAACGTTTCGAATCATTTCAGCAGTTGTCACCTACAGCATATAATCAGGTTTTTAAGGTTGCCTGAGCGGCGTTGTGTCAATAAGCTTTCTTACCTTTTTCGCAGAGTTGACCGTAAAATCCCGGCATACAAGTGCAGTTAGCTTCAGCGGGGTCGCTGAGCATAGGCGTGCATGTAGCATTGTTCAAACACGGATTTGTAATTTCTTCGCACGGTTTGATGATTACGTCACAGTAGTTTCCACCATAACCTGTGCAAGCAAGTTTTCATGTCTGTGGGGTTGAGTCATCAGGTTGCAAATGTGATAATCAGGTTGCAAACCGTGGAATCTCTGAGATCCTATTATTTAGTGAAAACGAACTTTGAGGATCGACCAAACGTTTTGTGGAAGCGACGTAAAATTAGAAACAGAATGGCTAGAGTTCACCAATAAAGAGTATGTCGTTACATGCTATGATTGTAGTTTGAAATATTCTCATGTGAGCAAATGAATTTTTTGCATCCGGGATTTCTGCAACATAGGCAGTTTTATCACATTACCACATTTTCAACAAAATCATGCCACTGACAGTTAATTGTGTTTAAACCCGGTTCACACTTTGCCTTGATTTGAACAGAAATGTACAGTATGTCGTACTAATCTGTCAAAATCCAACGTGCCAAACATAATTGTGTCACAGCTGTATAGATTCTGACATATTCTATTTTTGAGCTCACTGTAGTTGATGCAAATCAGCTAAATTATTTGTCCGACTTTTGTATGGCTTCCAAGCAAAAAAGGTAAATGAGCTCATATCGAAAATTTACATTTTGCTTTCAATGTAGTTGCAGTATAAATTAATTGGTAAGTTATTGAACTGAAGCACAAGGAAATCGAATATGAATGTAGCACTTGCAGCGCTGCTGCCAAATAATTCTAGATACTATTTGCGCATTCAAGGCGTACTGAAGTCACTGAGGTGTCAGTGATGAGTATAAATAAAAAATGCGCCTGGAATCAACGAAAACCTCTTGCGAAACTCAACAAGAACCGAAAGCTGTTCACTCTAGCTCTGATTAAGTAAAAAGGACATCACTTTGTCAATTTACCGCAACACGAAGCTGTTTACATGCGACGATGATAACAGAGAGCAACCTAAACCCTCATGCCCAGTGTCGTAGCCAGCCCAACATTTGGGGAGGGATACATGCCCAGTGTCGTAACCAGCCCAACATTTTGGGGAGGGCCAAAATTTTTGATTTCAGGCGAACAATAGTATTTTGTTTGGAATACAATCTGTCAAAAGCACAAAATGACTAGATATTCTAAAAATTGTGGGGTATGGACCCCTGGTCCCCCTGACTACGCCTATGCTCATGTCGGTTAGTGCTGCAGCATGTGTTGCGATTGGCTTGACAGTCACATTTATCCAGAGGGCAGCAGTCATGTGAGGATAAATCTAGTTGCCAAGCGCCTCAATCTTTCAAACGTTTTGCTTGATGACGAGAAATGAATTGTTGATGAGCCAGAAAGCGTGACGCGTAAAGAATATATCCTGCTGATAATTTTACACTAAAAAATGGCTACTGATCCCCTCTGTTTTTGTCGAATTTTCCAAGTTCCAGTAGACATCGACTCGTCGCAACTTTGAAATTTGCGTAGCTGTTGAAGATTCCATTTGATATTGATATTGCAACGGACAACTTTAGGTCAAACCACACTCGTCAAGAAAGCATGATCTAAAACTGTTGCTAAAGGTTTTATTTGATTATCTTTCCACCAGAAAAACAGGAAATGTGTTGGAGCAGCCCTGCTCCTACCTTCGATGCATTCGCATTTGGGTCCTGTTGGTGTCCGTAAGCAAGTTGCACCATTCTGGCAGTGCGTGACCTCACACGGATCGATGTGCACCTCACACAATCTGCAACGGAACCAATAAGAAATAAAAACTTAGAGGCACGAAAGCTTTGATATGCAGGTATTTTACTATACTTTTCTCTCGAACGTTTTGCTGGCGAACTGGCAATCAGTAAATGAACGCTTAAAAATAACATGTCAACAACAGTGGTATGCAGACAGGCAGCCGTCATTAAAATTTTTGTTTGTGGTCACAAGCTTTCAGGCGTATTAGCAGCCAGTGGGAAGCCCTAAAGCATTCTGTCTTTCCGCGAGACGAAGACGTGGTATGGTATTCCGGAGTGACACGTACCATGTGGTCAAAGCGCGATAGCGAAATGAGCACCTGCCTGTCTGCAAAACAACTCCACCACACACAATAGAGGTCTGTAGTACTTCTATCGCCTTGTGATCTTTGGAGAACTTTAGTAGCAATTAAGAAGGTGAAACCTCAAGTTTCCAAGCAAAGTCTCACCTTCCAATATGATAAGGTCCGCAGATGCACTCGAAAGACCCGAAAGTGTTGTTGCAAGTTGCGTTATTCAAGCAAACGGCTTCGGACGAGATATTTTCGCTACATTCATCGATGTCGCTTTCGCAGTAGATTCCATTGTACCCCTTGAAAAAAAAACAGAAATTACGAAATTGTTCACTGTGTATATAGACTGTTAAAATATTTGCAAATTGCCTGTTAGCCTACAAGCATACAATGTGTATAAACATACAAATGTGCGTTTAAGCAATTTTTCCTCGCTCTGAAAGAGTAAGGTGATAAAAGGCCACATACTCTTTAAGCTTTGATGACAAGGGCCATTGATTTACATAAAAATAAAATGGAATGTATTGGAGTTTGGTTTTCTGGTGCAATTAGATAATATCCGCTCTCCCTCAACACACTATCCTGGAGTTTCTTGCTAACCACCTACTGTACGACCAATATCGCTGAAAAACCCCACGGAGTAATGCGTACAAACCCTTGTCCAGATGTACAGTGCATCCGAGTAAATCTCAAATCAAAACTTGCTACATTTGTCTAAGTTAAGTAGACACTTGTGTTGAAATACTAACACGCCTTCCATTGCTGCGCCTTGCAACCTTGGGGAAGTGGGTGGCATAAGTATGAAAAAGACATCATGCGTCTACGACGTACAAAAGTCTGATAACAATCAGGCGGTTGTTGGTGCCAGCACTTCAACGGTAAACGCCCCAGTTTTATGAATTTCTGAAATTCTTAGAACACAGCTATATCGCCTTGTGGCTTTAAAAATATAGGAGTGGGAGAAATGGTTTAGTTTGCCCAGCTAGTTTTTGCGAAACTTTCTCATGAAAGTTGAAGTTTTGCTCTCAGTCTACCACATGCTGCCCGCGGACCGCATGTGTCCCGTCAGGTCATTTTGTGCGGTCCGTCATACTTTATGGGAATTCTCAAATAGTAAACATTTACCGTATTTAGTTTATTCACCATTGTTTAAAAGTGCTCGATTAGCGAGTGATCAATTTCCTTTGAAAGGAATGTATGGACCGCCAGAGATGATTCACCTAATTCATGATACCTGTCGCAGGGAAGAAGATGTAAAAGCTGTTTCTACTAAGGTTCAGGGACCGCCATTGTTGCTTCAACGTCATAGTACGGCTCTCGGGCTACTTTATAAGTCCTCATTTGGCCCAGGGAGCAATTTGACTTTGAGACCCCTGGGGTACGTAGCATTGTAGCTGCAGTGCGTATCAAGTTTGATTTTGCGCTTTGCGCATGCTTTTTTCGTAGAACTTTTCTACGCGCGAAAGTATCAAGCTTTTCCAAGATGAGGTTTTCTGAAACAATTTTTAAGCTGCAAGCGATTTCGCAATAAATGCCACACAAGTTCCATCGAAATTTAAATCAGTCACTAATGACATCTAACGCAAGCATAGGGAAAGTCTTAGAGCCAAGGATAGTAAATGCACAAAAATAATTTGAGCTGTGCAATGCTTCACAACTACATCTGAAGAAATGTTTTGAAGTGGTTGCTGCATACATCCAATATTGCATTTGAAAAATGTGGCCCCCTTGTGGTTTTTGCCCCCCCCCTGCTGCGAAATCCTGAAGACAGGCCTGATGCGTCCGCGCGTTTGCAAGTTGCATCGCATGAAATGTGTTCTTTGTCGAGGTAAGTAGTGACTATTTGTCGGAGGTGAAAACCTGACGGTACCAATATGTCTGGACCAGCTAGTTGTTTGGTCAATTTCGCTTGCATAAGAGATTATAAAACCCGGGGTATTGCGCAAAAAAACACCATCGTTCCAAGGTTACGTTCAGCAGTGATTCCCTCAATCCATTTTTGAGCTTCTAGTCGGTTTTAAATTTCTCAGCCATTATTATTTCGTCATACGTTCATCAGAAGAACGGTATGTAGCAGACATGTCATGTCTCAAATGACATTCATCAGCTGATCTGCTTGATGGACAGTAGTGGTAAACTTAGAAAAATTCTATTCATCAATTAAGATTCCTAGATAGTTCAAAGTAATTATCAAGTGGCAGTTATCAGATGCATCGGAATCAGATGACATTGATATGTCACGAAGATGTCACACGGAAAGGAGGAAAACAACGTTAAGCTGTCCTTTACTTCAGGGGTCTCCAAACTACGGCCCGCGGGCTGGCCCACGAACCTAATTAATCCGGCCCGCGAAGCTATTTTGTCAACAATGAAAAAGTAATACATTTACGAAAAACTTGTTAACTTAATTGAATGTAACATATCTCGGAACAATCACATTACCCAAGGTGACCGCCCCTCAAACTGTTGCCTAAATGTTATATGGCCCTCTGACACAAAAGTTTGGAGAACCCTGCTTAGTTGAACTATTCAGTGGCCACTGAAACTCGACCACTGAGGAACCATTTCCCCAATTTCAACCAGACATAAGCAATCTTTCATGGCAAGTGTTGCGTTACGGACAAAAAAGAGTGCAAGGTTTAATTCAGATAGAAAAAGGACTCATAATTGCCAATTGGTAATTGTGGTGGAATACCGAGAATCACAATTTCATTTTTGTCTAACATGTTTCACCGTTCATCACCGTGGTAACTTTTGCACAACAGAGCATCCAGCTATTCAGTACTCCACGGCAAACATATTATGATACATTACGCAAGCCCTGGGAAAACGCAAAACATGATATAATAATGCAGATTTCCGCACGACTGAATTTCGGTAGACTCACCTCAGCGCAGTTGCAGTGGAACTTCCCTGGAAAGGAAATGCATTCTGCACCGTTGATGCAAGGATTACTGTCGCAGTAATCGATCTCAACTTCGCAGTTGGGGCCGCTGAAGCCTACCCTGTGAAACAGCGCAGTATATTTTCAACTTGCTGCTATAGTAGTCCTGGTCTGATGAACCAATGTAGGGTTTCGAACCAAATGTTGAGGTTTGGGTGTTGCCCAGCGTAGACGTTGCTTGCGAGGAATGACTGTCGTTGCATGCAGAGATGCTGGTTTCCCCAAACGCTACCAACGAGGCAGCCTAGTCGCTGTATGAGTACTGTTCTAACTCCTGACTAAAACTGCCTGATATTTTAAGTTGCCAAGCCGAAGCAAGGCGTTTGGCTCTCACCACTTGATAGTTCGTTTCACAGATTGCTTGGTGCACATATCTTTATTTACAAAAGGCTTCTGATTAGCAGCAGCAGAAAAGCTTTGCGATGGCGCGACAGCAGAAACAGCCAACGTGGTCCGTGCGCTAGCGATACACAACTCGACTCTCTGAAAGCGTGGTGTCCACGCCGATGGACCAAACCGAATGATGCAATGCGTAATCAACGTTATTGCGAGGTCGCAGTGGAGCGCGCACACACGAAATCCCTTGACGCGAATGACAAGTTGATACAAACCAGACCTCACGTACGGAATACAATAGCGAGTAGGAAACGGCAAGTCATAATGCGAAAAGGTAAATCCACTATGCTGCGAAACGCTCTGTTGTCTGTGGGGTTCGCAAACTTAAAGCGTGGCACATCAGCGATCGCTGATAACGATATTTCTAACCTTATAAACATACTTTCAACGTTGATCGACACTTTGCTTTAGTATGGCGCAACTGCACTTTAAGAAGCAGTGGGCGAAGTAGTGGGTAACCTTATCAACTGTTTTTGAAAATAGCGAAATTGTGCTAAAGATTTCACAGGCAACAACACGCTTTTCCGAACGGCGGTCATGTTTTACTGAATAACAGGTACGCACAATACTTTGGCTTAACTGTGTATTGAACAAGTACAAAAATGCGCGCAAACGATTTTACTAAATAATATTGCTCTGCAATCTGTAAAATCACAAAGCACGGCAACCGGAATCAAGAACACATTGACTTTAAATGTTCATAACATAATTTTTTCTGGAATGCCGAAAAATGCGATAAGTGAATAAAATTTAATCATTGGAAAATTACGAGAGCCAACTAGCACTGGTTTGGAGATGTCTCTCAGCTCTTTGCGGTTTCTCTGCTACAAATAGGTCGTAGCGACAGAGTTATGCACAGATCATAACAGTTTCCAAGTTTTGGTGCAAGAATTCGATGCTCTGCCGACAAATAATTTGGGAACTCATGGTGCCAACGTGATTATAAAGTATTCAAGTCTAAGCCGAAAAGGGCATCGGATTTCGAAATAATGAAAAGCTTAGGACAATTCGCGCAAAATAAAAACGTTTTTCAACGCAACGTTCAGGAAAAATTATCGTAAAATATTCCCCGTCATCAATGAACATTTGCGTTAAGTTTACGTCTAAGAACGTATGAAGCACAAGTTTTTCAGGCATCTTTACGCTTATCAAACTGTTGTTCTGACCTGCACATGCAAACGGTGAGATTGTTATGCGACAGGCATCTTCCTCCGTTCATACATGGATCCTGTTCACAACGGTATCGCTCTGCTACTTCACTCTCGTTGCCAGGCTTGTCACAGTTGTCACCGGCAAAACCTTCCGGGCACACACAACTGGGTATAAATGATTCACTGCTATAGTGCCGACTCACTGGCTTTCAAAATAAGCATGAAAGGGTTTGGTGTTTCAGAGAAAACGCCCAACTTTTAAAAGATCAGCATTAAAAAAGCAATATTATTACTGTACCATGTATTTTTGTTTTTTGAATCTGATTAGTGTTTAGAGGAATTTCATCGAAGATTGTATATTGCATATTTTGTTATACGTAGCTTTAATTTCAAATGTTTTGGAAGATTGTTGCACGCCGCCTTCATATCAATGGTGTAACATGAGGAGCAAATACGCGAAGCTATTGCATTTTTGAATAAACAGAAATTCGATTTTTTTACAAGTTGCACCATTGATGCGCTTTTGCAAAGATTAGACAAACAAAATTTCTCTGAGTTTTATCAAAAACACCTCAATGTGTTGCGCAATCTTTGCTTTACAAACAATTATTCTTGAACCAGCTTGGCCCCAAAAAACTGTTACCTGTATTAAACAAATTTGAGGAACAAAAATTTCCAATTTCGTTAAGATTATGTCGTCTTCCATGGACAGTCCGTACTAGTAAGTTACTTAAACCTCTAAGCATGCATTGACCCGCTAAGGCCTAGTGTTTCTCAAAGCAATTCTAACGTTCAGTATGTAGGTATGAGATGTGCTTACAAAAACGTGAAACCAGATGTTTAATTCAATTGTCGTCTTATTAGCTGAGTCACATGAAACAATTAATCACTCAATCAATCAACCCTAGATGTAAATGGAGTTACGTCACTGCATTTCAACATAGATAAGTCTCACTCCACCCATTGCAAGTCACTCACAAGAAGTTCTTCTGCAAGCTGACGCACGTTGCGTTGCTAGGGCACTGGTCACGTGAATACTCGCATGCGGGGATTTCCGTCTGGCACCGTTTCCCACCGTAGCCCACACTGCACGCACAGCGGAAGTCGAGCTGTGACAAACAAAACTATTCAGAACAGCTAAAGCTTTTCTTTCTGATACTTGCAGTCGCAACGGTTGCACTCAATGTTCAACGCGTGCAAGCACTGGGTCAACAAAATTCCGCAACTGAGTTCGTTTCATTAAAAGTTTGCTTTTGAACTGAAAACCTTCCTGGTAATTGCCAACACCATTTTGCAAAACGTAGCTCATGGTTGTCTGACCTTCTTGAGTGAAAGGCCAAAACTGTTTAACAGTCTGCTTCGCTGGCCAAAGTTTCATATCACGATTTGGTGGCGTACTTGCATAGTAGGCTTAACTTCAGAAGATGCGTGCCTAGTGTCATAATGTCTTTTTATGTTATAGTTTCCAAAGTATAAACCTGCTTGTTCCGTATCAGGGCAAATCAGCTTGATTTTTACTTGCACCAATAATAATTGACCTGTCCCACTTTCTTGAAATTCTCTGTGACTAACGCAGACCTTTAGCTTTTGGTCTGTCGCAGTCATCAGAGACGTAACTAGAGGTTTGATCCAGGAAGGTGAAATTTTGCTGAAAGAGGCCCACTGGCCACTGTAGTGGGCCCACCAACCAATACTCAGAAAAAAAGTTGAAAAATGATAGTGGTTCCGGATGTGGATGGCTGTACAAAAACCCGAAATCGGCGAAGAACATTACGAAAAACGCAAAGAAACAACACCCAGTGGAAGCCAAAAAAATATTGAATATCGAAACATTAGCTACCTGGATACCCGGTGTTTAGATTTAGCTTGCCAGGGAGGAAGTACACACCCCTTCCGCCCATGAGTTACGCCACTGGTTGTCATTATCAGAAGCAACTTAATTACAACAGCTCAAAACAGTCGATATGTCATCAAAGTTATCTTATCTCTGATTAGGCCTAAGTTGTACAAACTGTGCTGGTTGCAATACAGCACGCATCCAAAATCGAAAAGTAGCAAAACACGAAGCTAGTTATTCGGCAATACCGCAAAAGTCATTCTGTCAATGGGTGATACATTGTGACAATTGGTGACATGACACAGGACATTTGCCGTCATACCCATTTAACCACGATTAAAGAAATTGCGGTAGGACAATGTCGCTTGGCTCGACGTTTATATCGGCATGGATGAATTTTTACCTTTGGAGAAAGTGATCACGCTTGCCAGTGGGAAGGACTCTGCGGGCCGACGGTTGGACACCCCTGCGTGTTTCTAAAACGGTATTTACCCCACACCACAAAACGCCACGTGTTTTTCTTGCAGAAAGCAAAGTTACGCTCGAGCGCAAATGAATAACGCAGTCAAGGCCTGACCCCGGCAAAGGTCTACCAGGGAAAGTTCGGCAGGATAAAGTTTACTTGCATTTAAATATCACTTTCAAAGTAACTGGCCCTTCAACTTCCAATTGTGAAGGTTACTCTCCTAGCATCTCGTAGCGAAGGGTCGGGCACAACGGTGATCGACACTTGGCTTTTACCTTTGCGTTGCTTGCCGTTGTGGAGTTCCTAAAGTGCAAGTTTTCTGTTACATTGTTTCTGACGACGAAGCACTTGCCTCCATGTAGGCAAGGTTCTTCAATGCATGGACTCCCAACAACGTGCTCACAATGGGCGCCCGTGTAACCGGTTGGACATGAGCAATTGAAACTGTAGTCAGGATTGGCAACACATATTGCGCCTGCAAAGCAAAAAATCGTACTTGCAGTTGTTGCTGAAAAACTTGTTTTCCGTGGCATCTGTCTACCACGAAGCTTGTATTTGACTATAGACAGGGGTGTAGTGCTGAAACAAGAGGTGTGGGAACGTCGTTCCCACACGTTCCCTTCCCACTACACTCCGGAGTTTGGTTGAAGCCGAAATCTAGCACCAAATATCACTCAGGGGCCCTCACACGCAAAAATCTCCTTTAGTTCTCGCAATCCACTCAAGCAAACTGCAACCTACTCCGCAACGGCCTGAAAACTTCAAGACTAATTACTCCTCTGAAACGAAGATAGCACAGTTATGATAAATGAAAACAATCAGACGAAGCGTGGAGTACGCAAATACCATTGTCGAAGTCACAAACAGCAATTACAAAACATGCTACGCTGCTATACACGAGGTAACTTGTCGTTTATTCATTTATGCTGCTCCAGGCGCTACACGTAGAAATTGAAATGAAAAATCTAAATCTTCAAGTAACGTTACTAGTGTAGAAAGCTGTGGAAATGCCGTTGCCACGCGTTCCCACCCCACTACATCCCTGACTATAAAAAGCAATGAAGGAAACCATTTTTGATCACAGGTCTTGCGTCAATCGCTAATTTCATTCTGTAAACAATTGAACAGTGCAAACCTAACACGGTTTGCAGTTGCTTTTGCAGCTCTGACATTAATGCACCCACCATTGAAGCAGGGAGAGGTCCTACATGGACTGTGGCGCAAGTGGCATCTCTGTCCATAGTATTCCTCGGGGCAGTCGCAAGAGAAGAATCCCACGTGATCAGAGCAATTGCCGTTATTTTCACACGGATTCGGCTGGCACTCGTCGATGTCAATCAAGCACGTTGCACCTGAATTTGCATTTTTTTAATTAAATGTGTATCCAAGACTACATTCGTAGAGAAGAAACGTATGGCGTTTTGGTATAGTAGAAAACCATTTTTACCAAAAGAAAATTTAGCAGTGTAGCTACAAGCACAAAGTTAACCCGATGCGAGTATCACGAAAGGTGAACGTATGAAAGGACTTCACTTTTGCTTTGAAATTATGTTGCTTAAGACACGTTTTTAGGTTGATTTCACCAAAGCGAAACGATAATACAACGACGAAATACTCAAACGATCGTTCACTGCTGCATTTAGAACATTTTGTCCAGCATCCCAGGAACCTTACCAGTATAACCACGATCGCACACACAACGGTAATCGTTCACCAGATCTTGGCAAGAGCCGTGGTTCCCACAGTCAGCGTTCAAGCAATCATCGATATTAATTTCGCAGCGGCGACCTCTGAATCCGACCGGGCAATCACACGAAAACCGGGCTGGGAAAAGTTTCTGTGAAAACAAAGTCAAGTGAACATTGGAAATTAAAACTAAATTTAATGTCGAACAGACAGAGGAACTGGTAACTCAAAGCGCCTGGCCCGTAGCCCGGTGTTAGGGTTTGGGAGGGGGAAATAAATTTGAGGGGGCAAAGATTTTTGTTTTATTATCTGTTTAAAACAATTTTTTCTGAGCACAACTAAATTTGAGGGGCACAACAAAAAATTGGGGAGGCACTGCCCCCGAATGCCCCTCGTGGCTACGGGCCTGCAAAGCGCAGTTGTTGCGCAGAACAACCAGACTTATTTGTACGACTTATTGCTGCACTTACGCGACAACGTCCACCGTTGTAGCATGGACTGCTGCTGCAAGCGTTGATTTCTGCAAACGAAATAAGTATCGCTGACATTTGCGCAATTGGGTTTCAGTGAAACGGGCTCGAGTCTTATCTATATGAAAGAAAGTGCGCACACACTAGAAACGAGTTAGTTAATGATTGAAAGTGAGCGAGAACAATTTAATTGAGGTTGGAAGCGGGCACATGTGATAGCTTTTGCATTTTCCATTCAAAAATAGCAACGATTCAGTGGCATGACGATTGGTCAACCTTTCACAAAAAAACATAAAGAAAAAGTTCATCACTTAAAGATGCCTGACTACCAAAATACATCATTAGTACGTTTGAAAGATGTGATAAAATGTTTTAAATATAGCCTTTCATGCAATACCAAAAATGTAAGAATAAATGTTTCCCTCCAGATCATGTATATTTTTACTAGTTCCAACAATTTTTACAATTTGTTGATGACAAGGAGAGGGTATGGTTCTAGTGTGCTCCGCTGTTTCCTGATCATTTCAAACAGAGATTTTGGTGTGCTAACTTGAGATGGTGGAAGAGCTTCTCCTCAATTTGCAAGAACTAGGGTGTAAGATGAGCATTAAAATGCACTAAACCATAGCCACCTCAGCGAATTTCCCGAGAACTTTAGCCACGGGAGGAGTAGGGTGAGTGTTTCAATCATGATGTTAAAGTGATAGAAGAACGTTATCAAGGTCGATGGAACTGCAACATGATGGCGGATTACTTTTGGAGTTTAATGTGGGATGTCTCAAATGCAGTTCATAAGTGATCGAGGACAAATATAAAATGTACAGTGTGATAAAGTGCCTGTTTTCGTACCGAGATGTGATTTGGTTTGCTGCAACACTACTGATCGTTTCAAAGTGAGAGTATAACCTTTTCATGTATTTTCGCATGATTTTGGTTTAAATCTGCAAATTTAGTTTTGTGAGAAAGAAACAAAACTAGAAAAAGCTAGCTTTTTTTCCACATATGGGTGCTTAAACGCATCATACATTTTTAATTACCGGCAGAAACCATCAATATTTTTTAAATTTGGTTTTCATATCTCTGAAACGTGGTGTGATTAGAAAAAGATGACCAGAGTCGGGTACAGCGCCCTCAAATTATTCGAAAAACTCCATGCAAGAAAAATCGTGTTGACCAGTGATACGTTTATAACCTCGAAATTGATTGGCGCTTCATGGATCACGTGGGTAAGTGGCTTGACGCTCGAACCACCATTCATGATGCAGTATTCTCATTGGTTTGACCTTTCGTTAGCAATTTCATACCGATCTCTTGAAAGATGAGTCACATTTTCAAGTCACGCATCATTCTCAGTTGCAAGGAAAATCGTGACATAAATGAGAGCTAGTTTGATTGGACGTAAATTAATTTGTTTTGTATCAAATGAGAATCATAGCACCTAACATGCATTTGCATTATGACTTGATGTGCATTAGATCTTGTATTCAGAATAACTGTCCAGACGGATGAAAAAGATTGCTATAAGGTTCCGATCTGGTTTCTACTAAAAAAAATCAAAACAAAACAGTGTACATCCAGGCCTGCTTCATCTTTCTGCTGTTGAAAATTCAACGTAAGATCTTGATATGTACTGTGCAGCTAAATAAAATTGCTTTGGTAGCAAAAGTCCTACCATGAGGATTTCATTTCAATCGGTGCGTTACAAAATACAGTAATGAACCAAAACCCATTCGTCAAGTGTTATGAAGCTTATCGTCACCTTCACAGGTATATGATAACACGCTTAGACGCCTCGAAACAAATTAAACTTCATGATAGAAATGCTACAGGGAGAAAAGTGCAAATGTTCTTTCTATTCATGCTCGAAAGCTTTGTTACCTATCTACATCAGAGCAAGCGAATTCATCACCTGCACGTGTGTTGATTATTTTCAAGAGGACACTAACCTTGCCTGCAGTCCTTGCCTTGATAACCAGTTTTACAGTGGCACTTGTAATCGGCAAGCTTGTCTTCACAACGAACCGTGTGGGAGGAAACGCAAGGATTTGGTTGGCATTGATTGGGATCTGCAAATAAGATGGCGGAAAATGCGGTCAGATATTGAACGAAGAACGTACCGTCGAAAGCCAAACAACCGTCTGGCCTAAATGTGACATGTGGCGTTACTCACAGGCAAATTCAATACAGTGGTATCTGCACAGTGCAATCACAAGATACAGTAGAAGCTTGGCCAACTTGTTGATAAAGCTTACGCAAAACTTTTCACACAGCATAAACAATTTTTCTCAGACGCCTATATGAAGGTTGGAGTTCCGCCGTGAGATCATCACACAAAATTTATCATGTTGTTAACTTGGAAACGTTTTGCACTGCATTCAATAGGTCAAAGTAGTTTGCGAAGTTCAATAAATTGCAGGAAGTTTTACAATGTCTTACCACAAGGTAGATCTTTCTTTCAAATAACGTGGCTGAAACGCAAACCTTATTTACAAAGACCACAACTTTTGCAGGGAAAGCTACTTATTTATTCGTAAGGTTAATGGTGAGGATTTCATTTTGTAAGACCAGTCAGGTTTGCATTCGTGAATTGCTGCAACTTGTACTGAAAAACGTGACAAAAATATAACGGTTCTTTGTTGCATCTGCGTGGTGTCATGAGGGATGCACTGAAAATAATTTTTTCCTACTGACGATTAAAACATCGGACCAGAGAAAATCTTGGAAGTCTTGGGTAGTTGCATAATAAGAATATTGCTTTAATGTGACCAAACAGTTTCATTTAAGTCATTGTTATTCTTTGCCATTGCAAAACAATTTTGCAAGGCCTGCAAGTTTTACTCTGTACTGAAACATGTTGTTTTTACAGAGAAAACCAAACGTAACGACAATATTTGTGAAACCACTCTGATTCTGATTTACTCCAATCTCTGATTGGATTAATAAAAGATTAAAGTAACAAGGATTCGTCCTCAACAGACTGAAAAAAATTATATTGCGGAAGTTTAGAATTTATTTCACAGCTAAAATGACAATTTCAGACTACTGCTTTATTTAAAAAGCAGCTATAAAATACACAGAAGCAGATATCTTCCCATTGCATCACGGTAATTGCAGCGTTCCTTTTCGTATATGCTGTGAGTGTGAAACTCGCGTAGATTGACTCAGGCCAGCCTTTCACAGCCTGCTGGCGATGAATGAAACCTGACCAAGCTCACAACCGCATCTAAGGAAATAAAGCCAATCAGGCCCGGCCATTTTTACTCTGAGAGAAGACCTGCTACATCTGGTGGTTTACCACGAGATAAACGAAAACAATGCTTGGCCTGCAGAGGGAGTGCGGCATTTTTTTGGGCCGAGAAACCAGCACGTTCAAGAAAAACGTTTTTGCAAAATCGTTTGGCTGACTTTACCGGAAGCCCCTTAACCACAATTACGGTATACGTAGTAGCAGCGACCAGACATAACAATTTCAATTTGCTTAAACAAATTCGTCGACTATTTCCTTTGAAATGCGTACCAGTGGCTACCAGAGAATCTAAACAACCTTGAAAAGAGCAGGTGTTAAAAATACTGGTGCGTAACACGTTGCACTTTACAAGGAATTTCTGTGTTTTTAATGAAGCACAGCAAAACAAAGCTTAGATGAGAGGAAATATTTCTGGATTAGCAATGCATTTTTTTGAAATAATATTGGTGGAATGCGAGCTAAAAAGAATTTCAGCAGGGAAGGCCAACCCTAATGGATCTTAGAAAATAGGTGTTGTTGGACAAACACTTCAGGATTTGACAAATGTAGCTACACCGGGCCTGAAACCGAAGATTTCTTTTGAAAATCCCTACCTCAGTCGCCCCAACCTATCCAGATGAAGAGCCGGTCTAGAGTAAGGAAGTACGAGGACAGATTTCTTTTTGGCAGTGCTACAAATTCTTGCATCCAGTCAAATGCGATTATGAAACAATTTTTCATTCGGAGCAAGGTGGAAATTTACCCTGTTTTTGAATTGGTGGCATGTACTGAATAATTAGGCGCAAGGCACTTTCTAACAGAGGATCGCAGTTTTGTGATTTTTGCTGATGAAACTTCTGAAGCATCTCCTTATCTGACACGAGCTTGCTGAAGACTCCGACACGTCAGAAGTGAAAAGCGGTGCCTGCTATCTCAACTGTGATGCAATCGCACAATTTCCTTTTCATTTCAAATTCCGTTCGAAAATGTCCGACACTATCTAAAGTGGGGATGTAAGAAACCTGGCTGGGAGAACCGTATCACTTTTGCAGTGATTACGTAAACATCTAGAAAAACCTCCTTTTGCAAATACGTTCTAGGCTGTGTGACAACCGTAAATCCATGAGGCTGAAATCGCCGTAGAAATCATCGAAAGTAAAACACCAGCAAGATAGAAATAAAGGATCTTTTGCGGTTTTATGCAGTCGGTACTTATTCGAAGCCATAGCATTGCATCATGTCAAACTCACCTGTGTATCGTGTCCAGAACTCTTGCTGAAAAACAAAAAAGCGTGATTTGATTTGCAATGTCCAAAATGCGGTATCACCACACAGAGTGTTATGAAAATTGGTGATTTGAATAAATGTCACTTGCTCGCTGAATTTCACAAATGACGTTTTCTCCGAAAGTGAGCAATGGAAGCAAGTAGTTATGTCGCATGCCCACATATGAATTGAACACTAACAAACTTACTGTGAGCGTGTCGTCTTCAAACGCTTCACGCGCTTCTTCTCTGGAGCATCTCTCTTCTTGGCATTCGCGCTCGATATTTCCCTGTTGGAGTTCTTCGAACCGATGCCAGCTGTTGGCACGCTTAAATCTTCTCAGAAATTGAGAGGCTTCGACGCGTGAGAGAATAACTGCATTGCATTTGCACACATCAGGACTTATGAAAGCACTGATGTAAGGAAACATCATACAATTTAATTAGACAAAGTTTGGTATACTTTCTAACTTATTGCTGGCAATGGCTTTCAGCATAGCGAAATTACAATAAGAATTAAAATTCCCGAAAGTTCACCAATACCACGTGTCCACTCAACAAAAGCGTTTTTAATGCTTCTAAGTGAGCATCAATTTACTGCAGACAGGCTAACTTTGCACTTGAACATACTTCTGATGTGTTTACCACGTCGTCTTTTTATAAATAAGGGTTTATCATAAACGGTGGCAATATCTGGTTGTATTACTCAGAGGCGTAACGAGGGGGATGGCAAGGGGGGCGAAATTCCCCGGGCGCCGAATCACTATGGGGGCGTCGAATCACTGCGGGAGGGGGCCGAAAAGTTACAACAATGTCACGAGTACTTTCTTCAGCAGCACATTTGCTTCCGAAAGACCTCAGGTTCGAACATGGGGGCGCCAAACTTGTTTCTTGCCCCGGCGCCATCTAACCTCGTTACGTCCCTGGTATTACTGAAGAAATTGTGGAAAATTTGGTTGTGTTTCTGTTAAAGACAACTGCCATAAACGTGAAAAAAGTGATTGTAAAATTGTTCCAGGTTTGGGATGGCACCGCACAAATATTTTAACTCTCTTTAAAGGTAATAATCGAGGGCAATGAAATAACTGCAACAATAAAGACGTTGATTTCGGATTTAAGACTTGTGTAAACGGCACAACAAAATTTCGATATGTCAAACAAAATCTGTTCTCTATACAAGAAAGTTCTCAAATAGTTGGCATTTTCAAATGAAATGCAGAAATTAAATAAACTCGTCTTATTAAGGTTTTCATGGCAATTGTTTCGCGAAAATTTCAGAAAAGATACTAAAGTTATTAAAACACTGTGCAAATGCAGCTTCAAAATGTATTTGATGTTAAACTACATCTAACAGCTTAAACATGTTCTTTTGCGGACTACAAGCTCTTTTGTAAACTTTCTAAAGACTTCAAATTATTGTCAAATCGCAGCTGTTTTGTGCAGTATTGTAGTAAATGTGTATTTTAACAGCAAAGCCTAATGCAATATTTTTAATCAAAAAACGTACTTTTTGGAATCCGTTGAAAAATACATAATTCGTAGTTTAAGAAAACTAAAATAACTACTTGTTAAAACTGTTGCAGTTTTCTGATTTAAGCATTGCTGCTGAACTGCGAAGTGTATTAGCAACAAACTTAAAGTTGGCAGACTCGACAAAAATCGTTTTTTTTTTTAATTCAATCTGTTAAATTCATAGCAACATTTGCGTCACCACCTGAAGTGTTTGAGCTATGACGAACTTAACCTAATTTAGACAACAGTATAAGTGATCTTATGCAACAAATCAATGCGTTTAAGCCAAACCTTTAAGCCGGTCCTTTGAGCCGGAATTCGCGGTACCTAAATAGCAAAGGCACCACTTTGGTTGGTGGCCCTTTTCCCTGCTAGTCCATATTTTTTCAGAGCATTCACTGAGTATCTAGTTCCTTCGATCATTGAAGTTTACTGAAGCGCGCTTGGACGCGATCTCCGCAGATAGTTTGTTTCCACAACTGCTGACAACTGAAGATTGCCAAACCGCTAACAAAGCTTAGCGATTGATGTCAAAGTGAAAAGCATGTGACTAGGCTTTGAATAGGATTTCAGAGGCGCTTAATCAGTTGGCCAAACCTCCGCCAGACGCGGCCTCATCTAAAATCAGATTAACATTTATGGGCAGTAATTTGCGACGTCACTGAAATAGCGTTGTGTTTGATATTCAAGCTCAGTTTTGCGGAGAGTCAAGAACTGCTCCTGTGCCGCGCGCTCGACGTTTTCCACAAGAAAACAACGATACATTTTTTAACCTCTTTGAATTTCATTATGTCGTGAAACTGCCGTTGAACATATTTTGTTTGTTAAAGTTATTGACCGTTTGTAAACCATTAGTAGATTCAATCTGACGTTTAATCGAAAAAAGTTAGGTCACTTGAAAGATTTCACTTCGTCGTGCTTGCATGTTGTAGCTGAGGAAAAAAAGACAAATTGGTGCCTAGTTCGCGATGTCCTTTAATTTACTTTACGATGTCTTTGTTCCGTTCTAACGCTTATCAATTGAAATATTTATTTGCAGAAATAATCTTCTGTTGATACCTTCAAGTTACTTTTTGTCAGATATATTTATCCCCAATCAGGGGTATCTTCCATATTACAATTCGTTTGTGTTTGGTTGCAAATACTGAGAGATATGGGTGCGTTTTATATTAGGCATGTTAAAGTAAATCTGCTGCACGTAAAGGGCGACACGAACAGAAGCCTGGATTTACTAAAAACTCGTTTCGGATCGTGTTAAGAAATGGCATGTCGTTTTCGAAAAATACCGGCACGATGCTGCCCTTGTTGTTCAGCGCGTACCCTACGACCCTTTTGTCGCAAGAATTTGCAATCGCGAGTGAAATGAAGGTGTTTGATGAAGATCTTGTCTTCAACCAGGACAAAGGTTACTGGCAACAAGCAAGACCAGAACCGAGAGAAAATTGTTTATCGATAACGAAAAAAAGGTGATCACCAAAATGAGAAAAGTTTCAAAGGATGCGAGGATCGCGCTTCAACTTTTTCTCAGGTTAAAAACTTTTGCTTCAGTTTTCAGCAGCATTGCTTGAATTTTTTGCTATGTTTGTTTCAAACAAGATGGGAAACTTTTTTTCGAAGCCAAAGTCACTGCACAAACCTGGTCTGCCAAAGAGCTGATGCTGCTTGGCTGCTCGGTTTCACTGAAACTACTTTGAAATTTCGAAAAAACGCATTTCAGATCAATTTCCTGCATACTGTGCATGACCGTTTGCAATCGTATTTGAAAAGATACAAAACCGAAAGGCAATAATTTAACTTCCTTGTGCAGTTTTTGATTGTGCCTCTGCTATGCTGACTAGAGCGAAGCGCATATAAAAGAACTCTTCTTTTGTTTGTTGCCTTGGCACCAAACGTTCCGAAACCTTGGGTGCGATGGCTGCGATGTTTAGTCCAACTCGAACCATTAAAAACAATTGCGTCATCTTTTAGTCGATCACTGTTTACACTACTTGCAACTGGAATTGCTGTCCTGCATGGACATTGTATTTACGGTTGGCCAAGCAAACCATGCTTTGATGGCGTTATGCGTTTGTCATCTGTGGAAGATATTTCTATTGGAGCGAAAATCTGCTTTCCGTGATGGTTGCCCTTATAATTTATCGCATAGCGCAACACGTAAGTATGCGATGCCAGTGACTGCTTTGTCAGGACACTTTGAAGGTACTGTGCAAGCGAATTCTGGCTTTAGACATATAGCCTACTCACTGAGAAACGCACTTACCCACAACAAGCAAATAAATACTGCAACAAAAGCGCGTCTTATCTTAATGCGCAGCGATCTCTGGCACCGTTTGAATACAAATAATCGGCTGTCAACTTGTTTGTGAAGGTCATCTGTTTGCAAAACTCCATCACTGATTTCACAGATGACATTGGACATTTATTGCACTGCCTTGGGGGTGCGCTTCGATAACGAGGCTTCTAAGGTTGTTTCGCAAAAGTGTCAAATTTTGCACGAGCCCCTAAGAAACGCAATCAAATTGGATATTGTTTGAATGGATAATATTTGAACAATGGCAGCTTATGCGCAAATAAGGAAAAGTGGCATTGTTAGAGTTTGGAGTAAAGACATTACCATGTGCTTTCTTTGTCTATTGAAAAAATCCTATCTCAGCACAGAATCAGACACTAAGATCTTACAGAGTATATATTTCGCCCACAGAGTAGGCATCATCAGCACTTATTCAAATAGAATTGTGCTATCTTCTGCTTTCTCTTCATTTTTTTTGAAATTTGTCATTTCAAGATGCTGTTTTTTTATCAAATAAATCCTGAACCTGGAACAAAGAATAAAAAACAATCTCCCATGCATCGGGTAAATTTGTCCACGTTGCAAGCTGAGGATTTTTGTTCTTAGGCCCACGTTGGAAGCTAACCGGGATAGGGGATTATAATCATTATGAATCATTTCTTGTGGTGGAGACCAAGCCGCTTCAGCTCTTTTCAAAACTGTGTTTAAAAATTATTAATAGCATTTGTTAGTACAAAAGAAGACAAGATTTTTTTACAGTTTTAACATTAAACAATGCTGACCACACTGCAACTTTTCGTTACAAGTCGAATAAAAATAAATTAATGATGGTTTCCTTGCTCCAAAGGAAGATAGCAGTCCCGAAATACAGGAAATGTTGCTTTTTCACTGCAGTAGAAATGTGCGTTGCTCGGTGCGCTGGAGATTTAAGTAGAGGTTTGCAACTTTAAATACGCTCACGCTTGTATTAACGGAACAAAATCAGAAAAGAAAATAGTCTTTCCAATGACAAACATTTTATTTTAGGATCTAGAAAAAAAACAAAACGAAAATGAACGATTATTCTTGATATCGATAATTTTCAGCAAATACTTCAACATGAAACCCTGAAACTAAAATTTTTCTGTTTCAGTAAATAGAATCAAACCAGTTGAGATTTTTGGTCGTTTCAGTTTCACTGGACATCTTCAAAATATTTAAAAACATTGATTATATGGGCGAAAAGACTTCATTCGGTAGTTATGGTGTTGCAGACTTAACATATTTATCGCCCTACTCTGCATCTTTGTGATCAGAAGAAGAACGTTTCGAAATATTCAGTTTTGGTTGCTGCAAGTTACTTGATCTGTTGCAAAAGATTTAACATATATATGTTGCAGTATCGCATTATACTTGGCAAATTTGGGAGGATATTCTCGGAAAGATTTTGATACTTTTGCTTTTATTGATTCCCAAATTTGTTTTATACTTTTTGCACATAAGAAAACCAGAAAAAATATTTTGAATGTCTCAGTGGCAGTTAACAAGCAAGTTACTTGTAACAAGCGAAAGTCGTTATTGGCGGCATTATTAGAAGACGTCACCAATTTCTAAGAAACTTTGAGCAAGGAACAACATAGTTGCAAATTGTTCAAAACAATTTCTGCAATTTCCACAGAAGCTTTGTATTTTTTGAAAATATGTTGAAAAATGGTAGCGAAAGGTGTCATGGATCAGATTTGTGGCTTGCAAATTCAAATTAGGCCAACGCTACAATTATATTGCTGTTGAACATTTCGATTGCAAAAAAATCGCAACTCTATATCATTGCGCGTAGATTGAAATTTTCGAGAAATTGTAATAATTCTTACTGTAAGCAAAACATTCTTTTAAAGTTTAGTTGTTTGAAGCGCCATGTTTCTGGTTTGATTACAAAACCCCTACATATATGTATAAAAAATACCTGAGTGGTAGATGAAGTCAACGGTTTACTGAACCGTGCTTTAACACACGCTTAATGAAAACGAGAAAAGATATAATAAAATAACAAGGCCTTACAGATTTTCGATTTCCAAGGCAAGCTTGTAAAGAGTTTCGTTGCTGTTTGTGGAAAATCATGATTTTTAAATTCGCCAATTAAGGAAATTTTGATTCATGTTTGTGAAAGGTCGCCTTTTAATATCGACTTTGATTTAAGCTCGAGATCTCTTTACAAGTAAGTATGCGAACGTGTAATTACAATTTTAAATCTTTTTTTGCTGCGGAAGCACACAAGGAGGATTGCAGGTGCGTATGGTTGGTTCACGTGCGTAGTACATTAAATCTGTCAAACCACACACCAAGTATAACCCAACAGACGCGTTGCACCAGCATGCGATATGCGGCACACGAAGTGATGGGAAACTTTAAAATACCGTGCTTGCCTGAGAAAGATTTTCAGTTATTAGGACGTCCCATGTAATCTGTGACCAATCGATTGATAACGGCATTTATACCTGACGCGCAGCTGTACTCGACTGGCCAAAAGGTGCGGAATTTACTAAGCTTTGTTAAAACGTGTGCCAAATATGGTGCGATAAGAGACGATTGTTATGGAAACTAAATTGACCAGCAGAAAGCCAAAGCTCTTTTTCAGTGTATTTTAAGATTTAAACCAAGTCTTCTTTTTTTCCTTTTCCAAGGATTGCTTTCAGGTTTAGCTGATGCACTGCCTGTGTTTTGCAGCCTACACAGTACACTCCCTCGAAAGTGACCATATGTAGCACCGAGAGTGGCGTTGTTCTGTGAAGGGTTAATTTGAAAGACCAAAAGTTACTTTTCACTCAGTCAACAAACGGATGTTGGCGGAATTAATGCCATAAGTTAAAGGAACTCGAAAATTTTCTGGAATTTAGAGAAGCCCGATGCAAAAACGTTTTGGTTTGTAATGCTTTTTATTTGTTACTGAAAACTAGAACAGCATGTTTGAGGCTCCCTGTCAAATGGTGAGCATCTGCTCCACATGTTGCGGCTGAGCATAGAGATTGTTACAAAAAATTAATCATCATTTCGTGGCGTCAGATGATATGACGTCAAGTGAATTCGAAGCAGAGTTGGCCATGGATTCGGAGTGCCGGAGTCGACTCCGCAGGATTCTGAGTTTTTCTTTTGGACCCGAATCGGGAGTCAAAAATTTCTGAAAAATCTGATCCGAATCCAGGGTCACTTTTAAATTTCGGCAGTAGCAGGAGTCTGAGTTGTCCTTTCTTAAGTAAAAACATGGGTAAATTCCCAGTTGGATAGATCGAAGCCGGAGTCCGAATGTCGGATTCTCAAATTTGAAAAATTTCTGGACCCGGATTCAAAAAAATTGGAACAGGATCGGAGTAAAAGTAACTCCGGCCACCTCTGACGCAAAGTGAACTCTGTAACCACTCATGATTTTTCAGAAAGCTGTGTTGGTGAGTGGCTTTGCGATATCACGCAAAACATACTGTGCAGTTGTTAGCATTAGGTAGAGTTTCGATCAAATCCGAGAAACTGTGTAGTGATTGTGATCACATGGAAGCGAAGTAACCTATGTAGTAACCTATGTACACAACTGCAGTCCAACTACTTCAAAGAACTAAGTTGCAACACTACTGTTGCGATCGGGGAAAGCCCGAGCGACAAGTGCGAAAAGCTTCACACTGTGGCAACAAGTAACAACAGAGATAACACGTCGTGCTCACTCGATTATTGCTTGTTCGCACCACGTATATATGGGTGTTATTCTTCACTCGTGGTGAATCGCACATTCAACGCAACGCCAACGGAGAGGTTGCAACAACATCCCCTCCTTTTTTACAACGAAACGCACGCGCGTTCTTTTTGTAAAGGATGCACCTGGCCCGATCTTCACATCCTGGTCACAGCACCATTTTGTTACGATCGGAAAGCCTGAGTGCGCAAAGCTTCACGCCGTGACATTAAGTAACAATAAAGATCACACGCCTTGCTCACTCTATTGCTTGTTCGCACCACGTATATATGGTTGTTATTCTTCACGCACATCCCGTTCGTGGTGACTCGCACATTCAATTCAACGTCAACGGAGACGTTGAAACACTACTGAAATATCAAAAGCTTTGATTGAGGCTTTACCGCTCCATCACACTCCAAGTTTGAACGCAGATTAACCTAACGTGTTTAATCCCAAAGACTGGTTCTGATGTTAAAAAAAGCAAAGAACGGCATTTTTCTCCAAACATTAAGCGATGTTTTCCTCGCTTTTTTAACGTGTACCGTTGCGCTCAGCCACTAAACGATCAAATTAAAAACGCAGCGAAAATGTTTCCTTAGCATTTTTGCTCACTGAGATAACGAATAAAAAGTTTAATTCTATCTGTTGCAAAACATTTGAAGACATTGCCTTTCAATATCTCTGTTTTCCTACGAGCAGGTATGACCAAATCGGGAGTCGAAACCAGCCTATAACCTTTGGTGGCACGTCGTCAACGACCCGTCCACTTGGGCATGAGTTAAGAATTCGAAGAGTTTGAGGAAACGAAATTGTTTTGCCCTGAAATGCTACTTGAAATACTTGTAAAAAACAACTTAAAACAATAAAAAATCCAAGCGTTTTGCAGCTAATAATTTGCGAGGCTGAGTGTAATTAAAGAGAAAGGGAGTGTAGCCCATGGTGCTCTGAGGAAAAGGACAGAAAAATTCCGAATATTGTCGAGAGAGATGACCTACTGTATGAGGGAGTACAATAGTTTTGAAATTTGCAAAATCTAACGCGGTTATGGCCTATTAATCAGTGAAATGTCAAACCTTGACCCGCTCTGTGCAGTATCGAGTTAATTTCAATCTATACAAGATTACTGAAACTTTGCAGGTGACTGAAATTTACCAGACAATTTCAGAGTACATGTGTGGCGATTTGTGTGGATAAGAATTAGTTTGGAACTTGATTTCAGTTTATCAAAATTAGGCAATTGAAGTACTGCAGCGCCTCATTCAAAATAGTAATGTTTCTCATTTAAACAGCTGCATTTTCTCAAAACGGCTATTGATTGGAACTGGTGACAACTTAGGCATTCGTAAGGATTGCGAATTTTTTAACATAAAGAACCTATTTAATGAGAGCTTCAAACATCCTATTCTTTCAAGAACCTAGGTTTCAAAGATGCATTTGTTTAGAATCGTTTAGGCTTACCTTTGGCATCACACTCACGTCCGTTCCAACCCTTGGCACATCTCAGTTTGCCGGTCACCTGGTCACAGACATGACGTTCTGTCGGAGGTAAGCATCGCGTAGAGCATTGCGGTCCGTATCTGCTGCGAATGCATTCCAGCCGTATTTGCACCGCAACGGAATCATCCATATCTAAAAAACAATGCAAATGCTTGCTAGTTTTTAAATTATCTGTAGCGGGATTTAAATATTTGATTAAATGCCACGCAACCATAGAGATGCCGCAAAAATGATGATGGTTCATAATGGCGCTTCTGAGAAGCAGATGAACACCAAAGGAGAGGTTGTAACGACACGCTGGAAGCAAGAGACCGCCAAGGTTTTCAAAAAACGATTTGCTGCAACTGCGCTTACTAACTGTTCAAAGCGAGCGTTTTTTTATAGCTGGCCTATCACATGCGTTATCTGGTCAAAGCGATTGTCGCATCACAAAAACTTACTTTGAGTGCCAACCAGTCGGATTACAGTGTTTGGTTCCTGGTTTGGAAAGATAAGAGGGAGCTTTGTCCAAAACGCAACATGAACGGGAGCATTGTCGATGTCATCTTGCTTTACCGCAATCAAATTCAGAGAAACCTGCCATTTCAAGAGAGCAATAAAACAGTAAACAATAACGCGTTGTCTGAGTGCCAGGGTTTGACAGGAAGATAGTGCTCACTTTATCAGTAACGACAGCCAAACTCATGCAGGCTATTATTCGACAAAAAGCTAAATGTGAAAAGCAACAAGTCTAGCATTACTACAATTTTTGAGTCGTGTCAGATTATAACTTTTGTGATGAGATTGAAGCGAATAACATGGTTTTATTGTCTTTATTATTGCTACTCCGGAAATGTTGCCCTTACATGAGTGTTGGTGCATTCGCCATGACAAGATAAACAACTGCACGAATTAGACAAATATTTAGGATTATGCGTTACGCGCTAAGAATTTTTATACTGAGATTAAACTCAAAATTTCTGGTAATTTCGCAGTGAAATAGTGATTGACTTGTATCGGTGGACAATGGTACCAGTGCTTATCACGTGCGTTTCAAAAGCCTTGCAAAGACATACGACCAGCCTGGGGCAACTTTAACTAGTTTTCGAAAATCAACAACATTCTGTAGCTCTGTTTGACAAGATCAAGCAAAGAACGAATGGACAGAACTTGCATGATTCCATGTGTTAAAAGTCAGCGGAGAAGCAACTTAATATCTGCATCGTTGCTAAAAGTCTGACTCACCGTCGCACAAAATTAGACCTTGTCAACAGCGTTAATTTAATTACACACAGATCTGCGATTCTCGATATAGTGGAAAGTCATACCTGATTGGGCATCAGTGGCACGCTGAAGACGTTTTCCGACTTCTTCTTTGCCTGTCACGCATTTGCAAAAGCGATAATTACTTGCAGCACTGGAAACGTGGCGACATTTCTGGCCAGGCAGAAGACGCCATAAATAGAAAACGTCATTTCGTGTCGTCTGTTCCTAGTACTACGTTTGTTCTCACGGAAAACAGAGCCACGTTTTTCTGCCTCGGACACGTCAGGACTTCGATAAACAAAACTTCATTCAAGCTGTTCTGGCGGTGAAACAGAAGAACACGTTGAAAACCAGCCAACGTTTTTATAGTTCGTGCAATTATTTCCGTCAGGATGAAAAACGAAATGCAGTGCCATCTCCTACCACAACTCAACAGGAAATACAGTTAAAACGTTTGGCAGCAACAGTACTGCCTCGTGCGACCAAACAGTGGTATACTTTGCTCTAAATTAGAACATTTCGGCATTTACGTCTTTTCCATCACTGAAGCGAAGACATGTATTATTTCATTATGATAATGTTTTTGCCGAACGAAGTTATGCGTCTCGTGACACTCAAGGCTCAACAAAGGTACCATTACCGTTGTCAAATGAAGTAAGGTAGGATAACTATCCAAGACAAGCAACGGGACTTAACAACTTCGGCAAACCTTTTAAACATACTTGGGTTCGCGATTGCTTTAAAAAATCAAACGTTTCCGGCCTGATGCCAACTCTGCATTGCACATTTAGGCCTGAGGGACATTTATTAAAACGCACCAGTGGTTGGCGACAAGACCTATCTCATCCAACTTTTGAAAGATTGCCGTATCCTCAAACCTTTTCTTATCAATAATAATGCATCGCTATAACGTAAGCCCGGGGCCTCAAGCAACTGAAAAAGTTCGGTCGGAGTAACGTTTGAACTCATCGACCTTTGCTAAACCGGCGCTCTACCCTGTGTGTTGAAGTAACCAAAAGTAAAAGTATCATAAATGACATATTAGTGCACTATGCCCTTCTAGATTTCAGTTTATATAAAATAGAAAGCAATTGTGATTCTAAGGCAACCAATCTAAAACGAACTTTTATGCCTTTTAGCGTTTCCCATGCACGCGTATGGATTAAAGCGAAGAAAGCACAGAGTTTGTGACGGAATGCAACTGTAGTTTAGATGCTGACACATTTCAATCTGCCAAACACCTCAACCCATGTGAATGCCAGCAGTAAAGTAACAAAGTTTCCTTCAAAACCATAGTGGTACAAAAGATCTCGCGAGAAATAAAAAAAACACTTGACATGCTGACAACACATGATGTTAACATTTCATACCTTGCCGGGATTTGCTGCGCAAGAGTGTAGGTTCCAACTGTCCAGTGAAAACTCCGAATGACGGAACTTCAGCGAAGCAAGACATAAGTTGTCAAAATCGAGAGATTTTTTTTTTGATAGCACTTGATTTTCCTCGAGCCCAAGAGTTGGGGAGGGATGTTCAAGAAACACTTTCAAATACCCTACTATATGCGTATCTGTCCTTTCTTCGTTACCGTTGTGACTCACAAAGAATGCTTTCGATATTGGTAAATTGTGACAGAAAATGCATATCAGGATTGGGTAGTTGAAGAATAGTGTAGAAAGCAGGAACAACAGCTTGCGGCATGTCACATTTGCTGATTTCATAGTGTAGCACATTTACAACTTCACAGCGTCAAATCCAGTCATAATTTAAAACAAAATCACTGGAAGACAAAAGCATCAGGTTTGTTTGTAGTTGTCCATTTCAGGTCTAGCCTTACGCAGAAAGTGAGGTACTAAAACTGTTCAACCAGTGGTAATATCACAATAGAGAAAAACGTGAGCACTCACACACAACGTCTCTTGCAGAGAAAAGACAAATATAGATTAAAAGTGTGCTTTGTTTGCATTGTTAGGCAGGTATATGATTTTAACCTCTTTCTAAAGCCCATCTTCATGCCTTTGGGTTCAGTAGAACTGTTGTGAAGAAGATTCACAAAATATGGCAACGGGTAAAAGTGCAGAAACACTGCGAGAAGCCACGTTTAAAGTAGACCATCGATAATGGCTCATGATAAGGCATTTACTAAGCAGCTACAGCAGAAGTAATATCACATTACTGCAACATCTGCAACAACGGACATTTGAAAGCGTACAGTATATTAAAACTTTTCAGAAATTCCAAAAGAGAAATAATTTCATTTCAAAATTATGTTACAACACACTAAATAACCATATAAACCAAAGCCATTTCTATTGACAAGCGAACTTTAGGATATCAGTCTATGCGCTGCATTCCTTGCAGCTATACTTTCTTGTGTTACATCCATGGTATAAAGAAGGAGCAGACGACATAGTGTCTAGAAATTCTGTATAAGGCTTAAATTGGCTTGGAATTTCCTTGCGTTGTTGGTATTCGGTTATGATTTTGCTAGTTGAAGAAATACTTTTCCAATCTAGGACGTTTTTTGTTAGCATGAAACAAAAGTTATTCTGCAAGCAAATGAACTTAACTTTGCTGCAAACAAGCAACTGAGAAGTAGAATTTTTGAGAATAACAAAGTTGTCTTGAATGGCATTCAATCAACTGTTAGTTACTGCAACTGAAACTTCAAAAGTTTTTTACGATGTACATGAAGTACATGAAACTGATTCCAAAAATGTTAGTATTAGCGCTTACTGCTGTTGGCCAAATTGACCCTGTCGTGAAAAAGCAGTATCGTGTGTATTGTCCTGCTAAGCTAATGATTCTGATGAAGTGCGAAACAACAGAAACAAAACATTACCTTATTCTCTTCACGTTGCTTTCTGCTTTATTTGCAAACGGCCGAGCAACATGTAAGGCTGCTTATTTCCACTGCATTGCGTGGAAATACTGCGACGGTCACGAGTCACGACTGACAGGTGTGACGCAAAAGAGCACCGCAAACCGAAAGCATTTTTTAAGACCTACCCTGTATAAAACAAAGGCGACGGAATAGTAACAGAATGATCTCGGCAAGTGAACTCTTTGCTACTTGAAGCCGCGGTTGGCCGAATGTGGTGTCTCCTTGGTTTTCGCACGTCTCAGCTCTTGGCTACGAGTCCTGACTGCAACGCCACTCAACCATTTCACCAAAACTGGCTTGCCACTTTCGATACCGATTTGACAAACATTTTTGTTTGGGGCTTGAAAAGCCAACGCAGGAAAACCAGAATTCAGCAACAAAAGACTCCCACCGATCTCAAATCCGTGACTGCACGTCTGCCTGACATGCAGCGTTACGACATAAAAGTGTTCCGGGACTTCCTAACCTCTCACGATCCTGCTACAAGTCAGTAGCCACAACAATCCATTGATGTGATGCCAACACTTTAGGGCCATCTGACGCGCCCAGCGAAAGCACATGGTTGTAACGCGGTTGTCGCGGTTTTCTTTCCTTAATGCCGGAGGAACAGCGATCTTGCTCAAATTGAGACATGGCTAAATTAAAAATATTGCGGAAAACTGTAAACGCCCGTTTCGCAAATGCAAAGAATTTTTGTCCACTGCAAGTTTCAAAATGTATAACCTGCCGCTAGAAGCTTGTCGCTAATGAACTTGGTGAAGAAAGACTGAATGCATTAAGCGTGGATCATAATCAAGAATATATGAGTGAATTAGTTGAAATGGTGCTTAGTTGAAGTAGTGCAACGAAGTGTTGAATATGTTGTTGTTGTGAGAAAAACCGCTTAAAAATCATCAAACCCTTACTGCGATTTCAAAGAACTGGTTGTTTAGAATTATAAATTCAACAATTATAAATTGGTTGCTTACAATTATAAATACAAAAAAACTGGTTTAGCGATTGGGTTCGAGATAATATTACGTTTTTAATCATCTCCGTCTAGGAATATCGACACCATACCATACAAAGAAAGCTCCTCTGTTTCCTTATAAGCCAGATACGAATTTCTTCGACAAACTTTACGTAAATACCTCGCACAGTTCTGTTGATAACTTATCCTACACATTGTGTATAAGCGAGGCCTTATAAAAAAAAATTGTGAATTTTTTGCCCAAAATCTGTTGCGTACGAAACCTCCAACATAATTCAATTTCAATCACGATTTTGGTGTCGTTGTTTCTATTGCGACATTGTGGAACTGCAAGGTTTTGTTCCGGTTTTAAATCCGATTTCATGACATATCAGCAGGTTACTTTCAGTGTCGCACAATTTTAGCCACTGCGGACGACACATTATGTAAAATGTTCAGCGTAGCTAAACATCCATCTCAAACTAATCATAAGAAGCATTTTCTGGTAAATATATGAATTAAACCAACCAGCAAGTGACACGCGGGCGTGGCGAGACAGTGACTAACGACACTTGCTAAGAGGTCAACTAAGTTCGCATCCTGGAGTAGCTAGTCATAGTGCTATGTAAACAAAACTGCCCATGGGCAACTGAAGGCGTTGAATAGAGCTTTCCCCCTTAAATCTTGGTAGGTTTGAAGCTCTTCTGTCATTCTAGTTATCTCGTAACGTAAAACCTCAGCTTGATGGTGACGTCACGGCAGAGAAACGGTAGGATGCGGTTGGATTTTTCAGATTGCGTTTTTTGTAATTGCAACAATCAGTGGCAAAGCATGAAGCATCTCATATGACCATTAACCACTTACTTTAAATATTTTTGCCATTGTTTCTCCAAGATCGCCTACTCAAAATTCTCTGACATTTTTGCCTTAGAGACCTAACCTTTCGCTGGGAAACGTCTTACGACTGCAAACCATTTGACTACGGAACAAAACAACTACAGGATGTGCGAGACAAGAACTTGGGTGATGCTGTAAAAAAATAAATAACTGAGGCATTAACTGAGTAACTGCAGAATGAGATTGTGAAAAAGTGCGCAACGAACCTAATCCGGCCCTGCAGCATGAAAACACCGCAACGTGTTGTCATGGGTTGGTCTTAACCGTCTTATATTCTGACACATTCGGCAAACGCAATAAAGCTGATCAAACTGACGAAGCCCACGAGCGGCGTCCTCTGTCACGCAGCTACCAGAAGCGGGGCGTGGAGCGTTTGTATCGCGTTTCGCAACGAGCGGAGCAGTTTGCTGCACAATGTCATCTCCAGCCTGATCTTCTTAGCTTGACCAACATCCGCGGCAGACCGTACTCCAACCTTCTCGGCTTGCCGCAATATTTCTTGCTTGTGTTATCGCCCGTCGCCGCGTCGCTTTCAATTTCAGTATTCCGTCGCATTTCAGCGGAGTCGATCGCTAATGAAGTCCAGAATACAGAGAACAGGTTCCGCTTATCTTGACTGTTCTGTGCGCAAAAAGCGCCTGCAGGTTAAAGCGAGTATAAAATTCGAACGAAAGCTTCTGGTACCAGCTTTAAAGGGTCTTGTTGCAAAACAAAGCACATTGTAACCTCTGTAGGTAGAAGTTCTGAATTTTTCTTGATTGCAGACCAAAAAAACACTTTTTTGAAAATATTTGTAATAGTGTTGAGCAACTGAGCCTGACCGGCTGGCAAATCGGCCAATTAGAAACCGAGTCACCAATTGTGTGATGCCCATTCTGAACTGCTCCTTGACGGGCTGAATATAGATGAGCAGCAACAGCAAGTGGCAACGCACGAGTTGGAAATTGGTGTTGAGTTTAAGTTGGATTTTATACAAAATTATTTGTCGTTTGACTCGTTCATCAGGTATTACGTTGTTTGAAAGTTATGGGGAAATGAGCAACACCGAAATCATTCCATCGTGATGTCAATAATTATCATTCAAAAAATTTTCAAGCCCAAACATCCACTCGACTGTTTTGATTTCCTTCGGGTAATTCACAGTATGCAATACAATCAAAGCTAGCATTCAGTACCTCTGAGGAAAGCTTATGGTTCGAAGTATTTTTGATGCTGTACGCATCTTTCGAAACATTTCAAAAATACTCTGATGGAAAAATTATGGGAAATATATACAACCAACAACTGAACACATGCTTTTATTTTCTTTAAAATTGTTTTTCAAAACCCAACAAGGGTGTCTTTCAGCACGAAAATACAACTACTTTTTTAAATATATACATTTTATAAAATGACACACGCCAAAGACCAATACAGAATTGCGCCACTCAGCTTCTGCGCGCTAAAACCCACTTTGAATGCCACATTGCCTCTGATGAACACTTTCTCCAAACAGCATTTATGGGAAAGAAGCTATCTTAATGACATAAATCCCAAATGCCAGCGATGCAAATGTTTCCCAGCAAACGATTTGTTATTCCGAAATTCTGCTTTAACCTCTATGTATGCAAAGTTGCGGGCTCGTGCCTATTTGTAAGATTCGTGGTTATTTTCAACAGCAATGTTTTAGAAAATACTAATGTGCTTGATTTTGTGAAAAGTGCTTATTTTTAGTTGTGTGCTTTATGAAAATTTGACGTCACAGTAACGCCTCACTACATTCTGTTCTCGAAAAGTTTCATTAGAATTTTTGGTAATAAACGAAACTAACGAAATAAAATTGAAAATGACTGCCGGTGAAATATTACAAGTACTCCATCAAAACGAAAACTACATTCACGTTCAATCTGCCGCGTGCATTATTTGCCGTTTGCACTGTAAATCATATTTGATTTCATAAGTTCTATTTGATTGCGTAAACTTGTTTTTTCCCACATGTTTTTATTTTTCTGGCCAGGTAGATGGTATCCTTGCTTACATGTCGTTGGAGATGTCTTCTTGCAAAATATCAACACATGTATTTTGCTGAGGTTCAGCCATTTTCAGCCAGCTCTAAGAAAAGCAGGATCTTGATGAACAAATTTTTATTTTCAAATTGATAACTAGTTCAGACAACAATTATAATACTAAAAACTAAGGTTTCTTTTGTTTCACAATACGACACCACTTCCAGCTGCTGCGAGCACCTATTTGTGGACACAAAGATACGCTGTGGTGTTGTTTGCAACCTGGGTTCCAACATTGTTTTCTTCCTTACTTTCACAAACAGCTGTGACCCCTTAAAATAGCATATTTTAAATCAAAAAGCACTTACAGCATTACACTAAATTTTTACGACACTGCACACACCCTGCAAGTATAAGTTTCATTTTGACAAATTTCTTCCTTTCTGCGCTCACTGCACTTAACACGTGGGCGTTACCGACGCAGTATATTTCCATTTTTCATGCTTCTCATCGTACAAAATAGTTTCTGCACTCACATATTTTTATAAACTTTTAATTTGCTTTTGATAGTCAGCCGCAGATGGTTCTTTTTTGCTCAAAGGGTAAACTTTCACTGGTTTACCCTGACCAACTGTTGAAAGACGCTAACGCAAAAGATTGAAATTTACTCAGGGTTCCGACGACGCAGTCAAGTGATTTGCAACTAAACGCGTTTCATGCACTCTTAGACGCTAAATACAACGTCGATATCTTTATATGCTTCCGCGATTCACATCGTCACACACTGGAACGCAGCCATCCGACCTAGATTATCCCCACACTATAGTCGTCATCTTTACGCATTTCGCATGTGAAAGACCGACTGCCCCAGATAGCTAAGTCTGCAGCTAGCCTCAGTTTGACCGTGTTCTGATGACACTGCAGTAGACCACAATGGGCTTTGCGAGAGGCGTTTCACTAATCGATAGGCGTTCTTCTTCGATGAGGAGAGACCGAGTCATAATCCTCCACTCGTATACGACTAAACTCGTGTTTACACCATGCTGTCCACGGGCAACTGACCGCTTGCGCGTCCTGCACACGTCACACACTGTGCGCCAGCGATTTGTATATTTGTTTGGCGCTTTTCCCACTGACATCAGTCACGGCGCTACAGGGGCGGATCCAGCCCGTAAGTTTAGGGGGGGGCGATTTCAGTAGGCCTAATATTTGTCAGTCGAGTCTCAGTTGGCAGTCAAGTGTCTTTCCGAATTGTATAAAATCATGGTAAAAAAAGTTACTTTCATAGGTTTTAAGGGGGTCGATCGCCCCAGATCGCCCCAATCGCCCCCCCTGGATCCGCCCCTGCGGCGCTATCTTCTGTCTCTAAAGTAGACATTGCTTTGTTGCGTGAGACTTTTGCATTCCTCAAGCAGAGTCACCAGCACTCGGTGCACAACATACAGTAGTTTGATCCCGCTCCTTAAATCGGCGTATATATTTCAGGTAACGAACTGCAGGAATAAAATAACTCGCTTTGTAAGTTCCGCAACTTTTTTCCAAGGTTTAACGGATTACACGCTACGTTTTCAGATTTTTATCAGCATGTTCTTTGGTCTATGTCATGGTTCATTTATTGAAAATCAGGACTACCTTGGGCACGAACCGTTTTTCACGTCAAGGGGTTTCGACCTGACTAACTGAAAGATCCTACACACGCTGAATCCATGCATTGCCCCAAAACAAAAGATCACAGTGTAGGCCACGAGATATCACAAGAAGTTTAAACATGCTTTAAGAGTTTTTAGGCTATCACAAGCTTGTGATTTAGGTGCGTTAGTCATTTACATTGGAAGTATTATCTGAACCATTTCTGCAATGAAACAGAAATTAACCTAATTGAAGTTTGAAGGTGAGGACAGAGTTTGTAGCATAAGAAATCTGTTGTCAACCAGATGAACAACAACATGCTGCCTGTTTGGATTTATCGTCATACCAAATTAACTCCTTTACATTACCGTACATCATTATACAATGATAATCCTTAATTTTTTGTTGATGAAACTGCGTTCACCATTGCTGTTTACATCCGAAAAGAAACTTGTACTAACCTGAAACAATACCATCTTTTTCAAAATTCTTAATATTTTTGTTATAAAATTGCTATTATCGTACTAAAATTACTATAATTGGGTGAGTTAAGACACTACATTGCAGAAAACGTCATCTGTGAAATCTTGAAACATACACAAGAGCCGAAAAACAAAAATTATATTCTCTTGATGATGATGTGGTTGAAACAATGGACAAAGAATTCTCAATTAACCTTATTTAGAGTTAAAACTTTTGGACGCAGCGTTTCATAAGGTTACCTTTTACTGATTCTTGCCCTCAGTTCACAGATTTCAAGGATGCTAAAACGAGATAGCAACTAAATTACAATGGACGTTGCTTGTGATTATGGGAACTACTGTTGGTGGCACTAGATTGCGCAAGAAAAGAGAATTGGGATATCAGTTCCGTTTTTACAGAAAAAAATATCTGTGCTTTCTGGAAATAGTACTTGAAACGAAAATGAAATGGACTTAATCCAATTTAATTTCAACAATTATTACGGTCACATGGTGTACTGGCGTGTTTGTTATGTTTCTACTGCGTTAGTTCTTGCTGCTTAAGAGCAAGAAGAATGCTTTTTTCAGCAACAATCGGTCGCGGTGCAGTGTCGAAAACGGAAGTGGGTAAGCCTTCGGTTAAAAAAATATACCGTCATGCTGTGATAACCGACTGGAAACCGATATAACTGGAGATAAACCGATATAACATTTGAAAACTTTACAAAGAATTACACCAAATCTGCAATAACTTTGAAGCTGCACCAAAACAGATTGATGAGGAAGCGTTGTTCCTTTGTCAAAAAAGATGGAGGCGGTATTTCTCCGAATCACCCACCTCAGGCTAGACTTGGCAGTAGGTTTTCTCAAAAACTGTGGTTGAGGTTTGATATTTTGCAGTTTAGCAGATACACGTCATTTTCATATGATGCACTGCTGTGTTATGGTGAAAATGCCGATTTGAGTTCGCAATTAAACCATCAAAAGAAGCGTTGAGGCAAGGGTCTCAAACACGCTGTCCGCCGTAGCATCTTTTCGGCCCGCGATGCTAGTTGAAATTTTCACATAATTGAAATTACTGTATGTTCTTTATTTTATTCGCCATTGTTTGAAGTGCACGGCCAACGAGTCGACAACTTCCTTTTATCGAAAGTAGAGATGACACGAAATGATTTGCTTTATCTCACGATACATTTCGAAGAAATAAGTTGTGAAAACCTGTTCTAGTGAGTTTCAGCTACCACCATATGTTGTTATAGAATTTCTGGCAATGCAGCTCTCAAGATGCTACAAATTGGCCGAGGCACTTTGAGTTTGAGACGTCTGCCTTGATGGGTATTATACATCTCCCAATTTGGACCAAGGTCAGCATCAGGGGTTACACATTTCATGATGACATTTGACGTACTGATTCGAGGAGCTTGTACGAAATTGTTCACCGAAGTGCATCTTCATCTAACATCCCGATTGACTCTCTTCAAATGTGTGGAACATTTTTTGTATGTTTTGTATTTTTGTCCCATCATGTACCTCTCCAAGCATCGAATTTTTTAGTGCATACTAGTTTGCAGTATCACATTGCCTGCGCCAATGTGCCAACGTTTCATCTCTCTTACGTTGAGTGTAAGCGATTTTTTCTTCCTGAGTACTGGTACTAACTAGTCCACGCGATATCCACCGCGCGTCTGATGTAAACGAACGAATAGTTGAATTGAAACAATGCGTTACCTATACGCAGATTATATTCGCAAGTTGTAACAAGTGGGCTAAGCTGCCGCACCTCATTTTTTATGAAGCAGTAAAGAAAAGGTAAAGTTACTAAATCGCGCCTATCGCCCTGGTTCAAGCTTTTCTTTGCCTGTTGAGGAAGTCGCTGCAGTGCCGAAACAGACCTGGCAGTCTGCAAGCAATAAGGGCTAGCCTTTTATAAATCACTCGCTTGTCAGTAAACATCCAGGACTTGAAAAAAGGTCTGAGGTTAGGGTCTGGTCAGCTCACAACTTCAGTTCGGATGCAGAGACAGCAGTAACCACGAAATTACGAATATCCGGTAATACTTTATGTAACAAGCTTCACACCCACAACAAAGTTAGGGCGAGACTCTGCTCCGCTGGCCGGCCTGTCTAAAGAAAAAGGCATCAATTCTGGCGCAGAACACTGGCAGGAGAGCACTATCTCGAGATTCTGTTAGTAATTGCGAGCAAGTATATGAATCTTAGGTATCTAGCTTTTGAAAGGTGACTTTGTGAAATTTTAAAACCATATAATAATCACATCCATCAGAATCAAAAGCAAACAAAGAATTTCAAAGGAAAACTTTATCTTGAAAAAAACAAACAAACTCAGCTGGAAAAACGGAATATGCTTTGCAGAACCAAAAAAGAAACGCGTGGAAGGTGAGCTTGCACCACAAGACTGATTTTTGCTACTGCGTATGACATGAAATCTGGCCACCGGCAGCAAATTACATGCGCGAATGCGTGACTTCAAACCGAATAAAAGCAACCAAACTGAGAAATGCTATTTTCAATGCTCAGTTATTTCATAGCAAGTTAGCAACGGGAACACGTCTCGAAAATACTTGCGTGACGAAAGCGATGATGAAATCCGTAGAAGCTACAGTGGTTTTATTATTTGGTTTTTGTTCAGCCTCAACATTCCTTGCCGTCATGCGGCCTAAGACATTATCCGCCGACATGCAAGGCCGAAACGCAAAATTTCAATAAATGCCATCAAAAATGTTGCAATGCCTCCGGGGGCCCAAGACCATCACTGTCATCAAGACCATCACCGTCATCAAGACCATCACCGTCATCAAGACCATCACTGTCATCACGGCTTATTTTTATGAGAATTCTGTACGAGACATGCCGGAAGAGCTCGCCGCAGCGTTAAGTCCGTTTTCTTCTAATTCAGTATTTATATTTAAAAATTAGTTGAAAGCAAAATGAAGTCAAATAACTGGGAAAAAGACGTTCGCAATCCGCATTTGCTAAAATGGCTTTGCAGCATGAAGTGCTTCACCTATGAATGCCAAGCAATTTTACGGTTATGGTTGAAATCTATGAGCAAATCTCAGCAGAACGGAGAAGGTTACATATCCAAGCCACCAACGTCCATTCACATGCTAAGTCGCCAACTGAGCTGTGCGTGACTAGCTAAGCCTCCTGGCGACGTCACTTTTGTTGTAGTGTTTTGCGGATTATTCGGTGACAACACACGATGCCAAGTACGATGTTTCGAGGGATCGCCCAAATCAGGCCCGTCGCCAGGATTTAGCAGCAGGGGGGGCAAAAAAACAGAAGGAGCCAAAAACCAGAAGTGGGGGCACATTTTAAAAATACAATATTGGATGTATGTAGCAACCAAGGGGCCGAACGTGAAATGGGGGGGCATCGATTTCAAATGGGGGTTCGGGAACCGCTGGCCCCCCGCTGGTGACGTCCCTGGCGCAAATGCGTTGGCTTTTGTACAAAAATTCTTTAAACTCCTTAAATGAGCAGCCGCAAACGAGCTTCCAGCACAAATGCTGCCAGAAAGTTTTGAAAAAGTGTGATAGAGTCAACCTTGTATAATTTCCGGATTGAATTTGTCTTCAAGCTTCAATCGAAAAGCAACATAATATATTTGAAAAATTTTAAAACTTGCGACAATTTTGAACGCAAGTAAGCAACGGTCCTGGGTGATTTGCGCAGCTGGCTTTTTCAGTTTTTGGTGCTTTCAAAGATATCTATCATATGGAGCAGATGTCATGATTTTCGTGACAAGATTCGATCAATCAAATGTAGTCGATGACTGTCTACAACATTCAAGTTGACAAATACCGGATTTGCTTGAATTTTTGAGTTTTCAAGTGAGACGGTCATAAGCTTATACCGAACTCCATAAATGAACAGTTTGACTGTCACCAAACGTTCAACGTTTTTTCAAAATCCTCCTCTCCTCTTCATTCATCAAAAACTTAAGTAAAATATATTGGCAAAATATTAAATTCATATCAGCACCGTAGCATTCCCAGTTTAACGGCTGATGCCCATTGATACAAATTTTGCTTTTTATTTCAACCGACAGATTGCACTCAGCATTAAACTGACTTATAAATAAAAGTATAGGGAAGGCCATCATTGACTGATGGAAATGTGCAGCTGAAATTAAATAAACCTTGCTTGAACAAATTTCCTACTTTGAAACAGATGTATGTTATCGATGAACTAAGCTCAGCGATACTTGATCAATTCTGTGAATTGTTGTGGAACAGTTTCATGCTCCTTTAGGTGGCATAGCGTAAGGCGTGACGTACGCCTTCCATAAAATTCTCATGATGGAACAAGGAACGGTTTGAGATTAGCTGAGGCCAGAACTCACATGGTGAAACGTTCCTTTGAGACATGACCGTGGCGAAGAGGTCAGTTATTACTAGGCATACCATACGTCCCGTTTTAGCCGGGACAGTCGCGGTTTTGAGGGTTTTGTCCCGGCGTCCCGGCCAGTCAGCCAAAATGTCCCGGTTAGGCATTCAGTCAGCCAGGATAGTCCCACACAGTGGCGTAGCGAGGCTAAGAGCCGCCCGGGGCCGGCCAATAAATGTGCCGCCTTTTCCACACCTCAAATTTGCTTACAATAATTTAAAATGTATAAAGACCAACGTTAACTCTGTCAACACGTGCACGGGGCGCTCTTATGTCCGGGAAACATTTAGATAAAATGTGTGAAATAGGCCTAAAACCGGCTCTTGTTGAAAAGTGCTGGCTTGTAACTTTCATCGTGATCTGCAAACTTGGTATAGTTACAGGGGCATGCAGAGGTCTTGTGATGCCCGGGCCCCGGGGCAACTGCTGATTGTATGCCCCCTTCCAAATGCTAATATTGAGGAATGTAAAAATACAAGCACAGCAAAACTACCTGCCCAGCCCTTGCCACATGCAAAAGCATTACGCCACAAAAGCGTCACCTCAAGTGAGAGTAAAGAAGCGAATAAATTGTCCGAGACTCGTACCCCGTTACGCAGCAATAGCCAGACACTTGAACGTTGTGAAAATAATTTTTGCATGGCACTTTTGACAAGAAAAAAGTGAAATACGTTTCTGATGCTGGAGCTCTACTTAAAAGAACATGGTGCATTTTGAACGGTATCGTACTTCCTTGGCGCCGAATTGTATTAACAGCTCCGAACGATGTTCATTCTGACAATTTTTGTTTAAATATTGCTCTGTTTCTTAGTAAAGTGCATTATTTTAGTTTTTCTTGGTGCCTCAAATGCAGGAATCCAAAATGACTACATGCTCAGTAAGATACGAGCCACATTTATCTCACAAGGCTCGTTCTTCTGAAGCGTCCCGGTTTACAATCACAAAAATATGGTATGCCTAGTTATTACTAAAACCGAGTTTTTGCTGTTTCATTTGTTCAGTTGCAAGATTAGATAAGAAGAATCCGTCCTGTAACGTTCGTAGCTCCACATCAGCCGATCCATTTCCAGTTTGCAACTAACCTTTATGTTCCCCTGTGAACAATTCTGGCCTTTCTTCATTTAACTTTTAGCAAATGCACGATTCCGTGAATTTTTCACAAATTTTGAGAGAGAGTTTGCGGGAAAAGATTTTCTTAACCTATCCACAAACCTTGCTGTTCTGTCAAAACGCTTTTATGCTGGTTTTTCCACCACATTGTCAAACCGAAAGAAACGAAATATAGCACTAATTAATAAAATTCAAGTGAAATATGTCAGTTTCATGTCATTTCCGACATTACCTAGGCATGATTATCCGCCCAAAATCCCGTAACGTTGAAGCTTCAGTGTATTACGCAACTGCTATGTATCTTCATGGACTTTTCACTTTAAAGTTTGATGTGACACAGTGGAAAATTTTTGAAGCGACTAAACATGTTACTAATTTCATTTCCCGCCTTGCAAACAGTGCAAAACCATTATATTTTTGCAGAAATGTAATAAAGTGCATCACTATATCATTGCATATTTTGTTTGGCTGTTTATGAAACAAAACAAGCAAATCCTTCATTCACGGTATCACCTGTTCTTGCAACAAACAAGCCTCGCGTTAAGGCTCTTTTCTCTCTTCTCACTTCCTTACCACTTCCAACTAAACTATGGGATGGTTTTCCTAGATTCTAGTAACAGTTTCTTAAACAGCAAGCAATGAAAACCTTATTCAAACCGTTGATCGTAAGCAAATCGCAGTTTTTTTGGCTCTTTTGATCCAACTTTTTTAATCTTAATTCCTATACAGCAATGTTTTATTTCGAGAAACTTCGCATCTTTTCTGTATGCAGCTAAATGTTGCGGCAAGCAAGACCTCATAGCTGCCAGATTCTGCCTCTTATATACCTTTGTACAACAGAAATCATATGCATTTTTCTTTGTCGAGCTAGCCTTTAAGCGACCGGAAGTCAAATACTAAAGAATAACTCACCCTGCTGCACAACGTCCGCTTTTGGTCTACAATTTGTGACATTTACTGATTGAAGACACTTTTTGTGACCTTCAAAATCTCAGTACAAGTCAAGCGATTGCATTAGGAAGAAGATGTCTATGCCATGACGTCAAGATTTTGTAGTGATAGCCAAGTGCCTACGAAAGGCGATCGACGTGATTGTTGAGATTGCTCTGCTCATCAGCTAGCAATGAAGGCAAATATAATTTCTGCAAAGCTGCTTGCAATGAAATACACGCTTTGCGGCAAAAACACAATGAATCAAATTTCTTGCCATTTAAATTTTCAACTTGGTGTCTTAATGCAACAAATTCTCGTAGACATCACACCCTCTAAACAAATATTAGTTCTGTATTCAGCTCCAATGCTGCTGCAAAACTTCTTGCTTTTTATGGTGATGCGTGTATGGCCTACACAAGTTAATAGAAATTGTTTGTAGGAACATTTCATTCATTCATTTTCATGCCCGCTTTTCCTTTGAAGAGGGTCGCGGGGACAGCAGTCCTAGCCTAGGAGGACTAAAAACACGTTATGATTTTCAGCAATATCTAATTGTTCTGCTAGCTCCACAGCAAGACGTGACCTAGCAAGGTCAGAGATGTAATCAAGCCACCTGTTCCTTGGTCAACCTCAGGGTAGGTTTCCCGCAAGTGAAGCTGGCAGGATCTACTTTGCCGATCGTTCCTGGGGCATTCTAATTTCGTGGTCGAACCATCGTAGCTGAGATCTCTCTATTCGGAGAAGTGGCTCGGTGTTCAGGGACTTAAGAATTTCACAGCTGCGCACTTTGTCTTTAAGTGTGACGGCATGAACACTTCGCAAAAGTCTCATCTCGTGTACCTGAGATAGCTTTTTTTCAGTGATTACCCAAGATGCATGACTGAAGGTGAGGATCAAAGCAAAGACTGATATATAACTGGCAGCTTTTCGGTGTTGAAAGCGCCCGTTTTATCTCCACGGAACGATGAAACTCATGCAAAACTGAGTTTGTTTTACCAATCCCTTTGTCAATCTCTCTGTTCTGCCTTCCATCGCACGTGAACTCCACCCCAAAGTTCTCTAACGTCACCACCTGCTTCAGTGTATTGCCTTTTACTTGCTGCGTCCACTGCCTGGTTTTACTGAGAGACGTAATACTTCAGTCTTTTCAGTGCTAATTTTCATTCCCATCGGATCGCCCGCAGCTGCAAACCAATGAAGTGCATGTTGAAGACCCCACTCAGAGGATGCAAGCAGAAGCAGAAACAAATCGTCCGGAAAAAGTAAATGGTTGATTCTGCAGCTTGCAGCAATGAAACCCTCATCGGATCGGCTGTGACTGTCTGTCTAATTCATATAACAATGATGAGGATTGGTGACAGCACACAAACGGAGTGCAACACTCGCTGTGAACGTTTGTTATTTAATTCCGCCGATGCGGACACAAATTTTGTAAGCACATTTCGAAACAAAAATTGATATATAGCTTACCGATAAATTTAGTTTTATCAAAAAAAAATTTTTTTTTCATTTTTATGTAAACACAAAACTCTCTTTTCACCTATCAGTACATCCTTGCTCCTATACCTGTGACAGAGTAAAGTGGACCTCGTGCCTTAGCAACGTTTATATGTAGTGTTATTGAACTATTCAAAAAACTCTCTTTCACTAGGTACGCTACTTACCAGTAGTGTTTGATTGTTGGATCTATCTTTTTTTTATTTATCTCCAATCAACATATACTTTATTTCTGAAAATCATCACTAGTACTACTTTAAGAATCCCGTATTCGCCTCACGGTATCTTTAGGTGCATAGGAAGCTATGAGAATGGAACTGGTTTCGTGTGATTTGAACATTTCTAAACTACTGTATAATAAAAAATTCTTCTTTGCTCTAAATGGTTCTATTAAGTAACACAAACTAGGTACAAAAGAATGTGCTTCGCAAAATCGTGTTTTTAATAGTAGAAACCTTGTGTTTCAGAAATTAATTTTCTCACACACTTACCACGTTGAAAAACTTGTTTTCTATTTGCTAACTTTTGTAGTATTGCTGTAGAACCTTGCGTTTTCTAATACTTACATTGAAGTAATTTTGTTTACTTACAATGGAAAGCCAGATTTGAGCAAATTTTTCACTACAACCAAGTTTTAATGCGTCATAGGCGCTTTTCCTATCTCTCAAAACGATTTAATAAACACAGCATTGTTCCTGCTTGATTCACGCACTCATGATTGCCTTGTTTGGGGTAGTGATCGCGCTTTCTCGAAACAAGCTGCTTTAAACAGTATGAGGGCGATTTGGTGTTTAGGCTAATCGCAACCAACCGAGAAATTGCTTGCTTAGTAATCGATATTAAGAAAAGCTTTTAATACTTCAAGAAAATTTATCAGTTTGAGTTAAATTGTTGCAGGAACTTCCATTCATACTGTTTTCCTATCAAGTTATTGAGGTCAATTGCAAGGGTAGATGTAGTCATAAAAATCGCTACTGAATTTATACTTCTTGCATTAAGAGTATCATGGATTTGGTTGATGGTCATGATGTTCATCTTCTACACATTAAATTATATTTTTATGAAAAAAGAAAGTCGAAACGCCTACGGTTGCATGACATTTGTCCCATAGGACGTTGTAGTATACGCTAACTACTGAAAGTTAAGGTTTTATCACAGTTAAAGCTTGTTGGGCTACTTTTATCACACGCCCTCAAAAATCTTGTTTTCGGCATCGATATGCAAAATTGCTCAAAGGGAAAGCTTGATCGAAGTCCTCGTTGCACCGTATTTGCCTGAAGAGTCTCGCGTTTGACAAGATACGTTATATTTCATGTTACCTCAAACATAGCACTGCTTTATTCAGAAAGGCCTTGTATCACTCAGGTCTTTAAAAGCGCTAGATCTTTCAGTAGCTTTCAATATGAAAGTTTCCGTGCTTGTTCCTGGGATAGGTCTGGTGGAATTTTGCGTATTGAAGAAGTTTGACGGTAAAAATACTTTTCTGCAAGCTTTTCCTCGTCAACGCCTCTAGGATGATTCAATCAACGCATTTAGTTTGTCACTATGGGGGCCTGAACGAGCACATCTGCAGGGTATTTTCGCCTGATGCACATTGCTTCTCTTTCTCCTTGTACAAAACGGTAAAATACTCGATAATTCAGGTTTGGTGTGTTCGAGCAAACACCATCAAAGGTTGGAGACCGCAGGGGTGAGAAATAGTTCGTTTGGATAATAAGCAGATAACCGCCAGCGTTTGAAGGTATCAAATACAGACCTGATGATGACAGATGTGAGCACTGAGCAGAGTTGTTGAGCAGCAAAGTGAAATCGTCGGTTTGTTCGAAATGCCGCAGGCTGCGTGCATAACCTGCTTGCAGTTCAGCTAACAAGTTGTGTCATATCTACGGTGTCCCCACATGAGTTTAGCAAAGATTTTGGTAAACCGTAAAGCACCGTTCATTTCGCTTATCTTGCCTTGGCTGCATGATGGCAATTAGCAACTCCTGTTCTACTAGTGTGATCTGCAAATCCGGCTCTATTCAATTCGTGCGGCAAAGAAAAACTGGTGTCAATAGCAAAACATGAATAAAACTTGAAGTTATGACTCCAAACAAAAGTATTACTTTTCGAAAGCAAAGCAAAAGATAATCTGATCTTACTGGTGATACCGCGTCATCCAACATTTTCAAGCAACTTTTGGATTAGAAAAGAGTTCGACATTTGCTGATTTGACCTGAATAGAAGGGGTTATTCATAATTTGCACAGTCCATGCTCTGTGGGTGAGCTGCACTCTGACAGTTAGACAAAACAAGGAGTTGGTACTTTGGCATAAAATAATTAGGAGAGGCGCGAAGTTGTAAAATGATCTAATCTCTTAGTAACTTGACTCATGAAGGAGACATCTTCAAGTCTGAGCTATTTTTATGCTGTTATTCGTGTTCTAACAGTTTTCTATCTTGAAAGCCCTTTTCTGTCTGAATTGTGTAAGGAATTGTCAGAAACATGGGTTCCCAAGTCTAGAACGAACAAAGCAAATCATTCCTGGAACAAAGCACGAGCTTTGCTGGGATGAGCGTTCTTGTTATTATTCAACTATTTTCGATTGCCGACGAATATTTCAAACATTGGCCAATCAAACACAACTCAAGATATCAAAGTAAAAATGATTTTCAATGTTTAAATTAGAGCACTTCGGTTATGCAATATACAACGAGGTCACTTCGGTAGACGTCTCAGATCATTATCCATTTTAAGAAAAACACCCTCTAATATGGTATATGTTAAGATGCCCTGAAGAACTTATGTCATTATCAGCTGCCTATGGTGTCTGCGGTGCTGTCTTATCAAAGTCTATCAGGACAGGG
>Ga0210059_1000075_pt1 | contig 79518 bp, 44 predicted proteins | sample Ectturendosymbi2_FD_188042 | JGI IMG/M metagenome (GOLD analysis project Ga0210059, IMG submission 188042) | Ecteinascidia turbinata endosymbiont from Florida, USA - Sample 2 (SPAdes) (version 2) | ecosystem: Host-associated > Tunicates > Ascidians > Unclassified | place: Key West, Florida...
GTTTACACTGATCAACTATTGTGCCATTGTGTTTTCATTTGCTCTAATGTTCGCTAACGATTGGCTTACTGCATGCGATGGCTTTTATGATGCTTCTGCTTGTTGGCTGAGTCATATGAAACAATAAACCATTAAACCATTAACTGTAACAAAGGCCTGTGTGAACTCTCATCGCCAGCGTTTCAACGTGCTGTGTCTGGTCGCTGAATGTCATTTCCTGAAAATCAGCAGAGTGGCACTGCCAGATCATTCACAAGGGTTGAAGGGAAGTGGTGTAGAGTTTCAACGCGCATCAGAAATAGAATTACAGTCATTCTGCTTCCCTCGCCGAGCCACACGACGGCAACTTGCCATTACTCACAATGATGACCGTTTGTAGATTGCGAGTAGTTGACGATTTGCCGACAACTAGGCAGTTTGTGACTCTTTACTATAAAAGTAATAAGGTTTAAAAAGCAGAATTTCAATAAGTGCTGATATGCCTCACAAGACACTTTTAATGGAGATTTCAGAAAATGTGCTCAAAGATAGATGAAGAGAGTGAAACAGTGAAAATTTATTGAAGTACAGTGGCAGAATTTATGGAAAGCACAAATAAGGGTGGAAGTCTTTAGAAGTAACGCCCTTGTTCGATTGCAGTAAGCACAAAGGTTTAGGAAATTAGTTGTACGAAATTTCAAGTGTGCTTATTTGCAAGTATGCTTTGTTCCAAGCTATTTTATGTGAGGGAGAATGTATGCGTATACTTCAGAAAGAAAACCTACAAGCAGCAAGTGTCAATAGCCATCAGATTGAACTTCAAAGTTAACTTTGTTTTCTATGATGTATACTAAATTCAAAGTTAATCGCAAACTTCGCCCGTGAAAAAATTGCTTTTCTTTAACAAAACCTCAATGAAAAGCTCTAAATTTCTATAGGCTTTAGAGCAGGGGTCGGCAATATACGGCCTGCCAAACAAAAGCATCCGGCCCGCAGTCCCTTTGCAAATTGTAGTACAGTAAATGTATGACCTGTCTAGTTGTATTAGGCTATATTTAATGAATCTGTCCTCCTTGCAGATTCTTGTGTTGCATCCTAAGGGGGACCTCTTTTGAGAAGCCGCACTGTGCTACAATTGTACTGTATTTCGTATTCTGGGTTTTCGCTATAAACTGTGAAAATCAGGAGTTTATTCTGATTGAAATTCCATAAATTCCCACGTTTTAGCAGCATTATAAACAGCAAAGGTACGAAATTGTTGGTAGAAAATTCGTACGGCCCGCCATACCCTGCAGAGTTTGTTTTTGGTCCGCGACAAGCAAAAGGTTGCCGATCCCTGCTTTAGAGGAATTAGCCAACTGGGCTCTGCTTTCATGTTTTTGCGGTGATTCAAACTTGCACATGTCTGCATTCAATTAACGACACTCTCTCTTCATTTATTAACGAGTATTATCTGTATTTTGCACATATCTGCATTCAATTAACATAACGAGTGAAGTTAATTAACAAAACCGCGTTGGTAAAGTCCAATGTTTTCATCACGCTAATATATGTAAAAACACCCACATGTTGCAAAGCCTCGGGTTCACATCTCGAAGTTTTTTTTTGCGCTATATATCTCAATGACTGTGCTCTGGCTGAACTAAGTTCAGGAAAAAATGCTGAAATATCAAATATTAACAACAATTTGAAATATGTAATATATGTATTTTTGAAGCAGCGGCGATGCACGCACGGTTTGGTAGTGGCATCAGGAAATTTGTTCTCAGCAGTAGACTGGTGACCACAGTATTTGAGTGTAGCTCAATGTAGTTAATCGACAGCCTTCTTTCAATGCTTCATTTATCGTCTTTGAATCGTGATCGTCCTTCAACATATGCCGACAAGTATTTTCCAAAATGTTATTTGACACTTTTTGTGAAATCTAATCCTTAGTCGCTTGGATCAAAACGTTGCTTACTCTGTAGGATGCCTGATGACGCCTCAAGGAAGGCAAAATTCTAGACCGCGAAGCAATACTGAAAACTGACATTATAATGCTTACGGAAAAACGCTTTTCATACTAAACTTTGAATTGTATCATTTGAAAAACATTCGGAAGCACCTTACTTGTGATAATAGAATTTACAGAATCCAAGTAACCTAGGTGATACAATATAAGGTTTTGTGTATGAGCACGTACATATGAGGCAAACCCATAAAAGACCAATGAAGTGTATGCTCCATTGCTTACAAATTTAAATTGAAAAAACGAATCCTTGGTTCCCGTTTCTACCTGCAATAACAGCCCGTAGTCATGGTGAAAGAACACGTGTTTTTGTTACGACTGATATTACGTTGAATTTTTCTCTTTCCCCACATTCTAACTGGAAGTTTTCCTTTCGCATGCGCAGGGCATTTCCGTAAGCTCAAGGGAATTGCGTATGCATATGCACAGGGGTAAAACAAAGTGAACACCGTGATTGTCTCATTTTGTCCGTTTCTGCACAATAAAATATTGGCGTATTGGAAATATACTGTCAGACGTTTTTCACCATGCCTTGTGTGTTCATTTCTTAATTCATTCATTTTAATGCGCGCTATTCACCGAGGTTGGTTGCGGGGCAGCAACTATAAGAGGACTCAAAATACCCAACAGTTTTCAGCAACCCCCGATAAACTTTTGTGTACAACGGCCTTATTTGATTAGGTGTTCATTCTTCATTGCCTTATTATTTACAATGAATCCCAACTCAAAACTTTATTTGTTTGTTTTTCTATTTATTATGTCCATTTTTTCTCGCGCAAATCACAGGCATGAAAACAGACGTCTACTACACTTGTCTGTCAACCAAACAGGGAAATGTATCAATGTCCTTGTTCATTCGGAAAATGGTGCTTTAGTGCAAAAAGCGAATAAACTGTGAACCGCCGCATAATACTAATTCCGACCAAAAAAGTAAGTGAATTCATTGCAAATTTTACAGAGATTTTTGTGATACGCCTGGGGATGACAACGTGAAGTAAGGACAAACAACTTTTTGTTTCATACACACAGAGGCGTATCGATGGGGGTCAAGCGGGATACAATTCCCCGGCGCCAAATCATTGCGGGGGCGCCGAATGACTGCGCGGGGCTTCGAAACGTTCCAACAATGTCAAAAGTACTTTCTTCATTACGATACATTTGCTTTCGAAAGAGCTCAGGTTCAAACATGGGGGCACCAAACTTGCTTCTTGCCCCGGGCGCCATCTAACCTCGTTACGCCCCTGCATTCACATGAGTAAGACGAAAAACCCAGCAGAAAGCAAGTTTTCACTTGGAATTCTATGAGTTAGAAATGACAGATTTTTCAACAAATGAATCTCTCTGACTTTGAGTAAAAAGGGCAGGATCGTGTAGATAAGCATTAAAACCACTGAGCACTGTTTCGTAGTTCAAAACACAATCGTGCCATCCTCAACGTGTCTTCTTTTCTGAAAAGCAACTCCTTAAAGCTGAGTGAATGTCAACTTATTTGACGCAACGATCTATGCAAAACAACGGGTAGTGCGCTATGACTAGTATCTGCAGTGCTTGGCCTACTTCATGTCATGTTATGACGACGAGTCGTTGGCCATGTTATTTAGCGAACGCAAGCACACACGTATGCACAAGAACGTATGAAGGACAAACGACCAGTGCTAAGACTGAACGCACAACGACGCCTGAGCAGGTATTTGTTCTTCATGAAAGTCCTCCAATGTGCGAGACAACCGAGCTGCACAGAGGGTTACATCTCGCACCTTCTTGCAGCTTTCTTAGCACCCTGCACCAGACAAGAAGGCTGCAGTGGGAAGTTAGTTAGGTTCGACCTAAAATCGAATTCTTGACCTACCAGAACAGAAGCGGACGCACTAACCACAACGTTATGAGTTGGCTTCATTCATTCAATCAAAAATGTGTTTTTCTAAAGCTCTGACACGACGTAACTTATTTCTGCCTATCATGGCTTGTAAATCCATTATGTATTTTCATGGATGCTATTATATACAATAATCAGGTACAGTAATTGGATAGCCAAAACGTAATATAAATTTCCCTCCAACAGTTATTTTCACCCCAGTTAGTGCCGAGTAAGCATACTGCATGATTTTGCTTTCTACCTCTAGCAAATAGAGACAACAAAAGTGGGAGAAAGTGCAAATAATTGCTCAATATTGCTACGTTGGATTTAAAACCATGCATCATTTTTCCTTCAAAAACAATCCTGCAAACAGAGCTGAGGTGCAATTTCTATGCTTTGATTCATTCTCCACATTGATTATATAGTTAAAAATTCTAACTGATCTTAATCAAGTATTCATTACACTAAAGTAAAGTATGTGTATTTCAATCTTTTTTTCAATAAATAAAGACGAATGTTGATTCTGCCCAATAGTAACCTGCCTTGCAAGCGCCAAGCATTCCCTATCAATGAATGAGCATGGAAAAACTTCACTCTGATCAAGCGATGACCGTGTGCAAAACAGCAAATAAATTTCCTTTGCATCGACAAATGGCAGTCATAAACAATGTCAAACAAGAAAAACTCCTCAGAACACTCAATCTTTGTCGAGAAACTGACAGACAACAAACATTCACACCGGACTGGCCACATGAATCAGCTCCACCAGGAAGAGACATGGCAGCTGCAGGTTGGTTCTATTTGGGCAACCTGGACCGGGCCCAGTGCTTCAGTTGTGGAGGAGTTTTGAGGAACTGGAGAAGACTCGACAATCCTTTCACTGAACATATCACTCATTTTCCTCATTGTTCAATGGCTCAAGGTCAAGAAGCACATAATGTACCAAATAACACACCAAAGGTAAAAATTCCAATTCCATTACTTGATGAATTTGCAATTTTGGTAAAGGAATCACGAAAAATGAAAAAAATCCCCAGCATTGTATCCAAGCACTATATAAATTACCATAATAAAACAAAATTTTATGATTGGAACGCAAAAGAAAAACGGTAACCTATGAAAAGTCTTGAATACTGCAAATAAAACTTTGCTGCAATCGCTTGCAAGTGATTGCTGTTTCATCACAACGGTAAAAACTTCCGCATCTTGGAACTTATGCGTAACTGTTATTTTGTGTTAAGGTTTTGCAAACGCTTCTACCGAGAAAACAAAATCTCAGCGAGCAACAAAAGACAACTCTGTTCCTTATGTTCCCTTGCCAATCCCCGACCCACTTACACATGGAAAAGTTTGAAGATCGGCTGGAAACCTTTTCGAATTGGTTTTACACACGAGCACGACCCAACACCATAGCAGAGGCGGGTTTCTTTGCCATAGGTAAGTTTTTTTTGTCACAAATAAAGCTGTTGCGTGTGAATTCCTTGCAAAGTTTCGCGTTCAACACACGTTAGTTCCAAACACAAACATATTTTCGAACGCCTCGGAGCACATCGACGTTTCGGAAGATTGTGTCTAACCCCTTAAATCTTACTTCGTTCCTCAATCCAAGCCCCAAAGTTGTATTTGCAATAGGTGTTGCACATACAAATCATGCTTGCCTACCAAACATTTTTTTTGGTTTCGTTGGCGATATCCTAACAACAATTTGTTTGTATTTCATTTTACAAGTATTAGGGAGAATTGAACATACGTAAAGCAAACGAATGTATGTTGAAATGTATGAACCCATATTAAACAAGTCGGTTTACATAGGACCGTCGTTGACCTCTCATCAATGCAATATTTACTGTACTACACAAGGAGACGGAAATGGGCGCCACTGAACATTCGTGACGCTATAGCGAATACAATGAACAATTATATGAACGTACAGAGAATAATGCTATGCACCTGCTTTTAATCCGAATTGTCTGTGTATAGGAATTTTATTTGCAATTATTTGTACTGCAGTAAAAACTTGCGATTATTTGCACCGAACTTTTGTCTATTACAATCAAAATACAGTGGTAAAATTTTTGTTTTATTATATTTGTTTTTCATTAAAATGCAATAACTTTATAGTGCTAAAGATCAACAATAGTTGTGTTTGTAGGAGTTCGAGATCGAGTTAAATGTTTTTACTGCAACGGAGGTTTGCAGAATTGGAAACAAAATGACAATCCTTGGGAGGAACATGCAAAGTGGTATCCGACTTGTGAATACTTACTTCAGCAGCAAGGACCCGAATTCGTTCACAAAATTGTTTCAAAATTTCCAAACATTAAACGCCCAGTAATGCGTGTCCCACGACATGATGTTCCACCACCGCCAATGTAAGTTTTAAATTTTAGTTAATTTTCTTTCTGAAATGTTGACATAAGCAAGTTTTCTTTGATGATCTGCGCAAAAAAATTCTGCCATAGAGAAACCGTTTTTAAGTGACAAAGCGTTGTTCTCTGAGTTGAAACGCGTTTGCCAAATACAAATTACCACCAGCTGTTTCGCAACATAAAAAAGTATAGTTATGTCTGATCTAGTGAATCGTTCTGAACGTTGCTGATTATAATGAGTTTACTCGTTGTGAAACAAGTATAGCTGCACATAAAACAGCTTTGACTTGTTGAATTAATCATTACACTGTAACCGTGTCTCCAAACAGGACACAAATTGCAATGGAAGGAATGTCACCCACATTACAACCACGGCCCAACCAGGGTTTGTTGTCTACAACCTCTGAAGCCCAGACTGGCCTTTTGGAAGAAGCAATGAAATCTGAAATAGCTGGTGTTGTAAGAGGTATCAACAACACAAAATTGTCGGTTGAAATCATAACTTCCTGAAATATGCAACAAAACCGTTGACGCCTTTGTTTTCAATTAGTTTTGATGGTTATTTCAATTTACTCCAACCGAATGTTTTCAACAGGCTTGGGATTTGATGAAGATCTCGTTCGCGAAGTCATTCGCACAAAAATACAAACTCACGGAGATGTATACCAAACGGCAGAAAGACTTTTTAAAGCTGTTGATGAAGCGCAAAGGTAAAAATATGTCTCCCACTGGCATTCCAGCCTTCAGCTTACATGCAGTGTATGCGTGAGTAATCACAGCATATCAAATCATCATCGTCTTTTATAGTAACATTATGGGGAATTCGTGACCAGGACTCATGTTCACAGTCATGCTAGAATAGCTAGGTTTTGCGAGGATGACACAGGTAATGATGTATTCTGCTTAAGATAAGTCATGATTTACCGAAAAGCGACGTGAGCTTTGACGGGGTCCTTGCTGATTTGTATTACCTGGTGAAGCAAATGAACTACTATTACGTTATTTGAGTGGCGTTTCACCAAAGCAAAATGGCATTCTGAGCATTTGGTTTAGTAAAATGTCTGACTGATGGGCAGTGTGCACAACGAGCTGGGAAGATTATATGTGCCTAGGAAAGAGGAACGATGTCAAGTTTTGTGGAAAAATTTTTGATAAAAATTTGCATGATGTTTTTGTCAAGATGGCGTAAAAAGAAGGCGGCGTTTTGTGGAGAAAATCTTTCCAAGAAGCTATCTTGGATCGTTACACCTATACAATAATTTTAGGGCGTATTTAGTGACTAGAGCAGGGTCTCCAAATGCCGCCCGCAAAGCCATTTTGTCAATGATGAAAAAATAATAATCATTAACCAAAAATTTGTTGATTTGGTGGAATGCGACCTTTCCTGAAACAATGACATTTCGTAAAAAGTCTGGCCCTCGAACTATCATGTGATAGCACATGTGGCTCACGGACAAAAACGCTTGGAGACAACTAGACTAGAGCAAACCTCCGATAGCATGATTTGATTTTGCACATTGCAGAAAAATGGAAGAGGAAGAAGATCAAAAGAAAGCAACTGATTGGCTCAACAAGGATCGTTCTAAATCTTTATTTAGCAGTCTATCTGTAAATGAAACAATGGTTAATCAAAATCCGCAAAACCTCTGCCACAGCCAAGGGGACACTGATGCTATGGAAATTTTTCCAGAGCATCCAACAATTTCGAATTCTCTCCCTTTTGCCAGAACTGGACCGAATGGTGCTGTGAGCGAATTCGCAGTAAGTTTTACGTTATACAATTATGCAAGGCGATATGATGTTTCTTAGATAACGAGAATTTTTTTTGAGAGTAGGTAGCTTTATTTTAGCTTTTCGAAACTATTCAAATTTTACTCTTTTCCACAAGGAGTTAAGAGGTGTTTGGTTAATAATTTGTTACGGTGGCAGCTCCTTGAGCAAAGGAAATATCACAAGCACTAAAAAACTATGAGCCAACTCGTTTTTTCAAAATAATAGAATTTTATTAATTTCTCGAAATAAATATTTCGTGTATTTTTCCACAAAATCTGGCACTTTACAGTTTCGTATGCAGATGCGATTTGCATCGCACCTGAAGCCTCCCTAGCAGCTTGAACACAAAGAGAGGCCTAGTTACAACTAAAGCTTTGTAAATGTAGCGATATCTGTCCAAACCAACTCTTTCATATCACATGGCAGAATTCACAAATAGTGTCAATCGAGACTTTGCTTGGCATAGCATTACAACTTGTGAAGAATGCAACGCTTTGAAGAGGATTGAAACAACTGGACGAAATTTTGCTTAGGATGTACAAAGAAAAAAACATATTGGTGTCAAAACCAAGAGATATGTTTCATCTGACAGCCCAAAATAAAAAATTCGTGTATACGTATGGCACAATAATTCATTCGGGTAAAGCAAATATTTTCAAGAAATTATTCTTTTTCTATTTTTGCAGTTTGGAAGGTCCTTAGATCTTTCACCCCATTCGTAATTAAGAAGTTATACAACTCGTGGCATAGTCTTTTAACGTTGAAACCAATGAATTTGGAGCTAACATGGTTTTAATTCCTGTGATATGGCGCTGTTCACAAAGAAGCAAATAACGTGTGGAAAACAATCAGTGTAGGAAAATATTACTTAGCAAACAAAACCCCTAAATGTATTAAATCAGGGCAGACAGGAGTATTTGTGCCTCATTCCATAATTCATTGCTCAACTTTATTTTATTTTGTAAGTAGTTAGTGATCATGTGTCCTGGTGCAATATATTTGTACACACGCTCATCGCGAGGAAACTTCATTCGTTAAGCTGAAGTTATTCCCACGTTATTTTTTTTATTGTCATCAGCAAAAAAAACCTGAAGATGGGAAATCCAGTAAGCGTAGTGCTGGAAGTATTAATGTGTCATTTCAATCTAAATAATTGTTCAAAGAATTTGCAAAAATTCAGAATGAAATAAATCAGTTACCAAGATTTGCTGACAGACAAATAATGTGTGCAAAAGGCAATGATATGTACTGTATTGGACAAAATTTAGATTTTTTTAAACGCGGCTACGTTGGGTGCAGCTTCCGAAAACACGGTATTTACGTTGGCAAGAATTTCACAAGCAACTTGTCTCTGTGGGTGATCCCTGCAAGTTGTTGCTGTGGGTCAACTCCTTCCTGTCGCAGTTGTAATGTAATTCTCGATACAGTTGAACGTCGAACTAGCGAAAAGCCTTTGTGACTTTTCCAGGCTACGTAGCATGACACGTTCAAGTTTACGTTCAAGTTTGTTTTGATTCGGATTTTACTATCCTTGGGCATTGTTTCCTGCTGTCCAATGTTAGGCACAAACTCATTTTCGACATTTCGTGGTCTGTTTTTCTTTAGGACAAAGCACTTGGGTTGAAATACAAAAACGTCGCTGAGAAATTAGTTCTTTCATGGAAGATATCGTTACTGCAAAAACGTGATTGTCGTTACGGTGATTTTCTTCGTTTTTGTCGGAGGACAGTTCAAAAGCCTGAATGACTTAAAAGTTGGAAATACAATCCATTCATGATTGTATTTGTGCTCACAGTTCAATAGATAAAATAACCACCGGAGATAGCATTCACTGATTGGATTGAAAGTTTTGCAATACAATTGGACCAATGTAAACTTTGTGGAAGAAAATAAGGAAAAAAATCTATATCAAAACACAAAACCTAACTCAAAAGCGCAGCCGCAGCATACTAATATGCAACTAACCATATACCAAACGTGGCCATCAATAACATATAAAAAAAAAAGAATGATTGCTCTGCGAATAGGTTTGATTGAAGCCTAAAGTGAATTGTTCCTTTTATTGAAGTTGAACGGAATACAGGATCAGATGTACAGTACAGATAAAGTTGCGGTTTATGCTTGCCTTCATTAACTTGGTTACCATTCTAACGCACACACACACACACACACACACAGACAGACATGCCCTATCTCAGTGATTCCCAAACATGTTCGAGCCGTTATCCAAATCAAGGCAGAGTTATGTTTTATTACTCTCAATATTTCGCAGTGGTCGCTCATAATGTTGAACAACATTGTGGTTTTGATTCCGCATCACCCCGAAGCAACACATATTACCCCCAGGGTGTAATTTTTACCCCCAGTTTGGGAAAGACTGGCCTATCCCGCCAAAACCAGTTTCTGCGACGGGATTGAGCTGAACGGTGAAGACAGGAGAAGATGTGCGGAGAGTTCTTACACAACGCAATTGCGAGTACAGGATTACAGTATTAATGTGTCAGAGGTGCCAGATTACGCAGTAGTGAAACTGCACAATAGAAGAATTCTCCTTCCAGGGCTTTCGGCGATCGCCCGGGCAGATATTTGCTACGGTTGATGAAGAGATCGTCCATTTCTCAACGGCACGCACATGGTCTTCGACGGAGTTGTTCCGTTGGGAAGGCAGAAAGCAACACGACCGGGATCCGACGGAGATTGCACCCGCATTAGGGTTTCCCTGCTGTAGTCATCACGCCAAGCGCTTGGACAGACTCAAGCAAGTTCCAAATTAGGTCTCAGTACGAGATTGGAACCACGCGGAACTGCGACCTACCAGACGCGAAGTGAGCGCTCTAACCACTAGGCCACACGTCCGGCTATTTTAAGGCATTATACATATCTTATCAAACTTGTTAATGGTCGATGAATATAACTGTGAACATTTACAGTGGCAACAATCTGATAAATTGGCATTTTCAACCAAAACATGCTCATAAATAAATGAAAGGCAGCCTTGCTCTGAACTAAGTTTTAAATATGTGGACCAATCGTGATAATTCGTTTGACTTTGCAGCATGAAGAAGAAAAATCCTCGAAAGCCACGACTTGCCGAGCTGGATTAAGATTATCTGAAGTGTGCTAAGTTTTGAGTTATCATAAAATAAAGTTATTGGCAATAGAAGGGATTCAATCCATGTTATAGTTGTTTGTGCGTGAGCAAAGATGGACAAAATGGCAAACCTCCTTCGAATTACATCTTACAGTAGATACTTTTGTTGTGTAATTTGTAGGTTAATCATTGAAAATGTTTTGAATGGTCAGTATTTTTGCGTGTCGAAAGCAATTGATACTGATATCAGGGTCACTTCTCTTTTGTAATTTTTTTGTTAAAAGGTTTTTCACCAAATGTCTTAAGACAAGCCAAATCATGTCAAATGAATTTACGCAATTTTAAAGTCTTGGAAATTGGTTTGAGTTGTTTAGGATAACCTATGAATTGCTGCAGTATTGTTTTTAAAGAAAATACACCATTCGTTGGTTTGCATTGTTTTTATGAATAATATCCGGTTTCCAAAGAGACGATTTATTTTTCAGAATACAAATGCTGAAAAATCAGAAGTAAGAACCACAACATCTGCAAAAAATTTTGAAAACTTTGAAAAGGAAGCTCGGTTAAGAGAAACTCTTAAAAGACTAGAGGACGAACGAACGTGCAAAGTAAGTATTCGTTTGATCGGGGTACAGTCGGTTCATTTAAATTATCATGACAACAATCCAATCCACATTTAATAGTTTAATGCCTAGATTGCATTATTGCAACAAATTGTCATATATGGACCCCAAAAATTAGTTCAGACATTCCTTAAACTTTGATCAATTAAAAACTTATACTGAACTTTACAAACCTTTTTACGTTTAAGCTTAATGAATAATCATGATTTCAAAAAGGGTGAAGTGGCTATAACTTCATCAATTGATTAGATCTCAACAAAGCTTATACTCTCTGAAGTGTAAAATTGGTAATAATATTTTATAATCGTTACAACATTCTCTAGATATTTGCTTTTTTTACTTCTGAAAACTTTGCTTGCAGATCTTATTTGCGTTGGACTACCTTCGCTGGTGGGATCTTAGCGACTTGACCAAGTCCTATCGAATGAATCTCACAGAAACGGCTCATGTTTAAATAACATCAGCGAGTTACTGCAGAATGTCTCAACTTTATTCAATAGCATGTGTTGCTCGGAATTATCAAAAGCACCCAAATATATGCAATATGTTGAAATACTTTCACTCTGGCGAAACGCTGGATATTAGTGATGGAAATGTGGCAGTATCAAGAACATTCTTTGAATTTGCCACTTTGTACCGAAATGTGTTATGCCAGATAGGATGTAGTTCAGCATTATTTTTCAATGACTGTTTTACCCAGAAAATTTAAAAGATTTAGAGCAAGTTCGTCCGTTAATGAAACTGTTCGAGCACTTCGGATTGACAGCGATCCGAGTGTTAGCTAAAGATTAAAATATGGCGTTGTTTTTCAGGTGTGCTTGGATGAACCAGCCGATATGGTCTTTATTCCGTGTGCTCACATTTGCTGCTGTTTGAATTGCACTCAAGCTCTGCGAATATGTCCGATATGTCGCATGAAGATAGAAAAAGCAGTTCGAACCTACACTTCTTAGCTGCGGAAGGAAAATGAAGGAAAATACTGGATTTTATAGTTGTAATTAGGATAAATAAAAGAAAAATTATTTTTTAAGCAAAAATCGCATATTCCGATTTCTTGACACAAACAAGTTTGAAAAACGACAAACTGTAACAAGTTTAATAAGTGGTTGTTGGTGTTGGCATGTCGGCGTGCTTGTCCCAGAGTCAAAGTGCGCGTAGTCGAAAGCTCTCACATCTCTGTGTCAATGATGGTGATCTGAGAGCCATCACTTTGAAGTTGAGACAGGCGGTTGAAGTCATCAGCAATAACTCAATGATTCTTTTATATTTCCCTTAATTCCCTTAAGCAACATTAAATGCTTACTTTGGCTCTGAGGCGAAAATTGTAAAAATTAGTATTGCTATAAAATAAAGGATGTCGGAAATAATTTGCAAAAATAAAGATTTTTTAGTTTTTTATTTTGTCGTGTGAATACTTTTTAATGTAAGGGAGTTTACTAAATGCTTTCATTTTACTTTTAATTTGCTTGTATATTTTTCTTCCTTTTCAATTTGCTTATCCATAATCCATACCTTCGAAACTGATGATATTGTTTGACCAATGACATATCAAGTTTTTGTTCGTGTAAAAACGTATTTTATATTTCCCTAAAATGAAGACTGACGCTATGTAAAGTCCAATGCCATACAACCACATTACAATACATGTATTTGAGTTACGGATATCATATTTTTACGTCACAACACTTGTCATGTGTTTAAACATTGCAACACTCTATTTGATTTAAACAAGTATTTGGTGCACATGTGCTGGGTAAGTTTGGAGTTTTTTTGACGTCCTAGATACGAACAGGTCCAAGCAGTGATAACTACAGTGTTGCTGTGTTCTATCGTTGACGAATATTGTAAAGTACTTGAAGTTCAACACATTGAAAGGATCAATAAAGGTTTTTGGTTTTTTTTCAAACCACTTCTCTGAAATGTTGAAATTGCCAAGGACAAAGCGCTCGTTACTGATGTTACGGCAACATTTGGGAAAAGACTGTGCTTGTCGTTAATTCTACAAGTTGTCTACACAAGCTCAATGTGAAAAGCAAATTCGTGCATCTAATATACCTGTAAACTACAAGAATTGCTTAACGTTGCTCATCCTTCAAAATAAATTTGAGGCCATTGAGCCAACACATTTCCCTAACTAATCAAACACTGGCTGCATGTTGAAGAATTCAATCCTAAGTATTCCAAAGGAACGCTAATTTTTGCTACCTTTGGACATAAACGTGCTTTTTAATATGGGCTGGGTTGATATTTTAAACCAAATACCAATATTTACCGCTGGGAACGTATGGCGTAAACCCACTGACATAAACGATAGGTACTGCGATATTCACTTCCTTGATATACAGTAAACCAGAAAAAGGGCAAGTCTCAATTTTTAAATTTTGAATTAAATACACTTTCATATGCAGAGTTAAGATAATTGCATGACGGGGTAGTGACCAAGTTCAGTACAGATTCTAATTGCTATTGTTAAACAAAGGTGTTTGACTTTGAAATGATAAATAGACCTTTCCGTATGTTTTTATAAGCTGATGTTTGGAATTATTATAGTGCTTTGTTTAATTCAGGACACTTGTTAGTATTTTTAAGAAACGCGATTTAATTATTTACGGCTGTACAACTAGGACGAGCTAGGGAATACACGGAGAAATTGTGGGAGTAATAGAGGCGTGCTACATTTTTCTCCAAGCGTTGCATAGGCAACGTCGATAACAATGAAATGAGAACAAAGCTGTGTTGGTTTCGCAAGTGTGTGTGTGTTTTGTTTGCGCTTCTCATATGACGCTGCAAGTGATTCAGAACATGTTTGAACAGAAAACTAGTCAGCACAAGTCTGCACCAAAACAATACGCTGAACTTTTGTGTTGCAACACAACATTTTCTTAGGGGATTTTTGAGGGAAACATACGGGTTGAAGGATTTCTTCCAAAAATATGGTATCCCGCTAAACGTTTTGTAAGATACACCCAGATGCTTGTAAACGTGGTACTGACTTCCAAACTGTCAAATATAGCTCTGCATAAGCATAGTTTCAATGCCTGGTATTTCCTTCAAAGAAATTAAACCAAGCTTTTTAATATCTGATTGAAACGGTGCAACGGTGAAGAATCCTTGTTTGTTTTCAAAAATGGTCTGCCTACTTATTGAATAAGAGACCATTATGTTGAGTACGAAGCCTAGTGTCGTGGTCCAAAACAAAACACTTTAACAGCTGTTTCCAGTGCTGGTCGTTGTCGACTGCAAGTAAACGTGCGGCTGATGCCTTTCTGTCGATTTTACTTTGCCTAAAACATCATGAAGCTAAATTGCACTGCGTCGGTGGTTAAATGGAAAGTAGATTAAAGTAACGTAGAGTTGTAAAGTCTTTTGATGTCGATATAGTCACTAACCTTATTGTATTCAAACCAAGCACGCATTCTCATTCTACCCACTACTGGAAAATACACTCATGCCATTCATTTCAACATGTCATTGGAACTTAGGCGTGATTGAGGTAAATGTCTTATGGCAGTATTGATGTCTCTTCAGAAACGCACGGAACTTTAAAATATGACGAGTAAGAGACTTAGATGATAAATTTAGGTCTATGGTCTTCATTCAGAAGTAGGAATCATTAAATGTATACCCAGAAATATTGTCCCCTCTCGGCCTCACTAGCTTTTCTTCTTTTTTTGTCAATCTTGTAGTGTCCGAAAAATCTGCGAGTCAGCTTGCATTCATCACGTTGGCGGTAACGATCAAACCGATTTCATTCCTGCCATTCGAGTTACGACGCAGGGTCCTGCAGCAAACTTTAATTGAGTAAGACCGAAAAACGCGGTACACACGCAAGAGCGCATAATTCACAAACTAACAGCGCAAAAATGCCTCATACACTACCACAACTGGAAAGAGTTTTTTTAAGGTAAAGTAGATCTTAAGGTAAGCTTTTCTTTAATTTCAAGTAATCCCCCTTGTCGAAAATGAAGTTTCAGTCCTGGGTGTACCACGTTTAATTGAACTTGCATGCCATGGTTTGTGCTCTGGCAGTCTGTTGGAGTCAGTATGTGAATGACTTCGAGTGAAGCAGTAGTGTTCACACTCCGGTTTAACCAACGAAGCGATTCAATTAAGTTATATGCAGCCGTGGCCTTAATGTTCAATGGTAGTTTGTCGACGAGGGCCGTACTGCTGTTTAGAATCTAGACTTTGGCAACGAGAATGGCGCTACTGTATATATCGGTCTCACCAGATGCTTTTGTTGTTACAAACGTTTGGCAAACTTCCCTCGCGTTAAACGAAGCCCGACAGGCTATGTTTCTTGCTGTAACGGTAGAGATTACCGAACTTTCAACCGCACACACTTTACTCTCCACAAAGGTTATTCTGGCAAAGTTGGTCAAGAGGACTAAACCTGAAAACTTCCTGCAGTTGTTTCTTCGCAGTATATCAGAGAAGAACGTTGCAATATATGTCTTGATGTAAGCAGGCTTTGAATCGTATGAGGATGGAAAAATTCAGGCATCTCGTCCTGAGAAATGAAACAAAGTACCATGGAGTGGAGTTGGTGGTAATGGATTAGAAGCTGGCTGCTCATTCCAAGAATATATTTGAAACTTAGCAACACTGTTTTCTTCAAAATCAACCTATCATATCGTCTTTGTTAACCGTAAACACTAGGGCGCCATGAGGGTATTTAATTAGGAAGTGATGCTCCGTAAATAGTTCTTCAAAACAAATTTGGAAGAGGTCAGACTTGTAAACATGAACCTTTTCTCATTGGGATGCTTTTTAGTTTCCACTGCCTGGAACAAAACCAGTACTCAACCCTACAAAAGTTGTCAAGCACATTACTGTACATCCCGCGATAAACCTGCCGTCAGCGGAAAAGAAAACCTAAAAGAAGGAAAACACCAGATGAAGACAGGTTATATCACGTGAAGAATGGTGTTATAGTGCCTTCGATTGACTGAACAGGCTTTGAATAAGTCCAAGATAATCTCTGCAATAGGCAGTACTTGCTCCCAGTGTAGAATTAAGTGGTGCAGTCGAAACCCAGTGGTTAAGCATGATTCACGGGCTTGTCGTACAGTGGCGTAAGCAGACAATTTCCGAGGGGGAGGCCAAGTTTCGTCACAGTCGTGTGACGTCACAATCGCGTGGCGTCACAAATCAACGTTGGGGGAAGTGCCGAAGGCACGACCATTTTAGGGAGGTCCAGGGGCATGCCCGCGTAAAAATTTTGCAAAATTACATCTGAAAATGCGCATTTTTTCTGCATTCTGGAAGCAAGTTTTAGACAATACTGTTTTTACATTTTTTTATTTTTAGGGTCTGAGGGGGTGGCCATGGCACAGTGGCCTCCCCCCTGCGTGCGCTAGTGTTGTCGTATGTGCTCACTAAATAAGCATTTCTATTCTACGCTCATCCAACCTTTACCTTCGGCAACGCACGCAACGGGAGCAAGCCGCTGATAAAACGAAACTCACAAATGCCGTTAATGCATTTTTGCTTAACGCATTTAGCGCTGGAGAATGCATCAACCAACGAACCATGAATCCTAAGAGGAGAATTTGAAAATGGGAAATGAACATGTAGTGAAGCGGAAATGATACTGAAAGATACAAAAACGGCGCTAACTTGCTCTCTGCGCATTTTCAGTAACATTTTCTCGAACATACAGATAAAGTGAATGGGACAAATGTATGAGAAGTCGCGACTCGCGTAAAACTGTTAATAGCAATTGATTCCAATTTCACACGCTATGTTACAGTTTAGACAACAAGTGAAACAGACATTGCCAGAGTTCATGTTAGCTGTATAGAAATTTTCCCCATTGAACTGGCATAAAACTTTGGAATGCGAACAAGTTGGCAAAAATTGCCTGAGATACACCGGGTTGTGACCGAAGGACAAAATCGATGAGGCGTATTGTTTCCGGTTGCATTCTTTTCAAACCAACCAAAGCCAGAACAATGCGACGCAGGTCTTGCCTTCGCGAATAACAAAATCCGTTTTGAAAATTGCAACGGAATTTATGAAAAGCGATTTGCGCAACTCAGGAAATAATTTCACGACGATTCCGAGTCCCCACATTCAATATTTCCACATCGGTTGCAAACCACATTATTTTCACATCGGTTACGAAGGCCTGTTGAGGTTTACATCATCGTTTTCGGCCTTGCAAGTGTATGTTAGTTTATAACGGGTTTTCCGAATTTCAACACAACGTGTACTGTAGTTTAAATGTCTGAGACGTGTTTCAGAGCAGTTTTTGTACAGCGGTCGCACAAGTCGCCAGACCTTCAGACATTGCTTCCTGAATTGCGAAGCAATGGGTCCTTGCTCAGCAAAATACGTCATGAGAAACGCCAGTAATAATAACTTCGCTTTCCCTCAAAGTTCTAGAAAGCTCTCACTGCACTAAATTAAAAAGCTGAATCACCCGCGTGTGTGAAATATCACACGCGCTTCATCGTCGCTTTGGATGTCAATGAGACGTATCTGAATGGTGGAACCGCATTCCCTTATGCTAGTTAGCTTGCAAAAAAGTGTTTCATCCAGTAACTTTTTACGCAATGTAACTTTCGGCGTGATCTCCACAACAGAATGACTTCATAGCCAGCCTCAAAGAACAGGTAGTGAAAAGGATTTTTGGACTCCTTAGTTTAGATGGGGTGTTTGGGCTTATTCACTGGTCTAAGTTGCTCCTTCCCAAGTCTACTATTCTGTTACACTCTGTGATGCGTCAGTCTGTACAGCTACATCCACAGTACAGCAAAACACACGAACTGACTGAAAAACACGATAAGAACGTTTTGCAACTTGCGACTAGCTGCTAAAAAAATTTAACTGGCCATCAACTGCTGCGTAAATCGTTTCGGAACAGTCATATTTCCAGTATTCTTGCAACAGAACACACTTCAGTAGGGCTACCTTGTCTTGCTCAAGGTACTAAACAATTATTTTGAAACACGTGATAAAGGACCATCATATTTCTTCCCCTACGAAACAATAGTTTGGCAATACTCTACCAAAGGTTTTATGACTTGTGTCAAGGAAAGTTTGTCAATAACACATACTGTTGGAGGTTTTGTGACAGTTCACGACGAATATTAACTGGACCAAATTTGACGGCAACTTGCAATTAATATTCGTTATCACTGCGAAAGTCGATACAATGATTTAGTGATAGCAGTGTTATGGATGTTGGGCCATTTTTACTACCTATAAAAAATCTGAAATTTTCCTCTTGAAAAATGGAGTTTGACCGATTGGGCATTTTGCGACAGCTATATCAGTATTGGTTGCTTTCAAACAAACTAATTATAATAGAACTAATTAACATTCTTTACGAGAATTGTCCAAAACACCGCAAGCTGATGTATACAGGTGGGAAAATGTTATTGTTTGATGTCCTTTTTGTGACGTTGATCATACAACGACTGGGGATAATTTTAACTCAGTCTCACTGTGCCCGGAATTCTTAACCACTAGACTGCATCGATTACCAAATTCCGCATCCCAAAATGTTCCCCCTTTTGACTCCCAAGCATGCCAAAATTTTGGCACAAGGATTTTTCCCAACACTTTCAACCATAACTCGCCAGCCGATTGAGCTAGAGAGCTGTGGAAAACCTCAAGAAATCCGATTAGACGAGTACTTTGATTTTTAAAATTGGAGGTTTTGGATTTGAGGTTGTTTGGGGGATGTCATATTAAGTGGGAGGATAGGTTTCGGCTTGTTTGGTCAAGGTTACCTGACGCCGGACTCCCACCTCCTAGGGGTAATTCTCTGTTTTGTTTTTGTTAACGAAAGGGTAAAATCCACATCTTTTGAGCCCTTGATTAACATTCTAGGGCTTGTGGTTGGCAAGTTATCACAAATTATCTTTAATTAATTAATGGAACTCCCGACGAGATTCATTTTCTTTGTTGTTTTAAGGTCATACTTTCCCAACCATAAATGCTAGAAGACCAGTCAAGGCTTCAAAAAATGCAGATTTCAGCCTCGTTTCATTATTAAAAAACAAACTAAGGATTACACCTAGGGGGCTGGAGCCTTGGGTCAGGTAAACTTGACCAAACAAGGCTAAACCTATTCTCCCACTTAATATGTTCCCCCAAACATCTCTAATCCAGAAGCTCCAAAATTCATCGAATGTACTGGCCGAACCTGATCGTCTGAGGCTTTCCACAGTTCTTTAGCTCAATCGCCTGCCGAGTTACGGCTGAAGACGTTGGGGAAAATCCTTGGAAAACCCTTGCGCCAAATTGTGTCTCGCGCGGGACATAAGGCTTTAAACAACCTAACAACCTACTCAGTGCAACAGTTTCTCTACTCTTTTATCTTATTTTGCACATTAGACTCAGCAAAATACCTGCACAGTGCACATTCAAAATCTTTGTGAGACCACAATGCTTGATGCCCCACCAACGACAATCTCATTGGCCTTGGATATTTGGTGCAGTGAAGCGTTACACAAAACGATGTTAGCTTGGTTGTTACATGACTAGTCCGATATGTCTTATAACCTTTGATCCATACCATGGAGTCGAAAGTGCATCAATTGCATTGATTCGAAAGCAACAAATAGTGATTTTTTGGAAGCAATTCAAACTTTTTGTATGTTTTAACCTGCAGAAATCACCCCAAATCTCGCCAATCACAAAATTGCCCCCACAGCACATAAAATCGCCCCCTGGGGGTGCTTTCACCCACGTTGAAGACCCCTGTACTAAACAAACAAAGGCATGTTTAACGTGCATGTGCCTTTCTCGCCAGAAAGTTCATGCCGGTTTCAATGCAATAGGCTCTGTTCCCTGCAGACCAAAGAAATTGAAGTGCGCCAACTGAGTCTACCTCACAAGATGAGTCTACTTGATCCGAATTTTCACACTATGCTCTTGCAACTGATGCATATCTAAAGGGAATTGTAGTTCCACAAAGTAAACCAACTGGATTGCGAACAGATACATAATTTAAATTGCTGTTTGATTTATCTTAGGAGTTTGATTATTACATTCTAGAGACGACAAACAAAAATGTTTGTTGCTTACTCTCTGAACACGAACCATGAGTCTGCAGTTCAATGAAAAGTCTCGGGTTGTTGAAGCACTGATGTCCTAAAGGTCAAAAAATGAGTCACGCCGATGCAATCCTAACCTGAGTTGCATATTGCCTGCGTTACAACTGCTTGTCTGTGTCTGTCTGTAGCGAAGGTACTTGCGAAACGAGTAGACTGCTGAGGCTGAAGTCCACTTAGCAATATACTGCCAAAAAGCATCCATGCAATAATTACCTTTTTCATACGCTGTTTGAAGCTTGGGTTGCGAGGTTTTCACCAAATTCAAATTTTGGTCGCGCTCAAAAACGTTTGGGAACCGCAGTTAGGCAAAGTGATAAACTATCCTAGATCAGTGTCTACATAAGGAAGTCATTGAAATTCGTTTTCATGTAGAAATGTTTAACGAAACGCAGCTTCATTCTCTGTTACCAGTAAATCGTCTTAACTATTTTACGCCTGAACAGGCACAATCAGAACTATTCCATTATAAAATTACGATAACTCTATCATAAAAATTCTAGAAGTCTTAAATTTCATGATATCTTTCTTTGCATTTTTGCATTTGGTCATGAAAACCGGACTTCAGAAAAATTTTTGCAGGGCCGCGCAGAGGGGGATCTAATTGTTCTTAAACCCCTGAAAAGAGGAATGAGAAAATTTATACAGAATACTGTACTTCCTATGGAAATAACACAGAAAACGGAAAACAGTTTCGCTTATTGGTATTGCTGCTTTTCCACTAAGAAAGAGTAAAGTGATATGAGATGACATCAATGATAATTTCGAGTTTTTTTGTTGCGCAGAAGGCGCCCAGTTTTTCATAAACGTTCCCTTAAATAAGCTAACGCAGACAAAGCAACGTCTAGTCTTGCGCTGTTTCCGCTTCTAAGCTCGGCAGACATAGCAAATAACCAATACCAGCTATAAGAGTGGTTGTGAAACAGTCATGAAGTTTTCGAATAGAGCAGTGGTTTTCAACCTGAGGGTCACGACCCCATGGGGGTCGTTTGACTTTTTTGTGGGGTCGTGAAAGCCTTTGGAAATATTCATGATTACTTCTATATTTTATATTTCGTGTATGGAACCACTTTTCATCGTAACCAAAATAATAGGATAACCTGGTAAAAAGGATAGCCTAGATTTTTATTCGAAATTGTTTTACGTGTGATTGTGACCATTGCAAAGTTTTGAGTGTGATTATGACCATCACAGTACTGTTCCATTTGGCAATGCACAAATGGCTCTGTGACGTAAGAATGTGCTGTTTTTGTAAATTAGAATTCTGATTGCGGTAGCTAACTTGAGTTATTCTAGTTTTCAATGAGTTGTGTTGTGGAGTGATTTGTATACGGCAGGGGTGTCTCTCACTGATGCTGCCATGTGCATGAATTTAATAAATGAATCTTTGTTCAACGTACTGATATTATGCCTTATTTTTTAGCCATTGCGATTGTGTATTGTGCAAACACAACTGCATTTCGTGTGCCTGACCGGAAATTTTCGCAAGGGGGTTGTTAGGTTAAGTTGGCTTGCAAAATGGGTCGCTGGATGAAAAAGGTTGAAAACCACTGGAATAGAGATACGGAACAATTTTTCACAGGGGGTTTAAAAAAATATGTCATTTCCGGGATTTCCGATGCTGGCTATCCTTGTTATTTTTGTGCAAAGTAGGTCGAAACTAGAAATGAATGTTTAAGCAAACGCAGGTGACGTCAAGTGAGTCAAGATTGTTTTGCGACCTTTCAACAACAAACAGAATGAAATGTTTTGTTCCCGTTTTTGTGAATAAAACCTAAGAGTCTATGACATCGTGGGAGAATAGTATGTGCATAGCTAGGAATATCAATATTAATTTTCCATTACCTCGCTTGCCTGCGGGGATTTTACTTCTGCTTCCGTCGTGACAGAAATAGGTTAAATGTCAGTGGCAACTAGCTCTTTGTCTGCTTCTCACACTGTCAATTTTGGTCTATCGTAAATTTTCCGTCAAATGTGTTTAACTACCTTTTGTGTACAACAGTCGGAAAAATGTACATATTCTTTTATTCTATCGTCACAGACTCAGCCCAAAAACTTTTTTCACAAACAACTGGGAGGAATCCAGATGACTAAAACATGATATTGTCAACCATAGGTAGTGAGATGTGGTGGCGCTATTTCTGAGAAAGGTTTTTACTCTGAAAACAAATGTATTGCGAATCTCTGAAAGATATAAACCAGAAAAAATACGTTTTTTAAAGGTTTATTTGAAAATAAGTGCTATTTCTTGGAATGGTAGCTTGACGTGAAGACTAACACCTTTTCTCTCAGGAAGAGAGATTGAGGGGTAAAACTTTGCAGAAAACAATTCTGCACCTGGGATTCCATACGTTGATAATAATGAAATGATATTTTTGCCAAAAGCAGAATATCTTGTGACTATTGAACACTGATAATAAGTTCCGCTCAGAAAATTAAGGCCTGTACTATCAGCAAAGCAACATTTTCAAGTTTTGAAACGCTGCAGTACCATCATCAAAATCTCGTTGACTCTGAAATCTAACCCGTAAAGCTGCGTTTACGTCATCTTAACTTTGAGGCAATGACCTGAAAAGCGTATTAGGGATATCGTTGACGTACGAATTCAACCATCTATGTAAAACAACAATTAGCATCCTGCTACTCCAAGTGGATAAGCCACCATTTCAGCGTTCCCTCGTATTGCACATTGAAAAACAATTCAACGAAGTCTGAACCAAACAACCAGTTTTTGTAAAACTTCAATCATTTCATCCCAAGTAGTACTTCGTACTTGGAAACTGCAGAGTTAACAACAATATGTAATTAAATTAACGGAATAAATAAAAATGTTTAACCTGGTAGACTTCCTACACATGATTGCGATTTTCAGGAACTTAGTGTTTAAGACGCGACTGCCTACCAAAGAAGCATAAAACGCAACAGGTGTCGAAACCTTCATGGAACGTGTTGGCCACAGTATATAGCAGCAGTACTTCGTCTCTCCCGAGTAATTCTTGGCCCCTCCCCCGCATTGTTATGACGATGGTCATCCTGCATGTTAATCACGTGTGAACGCAAGTAGTGTGCACATACACAGGGATGTTGATATTAACCATGACAAGGCTGAATACACAACGACACCTGTGCACACGTTTCTAAGTCACCTACGGTTCAACCGCACGTGCTTCGCCCTTCGTGAATGTTCTGCAATGTCGTAGATTCTACGATGCCGTAGCTTTACGACGTAAAGCAACCGAACGTCACGTGATGGCTAAATTTCTCGCTTCTGAAAGAAAGACTACCACCAGGAAAAAGAACCACATTAGCAATCAAGTACAGTTCAGCCTAGTATCGAATTCCATACCGATGTGGATGCACTCATCGCTAGACTGCAGGGTATTAACTCTTCACAATTCATGTAACATGAGCTTTTGTAACGTTTTGACACTACCCAACTTATTTCCGACTCTTTTGGCATAAACGTGCATTGCATACAAGAATCGGCTAAATTGGAGAACAGAAATGTTACAAAATTTAACGCTAAAACTTTATTTTACCCCTGCAAGTGCTGCATAAGAACGCTGTATGCTTTCACTTTCTAACGTGGCCAAAAGGTGTCAATCAATCTTGGAGGAATTGCAAATGAATGACAGCGTTAAACTATATCACAATAGCGCAGATATAAGACGAAATGTTACCAGCGATACATTTTTCACTAAAATGGTCAACTTTTCACCAGCCAACAAAACTAACCATTATTTGGTCATAGGCATGTTTGGGTTTCAAGTGAATTTTCTCTACGAATACGGTGAGGAGCTAAACAGTTTCATCCATATTTCAACCTGTACCATTTTTTGAAGCTGGCATTGGTAGTGACATTTTATTTTAAGCCTTATTACTGTACATTAACTAACCCTGTCCGGAATTAATCGCTCCAATGCGTTTACATTTGGGAGAATATCTGTTTACATTCCAGTGCAAAGTTGACCTTCAAGTAAATTGATGCACTACAAGACTAGAACACCAAGACGATACATATTCACTCATTTCAGTTGTATATGCTGAGTGTCCTTGATATGACCTATATATGAAAACATATTTTCAGGGATTGTGATCTTTACGTCACAACAGGCTATGTCTGAGTATTGCATTTGAAGGTTCTAACCAACAAATACATTAAAGAAAATATACCTGCGTGCATTGAGAAGAAGAAATTTATAACCGTACCATTGCACGATATTCACGTCTCCTGCTATGCCCAAGTAAGCAGTCTGGCGAAGGTTAAAACCCATGAAACCATGACCTGAGGTACAGTTGTAAGTCAGCACTAGGATTACAAACGTTCGTAGTGACTGTGGGCTATCAGGCAACAGTTATCAAATTGCTTTGCATTATACAGCGTTGGGGATAAGCCATGCGTTTCCAGCATTCTTCATCCTGCTTTTACTTTTATAAAATTGTAACACCTAAGCTATCACCAAGCAGTTAGAAATTAGTCACTAGAAAATAAGTTAGACCCGCACCGTTGATTCTGCTGCGGCAAAATGAAAACAGTCTTATTTTTATTTTTGATCTTCCAATTCAACTAAAACAGAAAGGGACGTCATGAAACCAGCCTCAACAGATTTGCTCCAAACTTCTCTCTCACGCATTTTGCTTGAGTAGGCATTTATGCTGAGGTTTGTTTCTAACATGGCTTCTTGGCTTGAGTACATAAATCAGTAAGTTTCATTGCGTTCATCCTCATATTGTTTAAATGCTCCCTAATTTGATTTATATCAGTTTTCTACAGTATTCACGTGATTTCGTTCCTTCGTTTAATATTTTCCCATGGCCTTTCTCAATCAGTTTCTTCAACTATATTTTTGCAAAGAAGTAGTGGCATCTCCAGCATCATTAGTGACATTTTTTCTTGAAAGTGGATGTGGTGTATGTGAATCACGATTTAAAACGAGTAAGAAGTTGTTCATGTCCGCCTCGAGTCAGTGACATTCAAAATATTTTTCATTTGTTTCAAGCCACGACCTTGATTGAGTGAAATCACCATTTCCTTAAGGCAAGTCGAGCCAGTAGAGAGTGCAATCGATTCATCTTATATTCAAACAATATCAAATTAATGCAACTTCATGTTAAGTACAGGAAATGCACAATGCTGAATACCTGCTTCATTCAAACTGCATCGTCTTACCCACTTAAAATAAGTGAAGAGCAAAGTCGTGATAATTTTGTGCGCCGTTGCGTGGATTTCAACTTATGTGCAGTGACATTTTAAAATCATGATATAGGTTGATCCCTTTTTCTAGCTTTCGAACCACAGTTGGGACCATTCCTATAGCTAACTGAATACACTACACAAACGATTGTTTTCTTGTTAAATCACAAAGAATGTTTGCATTAAGCATAAGCAACACTCAATGTTTCGAATCAAAACCCTTATCTGCCAATCATGCGCCTCTAAAACTCTTCTATCAATGAAAGCAATCCACAGATTGATGTTCCAGTTGTCCAGAAGATGGTTGAAGACAAAACCAGCTATTTGGCAGATCTCAGTACCATTAAAGCTGTCTTTGGTGCACCTGAATGATAGCCTTGTCAAAAGCTGGTGGACAAAACATTATAAAACCCAAAAGCCCAAAAACTCAAGTGCGTTCATGTTTTCAGTAAAATTTTCGTCAGCAGTCGGTTTGTTTGAACGAGGTCTGTGGAGAAGTAGAGCGTTTTTAGCACATTTTAAAAAGTAAGAATTTAGAAAGCTACAAAATTGGTGATGAGATTAAACTTTAGATACAACGTAAGCCTAGATTTACCCGGGCAATCGTCCCGGCATTTACTATACAGTACTTCATAAATTTGAACTCCGCGCCTCACCTGCTTTTCCAAACTAGGCTCGTCGATCGCAAATCACCTTGCATCGAATGAATCTCTGTTTGTTACTGAGAAAGGAGTCAAGCACATTGAACGCACAATTTCCAAATGCTGTGCCTTCTGTCAGATGATGTACACAGCAAAACCTCAATACCACAACGAACAAGAAACTACTCTTTACCACTAGTCCGATCACCTTAGTGGCTAAGCACTACAGGTTGATAGCCACAGAATTGTCGCTTCAGTCACACTTCGCATGACGTAAAAACAAGAAATACCACTTTCTGCTCATTTACTAACCAATTAGCATCAGGTGTATTTGTGCGTTGTCACACACAACATCGCTGTTTAGTGGTCGTGACGTTCTCGAAAAATCTTTCAACCTTTTCAAATGTTTCACACCGCCTCATTTTAGCAGAAGTTTTTATTAGGTGGTGGGGATCTTCCAGCCAATAAGTGCATGAACGTTTTTTAAAGTAAGCAAGTTGATTCGCATTTTGTTAACAGGGTTCGTGGCAATAGTTATGCTGACGATATTAAGTCAATATGTTTTCTGCGCCAAGTTTTCAATACCTCACTCTAACTCACTTACCTAAGTGTAACTATCGAGGGCCAAGTTCTACCAAAGCATTGGATGCACAGTGCCACATACTTTGTTAATATTTCATATACAAATATCTGAGTAATTGCAAACTATAGGCGTATGTAAGCAAACAGGCTTAAAGTTAATAGAACACGATTTATGGGCAAAATTTCGATTGAAGAAGTCAAGCGCGTGTGCATATTATGAATGGTTTCGCATCTTTTCAAAACCACCTATGCCTGTGGCGCAACGCAGTTCCGCTGTTAATCTCACCAGCAAGGCGTTGGCAAGAACTTCGCATTTTATTTTCTTTCTTTTCGATCATTGGTTGCTATTTTTATAAATGAAGAAAATCTTCGCTTTGCATTGACTGGCTAGGTTTGTCTGGTGACAGTTCTTTCACTCTTAAATGAAAATACCAGGGTGGCCACGAAAGTCAGTGTAACTAAGGAATTATATCTGAAAACCTAGCAAGTCTATTCGTTGAGTGTGTTTAGGAACAGTCACCCCAAGGCGGTTCTGCTCTACTGTAGACCTGTAGATTCGGAGTAGGCAGTGTTTATTATGTGCTCTTTGTTGTTGAATAGGTTTCCGTAAACCCCTCTGTTTAACGCCACTTTTCGTTCTGATTGTATTGATCTGCCATTTGATTTCAGTTGGACAGGGAAAGTGGATAGTGCCACTTTCAAAAGACCGGTTCGGCACAGCAAACTTTTCAAGTGTTTGCACATGGGTTTGTGTAAGGTCCTTGAAAGGGCTTCAAACGCGAATATTTCAAAACGCGTTTGAAAAAATGAAAGAACACCCTGTGCTTTCCAATGTATAGCGGAAATGTAATGAAAAGTGCTAAACATGACGAACCCATCGATTCAATGCGGAAAAATTGCCAATAGGTTCAGCTAGAGCAAAGTAATTCTACCTGGTGTGTTTCGTTTCATATCAGAAGTTCTCTGGTTACACAAAGGAAACACACGACTCTTGCAGTTGGTAACCGCGACTGGGCTGAACTTGGAAAACAATGAAGTATTCCCAACGAATCCAGTGTTGTTTGGAAATAATATTTCTTTGTACCTTAAGTCTATGTGAAAATTAGTATATCCAACGTCTGTGCAGCACGAGAAGACGAAAGTGACGAGGTAGACATTTCGTTACGACATTAAATAAAGAACGAAAGCGCATTTATTTTTTGAATCAATCCCTAATTTTCACAACACTTTTCGCTTTTAACCATTATACGGACAGCTGCATCTGTTAATGCTATTAATTGGATTGAAAGATTGTTTCATTTAAGCTTTCTTTTACTTCTTCAGTGAGGTTGCTCGCTGTCAGCCGCTGCATAATTGGCGTTACTTGGTTTTTAGGTTTTGGTGTTAGTGTTGCAACATCTCCGCTGGCGTTGCGCTGAATGCGCGGTTCACCACGAACGGAATGTGCGCAGAGAACAACATCAGATATATATCTATGTGGTGAGAGTAACAGAGTGATAGCGGCGTGTAGTCTCTCTTGTTGCTTGCTGCCACAGTGCGAAGCTCTGCGCACATGCCGCTCGGGATTTCCGATCGCAACAAAATGGTGCTGAGGCTATGATGTGAAAGTCGTGCAGTGTGAAATCTTCACAATAAGAACGTGTGATCGGTGCGGTTCGTTGTGAAAAGGAGGGGATGTTGTTGCAACCTCTCCGTTGGCGTTGCGTTGAATGCACGGTTGACCACGAACGGAATGTGGGCGAAGAACAACAACCATATATATATATGGTTGGAACAAGCACTAACAGTGTGATCCCGACGTGTGATCTTTATTGTTGCTTGCTGCCAAAGTGCGAAACTTTGCGCACATGCCACTTGCGCTTTCCGGTCGCAACAACAGCAGCTTTATGGGCGTGACTGGAGAGCAAGCCTTGTCGCTGTGGTCTGCGTACTTCCTCCAAGTCTTGCTTTGGTGTATTTCATCATTTCACAAGTAAGCTTTTGCTTACAAAGATAAATATTAAAAAATAATCAAAAGTAATGCTACATTACTTCCGTTGAAGAAATAAAGCATAATTGTTGAAGCAGAAAACATTGTTGATGAACATGTTTCAGTTATTCATTATTTAGTGATCATAAAACAATTGGTTCGCAAACAAACCAATCATTAAATAAATTTATCTTGCAAAGATACTATTGTACAGTAGCTAGATAATGCCCTTGTGTATTTGATTCGTATGATGGTATCCGCAGGCCCGTAACCAGCTTGGGACACTATGGTGGTGGAAAGTTCTGAGAGTGGCCGAAATTTATTTTTTAACTGTGTCCAACAAATTTTTACAGGAGGGGTGAAAAGAATTATGAGGAGCGAAGCCTCCCTTGCGCCCCCTCAGTTACAGGCCTGGGTATCGGTGTCATCAAGCCACAGATAAACGCACAAATGCTCACGATAGCAAAAGCGTCCTTCATTCAGGTACGACGTTGCTTTGTCAATATTATAGCTCTTGAAGTGATATTGGAAAAAAATATGAAATCCAAGCTAACTGTTGCAATACACTAAAGACTTTCTAGTGCACAGAGTTATCAACTCACGTAAGCTGATTGTTGTGAACCTTAGACAGCTTTGACATTAAGGCTTTAATCAACAATTTCGGACCTCGGCAGTTGAGGCCGATCAACGATAACACTGAAAGGAAATATAATATCAACTTAACAAGAACACGAACGAAGAAACAAACAAAGCAACAGCATCGAACACTACGCGGAGTAAACTGCCAAAGTCACTGGCGATACCAAAACGCAAGCATTCGCAGGAATGTAATTGGCAGCCAGGGGGATGATCACGCGTCGAGAGAGCAGCGCGCCTGTAGCAGCTCTTAACCATACCGGGTGAAAGAAAACGAAATAATGCATAACAAAACGCTTCGTTTCGAACGACATTTACGGAGGCACAGAACACATGAAGTTTAGCGGTAAATCTTATTGCCTTATCACTGGGGCGGTTGTCTCACGCTAGAGGATCGGCGAAGTGACGAAGGTGTGCTCTGACGTGCAGGAAGGCCAGAGAACGTGCATTAGTTCGATCGTCCTAAGAGCGCGTTGCAGTATGTTCAACATCAGACGAACGTCCGCCAGCAGGCGTTGACAGTTTCGGTTTGTTGAGATGGGAGGGGAAGCTTAGGGGAGCTCTCACTTTCATCATGCTTTTAGTCAAGGTCGATTTCTTGCTGACCGCTCGGTGCTAAATCAGAGGTCGACACAGTAGCTTCTCGCCCGTCAGGGGACAGGACTCTTGATAACTGGGAGTTAGCTTCCAGTAGTTGGACATCTTCAACGAGCGGATGTTGTTTCTTTACGATTTTCGAACAAGCACAGTGGCTCCAGGGGAGACTAACCAGGACGGGAAGAATTTTCCAAGCGCTGATCGCCGTGGAAAGCTCACAAAAAGCGTTGGTGTGGCGTTGCGTTTGTTGCAGTGCACAAGAGCGACCTGATGGAATGCAAAGCATCAGGTAATACATCGTACCAGCGATTATCGGTGAGATTCTTGCTTTTAAGAAGCAGCTGAACGGTGCGCCAGATTGTCTGGTTCATTCTTTCACATTGCGAATTTCCCGTTGGCTGGTAGGGAGTGGAGGTGCTAGTAGCAACGCCACGAGAATGGAGATAATCCGCCACTCTTTGGATACAAAAGATCTTCCTCGGTCACTTTGAATGTAGCAAGAAAAGTCGAATAGCAAAAAAAGGGTGGAGAGACAGCTGATGACCGTTTCGGCAGTCATGTTGTGGCAGGTAAAAGCGAATGGGAAGCGACTATATTCGTCGACAAATACAAGCAAGTACTTTGCTTGATTCCAATCGAGGCGAGGCCATTAATTGGCGAATCCTTCAGCACCTCTTGCTGGTATGTTTCGGCATTCACGGCAGTAAAAGTACAATCTTTAGACAGAATTTCAAGCGCGTGTATGAACTCTTAATCAACACCCACTTGCTGAGATCTGGTCGCGAGGACATGACGAGCGTAAACATTGTTTCGCCTTGTCTCGAATAAACGGTCCAGCTTTTCTTTGGCAAGGTCATAGGTCTCACGTCGGCAATATATCCATACATTTTAGGAGACAAAAAATTGACAAGCAAACTCCTTCTGTCTTGAGGAGTTTCATTTTCAGCGAGGCGACGTTCTTCTTCCACAGCATGAATAAATCCTTCAAAAAGATGGCAAGTCAGTGAGCATAAAGGTGAGCGGCGTCAGGTTCTGTTGGCAGCACGGACAGCTCTTCAGGTTTCAGAATACGGACAATATTGCAAATTATTGATTAAATTGTTGTGAACCTTAGCAGAACCAGAGACAGTTTTGACATTAAGGCTTTGATCAACAATTTCGGACCTCGGCAGTTGACCAAGGATAACACTGAAAAGAAATATAATATTAACTTAACAAGAACACGAACGAAGAAACAAAGCAACAGCATCGAACACGACGCGGAGTAAACTGCCAAAGTCACTGGCGACACAAAAATGCAAGCGTTCGCAGGAATGTAATTGGCAGCCAGGGGGATCATCACGCGTCGAGAGAGTAGCGCGCCTATAGCAGCTCATAACCATTACACTGATAACTCACTTTCCGAGCGTGTGCGACGATTCGATTTGATTTTCTTTCTGAAGTAGCTGAAAGTTAATTGGATGTTATGATAGTTGTAGTATCATCCGCTGAGAAAGGAAAGCTGGTTATGGACGACGAAATTCGTTTTTGTGACGGTTGTCCAAGCTCAACTTGTCCAACTTGTATTTATATTTACGTCAGCTGTGAGGATGGGTACTTCACAAGGTTGAACACAATTACTTAGCAATATATATGAATGACAAAAAGAAAAATGAGGTTTACAAGGAATATTCCATAAATATATCGATATGCCTTTGGTTTGACCTCTTTTTCGCAGTTAAAATTAAGCACTTGGCAACAGGAAACATTAGTACAAAACGTTTTGCTATTCCAGTTGGTTTTACAAGATTTAATAGACGAGGACTCGTATATTTCAAAAAAACTTTGCGCTAGTGGTTTTAAGTTGTGTGTTTCTACCAAAACAGGCACAACCGGCACAGGAACGGTTTTCATCCGCAAATGTGTAAGCAGTACCTTGGCAAATATTTTAGGGCCAATGTAAGCACTGTCACAAAAAGTAATGAGTGCTTTGTATTAGGTGATATGAAACTTCGTTGCGCCATTCGGCATCTCAAATATTTGTCTTACTGTGTAATCTTCAAAAGCCTTGTGATGCAACCGGTAGTAAAAGGGGTTCTTCTCCTAATTCGAAATTAAAGTATTCAGCTAGTTTCGCTCTGCAGTCCCGGATTACATGCTTATGTCTTGCAACGTATACGCTTGTCACGAAATTATGTCATACTTCCCTCAGTGAAAGAGTTGGACAAGTTTGATTGTACACATATGACCTATAACCTCTTCCAAGTCAAGGTTTGCCCTGCATGTCGTACTTGTTTTGATACGATAATAGGCATAAAATTTAAACATTTTGAAAAATTCCTTCAACATAAATTCCAATTAAAATCAGCACCAAAGCTTGAAGACGACAAGTTTACTTAAAATAGAATCAATAGCATTTTCTATCCATGCTCTACATTGGTGAAACTTCTACGCTCCCTGCCCACAGAGTATTGGATCTTGTGTTCACTCAAACATTTGTGAACTCACGCTATGCAATAGTTTCTGTATGTTAAAGTTTTGCACCAGGAAAATCTGGCAAGTAATTCAGAAGAATCCAACAATCTTTGCCAGTACCCGGGGATCTAAAGCAATATTCTCAACAAAAGTAGGTGCTATTCGGGACAAGGCCCGTGGGTGCTTCCCCCGTTGATATTTGATGTAATCATCCAGTAACAAATATTTGCATGTGTACAAATGGCATTGTGCGCTGTTATTACCGACGAAAACGATCGCTGACGCTCTTGAAACGAACAACACTATATCATTTCAATCTGTTATTTTCGAATTCCTACTTCTTATCACTCGTCACCTTTGTAGCTTCACACATTGTATTGCCGGTAAGACAATCCTTGCTCGTTGCGTTTGGCCGATCCAGTGCTTCCTCCTAGCTTAAGGCTTTTGATGTCGTCGTTTCTGCGCGTTCAGGTGCAATACGATTAAATGTGTTCAAACAAATGGTCCGTAATGCGACAATGCAGCCATGCAATAAAGCAGGACTACAAGTCAACACCTACCAACTGAAAAGAAATGTTCTCCGGTATTTATACTGCAACTTCCAAATCACTTGGAATATAAATTTCTACTATCTAAATGTGTTTGTTTAAAGTGAAATGCCACCAAGCTTTTTGTAATTACAATGGTCTTGCAGTAAAGTTTTGAAACGTAGTCAAGATGTTTCTCACCATTCGTTTTCGGCCCGGTAAATATTTAATGCTTCAAACTTACCTGCCCAAGGTTGGCAGGCAGGAAATACAGTATGCATACTGACTTGGGTTACCAGCGTTACATATATCTTCTGAACTTGATTATCCTTCACGTTTCTAATTTGTCTTATTGGTTTGATGTTGTTAAATTTAGTAGAAGAGCTTGCATTGCCAGAAACTACAAAAAAAAACATGAAACAAATATCGAAGTCTGGAAAAGCAGTTAAACAACATGGATCAAACAAAAATTTGTTGGAAGTTTTGAAAACAACTGTTTTAACGATCAACAAAGCTTATGTTAAAGAAGCCCAAGAAGTTCAACTGGAACAGACAAGAGCAGTGTCACAAAAAGCAAAGGGTTCAGTTGAGTTCAGCAAGACGGCAATACGTTACGTCATTAGCAAATTCTCAGTTAACCAATGCGCAACATATTGACACCTTGTTGAAGTATGGACGCCATTTACACCCGTTGCATATGACGCACCGTCCGCGTATTTTGTGGGTAAACATTTAGCTTTTCATTTCAGTTGAATTGCCCCGGCATTTAAACCAGTTGTTTACAAAACCACCAATTGAATCAAATCTGTTTTTTGAATAGCGGCTTTTAAAATCAAAAACAAAACATCAAATAGTGTGTAAATCAACCTTTCTGAAAACGTTTTTTTGTTGTATCAGCAAAACGGACGAAATGTGTAAGCTTATTTAATCAAATAACGAAAAACTACATCTTTGAATGTTGTAAGCCACATTGATATAGTGTGTTGCAAAATGAAAACAATGCATTCCAGTTTGTTTAGTTTAATACATTGACAGCAATGCCTTTCATTTCACTGGACTGCAAACCCAAATAACGGAAAGCTTTGTAGTTAACCGTAAGTAGATCTTACTTGTGCAAGATAATTGACTCTTATAGCTGTCAATGTGACAAACTACTTCTCTCAGGAAAAGCTTGTACAATTGTAACGCAATTTCAGCAATAAGTCCAAATGCTCCTTGTGACGAGAAGTATGTGCATCACAATGACCATGAAAAACTCGATAGCTGTCGTGCACTCGCCTGCGAATTCTACTAAACACTATCTGCAGAAAGCCAGGCTTTAATTCACTAAGGACACCGCTCAATCATGGAGCTGAACAAGCGAGCAATGAAACTCTGAAACAAACACAACAGCGTAACTGATGAAAATGCTTCCCAGGGCGGGCAAACTGCACTAGAAGAACACGTTGTAGTATTGCATTACGAGACCGCAAGCACAACGCAACAGCCGCGGGGCGAACACAGGGGCACAATTAAGGATTGAAAGATTGCAGGCGCCACTACGTGGCAACGACAAAGTAATCATACATTCACCGCAATAGCATTTTTACTTTTTTACAAAAATTAGTGAAAAAATTTTCCCACAACACAATTTTCGATCAAACGTCGAAAAATCATCGTTACTTTACGTTCACTAATGTTTAGATGTCAAAACACATTGTATTACTTTCACCAACAATTTTGTGGCTATTTATAGCGCAGAGTATCAGCAGCTCTCAAGCAGTGAAAGAACCAGTTACAGTATGACGAGCAACTTTTTTCGAAGAAAATCTGTCTCAGAAATATTTCCAGCCATGTTTTGTTTACCGCTTTGTTATAATAAGCCAGCGTGAAATGTGGTGTAGAGTTTTTTTCTTCAAGACATAGTGAAAGCAAACCAACCGTCAAAATGAATCCATTAATAAACATCCCTGCTTTTGTAACTTTTCAAGCCAGTAGAAAGATTTGTAAAGCAATACACCTCACACGAGTCAGCTCTGAAATCCTTCTTAATAAAACTGTGTCAAAGTAAAGTCAATATCTCGACTTCAAATGACAACGAATCATGAGGGCAGTACCAATACCATGCTTTAGATACTTGAAGAGCAGAATGTTTTCGCTACAAGTTTTCAGCTTCGATAGCAACCGTATGCATTTCAGAATATGGTCTACTCGTCATTGTTTTGGTCTTTTGTTAATAAACCTGCCAGCCAGTGCTTTGTGTTGCGGAACTCTGTTGAAAACACTGTAGTTGCTGCCAATTTGAGCGTGGCCTTTCACTGAGGAGAGAGGCAGCAGGCGAGAGTTAGGGAATGCCAATTTTGGTCTAAAATCAAAATTAATTGAGAAATAACAAAGACCAAGTTACATTATATACAACAAAATAATGGTATTTTGTGACTCCTCATGTTATCATTTCTTGTTGATCTCTTTTTCCAAATGCAATTTAGTTATTCCTGCCTGTCGTATTATAGACATTCATGAATGGTAACGTTTATGAATGGTTTGATGGTAACGGCAAACAATAAAGAGAACGCCATAGCCAGCAGGAAAGTAATAAGTAACCGGGGAAAAAAGCGTTTTACTCGATTAAGATATTGACTAAACGCGTATCAGGAGGTTACCTTATATCTAGAAGCCCACGCAAAAACAGGGAAAACGTACATTTTAATTTTTCTGTCGTTTTTTTTAATCCAATCTGTCATCTGACTATTGTAATGCCGGCATCTGTTTGCAGCATTTTCTCATAATTGGCGTTTGGGATTTGTTAGTGGAAAGATTTTTCGCAATCAGCAACAACACCTTTTATAATTTTAGAATGGGTAAAAACGAAAACCAGACGCACGGATTGGTGCTGTATGACTCTGTTAGCTGTAGACAAAACCGTTGGAAGTAGGATGTGTTGCTCGAAAGCTGGGTTGATGTGTAGCGATTGCCATTTTTAGTTTCTCATAGGTTTTGATGAAGCAAATTGTACATGTACGGAAAAGCAAACTACTGTTGTAGTTTAAAAGAATCTTGGACAATTTGTTTCTGACCCACCCTCCCAAGTCCCAATACCTTTGCTTTCCTGCGACTAAAACTGTAATTTTCGTGGCGATTTGTGTTGTTACAGCGTTCTGGGCTGAACTGGATCATTCCTGATGAATATGTTTCTATGAATTTACAAAATCAATTTGGGGCAGAGGGAACAAAGTTTAAGACACATTTCCGAAAACGATTGTTGGGAAAAAACATGCTTTCCTTCAAAATGAAGAGGATGACCATCGAAAGTACACATGACCAATACGAGAAATATTCCCTACCAATTAGATTACCTATTAACATTGGAAACAAACCTGTTTTGGAAAATCCACCCTAATACTGGGTTCAAAACCTTACAACACTTGCTTATCTCAATGCACGTATTGCAGACTCCTCAGGTCTGAACATTTCAACAACTTCTTGTAACATACAAAAAGGCATCTGATGACACGGTAGTTCACCACCAATCGCATACCAGACGGTTGTGAGGTGACGTCAGAGGAAGTTCATATCCTGTCAACCTCCCTTCTCATTAAACCCTATTTAACAACCATTGCCATTGTGCGGTTACCATTGATTGACACCTGGATACTAACACACCAACAGCTGTGCTCACATCAACACACGTCAGCCGAAAGTGGCGGTATATTAACTGCTGATGTACTGTCAATCTTTAATTCCGTGTTTTTATGTACGTTTGCATTTGCACCATCATTCACGCCGTGGTTTCTTCGCACATCGCGTTCACATTGGAAATTTGCTTTAAGACACGAGTTGATATCGAAATGTAGGCTACTGTGTTGGGTTGTCTGCTTATCGCATTTCTCTGTGAAAATCAAGGACCTCATGTTTTGTTCTTATGGTATTTATCAGATGAGCAACAGCTTCATTCAGAAGCTTTAAAAATCGTATTCTACTTAGTACCGATCAACCATTTCCGGAATAAGGACAGAAGCTTATTTGTCACTTATTGTGATCAAACAAGTTGCAATCGCACAACTGCGTTTTATGTTGGTTCACCACACGTGTAATTCATTACTAACATGGATAAAATTGCCAGAGGTCTCCAGATGAAATGCTTTCCCCAGTGCCTGGATGTGCTATATAAATAGACGTACTCCAAGTAGCACACACTGAGAGTCTATTCCAGTGGTTCCCAACCGGGGAGAAATTCCTCCGCAGAGAGGAATTTCATGAGTTTAGAGGAGGAATTTCCACTGTATAGTCAAGTTGCTTATACATTTTATGTGCTGTATTTCTTTTTTAAGTTGACATTGTCCCTTTCCATTAGTTATATCACTTTATAGTTGTAAGTTTCTTAGCGAAATATCACACGTTTTTGGTGAGAAACCTTAATGCCATTATTTGACAACAAATAGTTTTTGTCCCTGTTTTGTTGATCAAGTTATTTGTCGTCAATAAAAGACCATTGTTCCAATTGCTGTTAACACTACCTAAGAACCCTAAAAGTGGAGGAATGAAAGTTTAATAAGGGAGTTATAAAAAGCTCCAAAATTAGCAAGGGGAGAAATACATCGAAAAGGTTGGGAACCAATGGTCTACTCATTAAATTGCTTAATGCAAGCTCGAGAAAACCTCTCATCAAGTCATCAAGCTCGAAAAAAGACGTCAGTGCCTGTATCACAAAATGCGTAATCGGAAAAATGCATCACAACCTCGAAAGAATTGTGATGTCACATTCTGTGAAGTGATGCATTTTACCGAAACGAAATAGTTGACTAAGCAGTTCCATGTAAAAAAAAACACTTCCTCTTAGGCGTTATGCGACTTGTACTTTTATTTCAGCAAACTTGCCATAGGTTTGACTTTCACGAGGGCGTCATGAACCCATGGTATAAGCTCACCCACCACGAGGGGTTTCACGCACTTCTGTTAGGGAACCCCTGCTCTAGAATAAATAACCGAGAAGTAACGATGGAGCCGTATATGACTCATGATTACGGGGTTTCACCGACTGGTTATAGCAACAGTGTAAATAAAAGGCACGCTACACTTGGGTACAGAGCGCCGAAAAGTGCATAGGTGCTGTGCTGGCAGTGGCATCAGATTAGCAAATATTGAAGGATAGCTTGCAGCTGAAGTGAGGCTTTCGGCCTGTTTAAGCCCGACATCTCTTCTTGGTTTATGAATTTTTGCAACATTTTCACCCTTACTACATACATTTGACTGAAAGGATTTAAAACGAACAAAAGAACTCTTCATTTTGTTGACAAGCAAACTTGGTAGAGCACAGACTAATCCAATTCTAGGAATTGAAATCAATGCGACCGGTGCTGTTCCTTTTGATAATAAGATTTAAAACTTCCCAAACCATATTTGCGCAGCGTTGAGACCATGTAAATGCCGCTGCTGAATATATTCTTCTTGTTTTTTTTCAAACGTTCATCCGACTTGTACATTTCATAGAGTAACGTTAGGAAGCAAAACGTATTTGTTTATAATTTTTCGTGGTTTATCGAAAGAATGACGATTCGAAATATTTCATTGACTTAAATGGCTCTAAGAAGCACACGGAGTGTACCAACTGATCTTTTGTGAGTATGAACAGGTACATTTCTAATTATTTTGCATTTGTCGTCAAAGTTTCATCATGCATTAACTACTGCAAAGGCCCAGCGAAAGTCAGAAAAAGATAAGAGAAAGCAACCAAGTATTTATTAATATAATTATGAATATATACTTCTTACAGCAATTTGAACAATTTAGAAAAAAATTGTATAACAACATAAACGTTTGAAAATCCTATTCAAATCAAACATAGAAACGACAAGAGCAAGAAAAGTAGATTATAAAGGGCTTTTATGTACAAAATATAGTGAGTGAAGGAAAAGGCCTATTTTGATCTATTTTTCTAGTAATTACAACTAGCAGTAATATACTTTTTGGAACGACTTCTTCTTAAGTGCTGGACACGCCTCTGGGGGAAAATATATTATCTTCTATGCATTGAATAGCTGTTGTTAAGGTCTTATGAGCTTACGCTCGTTCAGGGCGAAGGACACTTGGTTTGTGTGAACACAGTTTTTTCGGCAAGAGACAGGTGTTTCCAGCAAGAGATAGTGATGACTTACCCGAGGGGAATTCCCAGGGAAGCTAGTTTTCGGCCCGAGAGTATGTTGGCATTGCTTCGTCATACAGTGCCAGGAAATGTTTATTTACTCACAAAAAACACGCCAACATCGGCCTGAGCAAACGGAAATATTTACATGACATGTTCCCACTGCTTTTAGCTGCAAGGCGGAAGTTGTTACGTTCAAAGAATTATGGGCAAGTTTCCCATGAACGTTTCGTTCAGCAGATTTATGTTCAGCTCACCATTTTCTGTTTTAAATGCGTCCAGTTGTGTTTCTTGAGTGCAACACTCTAAATGAGAAAATTAAGGTTTGAACCTTAAACGGTTGCAGGGTTAAATCTTGTGTTGGGTATTTAAACAAACATAGGATTCACTTTGCTCACTCATCGTTTAATAATTGACATCCATGCTGCAAATCAAAGTAGTTTGTTTGGAAATCTTCTACATTAACTAAGTCTGTCGCGTGTAATTCATAATATTTAGCCGTGACCATATAGGCCTAAACGAGTACCACTACTTGATACAATGGCGGTTGAGACTGCTTTCTATACAAATGACGGAATTACATGAATTCAACTTTACCTTACTGTGTGTGGAATAGGAAGCATTCGTGAAAATCAGGTCTGTTGCGGAAATATTATGCAAAACGTGTTGCTAACAATTCATTATTCAATAAGATTTTTCTTTTTTTTTAATTTCGTGTTCAGAAAGCGTGCTCTGATAAAATGTGGTAAATCCTTTCCTTAGCTAATTTTTGTAATCCGCTTTACTTTTCGTACTTGTTTTTGCTGTAAACTGAAGTTAACAAAAGTGTTCAGATTGTTTGGAGCAAGAAAATCAAATATCGACATAAGTTTGAACAGGAATCACTTCACATTAGCAAAGATAATTTTCAACTATACTGAAAATATTTCAAACTATTCTCCATTTGGGATGAAGTCGTATTAGAGCCAAAAGTTTGTTTATCAAGATATAAACTGTTTCGATTCATCTAGCCTGAAGCCAGATGCCTAAGCGGGTCACACATCTACTGAGTTTGTGTTACTGTGCTTGAAGGCGAAAGCATAAATCAAAACTTATTCAGGATTACAATATTATTCATAGTAGATAAAAAAAAACACAGCACAATCTTCACACAAAAATGTGTTTAAACATGGTCTTACATTTCACAAATTGCATTCGCTGTCTCAAGTTGAATAAACAGTTTCTCGCAACGTCTTCATAAATGTATGTATAGTTTGTGTAACTTCTCCAGCCGAGTTAAAGTACGTAATTGAACAGACTGCCCGTTCAAAACTATTTAGTCATAGTAATAAAGCAAAACCCTTCTGTTTTTGTTATAGTCGTCAACAAAATTTCATTTACTACAAAATGTTGCTAGAAAATTGCGGAATGCTACGACGCTAAGCGAAGAAAGCATACCTGTTTACAGTGGAAACGTTCGCGCAATGAATGCTTTCATTTTGCAGCAGCCGGGTTTTCCGATCTCGTGCGCTCTGTGCTGCGCAATGTTATTATCTTTATCGTAATTAACTTTAGCACCTTTTCAACGAATGAGCTTGGCTTTTTTTACAAAATTTCCAATTCGGTTCTATTCTTTATTGAACATCTGGAGCAGTGGTTCTCAAACGGGTGTCACTTGTCTCAGAGCAATGTTAAATTTCTGAAAGGAATTTTGTTCCAGGGAGAAATGCGGTGGAAAAGCTGTTGATGATAAAACCTTAAGTTTTTACTAGCGGTATTTGTTTATTCAACACATAAAAACTACACAACGAGTTGGGTTCAGATGGGAATGTCTACAGTTCACAAGGACAAGTTGCTTTAATAGTGTCTGTTTGGTTGATAATCATCTGTTGTTGCTTGACACTAGGTAGTGTGCAATTTTTGCAATTACCTTTGGTGATTTTTGTTTGGGAGGAAATAACAATGTTCGGGTCTGTAAAGAAGGGATAAGAAAATAACGTTGAGAACCACGGATCTAAAGAAATTTTGAACAATGCGTCATTCGGTTTGAACGCAAGGTAACATTCACATTAGGTGCCAACTTTTCACATTATAGGGTCGATCGCAGCACCTAACGCATCGCAAGGGGATCCGACACAAGCACAAGTTGTAAGCAGCACAAATTGCGATTTTAGCGAAACTATCATTGCTATCAGTTGGCGTTTGTGGCGTTACATGTCAAAACATCGCCATCACAGTTCATCTCCTCATAGTTCGTTGCATGATTTGCGCTATCACGTTTGTGGAAACTGTTTGCCCGTGTCTGCAGCCGCATTTCCACCGCAAAAACAGGCAGTGGCATCCACAAACAAAGCAAGAAACACCATAGCTAATATTGGCAACGCCACAGACAAATTAGGCAAACTTTACCGTACAACAAGGATTACAAACGTGAAACAAGAGCGGGTAAAACAATACTCAAAGCAAGCACTTACACCAGCGCCGGATTTAGGGGGGGCAAGAAGCCCGGGCCCAGGGTCCCCCACCAAACAGGGGCCCCCCACCATGTTCATGGGTATTGCCATATGTACGACATGTGTGTGCAACTAAGCAATTTTTATTAGCGAGGAAAGTTTGTTTGTAGACCCTATTAAACTATGGGTCGCCCAGACGGCAGTAATTCACTTGTATATTATCTGATATCGTGACGAAACAACTATTACGCTAATTGTTTTCCTAAAACTCGGTCAGGTATCTGAATGTAGTGAATGCAAGGTGAAGCCACGTAGAACGCCTTAGCTTTCATCTCTACTCGTTACTGGCAGATTTTGCATCGGCCTTACTGAGATTTGCACAGGTTGCACATGAGTAACATTGTTAAGTAGGGCTACCATACGTCCTCTTTTTGAAGTACATGTTAACGTTTTTCACGAGAAATGAAACAATATCCGTGGACATCAGAAAATGGCAAAATATCCTCCTTTCTTCATTTCTTATTTTACATAACTATAATCAGTGGTGTAACCAAAGGTTTGAGCTAGGGTGGTAAACTTAAATGAAAGCGGCGCACTAGCCAACACTCTGAAAAAACTTGAGAAATGATGGTGAATCCGGATGTGGATGGCTAAACTAAAACCCTAAATCACCAGAAAATAATCTGAAAAACACAAAATTTATCAGTATATCACTTTATCCTAGCTTGCACACAGCATATCACTTTATCCTAGCTTGCTAAGGATGCTTCAAATGTACCGAGCTTCACATTCATACTCCGTGTCCATCGACAAGCCAACTGTTGTTCTGAAACGATTTTTTGAAATTCACTTGGTGAACTCTGTTTAAAACATTAAGACATTTCCAAAAACTTGTGGTTACTTTTAATGAGCAAGTTCAGAATATTAAGAAGTCCAAAGCATCATTTGTTGAGGTTGTATCGTGTTTCGCGACTGTGAAGGCAAGGATTCAATAGAGACAAGCAGATGTACATATATCAAGCCAAGTTAAATAAGCACTAAGAGAACTCAGGGACTGAAAGAAGACAAAGATCGTGACTGTGTATGATTCATGTCAGATGTATCTGTATTGTACAAGTCTTGTGTTGCACATCTGGCTAAATGGACCACTTTATTTGCAAAATTCAAATGCTTTGACTTAGATTTCTTCGTTTGCAAAAAAACTGAATGCGAAAATGTTGAACCATGTGAGTAGTGTGTGCTTGAGAGAAACGTTTCTACTGATGAAGCTAAACTGTTTGACCAATACCAAAACTTGTTTGAGTTCGTGCAAAAAGAGCATCAACCAAATGCAGTTTATTGCAAAATGATGGAACATGAAAGATAAGCAATATATTTTGCAACGTGCAATACCATTGAATACTTCAGAGAACTGATAAAGATTGCACAGGTTTATTTCAGCGTTATGGCTCATTACACTAATTTGGAACGATTTTTTTCCTTGATGCAGCTACAAACCTAAAAGAAAGAGAAATCTGTCCAGTGCCTAATTGAACCAGTTCTTACTCTGTTAAAACTGGTGTGCAATTTAAAGCATCTTTCATGCAACTAGTTTCATAATATTGTTAAAGGAGATTTTACATTTTAAAGAAATTTAAGGAAGCTCCAAATATTCATGAGCTAAATGGGACAAGTAAATAAAGATTTTGTTTTGTGTGTTGTGACTGAACCATCGACCACGCAAGACGTCTTACTTCAACGCTTAAGTCTAATTGTTCTTTGACTTGTTAAGTTTAGACAATACACTCAACAAAGTAAATGACGGCCGTAATGTAGCGGCAGGTAGATGGCGCCATATGTTAATAAATGGTCATGGCTAGATGGTGTCCATAAGTTACAAGTCACTGTGATAGTCACCACAAGCGAATTATCGTAGTTCACTTACCCTATATAATGATAGTGCAACCTAGTAGCAGTAGAGTGAACTCGTCGAGGGAGCTTTGCCCCGAATTGCCATCCTTCGCTTGTGCTTGCCTCAGTAGTTCAAGGCGATGCAGTCAACTGCAACAGTAAGTTGTCCTCCCTTTTTACGATGAAAATGTGGCAGCCTTATTGAGCTTATTAATAAACAAACATTGAAAGAAGAAAGGGGGATTGTCATCTCAACAAGTGTAGAGCTAATCTGAGTGGTTCTGAAAGACGTAAAAAGGGAAAAGAGGCACAAATTAGAGAGGAAGAAGTTGCAGCCAAGTCAAGAAACATTCAAGTGACAATTTTACAGTGGCAGTGAAGTCCAGCGGAGACATTTCTGCGGAACTTGTAGGAGGACACAAAATCGAAGAAAATGTTGTGATAGACTAAGATCTACGCAACGATGAAAATGGGCTTAGTTTAACCAGCAGTGCAGCAACAGAGGAGCGTCAAGATGAATCATCGAAAAACACGACAGATGAAATGGCTGACGTTAGCACTGGGGCAACAATATCGGTTCTGGGCCCTCTGGCCAACCAATATACCGGAACAAAATGCGGGAACATTGGTTGAAATATGAAACAGGTTCTTTTGGACATTGTGATGAAAAGTCATTTTTAAAACATGATGTTCCACAACACGGAAAGAACAGAAACCTGTCACGGAAATGAACCGCATATGTTTTATTCGTCGCCAGAACCCTAATGGTGAATAAATTGACAGAAGCTGGCTTTGTTTTTCTCCTTCACAAACTTGAGTTAAATATTTCACTTGTAGACTGATGTGCCCTGATACGACTAAATGTGCTTGCTTTTTAGAAACAGAATCTTCGACTGGAAGCACGCTTTCGATCGCCTGAGTAGCCACGAGCATTCATTGGAACATATAGACGTCACGATTACATCTAGTGGTCGATGTAATTAATCACAGTGAAGAACTGATACTGAACTAGCCAGTCAGGTCAATCAATGCCAACAATATCGGAAATCGCCTCTGCCTGCAACGATTGGTTTCTGTCGTAAAATTCATTGCTGAGCCAGGATTGGCGTTTAGAGATGATAAAAACGTTGGATCGCCCAGAAAGTTTTTCCAAAAAATTTTTAAAACAATTTTGAGGCAAATATTAAAAAAAGAAAGATGCGATGCTTCCAGCAACTGGTTTTGCAACAGTTTCACAAATCGCTAATTATTGTCAAATACCATGTTGCATCACAAAGTTTTGTTACAGTCGATTAAGCAAATGTGACGTCACAAGATTACGTCATAAATATTAATGGTATGTGGAAATACTAGTGACGTCATCGATCAACCCCTACCTAACGACTTTGTATCCGCACATGGGGCCTCCCACCAAGCCTGGGTCCCAGGCCCCCCAGCATTTAAATCCGGCGCTGACTTACACTCGTAAACTAACGGGTGTCACTCACATAAAAATAAAGACCACGCGCATAGCCAACGAAATTAGCAAGTACAAGGAGTACCACACCAATTGAAGTAGATTTTTTGCAGCTCAGGCATTACCACACGCAACACTAAAAATGACACTTTTCAAAGAAAAAAAACTCCCTTACCCCAAAATTTTGAACTGTGCTTCACTTCAAGCCAGAAATATCATTTGTAAATCAAGCGGTACTGCACATTAAGAAAACAAGATCTAGAGCACGTTATAATTTTAAACATCCGTTTTTTATCTTCCGTACGTAGCGGATAAAGGTGTGGCTGAAATGTTCTTTTCATTTTATTTTTAACTGCACGTGATGGTTTGCAGGCCATCCTAACAGCGTTTGAGATTTGAAATCATATCAAAGTTTGTCACCAGTTTGTAGCAAAAACAGCCACGTAAACCTTGCATCAGGCTCCTAAATTGTTGGATCTTTGTGTGAATACTGTGCTTGTGATTTGCAGTATCCCACAAATGGTATATTTTACAATCAGACGCAACAAAACAATAAAACATAATTACTCAGTGAGTATAATTTCAAACATGTCTTCTGTTTTCGAAGTAGGGTAAATAAAATAATGCGTTGAATGGCAAAATCGTAACATTGACAATGACGTTAAGTGAAATTCATATTTTTCATAATAATTGTCAAAGCAAGGTGGCTGGCTAGAAAAAGTGCCGAGATAAAAAAAACAAAAAAAACAACGCAAACAAGCTCTACTGCAATTTTTAAAAACTTTGCCTAATGTTGTAAGAACTTCACGCAGATGAATAAAAGTGCGCAATGAACACTGGTCACGAAAACGTTACCTCAAAGAAATAGCAAAAGTAGCTCTAAATATTGACAAAGGGGCTACAAACTGCTTTGCAGCTTCACGTCTGCTCTAATAGAAAAAGTTGATGAAAGTTGGCAGGCTATCATTTTAGTGCACTGCTGGACTGTAATTACACACTTCAACCTACTTTTTCAGATTAACACGGGATCGCAATTCCAAACAATTTCTGCGCGGATCGACCAGAGAAGATATCAAGGTACTTACAATCGCATATATGCGCACTATTGACGTGGAAGTTTAAATTTTGATTTGGCTTGTGAGTGCATTTGTGCATATTATTTAGTCGCGAAATGTTTTTCTGCAAATGTATGTTCGCAAAGAAAAATGCCTTGCGCACTTTCCGAAAAAAATACATAGGCATAAATATTGCAGGGAAAGCATTTTTGAGATGGAATGAAAAAACATGAAATGAATTCAGTTTTAAGCTGAAATAGTAATGCAACTTGACTTTTTGGTATTCTTCCTAAGAACAATGAGGAACAACGTACTTCAAAACTATTTTTTCACGGTTAGAGTGCCCAAGTGCCGAAATTCAATCAATCGAGAATAAGAACACTAGCGGTTTTCAACCTTTTGTGGTCCATTCCCCTCACTGAAGCATCCAACAATCTTGTTCATCGTAACAGCGCTAGCTACTAAATCGTTATTCTTTATAGCTGCCTTGGTGAAGACCGTTGCTCGTGACACCCCTGGATGTCACAGGTTTGAAGAAACAGGGTATACATTTTAACTGGCCGGATCATTTTCATGTCACTCCCTGGTGTTAACGCAAAACCAAACAGCAAAACAATTTTTTTTCATAAAAATCCGCAAAAAATTTTTTCAATTTGTTAATGTTCATATCAAATTAAAGAAAAGAGACTTTATTCAATTTATCTTTCAAACCAGTTAGAGAATTTTTATGTTGATTACTAACGGAAAATCATTTAGTTCACAAGGTAAACCTTGCATTATAATAGCAAATTCTGCTTGTTTTAGGCCTCATGTATATCGAGCTATCGTTGCCACTGGCAGAAACTCCCTGGTAAGCCTTCTTCCACTGTTGTACAGCCCATTTCTTGACATTTGCTTCACATAAATCCGTTAGAATCACATTTCAGGAAAACTGGTTTTGCTCGAATGGTCATTCTCACGATTAAGGGATAAATCGTTTCAGAAGTGTGTTTGTGCGCCTGGAGGGAAACAAAGATGCGATTAAATTCTCACACAAATTTGGGAAATCTGTCTGTCTTAGTCCACCCGCAAAACAGAAGTCTATGATAAAGAGTTATTAAAACTAAACTTTATGCGGAATGTGTTTGCTCTATTTTCTCAAACGCCTTTTATCCTTCAGGTTGTTTTTTAGATCGAGAGCTCCACGGACACAGAAACAAATGTTCCTACTAACCAACAACGTTTTCACTTACTGACCACATTTCCATGTTCGTTTCCGGCAACACCTTCAATGAAATGCGTGTATGAAAGAATGCGCACGTTCACGGACTGGCACTGTGCCAATGCAACCCCACAAATGCTTGCACAAGCTGGCTTTTTTTCGTTGGGTATGGTTTTAGTGCCAACGTGGTTCCGTTGCATGATCACGTAAAAGCAGACCTTATGAAACCTAGGCAAATAAAAGTCGCAGAGCTAGCAGTTTGTTCAGTCAGCTTTGTGCAGTTGTGCAGGCGTTTCGCACTTGCTTTGTTTGTCGTTAGATCGTGACAATCATATTATCCGTTTGAAAGTGACAACTATCTTCATCCGCCTGAAAGGAGTCAAGAAAACCTTTTTGCGCATGTTGCACTTAACTTCACGCAAACAACATTTGAATGCGCTGTCTTTAATTGTATTACACCACGCTACATTTCGAAAGCTTCCGGTTTTGTGGATGCTAACTTAAATTCGCACCCCTCAATTTCACTATGGTTCATATCGAAGATCTACTCAAGTTAAACAAGCTATTTTTTTCTTATTGCAATATAGCAACAAACATCAAAAGCATTATTTTCAGTTTTTTTAAGGCGTTTTAGGGACCCGATTCGGGTCCCTAGAATTTCAAATCGGGTCTCTAGATTTAGAGAAAATTATCATCGGGTTCCTAAAATCAGAGAAAATCGGGTCCCTGGAATCAGAGAAATCGGGTCCCTACAGATCCATACCAGGTACCTAACATTTTCCTTAAAAAAACTGTTAATTTATGCAACGTTCAGCTCAGTCTTAAGCCATCATCAGGAGAATTAAATATTTAAATCTTTATAAGCCCACGAAGTTTTTCGCTGTCTGCACTGCTAATCTGCTACAGCACAAAGCCTTATGGCTGGATCTCTCGTTTCCCCAACCCCAGATTTCATTTCAATTGATAAGCAACTAATCTTCATGTGTTTTTTATTGCTTCTAGTTGTGGAGTGCAGATAAACTTTACATAGTTGAACAAAGACGCTGCTTGTGCGCATGCGCAATTATGAGCACGGCATCCAATTTACATGATGTAATATGTTCTGCTGAAACTGATTGAATTTCTTCCTGGCGGTGAAACGTTGATTAAATGCAAAACATTGTTCGCAATACGAACTACGTTGAAACTACGAACGCTTGAAAATGATGGTTTTCGTCGAGAGTACACTATCTAAGAAACTGAAAACAATGTTGTTATGTTAAGGTGATGGTGATCGAGTGAAATGCTTTTATTGCAACGGTGGTTTGCAAAACTGGAAAAGCGGCGATCTGCCTTGGGAGGAACATGCCAAGTGGTTTCCTACGTGCGAGTTCCTTCTCCAACAGAAGGGCCCAGATTTTGTTCACACCGTTGTAGCTCTCTTCCCAAATCTGATTCGGCCTGTCTTAAATGCTTCAGGAGAATTTCCGTCGCTACCATTGTAAGTTAAAGTTTAGTACCTTCAGGTTCGTAGAACAATTTTCCATAGGTGGCACGCCCCAGTGCATTTTCTTCCACGTATTTTAAACGATGCATGTTTCTTTCTGCAACCAGGTAAATAGAAGGTTTGCTTTGGAACTGATAAGTTATGTGCGCACTCTGTGGTTATGCTTGATGAATAATGACACAATGATTCCTCTTATATCAGAAAATAATGTGTGTAAGCTTAAGGGTAAAAATCGCTCATAATTTAATCAAATCGGGAGAGGCACTACCATTTCCAAAATCAACAGAGTAACACTCAGTCAAGGTTTTGAATGTAAGATAAAAATATTTTTGGTTATTCAACGATTTTCATCATCGTATCCATGCCAAGCATTGATGTGTTATTAATTGTTCGACGCGAGGACTGTCTGAATTAAATAACCATTTAAGCAAGCTCTTTTTATGTTGCTTGGACTAAAACCATTATTTCTATCTCCATTAATTGCAAAACATCAGCTTCTCTGAATGTTTAATAAAATCGTTATCATTTTTGACGTTGCTGTAAACAATTACTAAAAATGTTTGACATAATAACTAGTTGTGGTTTTCCCAGAAATACTTACATATCATGCTTTGGCTAAAGGAAACAGGCAAAGGTTTGATTTTTTGCAGAGTTCAAAGTGGACCAAATGTTCTGCCACTACCGACTGTATCAAAACGTTTATCAAAAGAAGATGCGTTAAGTGTTGCTATGAGCTCGGAAGTTGTTGCTGCAGTTTGTGGTAAGGAAAAACTGGGTGTTTAATATCTTCAGACGTTTTTGAAACGTTCTCTTTTCTTGAAAAGAAATTTTAAAAGTGTTGAACGCATCTAACATTAAGAGAAATACAAAGTTAAAGGTTTGAGTAAAAAGAATCTGCAATAACATTTGTAACTTTTTGGAATCTACTTGTAGGAAAACAAAGCAGAATATTTTGAAGATAGCTTATTCATAAATACAATAGCTCCAGTTTAGAAAAAGTGTACAGCAAATATATTTCATTATTTTTCAGAAATATTGTTACAAGATAATACCACTATTGGTTGAAAATATTCAAATCAACATAGGCTCCACAAGTGACAGTACAAATGTTGCTTGCAAAAACAGTTTTAATTTTAAATAGTTCAAATTTCGTAATATGCAGCAGTACGTTTAGCTGGGATAATTTATCCTTTGTAATTTTTCCTGTTTTAATGCTGCGTGGTAACAATTGAATTGAGACAATGTGTAAGCTTCTGGTTTCCGTTTACTGCTCTATTCAATTTCGCAGCAACGGAAGAATGCTTCAGTATCAGTTTAAATGAATTTCTTATCGCTTTCCGCGAATGAGTTTGCCATTAGCACAAAAACAAATCGCCCACAAAGTTTTTGCACAGCCACGATTTATCGTACTTATAATTTTATAACCAATCATTTAGCAACCAAGCATTTGTATTTGCGAGCGCCGTAGGAAATTTTTTAACAAAAAGTGAAACTTTCAAACGGTATATCGCCTATGAATCTGAATGAATGGTCTCCACACAGTTAAGAAAAAACATTGAAAGTTGAGTTAATCTGTTACAAAAGTCTTTTGCTCTCAAAGAAGTCATTGGAAGACATTAAAAAAATTTTTGGTTTTATTTCAATAATTTACAGGTTATCTTATTTAAGGAAATTGCACCATGTTTTTCTTCGAAATTTTTCAAACAGTGCGTTAACAATGAAGAAACCCTTACTCAGAAAGATGTTTCTCCAAATATATTATGAATAGTAGTAAAATTAAAACTCGTTGTTAGATAACCTTGAAATGCAATGTTTTTATTTATCAGATGTTTAAAAAAATGCATGGGATTCCTTTTGGTGTTCAACAATTACTCCCCGTATCATTGATTACATGTCTATGCCCAAAAATACTTCATTGTTTTTTCCATTTTTTAAATACTAATGTTAAGAATGATGTAACGTTGAAAATACACCATAAAAGGACAAAATTTCAAAACAGTTTTTATTGATATTTGTAACTTTGTTGAAATCTTTATATAACTGATCCCGCACGTTCTTATTAACATTTGAAATTGGGAAAAAGACAACAGGTGTTAGCTTTAATGTCTGAAACTAATTACAATTGGAATGTGGTCATTTCAACAAAATTTTCATTCTCGCTCGAACCTTCGTCAGTTATCAGAGAAGTTCAACTAATTTGAAAACAAATTTAACATCCTTCACGGGTCAATTGCACTTCAAAATTCCTTTTTAGAAATGGGTTTTGACAAACATTTGGTCAGTGAAGTGATGAGTGAAAATATTGACAAATATGGAATTTGTTATCAAACTGTTGAAGGTCTACACCAAGCTGTCAAAAACAAGGAAAGGTAAGAAAAGTACCATACTTTACATTTTGTTAACAAAAATAGAAAAACATTTGGCGAAGAAATCATTCTGCTTGTTTTGGTATTTCGGAATCCAAACAACATGCTTAAAAACATTTCAGCAATTACTTTTTCGCTGTCATTTTTTTACAGAAATAAAGTCTTTTATATGTCACTCTAAACAAGCTTCTCTGAATAATTATTACCATTTTTGTATACAAAAAAAGTTTCAGGTAGTCTTCACCAAGACAAACTGATTATATCTGGAAGAGACTTTTTTAATAATAGCACGTTTGCTTCTATGGTGTTTCAAACACTGAATACTTGCCTGCGTAAGTATTCATTCAAAACATTTTTCAAAACACCTTCCAGTGAAAAAGTTCAATTAATATCTGGAGGAAATGTTCAATAATCGTCACATAAGTTGTCATCAGACACATTGGGTTGTTTCAGTGCCTTGGAGGTTGAGAAAAGATACCAGTTTGCGAGTTATGGTGGAAGACCAATGTTGCGAGCCTCACTTTGGGAAATCGAAAGTTGTGATTCTGAGTTTGAGGAAGTGCGCGGCAACATCAGCCAACAGAACAAAACGAATGCTTTGCACGGGTCTTCGCAGTCATCCAGTTCGCTTCGTTGCTCCAGTAAACACTCGCCGTTACAGAAAACTGTAAGTTTGAGGTGTGTTCATAATACCTCTGTCCAATTCCAGTCGTGTGTTTGTGAAACATTTCTTTGACGCTTTCGAGCAATTTTATTGAAAAAGAGCTGGCCAACGAAAATTCACAATAGGTTACCTGCACATTGATATAGCACTAAATGCCACTGTCATTATCATGTGGGCCTAATTCATTTTGAAAATCGTGTTGTGCCCGTGAAAAAATCTAATCATTTCTCCAGTATGAGGTCAAATTATCCAGATTGTGCTGTAGGACAGTCAGGTACACAAAAAATATTTCAAGCTTTGTAAAGAACTTTTGAAGTTATGCCTTTTTACTATACAAAACCTAACTCCTGCATAAAATCCAGTGTTCCTCCATCATGGTTGAAAATCATCGGTGAATCTCAAAGGTTGTAGAAAGCAGAGCAAGAGAGAAGGTTGTCATATTTTGGATACTGTTACAAAGATTTAGTTTCTTTAATCTAAAAGAAACATTTTTATTGCTTAGTATCAGGGACGTATCGAGGAGGCAATGGGAACACAACACCCGGGGCGCCGAATCACTGGGATCTCTGAAAAGTCCCAACAATGTTGCAAGTATTTTCATCAATGCACTACATTTGCTTCCAGGGGGCGCCACAGTTTTCCCCGAGCGGCATCTAACATTGGTGCGCTTCTGCTTGGTGTACAATAAAACCTATTCACAACCACCTTTGTGCATGTCAATTCCGCATAACACGTAGGCTCTGTTTCAGCGCACAAACATCACGTTGCACCTGAGTTCAAAGCAAGTCCGCAATTTAAAAAATCACATAGAGCGATATTTTGAATTAACACTTTTTCTACCGGCCTATACCTGCGTTCTGTTGCAGATTTCATCTAAACGTGACTGGAAAACGAAAACAAATCTCAAGTTGAGCCAGTATGGTACGAGAGGTAAAAATTATGTTGAGGAGTTGCGAAAAACGCTTTCGGATCGCGAAGCCGAAAAGCTTTGCCAGGTAAGTGTAATACTTTATTGAACGCAGAAACGTTTCTTGTAATGCTATTTTTTAAATTGTGTTCAGTAAACAATTTTCGGTTAATCGCTGTTTTTTCCTAGTGAAGAGCTGTGGAGAGTGTTGCGGCAGAACGCTGTTGCGGCCACTTTTTACTGACCGTCATGTCACTGTATTCCTGCTCAGAGGCTTGTGTCCGTTTCGGCGGTCACAACCATTCACAGTCGATACTGCGCTCCAGCAAGGGTGTGTTTTGTCACCACTCCTCTTCATATTCGACATGAATTGAAAAAACAGCCACAGCGTAGTCAACAAGGGTGTCACCGTTAGCAAGTTGCAGGACCAATCCTTTGCTTTTTGCAGATGATTTGGTACTGCTTGCATCTTCTCAACTGAGTATCCAACATGCACTTGATCTGTTTTCTGCTGCGTGCGACTAAGCATGAATGAAATTCAGCACTAAAAAGACCGGGGTATTACGTCTCCCCCGCAACCCAAGGCAGTCTATGCTGCAGGTTACCAGCATTATACTGCAGTAGGTGGAGAAATTCAAATACCTTGGCGTGGTGTTCACTAGTAACGGAAGGTGAAATAAAGATCTCGATACACGGATTGGTAAAGCAGACGCAGTTTTGCGTGAACTTTACCACTCCGTGGTAAAAAAGCGGGAGCTTTCATACATCGCAAATCTGTCGGTTTTTCAACTGGTCTTTGCTCCGAGCCTCACCCACGGTCGTGAATCTTGGGTGATGACTGAAAAAATACTTAAACCAAGTGCAAGTGCCTGAGATAGGCTTTTTGTGAAAAGTTCACGGTGTGACATTTCGCGACAAAGTGCGCAGCTGTGAAATTCCAAGGACCAGTTGGAATGACCATATCTCCGATCTTGTGTGGTCCCGTCTTGGTGCGGAGCCAGCGGAACTATCTTAGATTGCTGTCGACCGTGAGGTATTTTGAGTCTTTATAAAGCTGCTTTCTCCGCCACCCTCCCCAGAGGAAAAGCAGGAACGAAAATGAATGAGTGAATTGCATTTTTGTCTCCTGAATCGTTCTGTCCATTTTGTTCAGAACTGTCGCTTACATAATTAAAGCGTTTCCTTGAAATGTGTCTAATTTATTGCAGGTGTGTTCTCGAAACAGAGCAGATATGATTTTCGTTCCTTGTGGACACATCTCTTGTTGCAACACATGCACAAAGAAGCAACATACTTGTCCTGTGTGTCAGTCAGAAGTTTCCGAGGCGGTTTTAGCCTACAGCTCATAAATGCTTTCTTCATTTCTCACAAACCATTCTGCACTTTGATCAAATTTGTTTCAAGAAAAGGACGTTTTTTCACTTCTTGTGTTTCGGTTTTGAGTTTGACTAATTGACGATTAAAAGCCTTAGCTTGGTTGATTTAAAATTTTGAAGTTAATCGTCGCCAATTTCTACAACAAAATTTTATGTTGCGCAATTCGTCTGCATTGTTTGTTTTCATAAATAAGCATTTTAAATGTTTTGCAATTTGCTCTCTTCGCTATATTTACGACGCAGTAAAAGAGTTGAATTCAATTGGGACTTCTTTGAGCATGCAATGAGCGGACTGTAGAAAGTGTTTTAAAATGACAGAAGGATATCGACATATGAGGAGGTATGCAAACGCGCAATGCAACACTTCCACATTTTGGTGAAGTTGCTGTGGAACGTGAAATGCAGGGTCAAACAGTCTTTGTTTTTTCCGTTTCGCAGAATGTTTTAGAAACAATTACAAGTTATAGCTTTGCAACAAGCTATTTGAGGAATCTCCTGTCTGATCCTTCCATCTTCAAAGCTAGAGCTTGTAATTACTGTTTTCAGGAAGAGTGAGGCAAATCCCATCCCTTGAGGCGTTCCACTAATGTTGACATCAATTGCAAAACCTCTGAGAGACAAAAGAAAGACTTAAGTATTGTTGCATTAAATCTTTGGCATGGAAAAACTGAACAATTGTGACTTACGTTTATTTGTGTCCTAGCAATAGTGTAAACTTTACTATTTCTAGCCACAGTCAATTTAATTGATTTTACAGAATTTTTACAATTTAAATTATCACCGAGACTCAGTCTTGAGTTCACGCTAAACTTCCTAGACTTTTCCACTGCCCGTCACGGATCTTTTGAAAACTACATGATCGTCTGAGAAAAGACCACGTGAAAGCGGGGAGATTCCTTGCGAGCAGAAGTGCTGAATAGCCGTTTGCGATCAGAGTTAACAGTATTGTAGTCAAGCTAGTGGAGAATGTGAATGAAAATTAGGACTAAAAAGACAGAAGTAGTCTTTCCCTCCTGAAAGAAAAGGAAGTGTATGCTGCAAGTGAGTGGCATTGCACTGCAGCAGGTTCACGTATCTTGGGGTGGTATTGACGATACTTTCTTGGGATGGTATTCAAGAATTTCAAGTATCTTGTGGTGGTGTTCAAGAATGACGGAAAGCAGAATATGAAGATTGATAGACAGATTGGTGAATCAAACGCAGTTCTGTGTGTGCTATTGTTCTGTGTTCACAGAACGGAAGCCTTCAAATATGTTAAAGCTGTCAGTTTTTCTATCGGTCTTTGTTCCGATCCTCACCAATATGGTCATGATCTTGGTTGATGACTGAAAGAACATTATCCCAAGTGCAAGGGCAAGCATGGGATTTGTGCAAAGCGTTCACGGTGTGACACTTTGCGACAAACTGTGCAGCTGTGAATTTTGTAAATACAGAATGTGGAACTACTTCTCCATCGAATCAAGAGATCCCAGGTACGTTGGTTCGGCCATGTGTCTAGAATGGCCCACGAAAGATTGGCGAGACAAATCTCGCTGTATCAAGGGGAAAGCGGTCCAGAGGTCGACCAACGACCAGCTGGAGCACTTTTTTTCACTAAAACATGTCGGTAATTTTCCAAAATAGCTTACACTTTTTGCCACAACTCGCCGTAACAGTATCCGCCAGCTTACTTTTCGGACATCGTGACTGAATTGACTTAACCTGTTTCGGTAATTTCAAAACAAAATTCATTCAATGACCGATATATGACCCACAAGAGGAGAGATGGTGTGGCTACATCGCGGAGATTGGTTGGTCTGGTCTTGGTGTGGAACCAACAAGAGCTATCTGAAATTGCTGTTGACCGCAAGGTATTTCGAGTCCTCCTAGTGCTGCTGCCACCACGACCCTCCATAGAGGAAAATCTGCCACGAAAATGAACAATGAATGAATAGGTTCGTGATGATGTATTGGCAGCAGGATTAAAAATCGCTTTTTACGTTATTGCCATGTTTCCACTTCTTCCCTCACATGCTTTCGTCGTTTATTTCATGGGATGGCCATTTGTGCCCGACAAGAGTAACCTCTTCACAATTGGCCATTAGTCCCTCAACCTATACATCGGACTGCGACAGCACGTCTAGCAGTCGACACAACCTTCACCATGGAAACATCTATCTCACGTAATTTATGGGGCACCTGACTAGATAACCTCTGTGTTTTTTCGGTGCCCCAGCGTTTTTTTCTGTTTTAGCGAATACATTTAGCGCAATTAATTCAGTACCGCCAAATAAATCTATCTATCTATTATTGATAAAAATCCAGATTTATTTTGGGACGTTGCGTAATGTGATTTGAATAAGATAAAGATAGCAATTAATTTTTAGTCTAGCGCATATTCAAACATCACATTCAGAAGCAAGGATTGTGATAATTCATTATAGCCAACGGGTTTTGTCCATACATGGTGTGTTTGTACTTTTGATCGTAACACATTCAGAAGACGTTGACGTCACTGCTGTTATAATTTATCTTCAAGACCTCAGGTATTCCACAACGTGGTTGCTTAAATCAGCGACAAGCTTATGGTAGCTGTTTGTTGACCCTTTACAGAACGCAAAAGACGATATATAGTCGCGGACTATTTCAGCCACTCGCCAGTCCATGGAGCTAGCGACGTGTTCAAACCGTCTGCGGATTCGGCAAGACTTCTAGTTTCGACTGAAAAAAAATTTTCAGATTTGGATTTGGGGTTCTCTGGGCAGGACGTCACAAGTAGGGGGGTTGTTGCGTTTTTGGCCATTTTTACTCGTCCCTGGGCACCAATCCAATAAGCCAATTTTTTGGCTCAAGGTGTTTGTGGAAACTAGACAATCATCCAAGTCATCAGAGCCCTTGATTGGCTTTCTAGCATATCTGGAGCCAAACGTATGGCCCAAAAAAAAATTAGTAAAAATTTCTACCCCTACAAACGCTAACCCGGGATATATTACACCTACATTATATATGGCCAGAACTCACCAGTAGCTTGAGCTAGAGAGCGGTTCAAGCCTTGTAAAGACTCGTGAAGTTGTGTGGTTTTAAGACTGAAAAAAAATTCAATCCTGGGATGCCGGGTTTTTTGTTGATGTGAACATAATGAGAGGATGCTTATGCAAAATTGTTTACATTTGGATGACGTCATCAACCCCTAGGAGTCGACCATTCGAGCCGATTTCGTGGCTCAATTTTTTAAAATTCTAGGAGTCTTTAGAAGGTTTGATGGACTTTCTAGCCTTTCTGGTTCAAATCCTATGGCGAAACATCCGGAAATTAACGAGGATAATCCCCACAAATCCCCAAAGAAATCCTTAAAAGATTGAGGTCTTTTGGGCCTCATGTTGGCATCAAAAACACTAGAAAGTCGATCAATGACTCCAAAGACTGGTATTATATCCTAGAATTCAAACAAATTTGAACCACTGAATCGGTTCATTGTTGCAGTGATGACATCATAAAAGAAATAGCAAAAAAAGCAAAAAATACACCAAACCTGATGTCATCGACCAAAAACCCCAAAACCAAATCTTAAAAGTTTTCTTTTTATTCTAAACTACAAGACTTCACGAGTCTTTAGAGGGTTTGAATAGCCCTCTAGCATAAGCTGCTTCCGAATTATGGATGGCCAAGTTAGCCGTTAGAGGGAAAATCACACGTTTCCTGTAATTTTTTATTTTTGTGAAAAATGGGTTTTTTGGGCCATAATTCTGGCTCCAAATTTGCTAGAAAATCAATCAAGGGCTCCAAAGACGCGAATGTTAGCCTAGTTTCCAAACACGGCTTAATCCTAAAAAATGGCTCATTGGTTTGGCGCCAAGGGCCAGGTAAATTTGGCCAAAAAGGCAAAATCATGCCCCTATTGTTACGTCACCAACAGAAACCCCCAAACCCGAATCAGAATTTTTTTTAATTAAAACTGGAAGACATGCCGAACCCCTAGATGGTTTTAACACTTTTCTAGCTCCATCGACTGGCGAGTTGTAGCTGAAATAGTCCGAGACGATATATCGTCTTTTGCGGTCCTTCAAATGGAATTTTATTCACTTCAATCATCTTTCAAGTAGATGTTCACGGTATCAAAATTTTTTCTGTACCTTGTGATATTACAGACGATCGCACTGCTTGTAAATAATAGAACCATATCTTCCTTCTGTCGAAACCACAGCCAGCGGAGCCGTCGCCAACCAGTCGCGATTCCAAAATATCGCAATAGATCTTCATCACTTGCCGATTTTCGTCCAGGTCAAAGTCGCGATTAGACATGTGCGTTGCGTACTGCGATACAAAACGTCATTTTCAAACACGAAGAGCCCTCTGAAGCGAGTGCTAAGCCGTACAGAAGTGGGTCGTTGTATAAGAAACATAAAACGCGCACTGCAGTAGTTGTAAGAAACAGGAACGGATGCTGTTTTGATATGAAACAGTTTTCTTTGCAGAGAGCGATGCATTGATTCTGTGGTTGGATAATAGAGTGCTTTTCGAGATGCAAAAGAGTTTTTCATCCCAGAGCGAGATTTCTATCCATACCTCATTATCTCCAATGTTGTACCAGCTTTTCGGAAAGATCAATTCGTCGATTGCCGCTTCCCACTTTCAGTTCAATTCGATTCTTTTTGGTAATTTTGTGGTGTACGTGGTCAGCGTGTTGTCGGGAGGGTAAATCAAACCTACGTTACTGGGAAGGGGAGGTACATTGTTATTTTCAGCTTGAGAGGCGGACTGGTAAGCAGGTAGCCAAGCAGGAACTGAGCAACAATACTCAAAATATCGAATCGCCTTGCGAAGTAGGCAAACTGTAAATGCTGGCAATACCAACAGCGTTATTCAATAGAATTTAAGAAGCAACAACAAAATGATCCATCTCCATTAAAGTCGTTATCGATGCCTTATCAACCAAGAATTAAACTTTTTGTACCATCTCAGCCATTTAACCATTACTTGTGCTTTGTTTCCCTTCCCTAGAAGACCGATGGTTTTTTCAATGCGAAACAGGGGGAAGGTGGGTGATTGCATTTCGCTTTCGTAAAAATTTCCCTTCACAATTTCATTATCAAGATCTGCAATCTTGAGTGACCGGCGATTTGCTGATAAACAGTAAAATGTAGATGGATGATCAAAATGAACGTCCATTGTGGTTTGAACGCAAGCGAGCAAGGCCTTTATATAAATGTTGCAAATGTAGCTGTTCAGTAATCACCAGATCATTCACACATTACGTTTGGTATATAAAGCTTAAGCTAGGCTTTTCTTGCGTGTGAGTGAATATGTCGTGTTCTTTAGGACGAAAGCCACGATTCGTAAAAAGTTTGACTTGTTTGGTTACAACACGTCGAAATAGTGTAGTGTCATCCAATCGCCTTGACACTTTATCACTCCTTTGCAACTGAATTTATCTTCTTTGAAAGAATACTAATATGCATTATTGCAGAGAGCGACTAGGCTTTGTCCCTCCGACTCAACTTAAAAAAAACAGGTGTTCGAGTATGATGCTTTTTCGACTCTGCACAGTTTTCACAAAGAGGCATCCATTCACCACAGTTTGCGCATATTTGGATAAAAATCGTTTTTATGAGACTCGCAAGCTTGCCTGACAATCCCCTGCTCGGACTTTTTGCAACTTTCATGGTCGAACAACGCCGTGCAGTCATGATGCGCTAATGCACAAATATGCTGAATCAGTGTCCATCGCCGCATAGCAGTAATCTTTCCGCGAAACAAATTCGTCAAATGAAACGTAATAAAATTCAAGCATTTTCGGTTTGGCACGATTGGACACAAAGAAACGAATATTCACAGGTAAATCAAAATTTATATCCCGCTTTGCTTTTTGTACTTCGTAAAATCCATAACCCAGGAATAAGGAATCATTAACATTTTTACAAACGTTTTCTTTCACAACACATTTCACGTTGCAAACTTTACAGCGCGCATCAACGTTCGTCCAAATTCCGAATTGCCTTCAATTTTTTAGTTTTGTTATATGGTTCCAAGTCGGGATTTCATCACCGCATCGTCGTGCGAAACGTTCCAAATAGCGAAAATGTGTGTAGTCAATGACTTAGAAAAATGTTTATGACGACCAAATTTTTTTCTAAATACCAATCAATTTCTGAATACCAAGATGAATGGCAGGTAATTTTTTAAGCAAATGACTTCTCTCATGTTTCGCCTTGGTGTTTTCAACAAGCGTCCTTCCCGGGCAAAGTCTTTCATGACACCCGAAACGTCATCAATACCGATGAAAATGGGTGTCATTTCGGAAACTTCTCTGCGTCAGTGGTTTTGTCTTCCATCATCCTTTTGCAATCTTTACAAATGCTGTTGGCCTAAAATTTTTGAACGTCTGTGTCGGCGTTTTGAAGGTTTGCCCAGGTACACAATACCTTTGTCTCATACGCATGATAACCAAGTTTTTTCAAGTAGTTGGTGGTCTCTTGGGTGCTCTGCAACAGGTTCACCCATGTACTTGTTGAGTCCAACGTTAAATCGGATTTTCTGCATTTCGTACATCCATGAAAGCAGCAATCTAAACACAAAAACTGCATTAAATATTTTTTGCGTTTATGAAAACGATCGAGTTTTGTTCAACTTACCGTGAAATCGCAAAACCGTTTGCCTCTCCGGAACGAATCCATCTTGTCGAACGTAACTGCAACCAATCTTGTGTTCAGATGAAAAGGTTTGTCGCCTGATGTGGATGTCTCTTTTGAACGTTTTGCATTCGAACCATTCCATAGCGACTTGACCGACGGAAAATATTTTTGTTGGTAAAAATCGCCATCTATTTTCCGTCGAATTAAAAAACTGGTGGGAATTGCGGAAGATAAACAGTGCAAGTGAAATTTGTTGGCATCATAGCAGATGACGTTTTGCACTGTCTTTGCATTGTCTTTGTAAAGATGCTCCTTTATTTTGTCTACTTTCGCTTTTGCGTGCTGTTATTGAAAAGTAATTCTCGATCTGCCAAGGAGATTTTTTTGGTTACGTCAATACTACTAACATTGCTTTTTGAAGGTGTGGTGAAAAAAATCTCCTCGAGGCACTGAGTTGAATAAATTTCTCATTATCAATCCCGGTGGTGATATGGCATCATTAAATGCGTCAAGGTTCAACTTCCGATACACGTCAACGTGCTTATAAACAGCTTCCAGAAATCGGCAAGGAATCGAAATTATCATAATATTGTAAAATTTCAAACCGTGGTTTTATTTCTGCTCCTTCCAGTGGTGTATCTATACGAAGTGGCGCACATGGCAAAGTTTAAATGTGCGCCCTTTCAAAGAATTTTAATATTAGATATAGACACAATTTTTACGAAAGATAAAACATTATTAAACTAAATGTTTTAAAAGAGAAATATTTGTTTACTTTAGCTTTAAACTTTTCAGCAAGTAAAATACTCGTATAAATTATCCACGAGAACCGCAACATACTTCGATGCTCATTTAATTTTATTATGACGGATATCAAAACATTCACTTATAACGCTATCATAGTTTATAGGTCTAGATAGTGTTGCCTGACAAAATCGTATATCTTAAAAAAAACAAACAACACATTGCAAGTTCTGCAAACGACAATTTGAAATGGAACACATTAAAATTGAACTGCCCATTAAATGATATGAGGCCATTCATATATCATTCGTGTTCGAAAAACGCAATTCCATCGAAACATAAATACAGCCAGTTGTTTACGGTTAAATTACACAAAATTGCTAATTAAAGCAACACTTTCTGTACCTTTATCTAAGCAAAAGTCTTCTATGATTTCATCAAAGTAAGCTTTCGCTGTTTCGTCCCTTTCTATTCTCATCAAAGCTAGACCACACAACCTTCCCTGGTTTATTGTTAGTCATTGTGGTCCGAAGTTATGAAATGACCAGTTTCATTTTACTGAAAGATCGTTTGCAGCTTGCAATTACATACTGCCATCATAAGCATTATTTGGAAAGCAATTCGAAGGATGTCAGGAGGACTTCAGTATGCGATAATCGATTATTTTAAGTTGCGCGACTTTAAACTAGCATTTTGCAATCTAGAATCTCTTCGTATAATTGCTTGCCATCTACATCTGAGCTGTACACAACTTCTAAATTGTCACATGCAGAATTTAGTTTTTCACAGTCAGGACCTTATCACAAGGCCTTGGACATCGTACAGAAAGCCAAATTTGGACAGAAAAAGCTAGCAGACTACTGTAACAGATCTCTTTCGAATAAGACTAACAAATCTCTTTCATAAGTTAAGATTTTTGCTCAGCTGGCAAGCTAACGCTACTAAACTGGTAATTTTTTTGAAGATTAACTAATGTATTCTACCTTAGTCTCTGGACTGGGGCATTGTATTCAGTCTATTTATCGGTCACCAGTGGCCGTCGAAGACGTTTTTCTAAAGTCGAAGTGGGCCGCAGTAGTTTAAATAATTTGTAAATCTGCAGGACCTCAACAGCAGTTATTTGCATAACAGTCAGATTCTCACAGCCACGAACTTAAATTTGTCTCAGCCAGATTCTTATTAATATCTTCTTACTTAAAATGCAGCAGTACATACTCACTTGTATCCTTTCTTATGGCGTAGGACTATGGCATGCGATGGCCGGAGATGTGGCATGCGAATGTTCTTGTTCTGTCACAATGTCTGACCGTCGTGTTATGTCACAACAGGGTTGTCAGATGAAAATTTCAACAAAAAGGCAAGCAATGCTGAAAAGAGGCCATAAAAAGGTCAGGCTCATTGTTTGAAGACAAGAAAAAAGTCAACTTTATTTGCGGTATTGCCATTCCTTTGTCACAAAAAAACATCTAAATTACTTGCATTTCAAAAAATTTTTTCGTCGAAATTAATGCTAAATCTTGCTTGGCATGGTAATGGAGCACTGACCTTCCTTGACTATTCACGGTTTGTAAAATCGCTCGTTTTAACTAAAATGGTGCCACAGTTTGCAAACTGGTCCATCGGCAGCTTTCTGTGTCCATACGAAAGTCATCTTCCACTAACTCCTGCACTTAACGACCATAATCATAAGACGCCTTCCACTTCGACGTCATTGCTGCATATTTATCGCGGAGACGACGACCTGTCTGCAAGCGTTGAGCCTGCTTAGACCTTACAAAAAACTACACAGCACAGTGAATGCACACATTTACAGTGATTACGCAAAAGCTTAATTTCAAACCTAGCATCCACCAAATATTACTAATATCAGAATGCGGGCGTCTGATATAGCATTTATCACAAAAATTTTGAAAATCCTACTGATCTTTTTGTATGTGGATATAGGGAGAGATGATTATTATTCATTCTAAATTTTGGAGATTTGCCAGCTAAACTTTGCGACTTATGACCGGAAACGTAAGAAGTGGCTCATTGATCCCACATCTCCCCTACAAGGTTCTACATAATAAGTAATTACATAGAAGGTTCTGATTACCTTAGACAACTCACACACAAATATTATTACAAACTACTGATTTCATCGGTTGATTTTCCAATATACATGAAAAATGATTCTTCAAACACCATGGCGTCATCATAAAATTAAGGAAAGTGATCGCAATTGTACATGGCCGTGCAAACTGCATCTTGATTTTCCAATAATGCTGGAAGTCTTCGGTCAAAAATGCTTTACAAAATGTTCTAAGGCGACTTATTCAGGTGCTATCCCCTAGCTTATTGTAATTATTTACAGAGGCGTGATCACTGAAGTCATCATAAAAGTTTGTAAAAAATGTCTAAACTCGAAACTTTTCTTAATTTATTTTAGAATTTTCTTACTATCAAATCGATTCTGTTAGGTTTAGATTCATGGAAAATACAAACGCAAAGAGGCATACAATGCAATATCATTGTTGAAAAGATACACAAAGAGCAGAACAACTTTCCACAAAACAGACAATTGTTTATCTCAGTTGGTAGGTACTTTAATCAAACTCGAGTCTAAGAACCAATTAACATTATCACATAAATATCCCATCCATACTTTTTATTTATGAGTTCAAATGAATGGCCCATACAAAATTTTCTATTGCGTCCTATGTTGTCGGATATTTTTCAAAGTTTCATAATTTTCGAAAGAAACGAGAAGTATCCAGTTCGGGTACATTTAGTAATCCGATCTGATACAGCGTTAATTGCCCAAGTATAATTTCAAATTCGTTCAGAGATCTGTTTAAATCAGGTGACAAAGTCTGCAGAGGCACATAATAGTTTCAGTGACATTCATCAGCTTGTTTCTAGTCAACCTTTCCAAGATTACTTCTGTTTACAAGAAAAGTTAAGAGGTGTTCATTTGCAAATTAAGGATAGGTTGAAAATGATATAACACATGGTTACAGTTAATTAATTCAACCATGTTGTACTGCTGCTTGGCCTAACATGAAGGGGTTAACCGCGTAGTGGTGTTCAAGTGAAGGCAAGTTGTGTTTCAACAATAAATAAAAATATTTCCAAATCACCAGCTGACACGTACATTAACTCTTGTTTGGTACAAGCCATGCCTGTCAACAACTAGCGCAGCGCATCAAATACTCCACAACAAAGTCTGAATTCAGGTTTCAATGATGCCAACAGTCATCTCGCCTTTCAAATCGCAATCGCCTCACGGTTGATATCTCGGTGTTAAGATCCACATCGTAAACATACTTAAAATAACAGTAGCTCTCCCTGTCTATTCAAAGAAGCTTAGATAGCGAAAAGATATTACTTTGAAAAAATTCTGCCTGGTGGGCAGTGGTGTATTAATCATTCCAGCGTTTCGCCACCACTCCTGAAAATTCGCTTTGACGTGTTAGTCATTCTGATGTCTCAGTAACACCACTCCATCCCTTGCAGGTGCGGTTGTTACGACAGCTTAAAGTAGACACCCACCAGATTAAACAGATTAAACATTCTAAAACGGTCCAGCCCTCTCATCCGCTACATTCAGGTTCACAAAATGCTTTTTTTATCAATGCTAGCGGCAACAGCCTTATTTTACCGCAGGTACGGGCGAGATCCTCTATACCATTTTGTTTGAATGACTTAATCCGCTGCAGGTGCACAGGAACGCTGTTATGACAGTTCTAAAGGATTGGAAGCGATCCGTAACCTCCGTCGTTTTCTGGTTCAAAAATTACTTTTTGCCAAACACGAGTACAGCTTCACTGTACTTTTCCGCTTACTTCGATCCTCCCACGTTGCATCTTACTTTCGAGAGCGGCAAAAAATTCTTGCCGCTGCCTTCTACAAGATACAAGAACGCTTTTTGTCTCACCAATTGCTCGCTAAGTATTTGTTAAAAGAGTTTTATAATAAGATAACGCTTCGGCCTGACTATACAGTGTTGAAATTTACACAAAACATGATTCGTAATACGAACTTCTTATTAAACGCTACAACAGGCGAAAACAATGTTCAAACCGCCGTGAAAAAATTTGTCTTCTTACTAGTTTTTATTGTGCATTTAGAAAAACTGCGTGACTGCTTAGTGAACCCAAAATACTGTATTTTGGGGACTTAGGGATGTTAATGCTCCCAATACTGCTAAGGACTGTGAGCGCACGTCTTTTTGCGTTAACAAGGTTTCAATGACTCTTTTCAGAGAAAATACAAAGCCTGATCACACTTTTGTTAACTGCAAACAAACATTTCTACTCGCTTCTAGAATCGTTGACAGTTAACAAAAATCAATGTTAATGAAAAAGTAGCAAACAACCACGCATGACAAATGTTTGAAATCAGAGGCTTCCCATGCGAGCCGCTGCAAAGAAAATGTCCTGTCTCACTTCAGCTAAATATTTCTGTTTTCCAAGCATGCAGCTTGCGGCTTTTAGGAAGCGGCGGATTGAAAACAAAATAACACCGTCTATTTTGGCATGCAATTTGCTCTTTCAAGAGGAAACTGACTTGAAAAAGTGACACTGTCTAACCTATTTCCCACCATGTACCAGCATACATAATACATAAAAAGCGTTTGATTTCAGACATACAAATCATTGCCTCACACTTCCTCAACAATCATCTGCACAGAAAAGTCAACGGTCAACTTGTCTCTCACATTTCCACAGCAAACAAGCACATAGAAAAGACATTTAATCCGATCTTTTACTTGCATGAAATTGTTTTCTGAGTCCGAAAAAATTTGGCAGCATGTACCTATGCGAGGACCTTTGTATTGTAAAACGCTTTGGCTCGCAATGCAATATTTCTGAGTCCAATATCGCAAAACGTTTTTCAGGGGTTTGTCAGGCGTGATTGATAATCTCACGAGAAAATTTTCTTGGTGGAAAATCGTTGAAAAATTTAACATCACCCAGGTACACACGAGCCTACGTCTCGCAGTGAAAAATTTTCCTGAGACAATCTTGAAAATTGCCTCCAGAACTTCATTAAACTTGGGGCTAATCTCACAATGGGAATATGTTTTTCTAAATTTCTGGAGATTTGGAGATTTCAACAGTTTTTATGTGCTTTATGACAGCATATTTTTGCCGTGCGCAGAATTAAAGTTGATCGTGTTTCAAACAAACGTCAGTTTGGTCATTGACTCATTCCTATTCGCTTTTGTACAAGCAAGGAGCATTTATCCTCACAACTGAAGATAAAGAAACGTTTCCAAATGTTACGGCATATATTGCCAGCGTAGATTGCTTTCACATGCCAGCCGCTTGCTTAGCTTTATATTTTTTAAACACTTTGCGTTAAAGAGCACTAAGATTACACTGTATTTTCCCTGTTGGCAGGTATTACAGCAAAAGCCAGTTCGTGGCTTCAGCAAACAATATTTTAGATAAGCTCTTTTAAAACCTTACTCAGGTGTACTTCAAATTGCAAACCGTTGGTAGCATTGCCCTGATAAGGCAAATGTCGTTCCCACCATAGCCGAGGCTTACGCAAATGTTTTACGAGCACAAGCGCGCTTTCAACAATTCAGCAGTTACTCTCAAGCCCAGCTGAACAAAAATACGTAACTTGCTGTATGTCAAAAAATTACTATTTTGAAACCAAACACAAATGCTTACCAAAAAATGTGAGTAGTAGAATTTGAAAAGACACGAAAAAACATGAAAAATTTTGAAAATTAGGCGGTTGCCCTTATTGGCCGTCTGCACAAGATTCATGTCGTGATGTATTCGAAGTTGGCGAAACTACATGCAAAAAAGTGAATCAGGTTGAGACACAAAAGTGTGTTATTTTTAGGAAAGGTTTGTGCGTTTTTGCGCATAAGGTCAATTCACCCAAAATGGATACATTCTATTACGGCAGTACCTGCGAATCTGCCGCATAGTATCGATCACAAAAAGTTAAAACAATGAGATTTCACACCAAAAACGTTAAATGCCTGGAGCTGGAGCCGGAGCCTGAAATTTGAGTTTCGGCCCCACAGCCCTGGTGGATCGTGGACCGCTCAGCTGGAAGTAACGTCGTACTGGAAATACGCCTTATAACCAATGGTTTGATCAATTTCATTGTAATTTCTTCTGAAACGACCGCCGTTTCAAGGATTTATGCGGTTTGTGCAGCATCGTGATCACCCAGGTCTCTGAGAGAAGTTTTACAAAGGGATGTGAAGTAAGATATCGCTTGCCCTGGCTTCTGAGACCCTCGTCGAAGCTTGTATAGCTTGTTCGCATAGCAATCTGCATGTAGATGAAACAGCTACCATGCTAAGATTTGGAAATAGACTAATTGTTATACAGGCAACTGGCTTGCACAAGTAGTTTTGGGCTTGGTTACAGAAAACTCTATGGTGCGCACTTTCATCCTCCAGGGCCCCAGTATCCAGCAGGCCCGGGTGCAATGCACCTCCTGTAGCCCCTCTCGTAGGTCCTATAATCAATTGCAGCGAAATGGTAGTGCTCGGACTTTTTCAAAATTCCGAGCTGTTTCATGAAAAAACCTAAAACATTTCTTGTCGAATGGAACACAAGTTTCCGTGAAAACTCAGTTGTAACCAACCAATCACCGACAAATGAGTCACGCAGGTCGAATATGCGTCTGTTCACAACACAATTTATTTCATTTGCCGTAAAAAATATCCTTGGTACCTCATAAACATGCCAAACCTTCTTTCTCAAGATGGACATAATTGGTTTTTGCACAGTTTCTTGTTAAAAACATTCAGGTATACTTTGCCCACACTGGGAAATTACTCCCCTTACTTGATGTATGCAAAACTTGTGCAGATTTCGAAAGCATTGCTCGACAGAACACTTGGAAAAATCACCTACGACAAGAATCAGCTTCAAACTGTCATTTATGAATGCCTTCATGTCGTTGTTGGTACGGTTGCCACAGTCGGGCAAAATAGACCTGATTAAGGCAAGCTTAACACTTGCACGAAGTAGTAGCTCACTGCAAAAAATAATTAGATTGTTGCGCATTTTATTGCAACGCACAGCAAGGACGCATCTGATTGATGCAGCAAAAGCTGGTTGATAACCCCAGCAAAACACACATCGAAAGAAGAAATGACACATCAACGTGAACAACGCATGTGAAGACTTGTGAAGTTGATCACAAGAAGTACTTGAAAAAGACCACTCGTTTACCCTTCACGATTGTACATATATTACGTTACAATCAGCCGAATCAACGGGAATAGCATGGAAATGTCCTCATGATTTCAAGCCCGTCACATGTGCCAATTCCGCACAGTCACACAAAGAAAGTACATAGGCTATATCATAAAAGTACCAACTTGCCCGCAATCAGCTCTAAGCACGTCGCAGCTGCGAAGAGCGTAATAGGCGATTTGGACGAGGATGCTGTAATTGAAACCACATCACGGCTGGTCCCTATCTCCGAAAAAAATCAAATGCAGTATAACGTAGTGTAGGGGCACGTTTTCCGTGCCAAAGCATAAAGTCAAAGGCAGTAGTTGAAGTACCACAAATATCCGTTGAATTATTGCACCAGAAGAACAAAAGCAGGCTATTGCGAGCACGCGCAATTTTAACAGCTGATTTTGATATTTTCGTAAACTGGAACTTCAATTTTCAACAATTATGATGTTTCAATTGAACATTGACCCAGGTAAACATTCCAAAGAAACATTAACCTGATAGAGCTTTGGCAGTGTGGCACTTTTCAAAATTCTTTTCACTGAGAAAAGATAAAATAACATCAAAAGAGCACGTGCAGGAATGAAACTTGGTATGATTTTGCAATAAATTAGTTTTGAAGACCCTAAATATTTTGAAGACACTCAATATACAGTATAGCAATACGTATAGCAAAATTTGCGTTTTTTTTCGTGAAGTACAGTAACCGCTACAGATAAACAAACCAGTTGTACATTGGCAGCTGTTAGTTTTTTCCCATGCTCACAACCATTGGAAAATGAACTTTTGGCAGTACGTTTTCACATCCGTCTATGATGGGATACTGATTGCTTTTTAAATAGATTAATCTTTTGGTCTGAAGCTGAGCAAACTGCCTGTTCAAAACAGAAAAATGTTTAATTCGACGTCAGAAAGTAGGACAGTTTTTGAGCATAAGCCACCAAATCTGGTAGGTTGGGTTCGATTCCCCGTCGGTCATATCGATGACCTAACAGAGGTTGCTGTTGTACATGGTCCATGAAGTAACAGAAATGGTTGCACTCCAAGGTCAACATTAATCCAGTGGACCCCCTCAGGTAAGCTTTGCCCCCCCATGGCTCAAACCTCTAGTTACGCCACTGGTTATGAAGTACAGCATGTTAGCAAGATCGCTCGAATGCCATAGTTCGCTTCTGCAAATCACGTTGTTGCCTTTTACAATTTTGCTTCATCGTTCATTCTTCGGATTGTGTGGGGTGCTGCTGGCGTCACATGCATCGACTGGTCATCGGACGCTCTCGTTCGATTGTTGGATGTCTGCGGAAATATTAGGTTTTTAAGCATCGCGGAAACACGACACAACATTTTATCGGTCATTACCAAAAGAATGATTGTACAAAGAGTGGCATTTGTCGCTGCAAGTTTCAGAAACTGACCTTTCATCCCAAAATCACATAATCCAAGTTGCGCATATTCTGATTCCGTTTGCGCATGAACAATGCAGATAGTACCTACACGAAAGGCAGAAATGGAAAGGGCTGCTTATGGTCCGTTTTTCGGGCCGTCCGCTAGGTTTGAATCCGAGGGCCGTTTACGATATTTTAAACGGTGAGATTTCTCCGGGCCGCTACCGCCACCTAATGATGAATAAATTTTCAAAAACACTTTTTGAATTAGGTGAACCCCTCGGTGGCGTCAAAAGTGAGTCAAATCGCCTAAGATGGTGGACAATAGTCCCTTGGAAATTTATCGGTGTTTTTTTTATGTACCAAATCACTATCGCTTTAACAGTTAAGTTGCTTTTTTGGATATGTGTGAGTAACCGTACAATTGTATAGCGGGCCATGGGAGACTGCATCAGTGGAGTATGCGGTTTGCTGCATGGAAACTGTGCGCGAGAATCAGGCATTCGTTGCATATTTCTGGAGCACCTTTCCTGCATGAGATATTGTAGCTTCCGAAAACAATGTTTGCAGTCTTGTCCATGGTAATGTCATTCCTATGGCAATCCCATGGGAAACATCCCATGAGATGGGACAGGCATAAATTGCTATGGGATGGGAATGGGACAGATAAATACGTCCCATGGACAACCCTGGATGTTTGGTTGTCAATAGTAACAGACTAACGGACAGAAAAACTTTACGTCATTTTTGTTCTACTTCGTAAATTCCACTGCAAGTCTTCAAGTGTCATACAGCGAGTTTTTCAAAAAAAACAAGATACAGTTGTTGATTTTGTTCTCATCATACCGTTACCGCACGCCAAATGTTTTTCAGATTTTCAGAAACTTATCAATTGAACCTTATCAGTTGAAAAAAGCTAATGTTGGCAAACTTGAAATATTTGGTGGGACCAGACGCAGCGAATGAGCGAGATTGCTGCATATCAATTTCCAAAGCTTGCGTTTGACGGAAGCAGTGATTCCCCTGTTCAGCTGAGCCCTGCCTTATAGCGGCAGCTTTGCACTTAGTCTTTCTTATAGCAGAGAGGGATAAGCGGTTGAACTCATGATCTATCTGTTCAAGTCCTAAATTTTTTTGAGTGCTGCAAAACGCACAAATAGAATTTTGATGACTATTTTCTTGGTAAAGAATATGTGACGGTCTCGCATTCAGAACATGTCTTTCAAGAATTTTGAAATTGCAATACCTTAACTTTACCAATCAGGGGCGTAACGAGGTTTGATTGTGCCCAGGCAAGAAGCAAGTTTGACGATTCCATGTTCAATCCTGAGGTTTTTGCAGCCAATTTACGGTATTGAAGAAAGTAGTTGTGACACTGTTCGGACTTTTGGGCGCCCGCAATGATTGGCCGCCTGGGGAAACTGTGCCCCTGGCTCTTCCTCGTTACGCCCCTGTTACCAATCAAGAGCTATTGTAATTTGCCGTAAACAACAAGTAGTATTTGTTTTTTACGACCTACTCACACTGCAGGCCTATTCTAGCACAGAACAACGCGCAATTGAATGGTTGAAAGACACACTGCGGCTTTGAAGAAAAAATCTTATTCACAGAGACTGCGAATACTTGTTTTGTCACAGAAACTTTTTGACACCACGCTACAAAAAGCTTTAATTGTACCTGATAGATTAAACCATGCATGTGATATTGCAACTTGTCCCGTTTGACAAAATTCGTTACTATTTGGTACATAGAAGAAAAAGGATTTTTGGGAAATATGGCAGGCAATCGCAATAACAAACATGTTTTACATAGTTATCTTAGAATGTTTCAAACACCACCGAATGTTTCGTATGCCTGACCCCCTTTCTTCGCATTCGTCCCCAGTTACCAGAATATAGCAAGGTTCATATTTGCGTGGTAACTCGGAAAGATAACGCGAGAACAGCGTGCAATCGATCCCAGCAGCAACAAGTAGTTTTTCATTACTTTAGCTCTTTTCAGATGAAATCTACTTGCCGAGAGGTGTACGTTTCATGCAAAATGGCATCAAAACACCGTTAAAATCTGGAGAAAAATAAGTGTTGCAACACAGACGACCTCATTTGAGAGGCATTCCTGGTTGAAAGTAAGGCTTAGTCAGGAAACAACTGTGGAAAAAGGCACTCTAACTGCCTTCATCATATCAAAACTCGGGTTTGAGCATTTCGTTTCCAAGCCATTTGGAGCACGTCGTCTTTGTACTGAACATTCAGGTTTTGTCTTAGAGCGTAGTTTCTCTTGCCACACAATTTCAACAGTAAGAAATACAAGCCTACATGCACAGGCTGTTGTATACGAATTTTCAAATTGGACATCACGCGAACGTACACGCTGAAAACCTGATCTCTACATTTTGAAACGTATGAATAACGTCATGCAAACCTTTTATTGTTTGAAGACAACATTCGCGGTGCGTCTGAGCCTGAAACGTCTAGCTGATCGTTTGTAGTTTGGTAAGAACGCAGTTTAACTGACATCCCTGAATTCCCTGATGCACTGCGATCGTCAGTGACGGGAGGGCGACTTGTGGATGGAGGCTGTGAATAAAACGTTTGAAACGAATATAGGTTTTCTAATCTTCATGTTCGTGCCTTACAGATCGCAATATTTTGTAAGTGGATCCAAACTCATAACTCAACAGCACGCACTCAAACCTGTTTTTGCTGTAAGATGAAAGTTTGGTGCACAGCATGAACCTTTAAATCAATTAATGTTAGTAGGTAGTAAATATGTGCGAGAAAATTTAATACTTCTAAATCCTGCTAAACGGAAACAGGCTAAAAAGACTCATAAATCTAATTGCCATTTCATAGAAGCTTGCTTAAGTCAAATATATACAAAAAATGAATATTTGCGTATAGGAATTAGCAATACATCATTAAGGTGTATATTCAAGTCTTGAAAATGAAGACTCAAATAACTGATTTCGTTTCACATTCTGCTCATTATGTTTTTATTCAAAAGATTCTCTGAAAAGCTCTATTATTGTCTGAAAGCATAAAGACATCCAAAACGTTCCAATGCGTTCAGCACGCGACGGAATAGCTGGTGCTCAGGATTTGATTCCTTGTTGTGTCAAACCAAAATTCAACTATGGTACTTGAGGCCCGTAGAACCTTACTTCAGTGGTTGCTGCAACAAAAAGCTTCACGCACGGTTCTATCATTGACTCACCACCAATGCAACGTTCACTACAAGAGCATCCGCGTGCTCCCTGGCGCATGCAAGCGGAGATAGGCGCAGCAGATAACTCGTGACGCCCACAAAAGCTTATAGAGCAGGTGTTCCCAAACTGGAGTACATGTACCCCTAGTTGTACATTCGCCTATCTGAATGGGTACATTTAAGGTTAGCAATAGAAGGGGAAAATATGTTTATACATTATTCATTTCAAATTATTCATACATATGAATTTGTCTGAACCGTTTCATGTTACTAATGGGGATAGAAAAGGGAGAGTATTGAGTCCTGTTTGCTGTATATTTAGGTGATTTATCTCCTGAACTAAACAACATTAAAGCTGGGTGTTATATTGGTAAAGTGTTATTGAACCACTTGACGTTTGCTGATGATAATTGTGTGCTTTGTCCAAGTGTACGTGGGTTGCAAAGTATATTAGATTTGTGTCAGGCTTATGCAGAATCGCATAAAATTATTTTCAACTGCAGCAAAACTGTTTGTATGACGTCTAAGGCTAAGAACGCAAAAAGCACGGCCAATTGCCGACACTGGGTGTACTAAGAGTAATATATGTTTTCCACTACAAATATTTGGGGGCTGTATTAGATATTGAGCTTTCAGATGACACAGAGGTTCAGAGACAACCGCGATATCAATATTGTGCAGTAAACGAGCTGCGAGATTCTTTTTTCCGGTGTTCGGACGCAGTGAAAAATGTACTTTTTCGTTCCTTCTGTAGGTCCATGTATGCATCATAATTACGTTGTGTCTTCAGGAAGGCGTACATCTACAGATTGCGTGTGGCCTGTAACTTTGGTTGCAGGGCCTCTGTACAACTTGCTGTGGCGAGCGAGCGCTAGTAGTCATCTGATTCAATGTAACGTTCCTACCTCTGAGGTTATATTGAAAAAAAGGTGTACCTGTTTCTTGAGCGATGCGAAAAGTCCAACAATGTATGGTTGCGCGCTTTTGTGCAGTCAGATTGTTTATAAGGGTATTCGACCTTATACTTTGAACACTACAACTGCATACGCATTATACTTTGTGGCTGAGTGCCCGGACGTTACAGTGTTAGTTTGCGGACGTGTGCAGGTTACAACGCATTCGTACTTCATCAGTCCTTAGACAGGGTTGGATTCTATTTCTTAAACATGCGATTTTCGTGTCCTCCTTTGGATGTAGTGCTGTATCAAGTGTTACGAGTTAGCGAACAACTATGGAAAGTGTCTGTAATGTAGTGTTGGACGAAGTGTTACGCGTTAGCGAACAAGAGTCTGTAATCTTGTGGTCCTACCAACAACGCCGTTGCAATACGTTCTGTGTCTGTTATTATCCATCTGTGTTGTGGAGATAGTGTGCGCTTGTGCTCTATGGACTTCGCGTCTGATTCAAAGATCAAAATAATAAAAATAAATATCCGTAACTATTATTATCAAAAATCATTATATGCTTATTGGTAAATATATTCTTATTGTCTTCTTCAGCTTTTTTGTCATAAGAAGTTTTAGGTGCATGGGCGTCAGAAGGGGGGTAAAGCCGCCCAAGGATTTTGAAGTGTGACATTATCCCATTAATTTTTTTGCAAAAAAGATTGTTTTCTTAGTGTCGAGTGGCGAAAATGTAATTTTGCTACTTTTGCCTCCCCCTTGGAAAAATATTTTGGCCCACACCTGGAAAATCCACTATTGGCCCCTGGAAAAAATCCTTCCGGCGCTCATCTTTAAGGGTACATTCTCATCAATCGAAATGCTGAAGGGGTACATGGACAGAGTAAGTTTGGGAAACCCTGTTATAGAGGAACTGAATTAAACGTAAAGAGTTCCGCAAGGTGGCGCAAACGCATTAACAGCAGCATCATTTCAGAGTCATAACCCTGTAACGCTACAATCATTTTCACAAAGAAATTGCCTTGGTGGCATTCAAGGAAATGGAAAACAGCGTATTGCTGATTCTAATAACATTTTATGAAGAACCTTATTCCATTGTGCAATTTTAGCCACCGCACAGCAATTCATCACGTGCATCTCATGTGTCATTGCTTCAAGCTTAACTCAATGTCGTTGGACAAGTGCAATATTTCAGGAAGGAAAAAGTGCCCATGAAATGTAATCTAGTCAACGGAATATCAACAAAATGGAAAGATCATAACCATTAGTTCATGCAGGGAAATGCCTTCTTGTTAAAAAATGCAACCACGTCATAGCGTTCGGGGAGAACTGCACACATGCAATGATAAGAGAAACCATCTTATCGGGATTCAATTTACACATCTCCACTGAATACAAAATTTATTGCACTTGTTGATGACACAAGTACAAATTCATATTTCATGGCAAGAAAATTATGTTAGCTTTGCTTACCATTGGGAAAACGTCATGTTGGCCATACTCATCTAGACGAAGGTTTCCACAATCGCTTTCTCCTTTTGCGAAAGAGCAACTTGATCTAGAAAGCAAACAAGCGGTCTACCAATGTGTTCATCGTCGAATAACGCGGTAGGTTGTCAAAAGCAGTGTCGTCAAATTAAAACAAAAAGTCCAACAACAAACTTAAAAGTCACCCTGACTAATTCAAAGCAAGCGATGACATTTCAATAAATACAAAAAAAGTAACAAACCGGAAAGTGATTAACGCAAGATAGTAACATGTTCCCTTGCATTTTATTAATGTACACTAAATACGTGTTTGTTGACACAAGCAGTTCTTCATACATCCACTTGTTTCGCATCCTACTTGTGCATTCTCAGCTTGTACGGATCTGTAGCAGCAGGTAGGTGGCAGTGAAGGATGTTGCAGGCGAAACACTGGACGTAGTCTTCTATTCCAATGTGAAAAAATCCAGCAGCAGCAAAATGTCGATGATCAATTTGAAAAGAAGATGGCAGATGACAAAATGTCAGAAATCTGAATCTTTCCCTTCGAACATTTTCTGAAATTTTTTGCGCGGCTTGAAAAAACAGGTGTTTTATTGTCTTAAAAAGAAAATATAATAGTATTAATAAGAAATAAAACAATTTTCACCAAATTCGTATGTGTTAAAAGGGGTATGTGCGATTTCGTCTTTCGCCTGGACGTTTGATTCAAATAAGATCTACAGATATCGACAATTACATTTTGAAACAGTTTACGAGCATAATAAACTTTGTAAACATAAAGGAAGGAGCTTCCTTGTCATTTGCTTGCACACTAAGTCTCGCTTGTAAACAAGTGCAGTACCTGAACTATGGCTTGGAGAAACCACGAAATATGGGTTGGAGATGTGCAGGATCCTTTCAAGTGTAATCTAAAACGAAATGCAGGCAAAACTTCAGTACATAACGAAATACTTGAAACTGCGGTCAATGTATTTTCAAACGGTTTTGCACTCCTTAAGATAACAGTGGCTAGAATGAAATCAATAAAGCGCAGTTTGATTTACGGCTGGAAAGTCGCTGCATACCATTTAAACTTTTCCCACACGGCTAATGTGGCAAAAAGTAACAGCACTTCACAAACAAGACAGGCATTTCTCCATGCTACAGCAATCATCGTAATCGTTGAGAAGAAAAATAGAGAATCAGATCGTAAAGTGCAGGCGTATATTGAGTAAATTTTACTATCTTATCGTAAGTGAGAATAGAGTATAGGCTTTTTTCTCATGCCAGGTTCACGTCTCTAATGGCATTTGTTCGGTCATTTGTTACCGTTGTGTATCCATCCAGAGAAACCAAGCGTCGGTGTGTCTCAAAATACAACTAGAGCAAAGTGAAACAAGGGAACGCTCAATCATACGTGTTTTTTGCATTTTTAAACATATTGCAACACTTGGCTTTAGCACAGGGGTGTAAAAATGCGGTCGTGTACTCGCGCCTCGACACGAAAAATTTGGAGTGATCGAACGTTTTTTTCACATTTTGTACTTCATGCATATGAATCCTGTATGATAAAGCTTACAATATGTCAGCGCCACTAAAAATTTCAGTGCGAGACTAACATTCACAGGAAAGTTTGCACCTCTGCTTTAGCATCTTCGATTTACAGGATGAATATACGTTTCTCGGATATGTTTTTCAAATTTGTTCATTTTTCTTTAACAACAGCACATAAAGAAAACAAATGTTAGATCTTTCCATTTAGGAACAGACTTAAAGTGACAAAAACTCGTTACCATTTCTTGTGACGCCGGAATATTCCTACATTCCATTCCCAGTGTCATAGCACAAGAAGGAAGAACTTTTCCGTGCTCATCAACCGGGTCACTGCTGTGCATCCAATTGTCAATCATCCTTCCGCAGCTGAAACATTGCAGGCGATCCCTGTCGCCAAGATAATAAAAACCAGCGGCTGCTGCAGTTGTTGCTGAAGCATTTTGGCCGATCCAGTCACCACAAAACGTCTTCCTTCTGTCTTCCTCTTTACAAAGATCGAGCGTAGTCAGAAGAAGTCGATGTTGGTGAGAACGAACAAAACCCAGTGCAAAGTACCGCGCGATGAAGACTGGTTCTCCAAAGAAAGGGTTGCGCGCGTAAATATATGTTGTGCATTCTGGGCAATCCTCAAGCGACATATTTCTGTAAGAAATGGATCGGTAGCTAAAGACCAGTTGCACTGCGAAACCTTCTTGAGTGTGTAATAAAGTATGATGCAAAAGTATGTCTGCTGAAAGAAATTATAAATTTGTGGAATGTGGCCGGTTACAATCAACGTACAGCATTTTTTGTTTTGATCAACTTGCGAGCTTCTCACAACGTTTCTGCCAAAACCTTGCGACGATCAGTGTGTCCTGGCCATATGCCCTACGCGACCACTAATTTAATAAATCCATCATGCTCTATGTAGATAAGCATTCTTTTTTCCCAACCAAAGCATTCACATGCGTAAAGGACGGACGTTTAAGAGGTGCGTGTTTCGAGATTCTTCCCGGATTAAACACGATCAACTGGCGAAAAAGCAACGGTGATTGTAACAAGCGTTGATCATGCGGTTAAATCATAAATTAGTTCTTCAGTGATTCACGCCATAACTGAGGGACTGCATGTTTGAATGGCAAAAACACACTTTTCTCATGCGAACAGCCCCAGCAAGATTTTATTTCTAGTCTTTTTTTATTTTTTAAGGTTGGATAGTTTGAGTTAAATTCTGTGATCGCTTAACACTCACCTTTCACGACAGTGCAAGATTTCAATATCGTTGTTAAAAACGATGTGTTCTACTTCATCAAATGAATCCACACTATGAACGCAACCACCTTTTTAAACAGGTTATAACTTAGATGGACATATTTGTGAAACTGAATAAGCGTAAAACACATTCTCCTGCAAAACAAATTTGCACATCGGTTACTCAGGTTGAGACTATAGATTCACTCTCTTTGAAACAGAAATAATATAGAAATATCCATATGATATTTGTAACAGATTGTGTAAAATAGATTTATGTACACAGAAGCGAAAAGATTGTTCCAACAGTAATATATATTTGAATAGCCCAATAATGAAAACCGAGCTTACTACCACCTTACTTCCTGTGCTCTTTTCAGACATCTTTTGTATGTCAACATACGTCATTGCTTTGTTGTGCATTGAAGAGTGTAATTTGCAACAGCAATGGTAATTGCACGTTTCGTTAGCGTTAAATTTCATAAAAGCAAAATTCTTATTTTTTTCAAAAGTTTTTTTTTCTTGGAATATCAACCACAAACAACACCACTGGTTTGCACCAAGTTTGGCTGAGGACGTGCTGCATCACACTGAGGTTTTAAAGTTTTCGTTTCCTAAAATAGCCTGGCCATGTTCCATAGTGCCGGTGTTTCAAGAGGCCGGAATGCTTTCAAGAAAGGAAGTGCAACAGGAGCACTAGCCAGGGCTGTGGAGTCGGAGTCGGAGTCGAGGAGTCGGAAGGATTTTCAATCTGAGGAGTCGGAGTCGAAGTCGCAGAAAATTTTAACGACTCCGACTCCGGGCAGACCTTTTGCTCACCAATTGTGATTGTTTGTGCCACAAACGTGCGTAAGCGTCACACTTGGCAATTTAAGCAGCTTGACGCTTCAACAAGA